>WPCJ01303279.1_pt1 | contig 25708 bp, 27 predicted proteins | sample 5399831 | NCBI WGS metagenome assembly WPCJ01 (sample SAMN12869470, study PRJNA574797) | sludge metagenome | isolation source: wastewater treatment of pH10 | place: China:Beijing | collected 2019-05-20 | reverse complement strand
CGCGCCGCTGCTGCAGCGCCCCGAGTACCTGCTCGCCTACCAGCGCGAGCGCCTCTTGGAGGCCTTCGCCACGCGCTACGCCGAGCCGGGCGTCGACTTCGCCGAGGCGGACGCCCGCATCAGGCAGCGCGATGCCGAGCTGCTGCAGGGCGTGCGCCCCGTGACCACCGAGAGCACGCAACTGGTCGGCACGTCCTCGCGCGTACCCGTGACCTTGAGCAACTCGCTGCCGTTCGACGCGCTCGTCTCGCTGCGGGTCGCGCCGACCTCGGCCGCCATCTCGCTCAGCGAGCGCGTGTTCGAGACCGAGGTGCCCTCGGTCGGCAGCACGAGCGTGCTCGTGCCGGTACACAGCCGTGTCTCCTCGGGCGAATCGGGGCTCATCCTGAACGTGCGCGACGCATCGGGGGACATCTCCTTCGCGAGCGAGCTGCTGCACCTCGAGCTGCGCACCACGGTCGAGGCCATCATGCTCGGCGCGCTCGGCATCTCGGCGGCCCTGCTGCTCGGCTTCGGCATCTGGCGCTCGATCAGGAGAAAGCGCGGGGACATGCCGTCCACCGACGCGATCCGGCTGCCCGGCGCAGGGGAGCAGGGAATACCCCGAGCCTAAGATTGGTTCTAGCTACGAGGTTGCAATACATGAGGAGCAGCATGCACCAGATCATCATCATCGGCTCGGGACCCGCCGGTTTCACCGCGGCCATCTACGCGGCGCGCGCCGGCCTCGAGCCGTTGCTGTTCGCGAGCTCGGTGGAGCCCGGCGGCGAGCTGATGAACACGACCGAGGTCGAGAACTTCCCGGGCTTCCCCGAGGGCATCCAGGGGCCGGAGCTCATGGAGAAGATCCAGGCCCAGGCCGAGCGCTTCGGCACGAAGGTCGAATACGCCGACGTCACCGACCTCGACCTCGACGGCGAGGTGAAGAAGGTCACCACCTCCGACGGCACCGTGCACGAGACGCGCGCGCTCATCTTCGCGACCGGCTCGGCGTACCGCAAGCTCGGCATCGCCGACGAGGATCGCCTCTCGGGGCACGGCGTCTCGTGGTGCGCAACCTGCGACGGCTTCTTCTTCCGGGAGAAGACGATCGCGGTGGTCGGAGGCGGCGACTCGGCGATGGAGGAGGCGACCTTCCTCACCCGCTTCGCCTCGAAGGTCTACGTCATCCACCGCCGCGACTCGCTCAAGGCCTCGAAGATCATGCAGCAGCGCGCCCTCGACAACGAGAAGATCGAGTTCGTCTGGAACTCCGAGGTCGCCGCGATCCACGGCGCGAGCGAGGTCACCGGTGTGACCCTGCGCGACACCGTCACGGGAGATCAGCGCGAGCTGCCCATCGAGGGCCTGTTCATCGCGATCGGCAACGATCCTCGCACCCATCTCGTGCACGGCAAGCTCGAGCTCACCCCCGAAGGCACCATCGCCGTCGAGGGCCGCAGCTCGAAGACCTCCGTGCCGGGCGTCTTCGCCGCGGGCGACGTGATCGACCCCAGCTACCGTCAGGCCATCACGGCCGCCGGCTCGGGCACGATCGCCGCGCTCGACGCCGAGCACTACCTTGCCGCGCAGGACGACAAGTAGAGAGTTCACGAGTTCTAAGGAGCACACCATGTCAGATGCAATCAACGTCGGCGAGCAGACCTTCGACAAGGTCGTGCTGCAGAGCGACATCCCCGTGCTGGTCGACTTCTGGGCCGCCTGGTGCGGGCCGTGCCGCGCCGTCGCACCGGTTCTCGACGCCATCGCGGCCGAGCACGAGGGCAAGATCCGCATCGTGAAGGTCAACGTCGATGAGGAGCCCGCGCTGGCGGCGCAGTACCGCATCACCTCGATCCCCGCGATGAAGGTCTTCAAGAACGGCGAAGAGGTGCGCGAGCTGATCGGCGCCATGCCCAAGCAGATGATCGAGCAGCAGCTCGAGGGCATCCTCTAGACCGCAGCTCGGGCCCCGGGGCTCGAGCGCCGGGCGCCGGGTGCCGGGCCTCGAGCGCCGAGATCCTATGTTTGCGTCGAGATCCTACGGAAGAACGCCGCCAGAACATGGGATCTCAGCGCAAACATAGGATCTCGGCGAAGGGGCAGGGGGCGGCGAAGGCATCGAGCCGTCGCCGCCCTTCTCTTTACCCGGATCGGGCGCGGGCCGAGCGCCGGGCGCCATGGCGAGGCTAGGCGTTCGCACCGCGCCTCGGTGTCAGCCCCGCATCTCGGCGAGGGTCGCGAGCCGGTCGATCGAGGCGCTCAGCGAGGACTCCGTCGTGGATCGCGCCCGTTCGACACGCTTCGGATCCTCGAGCCGCGTCCAGTCGTAGGTGTGACGCACGAGCGTGCCGCCCTCGACGGGCTCGAGCTCCCAGCGCCACAGATGACCCGGCGGCTGCTCGCCCACGGGGGCGGGCAGCCATGCGACGCGGCGTCCCTCTTCGAACTCGACGACCCGGTTCTCGCGCACCGCCCCGTCCTTCGTGAGGTTCATCGTGAACACGTCGCCCACGGCGCGCACCCGCTGGCCCTCGGCGGCGCTCGCGAGGTTGTCGTTCCCGTCCCAGCGGGGCTGCTGGGAGGGATCGGCGATCAGCTCGAAGATCGCCTCGGGCGCTGCCGCGATGATCCGCTCGGCGCTCACGATGCGCTGCTCGTTCTCCATGCGCCCAGTCAAGCACAACGATCCGCCGCTGTGAAGGCGCGCCCGCACTCGCCCCAGGGTCGTACCGCGGGTCGCGCCGCCCCCGGGGAGAGGCTCAGTTGAAGCCGGGGTCGCCCAGCTCGTCGAGGATGCGCTTCAGATCGGCGATGGTCGCGAAGTCGATCGTGACCTGGCCCTTCTTCGCACCGAGCTTCACATGCACGCGGGTGTCGAAGCGGTCGCCGAGACGCTCGGCGATCTCGTCGAGCTGCGCCTGGATCCCGCCCGGCCGGGGCTTCTTGCCGGCCCGCGTCTTCGGCACCGCGCCGGCCACGGCCTCGGCCGCACGAACCGAGAGCCCCTCGTTGACGATCTTGTCGGCGAGGCGCTGCATGGCATCCGCGCTGCCCTCGGCGCCGTCGAGCGACAGGATCGCCCGGGCGTGCCCCGCGCTCAGCACGCCGGCCGCCACGCGCGCCTGCACCGGCTCGGGCAGCTTCAGCAGGCGGATGGTGTTCGAGATCTGAGGCCGCGAGCGGCCGATGCGCTCGGCCAGCTGCTCCTGCGTGATGCCGAAGTCCTGCAGCAGCTGCTGGTAGGCCGATGCCTCTTCGAGGGGGTTCAGCTGCGCCCGGTGCAGGTTCTCGAGCAGCGCGTCGCGCAGCATGTGCTCGTCCGCGGTCGAGCGGATGATCGCGGGGATCTCTTCGAGACCGGCACGACCGCTCGCGCGGAAGCGGCGCTCGCCCATGATGAGCTCGTAGCGGGGGCTTCCGTCGATAGGGGCGGGCTCGATCTCGCGCACGACCACCGGCTGGAAGACGCCGAACTCGCGGATCGAGTGGGTCAGCTCCTCGAGCGCCTCCTCGTCGAACTCTGTACGCGGCTGTGCGCGGTTCGGCACGATGTCGCTCAGCTTGAGGCGCGTGAGCCGGGCACCGGGCACCTCGCGCAGCGGGGAGGAATCGCCCGAGACCGCCGGATCCTCGCCCGCGCCCGCACGACCGGGAGCCTCGGCCTGCTCCGTCTGCTCGGCCGCCGAGGGCATCTCGACCGCGCGCGCGGGGAAGAACACGTCGACGGGTCGCTCGCCCTCGCCGCTCTGCGGGATGAGGGCGCCGATGCCGCGCCCGAGGCCGCCGCGCTTCTTCGTGGCCATCGTCTAGGCTCCTTCGTTCTTGGTCGTGTCCGCGCTCCTGAGCGCGATCTCCGCGGCGGCTTCGAGATAGGCGAGGGCGCCGATCGAGCCGGGATCGTAGGCGTGCACCGTCTGGCCGTAGCTCGGCGCCTCGGACACCCGCACCGATCGGGGGATCACCGCCTGCAGCGTCTCGTTCGCGAAGTGCTCGCGCACCTCGGCCGCCACCTCATGCGCGAGGTTCGTGCGGGCGTCGAACATGGTCAGCAGGATCGTGCTCACCCGGAGCTCGGGGTTCAGATGCTTCTGGATCAGCTGGATGTTGCCGAGCAGCTGGCTCAGCCCCTCGAGCGCGTAATACTCGCACTGGATCGGGATGAGCACCTCGCGCGCCGCCACGAACGCGTTGACCGTGAGGAGTCCGAGGGACGGGGGGCAGTCGATGAAGACGTAATGGAACTCCCGCTCCGACTCGGCGAGGAAGCTCTCGAGCGCGGTGCGCAGGCGCTGCTCGCGCGCGACGAGGGAGACGAGCTCGATCTCGGCGCCGGCGAGGTTGATGGTGGAGGGTACGCAGAACAGGCTGTCGTGATCGGTGCTCGGCTGCACCGCCTCGGCAATGGTGTGGTCGCCGAGCAGCACCTCGTAGACGCTCGTGACCTCGGGGCGGTGGGCGACGCCGAGCGCGGTCGACGCGTTGCCCTGCGGGTCGAGGTCGATCACGAGCACGTTCGCGCCGCGTCGGGCGAGCGCAGATGCCAGATTGACGGTCGTCGTGGTCTTGCCGACCCCGCCCTTCTGGTTGGAAACGGTGATGATCCGGGTGCGCGTCGGCAGCGGTGAGGCGTTCGCCTCGAGCATGCGGCGACGACGAACCTTGTCGACAATGTGGTTGCCGACCAGTGCGTGCTCGTTGTCGCTCATCGCTTCCTCTGCTGGTTCGAATCGAACCCACTCATCCTACCTGTGACGGCCGTCGCGGAGAGGGGCCCGTGTGTCAGCGAACGATTCCGCGGAAGACTCGCGTGGTCTCGGCGAGCAGGCCGCCGCCGAGTTCCTCGACCCGGACGTCGTGCACCCGGTGCTTGCGCAGCACCTTCTCGGCGGCGTCGATCTCTCCCTGCACCGACTCGCCCTTGAGCAGCAGCAGCTCGCCGCCGTCGCGCAGCAGGGGAGCGGCGAGCGGCACGAGCTTGCGGAGCGCGGTGACCGCTCGTGCCGTGACCTGGTCGACCTCGAAGGCGTCGTGGAACTCCTCGGCGCGCCCGCGCTTCACCTCGACGTTCTCGAGACCGAGGCGCTCGACCTGCTCGCCGAGCCAGGCGCAGCGTCGCTCCATCGGTTCGATCAGGCGGAAGTGCGCATCCGGGCGCACGATCGCGAGCACGAGCCCGGGCATGCCTCCGCCCGTGCCGATGTCGGCGACTCTGCCGCCCTCGGCGACGAGGGGGGCGAGGATCGCGCTGTTCAGCAGGTGCCGGGTCCACAGACGCGGGGGTTCCAGCGGTCCGATCAGGCCGAGGGTCTCGCCCCGCTCGCCGAGATCCTCGGCGAAGGCGCGCAGCACGTCGATGCGATCGCCCGCGAGCTGCGCGGCGATCGCAGGCTCCTGCTCGAGTACGACGTCACTCATGTTTCACGTGAAACCCGTGCGCTAGGCGCGGGTGACGACGAGACGGCGATCGCGGCCCTCGCCGCGCGACTCGCTGTAGTGCCCGAGCTCGGCGACGATGTCGTGCACGAGCTTGCGCTCGTAGGAGGACATGGGCTCCAGCTCGACCTCGTCGAGGCCCGCGGCCAGCTGCGCGATCGCGGCATCCACGAGGCTGCGCAGCTCGATCGCGCGGGCGTCCCGCGATCCGCCGATGTCGAGGATCAGACGCGAGAAGCGGCCCGTGCGGTTCTGCACGGCGATGCGCGTAAGGTCTTGCAGCGCCTGCACGGTGTCGGGCATCGCCAGGCGGTCGAGATCCTCGCCCCCGCCGGTCACCGAGAGGTAGGCGCGACCGCTCGCCACGGAGATGTCGAGGTCGCCGTCGAGGTCGGCGAGATCCAGCAGCCCCTCGATGTAGTCCGCGGCGAGATCGCCCTCGACCTCGAGTTCGTCCGGCGTCGCGGAGTCGGCAGCGGCGTTCGTCAGATCGCTCATCTTGGCACCGTCACTTCTTCTTCTTGGCGCGCTTGGCGCTGATGGGTTGCTGTCGCTGGCCCTGCGACTCGGTCTTGCCCTCGATGCGATCGACCTCGGCGGCCTCTTCGTCGGTCAGCTTGCCCTTGGCCTTGAGCTTCGCCTGGCGCGTGCGCCACGCCTCGCTGCCCGGGGTGGGCATGGTGTTGATCACGATCGCCTGCTGGCCCATGGTCCACAGGTTCGAGGTGAACCAGTAGATGTTGAGAGCGAGCGGGAAAGCGACGCCCGAGAACAGGAAGGCGAAGGGGATGATGTACAGCATGATCTTCTGCTGGCGGTACATCGGCGAGGCCTTCGTCTCATCGCTCACGTTCTTCGACATGATCTGCAGCTGAGTGAAGAACTGCGAGCCGATCATGAGCACGACGATGATGCCGAGCAGGATGACGACGGTCCACTGACCCGCCTCCCAGCCCTGGGTGAAGGTCATCTTGAGCGGCGCCCCGAAGATGCTCGCCGCGTTGAAGCTGTTGGTGAGCTGCTCGTCCATGAAGCCGATGCCGGCCTTGCCATCGGCCGCACCGCGCAGCACGTAGAAGAGGGAGAAGAAGATCGGCATCTGCACGAGGATCGGCAAGCACGAGGCGAACGGGTTGGTGCCGTGCTTCTTGTACATGGCCATCGTCTCGCGACTCATGGCCTCACGGGAGAACTGATCGTTCTTGCCCTTGTACTTCGCCTGGATCTTCTTGAGCTCCGGGGCGGCCTCCATCATGCGCCGCTGCGACTTGATCTGCCTCACCGTCACCGGGATCAGCGCCGAACGCACGACGAGCACGAGGCCAAGGATGGAGAGCACCCAGGTGGCGCCGGCCGCGGGATCCATGCCGATCCAAGTGAAGAGCTGGTGCCAGAGCATGAGCACCAGCTCGACGAGCCAGCGCAGGGGCCACAACAGTGTCTCGATGAAATCCACCGCGATCAGGCCTTTCGTGTGTTCGGGCGGACGAATCCGCGAGCATTGATGGAGAAACTCGGACGTTCCCGTTCGGGAGCATCATCGATGCCGCCGGGTGAGAACGGATTGCAGCGAAGCAATCGCCACACGGTGAGCAGCACCCCTGCCGCGAAGCCCTGGCGCTGGAACACTTCCAAAGCGTAGCGTGAACAACTTGGATAGTACCTGCAGACCTCCCCGTACAGGGGCGAGATCAGGCGACGGTAGAGCAGCATGAAGGCGATCGCCGCATTGCGGGGCAGCAGCCAGAGCTCGGCCGCGATCCTCGTGATCATCTCCGCAGCCGCTCGATCCTGGCGAGCGCGCGATCGACTTCGGCGGAGAGATCCGTGAACGACGCCCCGGCAGCAGGGGGCAGCACACGGAAGACCACGTCGGCGCCCCCGAAGCCCTCAGCCAGATGCCGTTCGACAATCGCCTTCAGGCGCCGGCGCACCCGGTTGCGGGTCACGGCGCCGCCGACCGCCTTCGAGACGATGAAGCCGAAGCGCGCCGGACGATCCTCGTCCACATGCAAAACCGCGTGGGTGATGCAGTTCGCACCCCCCACGCGGTTTCCCTTGCGAACGATATGCCGATAGTCATCGCCCCGAGTGACCCGGTGATGCTTCGCTGGCACGATCGGCCGGTCGGAAGACTTTACGCAGTCAGCTTGGAGCGGCCCTTGCCGCGACGCGCTGCGACGATCGCGCGGCCGGCGCGGGTGCGCATACGGGCGCGGAAGCCGTGCACCTTGGCGCGACGGCGGTTGTTGGGCTGGAAAGTACGCTTGCTCATGAGAAAACTCCGTGAAATCTGTGCCGGACGGCACCGGAAAGTCGGCAATGGGCGCCGCGGCACGCACGTGCGCCCATACAAGAGAGTTAGTTTACGCCGAAACGGGCGACGAGTCAAAGTTCTGGGGCGCGAACCGCCAATTATCGCCGCGGGATCGACTCCCGCGCAAGATTCGCCGCGGCGTGTCGATCTGGGGATGACGATTTCGACTTGCCTGTGGACAAATCAGTGACTAGCGTGAACGAAGACGTTTGCGAGGCCTGATTCCGCTTGGATTTTCGGCCCGCCCCTCCCACCTCGCCCCCTGTGAGCGAATCTGTGGGATGCACTGTGAATAGATGAGGACCGGGGACTGGGTTCGTGACCGAAGACGAGGTTATGCGCGTGTGGGCGCAGATCACCCACAAGGTGATGAGCGACCCCTCGGTCGGCCTCGCCATGGGTGCGCAGCTCGCACTCGCGGTCCCCCGTGGGGTCGGCGCCGGCGTGCTCGCACTCGCCGTGCAGCACGAGTTCACCCTCAAGCTGCTCGAGACCAAGCTGCGCCCGGCCATCATGCGCGCCATCGCCGCCATCCCCGATGCGAACAGCATCGAGAGCTTCGAAGTGACGGTCGACCCCGACGCGCAGCCCGCGATCGACCCCGAGCCCGAGCCCGTCGCGGATGCCACTCCCGCGCCGCGGCCGGCTGTCGTCTCGCCGGGCTACAACCCGCAGGGGTACAACCCGGCGACGAGCGAGCCCGCCCGCCACATCGACGAGTCGAACCGCCCCCTCAACGAGCCGCTCGCACGCCACGGAGCCCTAGACACCGTCGACAGCCGCCTCAACCCGAAGTACCACTTCGACACCTTCGTGATCGGGCAGTCGAACCGCTTCGCCCATGCCGCTGCGGTCGCGGTGGGCGAGGCGCCGGCGCGGGCCTACAACCCGCTGTTCATCTACGGCGATTCGGGCCTCGGCAAGACGCATCTACTGCACGCCATCGGCCACTACGCCCGGGAGCTCTACCCCGAGATCCGTGTGCGCTACGTGAGCTCGGAGGATTTCACCAACGACTTCATCAACTCGATCGCGAACAACCAGGGCGCCGCGTTCCACGATCGCTATCGCAGCATCGACGTGCTGCTCGTCGACGACATCCAGTTCCTCGAGGGCAAGGCCGAGACGCAGGAGGCGTTCTTCCATACCTTCAACACCCTGCACGGGCACAACAAGCAGGTGGTCATCACGAGCGATGTGCAGCCGAAGCAGCTGCGCGGGTTCGAAGAGCGCATGCTCTCGCGCTTCGAATGGGGCCTGCTCACCGACATCCAGGTGCCCGACCTCGAGACCCGCATCGCCATCCTGCGCAAGAAGGCCCAGCGGGAGAAGCTCGAGCTCGATCAGAAGGTTCTCGAGTTCATCGCCTCGAAGTTCACCTCGAACATCCGCGAACTGGAGGGCGCGCTCATCCGCGTCACCGCGTACGCCAGCCTCAATCAGCAGCGCATCGACCTGCCGCTCGCGCAGATCGTGCTGAAGGATCTCATCACGCTCGACGAGGACAACGAGGTTCAGCCGGCCGACATCATCAGCCGCACGGCCGAGTACTACGACCTCGCTCTCGACGATCTCTACGGGCCGTCGCGCGCTCAGCAGATCGCGACGGCCCGTCAGATCGCGATGTACCTGTGCCGCGAGCTCACATCGCTCTCGCTGCCGAAGATCGGGCAGCTCTTCGGCGGGCGCGATCACACCACCGTGATGTACGCCCACAAGAAAGTGACGCAGCTCATCGCCGAGCGCCGATCCATCTTCAATCAGGTCGCAGAACTCACCTCGATCATCCGGCAGGGAGCCCGCTGAAGGCGAGCGGCCGCCCACTAGTTATCCACAGGAACTGCACCTTCTGTGAATAACTGGGGACAACCTCCCGGGTCCTGTGGATGGATGACGGAGCCCTGTGGATGGACCGAGTTCCGCGAAGATCGGCTCAATCATGCGGATACCGGGTTATCCCCGGGCGACTCACAACTCACAGTGTTGTAGTTTCCTTGCCCTGATTGACATCGCCTGAGTTATCCACAGTTTCCACAGTGCCTATTATGATTACTAGATCTCACTACAAGAAAAGGGATCTCGATCACGCGCTGCGCTTGGACTCGGACGGACGCCTGAGGCTCCGGCATTCGCCGCCGAGCCCGAGTGTGCAAAGATTGTGTGGCGAACACCGCTGCCTTCACGCATGTGTTCATCCATTCTTTGAAGGAGTTGCCATGCGTTTCACCGTCAACCGTGATGTGTTCAGTGAAGCGGTCTCGTTCGCGGCGAAGCTCTTGCCGCAGCGGCCGACGCAACCGCTGCTGAGCGGCGCGCTCATCGAGGTGAACGACGGAGAACTCACGATCTCCTCCTTCGACTACGAGACCTCGGCTCGCACCACGGTCACCGCCGACGTGGCGGAGCCCGGCCGTGCGCTCGTCTCGGGCCGGTTGCTCGGCGAGATCGCCCAGCGCCTTCCGCACTCCGATGTCGAAGTGTCGCTCACCGACACCCGTGTGCAGCTGCGCTGCGGTTCCGCCTCGTTCAGTCTGCCTGCCATGCCCGTGGAGGAGTACCCGCAGGTGCCCCGCATCGACACGGTGACCGGAGCGGTGCCGGCCGACGCCTTCGCGGAGGCGGTCGCGCAGGTATCGCTCGCCGCATCGAAGGACGATGTCACCCCGGTCATCACCGGCGTGCAGTTCGAGGTGGGCGAGAACGCCCTGACCCTCACGGCAACCGACCGCTATCGCGTCGCCACCCGCCGCATCGACTGGGAGCAGCTGGACGGGGAGCAGCAGCTCACGGCGCTCGTACCGGCCAAGGTCGTGATCGAGGTGGGGAAGACCTTCGCGAACGCCGGCACCGTGCAGGTGGCGATCATCAAGGACGGCGAGCGTGAGCTCATCGCCTTCACCGGCGGCAACAAGACCGTCACTTCGTTGCTCATCAAGGGCAACTACCCCCCGGTCGGCCGCCTCTTCCCCGAGAGCATCGACAACTACGCCGTCGTGAACACCGCCGATCTCGTCGAGGCCGTGGGGCGCGTCGGGCTCGTGCTCGAGCGCGAAGCGGCGCTGCGCTTCTCCTTCGTCGAGGGGCAGGTGACCCTCGAGGCCGCCGGCACCGAGACTGCTCAGGCGGTCGAGACGGTGGATTCCCATCTCGTGGGCGATGAGATGATCGTCTCGCTCAAGCCGCAGTTCCTGCTCGACGGCCTCCGCTCGACGCACTCCGAGTTCGCCCGCATCGGCTTCACCCGCACCGAGAACGCGAGCAAGCCCGGCCCGGTGCTCATCACCAGCCAGCGCAGCAAGGAAGACGCCGACCAGCAGAGCTTCCGCTACCTGCTGCAGCCCAACCTGCTCCTCCGCTAGGAGGTCCCGCCGATGCGTGTCACGCATCTCTCGCTGAGCGACTTCCGAAACTACCGCAGCGCCGAGGTTTCCCTCGATCGGGGGCCGAACCTCGTGATCGGCCGCAACGGTCAGGGCAAGACGAACCTCGCCGAGGCGATCGCCTATTTCGCGATGCTCGGCTCGCACCGCGTGACCAGCGATTCGGCGCTCATCCGTGCCGGCGAGGACTCCGCGGTGGCGAGGATGCGGGTCGCCGTGGATGATCGTGATGTGCTGCTCGAGATGCAGCTCAACAGGGATCGGCCCAATCGAGCGCAGATCAACCGCAACGCGGCGAAGCCCCGCGAGCTCACCAGATGGTTCTCCTGCGTGGTCTTCGCCCCGGAGGATCTCTCGCTCGTTCGTGGAGATCCAGGCATCCGACGACGCTTCCTCGACGAGGCGGTGGTCGCTCGTCAACCCTCCTTCGCAGGAGTGATCGCCGATTACGAGCGCGTCGTCCGCCAACGTACGGCCCTGCTGAAATCTGCGAGGGGCAGCGCGAACCGAACGGCGATCGATGCGACGCTGGAGATCTGGGATGAGCAGCTGGCAGATCTCGGTACGCGAATCATGCTCGCCCGTCGCGCTCTCGTGCGCTCGCTCGCCGAGCCGCTTCGATCGGGCTATGAGGCGATCGTGCAGCACGACCACGACCCTCGTGTCTCCCTGATGGAATCAGTGGAGAGCGCCCTCGAGAAGCAGGGTGTTTCACGTGAAACCTCGCACGCCGTCGAGAGTGAAGCGAGTCAGCCGGCCGGATCTCGCGGCGAGGGGGACAGCCGGCCGGTCAGGGAGTCGAGCGAGGGGGATGTTTCACGTGAAACGTCAGCAGTTCTCTCAGACGCGTCTAGAGTCGAGGATGCGGAGCACTTTGCTCGGGTTTCACGTGAAACGCTGCTTTCCCGTTTCCGCGCGGCGATCGCGTCCGTGCGTCGTCAGGAATTCGACCGAGGCGTTACTCTTGTCGGTCCGCATCGAGATGATGCGCTGTTCGAACTCAACGGCCTGCCGGTCAAGGGCTATGCGAGTCATGGGGAGTCGTGGTCCTTCGCGCTCGCGCTGCGACTGGCCTTCGCCTCGCTGCTTCGCGGGGAGTCTCCCAGCGGAGACCCGGTGATCATACTCGACGACGTGTTCGCCGAGCTCGACGTTCGTCGCCGGAATGCGCTAATGTCCGAAGTCGCGCGCTTCGAGCAGGTCATCGTGACCGCCGCTGTAGAAGAGGATGTGCCTGCGGGGGAGTGGAATCGGGTTCTGATCGAAGCCGGCCGAGTGGTCGAGGGCGGTGGAGCGCATGCGGAAGGGTGATCCCGGTTTCGCGAGCGAGAGTTACCTGCGGGCGAAAGCGGTCTGGAAGGGGCTCCCGCCGCGCAGCCGTGCGGTGCGATCCGTGCACGGCGATCAGCCGAGCGCGCCCTTCTCGAAGGGGCGCGATCCCCGCCAGCTCGGTAATGTGCTCGCGGTCGCGGCTCGTGACATGGGCTGGACGATCGAGCTCGAGCAGGCACGGGCGATCACCGACTGGCCGGAGCTCGTGGGGGAGACGGTGGCTCCCCACACTCGCGTACTCGAACTGCGCGACGGACTGCTCATCGTGCAATGCGATTCGACCGCCTGGGCGACCGAGCTGCGCCGGATGCGGGCAGAAGTGCTCACCCGTATCCTCGACCGCTACCCCGACGCGGGTATCGAGGACCTGCGCTTCCTCGCGCCGGGAGCTCCCAGCTGGCGGCACGGATCCCGCGTCGTCCCCGGCCGGGGGCCGCGGGACACCTACGGGTGAACAGCCGAGGCGCCGCTACCGGATGAGCGAAGCGACGGGCGTCGGAGCGAGCGACGCCCGGTTCGTCGCCCGGTTCGGATCGGCGTCCGTCGCCGCGAGACGAGTCGCATCATGACCCCACGATCGGCCGGCCGCGGGCCCGTTCAAAGGTGAAGCAAAAGGGGAGGGGGTGTTCCCTCACCGAGAATGCCCCTGAATCGCACGATAAGGCCATTTTCCAGCGCTGGAATTGATAGGCTAGAGCGCGGAAGTATCGGGAGCGGAAAACCGCCCTGAAACGCGGTCAGAGAGATATACATCAGCGCATGAGTTCAGAACAGGCGAAAGCTGTCGACGAGTACGGGGCCGACAACATCCAGGTGCTCGAGGGTCTCGAGGCGGTGCGCAAGCGCCCAGGCATGTACATCGGCTCCACCGGGCCGCGCGGTCTGCACCACCTAGTCTACGAGATCGTCGACAACTCCGTCGACGAGGCGCTCGCCGGCTACTGCGACACGATCGATGTCACGATCCTCGAGGACGGTGCCGTGCGCGTCATCGACAACGGCCGAGGCATCCCCGTCGATCCGCATTCGAGCGATCCAGCCAAGTCCACCGTCGAGGTGGTTCTCACCGTGCTGCACGCCGGCGGAAAGTTCGGCGGAGGGGGCTACGCCGTCTCGGGCGGTCTGCACGGCGTGGGATCCTCTGTGGTGAACGCGCTTTCGAGCCGCTTCGAGGTCGAGGTGAAGCGTCAAGGTTTCACGTGGAACATGGCCTTCACCAACAGCGTGCCCGACGCCCCGCTCGCACAGGGCGAGCCCACCGACGAGACCGGTACGACGATCACCTTCTGGCCCAGCGCTGAGATCTTCGAAACCATCGAGTTCGACTACGAGACGCTGCGCACCCGATTCCAGCAGATGGCCTTCCTCAACAAGGGCCTGCGCATCAACCTGACCGATCTCCGTCCGCAGGAGCCGATCGAGAACGAGGACGGCGAGCTCGTCTCGCCGGATCCTCGTCATGACGAGTTCATGTACGAGAAGGGCATCGAGGACTACGTCCACTACCTGAACGAGGCCAAGCGGGCCGACACCGTGCACGACGAGATCATCTCGTTCGAGGCCGAGGACACCGAGCGGAAGATCGCGGCCGAGGTCGCGATGCAGTGGACGACCGCCTACACGGAGAGCGTGCACACCTACGCCAACACGATCAACACGCACGAGGGCGGCACGCACGAGGAGGGCTTCCGCGCGGCGCTCACGACGCTCGTCAACCGGTACGCCCGCGAGAAGAACATCCTGCGCGAGAAGGACGACAATCTCTCGGGCGACGACGTGCGCGAAGGGCTCACCGCCGTCATCTCGGTCAAGCTCGGCGAGCCCCAGTTCGAGGGCCAGACCAAGACGAAGCTCGGCAACACCGAGGCGAAGGCGTTCGTCCAGAAGGTCGTCGGCGACCAGCTCGGCGACTGGTTCGAGCGCAACCCCGGTCCCGCCAAGGAGATCATTCGCAAGGCGATCCAGGCCGCCACTGCCCGTCTCGCCGCCCGCAAGGCCCGCGAGACCGCGCGGCGCAAGGGCCTGCTCGAGTCGGGCGGCATGCCGGGCAAGCTCAAGGACTGCAGCAGCAAGGATCCCTCGATCTCAGAGATCTTCATCGTCGAGGGCGACTCGGCCGGCGGTTCCGCGGTGCGCGGCCGCAATCCCGAGACCCAGGCGATCCTGCCGCTGCGCGGCAAGATCCTGAACGTGGAGAAGGCGCGCCTCGACCGCGCCCTCGGCAACGCCGAGGTGCAGGCGATGATCACCGCGTTCGGCGCCGGCATCGGCGAGGAGTTCGACCCCGAGAAGGCCAGGTACCACAAGATCGTGCTCATGGCCGACGCCGACGTCGACGGCCAGCACATCACGACGCTGCTGCTGACCCTGCTCTTCCGCTACATGCGCCCGCTCATCGACCTCGGCTACGTCTACCTCGCGCAGCCGCCGCTCTACCGGCTCAAGTGGTCGAACTCGGATCACGAGTACGTCTACAGCGACGCCGAACGCGACGCGGTGCTCGAGCACGGGCTCGCGAACGGCAAGAAGATCCCCAAGGACAACGGCATCCAGCGCTACAAGGGCCTCGGCGAGATGAACTACGACGAGCTCTGGGAGACCACGATGAACCCGGCGACCCGCAGCCTGCTGCAGGTCACCATGGACGACGCGGCGAAGGCCGACGAGATCTTCTCGACCCTGATGGGCGAAGACGTCGACGCCCGCCGCACCTTCATCCAGCAGAACGCGAAGGACGTGCGCTTCCTCGACATCTAGCCGGGAGGGCGATCGCGCGCGCGATCGCCGATCCTCGTCGAGAAGCACACGAACCACGAAAGACGGAAACATGACCGAAGAGAACCGCACCGAAGCAGAGATCGCAGATCGTCAGGCCGCGGACGACCTCGCCGTGCACGGCAAGATCGACCAGGTCGACCTGCAGCTCGAGATGCAGCGCTCGTACCTCGACTACGCCATGAGCGTGATCGTCGGCCGTGCGCTGCCCGATGTGCGCGACGGCCTGAAGCCCGTGCACCGGCGAGTCATCTACACCATGTTCGACGGCGGCTACCGCCCCGACAAGTCGTTCTCGAAGTGCGCCCGCGTCGTCGGCGACGTCATGGGCCACTACCATCCGCACGGAGACAGCGCGATCTACGACGCCCTCGTGCGCCTCGTGCAGCCCTGGTCCCTGCGCTACCCGCTCGCCCAGGGACAGGGCAACTTCGGCTCTCCCGGCAACGACGGCGCCGCGGCCCCGCGATACACCGAGACCAAGATGTCGCAGCTCGCCAGGGAGATGGTGCGCGACATCGACGAGGACACCGTCGACTTCCAGGACAACTACGACGGCCGCACGCAGGAGCCCACGGTGCTCACCGCGCGCTTCCCGAACCTGCTCGTCAACGGCTCCGCCGGTATCGCCGTCGGCATGGCGACCAACATCCCGCCGCACAACCTGCGCGAGGTCTCCGAGGCCGCGATCTGGCACCTCGAGCACCCCGACGCGAGCAAGGAGGAGCTGCTCGAGGCGCTCATGGAGCGCGTCAAGGGCCCCGACTTCCCGACCGGCGCGCAGATCCTCGGCACCCGGGGCATCCGCGACGCGTACCGCACCGGACGCGGCTCCATCACCATGCGAGCGGTTGTCGAGATCGAAGAGCTGCAGGGCCGCACCTGCCTCGTCGTCACCGAGCTGCCCTACCAGGTGAACCCCGACAACCTCGCGGTGAAGATCGCCGACCTCGTCAAGGACGGCCGCATCCAGGGCATCGCCGACATCCGCGACGAGACCAGCGGTCGCACCGGTCAGCGGCTCGTGATCGTGCTCAAGCGAGACGCGATCGCGAAGGTCGTGCTCAACAACCTCTACAAGCACACCCAGCTGCAGGAGAACTTCGGCGCGAACATGCTCGCGATCGTCGACGGCGTGCCCCGCACCCTGTCGCTCGACGGCTTCATCACTGCCTGGGCGAAGCACCAGATCGAGGTCATCGTCCGCCGCACCGAGTTCCGGCTCAAGAAGGCCGAAGCCGAAGCCCACATCCAGCGCGGCTACCTCAAGGCCCTCGACGCCCTCGATGAGGTCATCGCCCTGATCCGCCGATCGCCCACCGTCGAGGAGGCCCGCGAGGGGCTGATGTCGCTGCTCGGCGTCGACCAGCTCCAGGCCGACGCGATCCTCGGTCTGCAGCTGCGCCGCCTCGCCGCGCTCGAACGCCAGAAGATCCTGGATTTCGCCGCGAAGCTCGAGGCGCAGATCAAGGAGTACGAGGGCATCCTCGCCTCGCCCGACGAGCAGCGCGGCATCGTGGTGGAAGAACTCGGCGAGATCGTGCACCGTTACGGCGACGAGCGACGCACGCACATCCTGCACGGCTACGACGGCGACATGTCGGTCGAGGATCTCATCCCCGAGGAGGAGATGGTCGTCACCATCACCCGCGGCGGATACGTCAAGCGCACCCGCATCGACAACTACCGTTCGCAGCACCGTGGCGGCAAGGGAGTGAAGGGCGCGCAGCTGCGGGCCGACGACATCGTCGAGCACTTCTTCGTCACCACGACGCACCACTGGCTGCTCTTCTTCACCAACACCGGTCGCGTCTACCGGGCGAAGACCTACGAGATCCCGGAGGGCGGCCGCGACGCCAAGGGCCAGCATCTCGCGAACCTGCTCGCGCTCGCTCCCGACGAGACCGTCACGCAGGTGCTCGATCTGCGCGACTTCGAAGACGGCTACCTGCTGCTCGCCACCCGCGACGGCCTCGTCAAGAAGACCGCGCTCGGCGAGTACGACACGAACCGCACCGGCGGCATCATCGCGATCAAGCTGCGCGAGGGCGATGAGCTCGTCTCTGCACTCATCGCCGGCGCCAGCGACGACGTGCTGCTCGTCTCGCGCCAGGGCATGTCGGTGCGATTCACCGCTTCTGATCAGGCGCTTCGTCCGATGGGCCGCTCCACGAGCGGTGTGCGGGGAATGAACTTCCGCGACGGCGACGCCCTGCTCACCGCCTCGACGGTGGCGGAGGGCGGCTACGTCTTCATCGTGACCGAGGGCGGCTACGCCAAGCGCACCGCGGTCGACGAGTACCGCGTGCAGCAGCGCGGCGGCTACGGCATCAAGGTCGCGAAGCTCGACGAGGCGCGCGGTGATCTCGTCGGCGGCTTCATCGTCGACGAGACCGACGAGGTGCTCGTGGTGCTGGCGAGCGGCAAGGTCGTGCGCTCCCGCGTCGACGAGGTGCCGGCCAAGGGTCGTAATACGATGGGGGTCGTATTTGCACGATTCCCAGAGGGGGATCGTATTATTGGCATCGCACGCAATACGGAGCGCGGTCTCGACGACGACGCTGCCGAGGGTGCCGACGGAGTCGAGGCGGCCGACGGCGAGCAGCAGCAAGCCGAAGCCCCCGAGACCGAGAGCAAGGAAAACGTGAATGAGTAACACCGTCGCCGACAAGCTTGCGAAGAAGACCCGCAAGAAGGCTCCGGCCAAGCAGGTTCGCCTGAAGCTGGTCTACATCGACTTCTGGTCGTCGGTGAAGTTCTCGTTCCTGGTCTCGCTCTGTGCGGCGATCGTGGGCGTCGTCTCGATGGTGCTCATCTACACGGTGCTGCTGTCGACCGGTGTGCTCGCCAAGCTCGACGAGCTCTTCATGGACATCGTGAGCGACCAGATGAGCCTCATCGACATGCTCGGCTTCGGCACAGTCGTCACCTTCGCGCTCGTCGTCGGCGTGCTGAACGTGATCGTCGGCACCGCCTTCGGCGCGGTGGGCTCGCTCATCTACAACCTGCTGGTTCGCGCACTCGGCGGCTTCCAGCTGGGCTTCACGAGCAACTGAGCCTCGACTCGCCGCACGCGGTGCGTGCGACACCGATTTCGGTTTTCGCCGAAGTTCCGGTAGAGTCGATGCTTGGTCAAGGGGCTATAGCTCAGGCGGTTAGAGCGCTTCACTGATAATGAAGAGGTCCCAGGTTCAAGTCCTGGTAGCCCCACCACAAGGAAGGCCGAGTGACGTAAAAGCTCGTTTTTGTTTCCGAGGCCAACGCAGTGTTTTCTGAGCGCGAAGCGCGAGGAGCACCAACCCACGAAGGGCAGTCGAGAGATCGGCTGCCCTTCGTCGTATCCGCCGCCTTCCCCGGCCTGCAGCCCCGGGCAGCAAACCCGGGGAAGTGGTCGGAGTGCAGCGGCCCTCCCGGGGGAGCTCACGGCGCCGCGTCGTCGGCGGGCTCGTGGGCGGGGAACGGATCCGGGTAGCGCGCCCAAGCTGCGGGCCCGGCGGTCAGCTCGTCATCGGTGAGCGCGGCGGAGTCGAGCACATCGTGGAGCGCGTTCGCGTCGAGGTCGAGGCCGATGAACGCGAGCTCCTGGCCGATGGCGAATGATTCCATCGGTTCATTGCCGCGGAGTGCCTCCTGCGCACCCCCGTCGGCCGCGATCCTCGTGCCGAGCCGGTCATCGGCGGCGAGCAGGTGGAAGGCGATCATGCGCCCGACGTGATCCCATTGCAGCACGGTCGCCGGTCTGGTGGCGAGTCGGCAGAAGCCGGCGGAGCGGATCACCTGGCCGAACTCGCCGGTATCGAAGCGCCGCATCAGGACATCCGCCAGGCGTTCGGGGTGGAACGGGCGCAGTTGCTCGTAGCGCACCGTGCTCACGCGGGGGTCGCTCATGCGCGGATCGGAGGTGCCGTTCAGCACCTCCATCCAGCCGGCGCGATCCTGCGCGGGTTGCATCGCCGTGTCCTTCGTTCCTGGCGTCTCCGTCGCAGGGGACCCGATGCCGCTCCGGTCGAGGCGCAACCGGGCGCGCGGGCTGAGCGAGCTCACGAGCGCCATGGTGGTCGAGAGCTCCGGGGTCGTCAGGTTCTCCCAGTTCACGAGCACGATCGTCGAGGCGTACTCCAGCTGGCTCACGGTGAGCGAGGCTCTGGCGACGTAGTCGGTGGGCCTGCCGCGCGCGTCTCGCTCGGAGACGAGGAAGTCGTCGACGGAGAGGTCGTCGATCAGGTGGGGGGCGTCGACCACGCAGACGACGCTCAGGAGGCGGGTGGGGCTCTCGGGATCGGTGCAGGCGCCGATGATCTCTGCCGCGGCGGTGGTGGCGGGGTACTCGACCACCGTGCCGTCGGGCTGGTCGCTCCACGGAGCGAGGATCGCTGCGGCGTGCGCGGGATCGGCTTCGTGCTCGAGGCGGGCTGCGGGAATGAGCATGCGCCTCGTCGCAGAGGCGAGGAGCAGCGCATAGCGGTGCCGTTCGGGCGCGCAGCATCCCACCACTGCCACCACGTCGACCTGATCCACGGCTCGCCTCCTTCGTTCGCTTCACGGGGGAGTACCCGCTAGACTAATGATAACCATTCTCGATTGAAGAACTTGAAGAAGGTGGAAGATGAAGGTTCGCGCCTCGCTCAAATCTCTGAAGAACAAGCCCGGCGCCCAAGTGGTCAAGCGCAAGGGTCGCGTCTACGTGATCAACAAGCAGAACCCGCGCTTCAAGGGGCGCCAGGGCTGAGGGGTCGAACGAGCCGGCTCGAGCCGCACCGACGAGGATCAAGCCCGCCGTCGGCGGGCTTTTGCGCCGTCGAGGACGGAAAGCTATAGTTGACAGGCGGGCAAGCCCTCGGGCCGCCCTGCCGGCGGACTCGCAGATCCGCACGGGACCTTAGCTCAGTTGGTAGAGCGCCTGCTTTGCAAGCAGGATGTCAGGAGTTCGATTCTCCTAGGTTCCACAATTAAGGACGTACTAGAACTCCCGACATGCGCAGGTCTGAGTCTCGCGATGGCGAACGCTTCCCCTAAGCGGATGCTGGCTTCCTCGTCTTCGCCGATCTCGATGCCGTTCGTGAACGCCTGGTAGGAGAGGCGCGTCCCCTGGTCATCGGTGCGTGCGTGGAGGCGTGCGCAGTCGATCGAGAGCCGGCGCGCTGCCGTGATCTGTGATCGTGGCCCTTCGTTCATGCTTCCCCCGGATCGAGTCCATTCGGTCGCGGAGGAGCTCGCGATCTTCTCCGTCTCGTGTGCTCGATTCTGCGAACCGGGGGGTCGTCATGGCGATTACAGCTTCTGGCGGATATGCGTCCAAGCGCTCTCACGAGTGCGACTCCATGTGCGGGAGACCGTGGTGAGCGGCTCGGACTACAGCGTCGAGCGTTGCCGTGAGAACGGACGCATCCCGTCCTGCAGACCAGCGGATATCGCCGCCAATGCGGTATTCCAGAATGGTCAGCGCGTCGGAACTCGCGCCGGCCTGAACCGAGGTTTGGTGCAGTGAAAGCACCTCCAGGTCGACACCGAGGGAGGTGAACGCTGTCACGAGAGCTTCTACCGGGCCGATTCCTCGGCACTCAGCGATGTGCCTCTCCCCGTCGACGCGGAGGGTGATTCGAGTGCTGGCCTCCGCATCACCCGCCTGGTACTCGAGCAGTTCGATGCGGCTCGGCTCATCGGGAAGATAGGCATCCTCAAAGATCCTCCAGATCTCTGCGGCGCCGATCTCATTGCCTGTTGCGTCGGCGTGCGACTGGACGTGCCGAGCGAAGTCGATCTGGATGCGTCGCGGCAGCTCGATGCCGTACTCGGTCTCGAGCAGATAGGCGATACCGCCCTTCCCTGATTGCGAGTTCACTCGGATCACGGCGTCATAGCTGCGACCGATATCAGCAGGATCGATCGGCAGGTAGGGAACCTGCCAGGCGAGGTCTCGCTCCGGCCGCCCTTCGGCGCGAGCGCGTTCCCGGTGCTCGGCGAATCCCTTCTTGATCGCGTCCTGATGGGTGCCGCTGAAGGCCGTGTGCACGAGATCGCCGACGTAGGGATGCCTGGGATGAATCTCAAGGCGATTGCAGTACTCGACCGTGCGGCGAATATCGTCGATGTCGGAGAAGTCGATCATCGGGTCGATCCCCTGTGCGTGCAGGTTCAGCGCGAGCGTGGCGATATCGACGTTTCCGGTTCGCTCACCGTTGCCGAAGATGCAACCTTCGACGCGCTGCGCTCCGGCGAGTACGGCGAGTTCTGCGCACGCGATCCCGGTACCCCGATCGTTATGCGGATGGACCGAGAGAATCACGCTGTCGCGGCGCGCGAGATTCTTGTGCATGTACTCGATCTGGTCTGCGTAGATGTTCGGTGTCGCGATCTCCACTGTCGCCGGCAGATTCAGGATCACCGGGCGCTCGGGCCGGGCATCCCACAGATCGGTCACCGAGTCGCAGACGTCGAGCGCGTACCCGGGTTCGGTCAGGTTGAACACTTCGGGCGAGAACTCGAACCTCACGTTCGGCATGTCTCCGGCGAACTCAAGCACATCGCGACCGCCACCGAGGATGAGCTGCTTCAAGTCCTCGCGGGCGTAGCCCAGTACCATGCTGCGCCAGCTCGGAGCCGTCGCCGTGTACATGTGGATCACGACTTCGTTGCGGATGCCTTGAATCGACGCGACGGTCCGCTCGATGAGGTCGCGACGAGCCGGTGTGAACACGACGATGGTCACGTCTGCTGGCGCGATATCGGTGTCTGCGATGAGGCGAACGAAGTCGTAGTCCGTCTGTGATGCGGACGGGTAGCCCACTTCGATCTCCTTGTAGCCCATCGCCACCATGAGCTCGAAGAAGCGGCGCTTCCGCGCGGGATCCATCGGCTCGGCGAGTGCCTGATTCCCGTCGCGCAGATCGACCGGTACCCACAGGGGTGCTCTGCGCAGGCGCTGGTTCGGCCAATCGCGTTCGGCGGCGGTCAACGGGATCTCGACCCGCGAGAACACGTCGGCGTATCGATGCGATGGCATTTGCGAGTGGCGCTGACGGTTCCAGGCCGGCGACTGCTCGGGAATCGTGCCGGCCGGTGTCGAGATGCGGGGAAAAGCGGAGTCGGTCATCGTCGGGTTCCTTCATTCTGGGTTCAGACGACCGGCGCATGTTTCGCCTCCACAACGGGTCGCCGGTCGGCTAGGCCCCGTCGTGGCGACGAAGAAGAAGGAGTCCGCTGTAAAGCACTCGGCCACTCTAACACAACTCCTCAGACAAGTAGAGAAGCTAGAATGAACTCGTGGCACAGGTAACGAGGATCCCGCTTGCCGATCAGGCTGCCGAGTTGCTCCTTGATCGCATCCGGTCCGGTGAATGGCCGCTCGGAGCAAAGCTGCCCGGCGAGACGACACTGGCGCCGCAACTGGGCGTCGGTCGATCCACCATTCGTGAGGCGATCCGCCAACTCGCCGGGCGAGGAGTGCTCGCTACTCGGCAAGGGTCAGGGGTGTTCGTCACCGCGCTCGAAGCGCCGGAAAGCTGGGACGACGTGCTTCGCCGAACCGACATCCTGGCAGTCATTGAGGCTCGAATCGCGATCGAATGCGAGGCCGCTGCCCTCGCAGCGGAACGTCATACGCCTGCGGATATGGGGACTATTCGTCTCGCCCTCACTGCGAGAGCCGAGAAGCGATCCGAGATCGAGAGTCATGTCGATGCCGACACCGCCTTTCACCGTGCAGTTGTCGCCGCAGCGCACAACCCGATTCTGCTGGATCTGTTCGACAGCTTCACCCCGCGCCTGCGTGGTGCCATGGTCGAGATGCTTCGCCTGCGGTCAGCATTCGGCAGCGACGAGGATCATGCCGTTCACCGGGACTTGGTCGAAGCCATCGCCCGGCGGGATGCGGCGGCGGCCTCGGCTATGAGCCGCACCCATCTGGAGTCATTGGGGAGCGCCCTCGGCTGATGGGGCTTTTCGCGCCTGCTCCCGAGCCGAACTCGGCCGGTCGATCCGCTTCCATACCTGCGGTCTGAGCCCCAGCGGCACCCACCACATCCCCGACGCGCGCGATCTCCGAAGCGCGAGCACCGGCCTCGCCGGCCGGCCCGAGCAACCTCGACAGCGGTCGTCAGGCCCCCGGATATTGCCACCCCCGACTACCGGAGGTACGCTCAACGCACCCGGCCGCTCCTGGCCGGCCTCGATGAGGAGGGCGGATCTCATGCGCAAGGTCACCTATTCGCTGGGAATGTCGGCCGACGGCTATATCGTCGATTCGGAGGGCAAGTTCGACTGGACGGTTCCCAGTGCGGACGAGTTCCGCTTCGCCACGGATGAGGTGCGCGACCTGGGCGTGCATCTGCTGGGCCGGCGGCTCTACGAGACGATGGTCTACTGGGAGGATCCCGAGCAGCAGGCGCATTTCGACGAGGCCGAGCGGGAGTTCGCCGATGTCTGGAACCCGCTGCCGAAGGTGGTCTTCTCGGGCACGTTGAACGCGGTGCAGGGGAGCGCTCGTCTCGCCGAGGGCGGTTTGCGGGCGGAGATCGAGCGGTTGCGGGAAGAACCCGGCGAGGGGAACATCGGCATCGGCGGGGCTATGCTCGCGGCCGAGGCGGCTGATCTCGACCTCATCGACGAGTATCGGGTTCGCGTGCATCCGGTGCTGGTGGGCGGCGGCCTGCCTTTCTTCGCTCACCATAATCGTCGTTCGGATCTCGAGTTGCTCGAGACGCGCGTCTTCGACAACCAGGTCGTCTTCCTGCACTACCGCGTACGCCACTAGCCGACGGAGCTCCGGGCGCGCACTGGGGGCGCGGGGCTCCTCTGCTGAGCCGGTTCAGCGGTAGAAGCCCTCGCGCAGCTTGATGCCGTGCTCGATCCAGGCCTTCATCGCGGCGAGCATGCCCGTCCAGCCTTCGCAGTTGCCGAAGGCGCTCTTGGCACCGGCCTGCGTGACCTGCCATGACGACTCGGTGATCGTGACGAGGGTGCGGGTGTCGTCGTCGATGGGCTCGAACTCGAAGGTCACGCGCGTGCGACCGCTCTCGCCGGCGGTCGCCTCGCCGTCCCATTCGATGACGAGGCGCCGGGGAGGCTGCGCCTCGATGACGGTGACGGGGAAGTCGCCGGGGAAGTCGTGGAAGTCCCAACTGACGTCGGCTCCGGGTTCCAGGCGTCCTTTCGCGCCGCCGGTGGTGAAGTATTGGGAGAGCTGACGAGGATCGGCGACCGCCTCGTACACCTCGGCGCAGGGCCGGCTGATGCGACCGGAAACGGTGAAGGTCAGCGTGGCGAGCTGCGTGGCGTCGTTCATGTTGTATTTTTACCACATGTCCTTCCCGCTTGACCAGGGTTCCGACGACGATCGCGTCTTCAAGGCGCTCGCCTCGCCGGTGCGCCGACGCATACTCGATGCGCTCAAGGACTCGAGTCGCACCACCGGTGCGCTGTGTGCACTGCTACCGGAGCTCGACCGAACCACGGTGCTGCAACACCTTCGGGTGCTCGAAGAGGCAGAGCTCGTGACCGGCCGCAAGGTCGGCCGCACTCGTGAGCTCTCTCTCGCGCCCCTTCCCATCAAGCGGATCCATGATCGCTGGATCAGCGGCTACGCCCGCGCGGCCGTCGAATTGCTCGATCGCCTCGACGAGCCCTGAGCGCCCTCTCACTAGGCTGGCTCTATGGACTTCCGCGAGCTGCCCTGGCCCGTGACCACCCCGCGTCTGCGTCTGCGTCCGGCCGAGCCCGATGACGCTGCAGCGCTGTGGGAGTACTGGCGCCTGGCGGAGGTCGGCAGGTGGCTCGGCTGGCATCCGCGGGATCGCGCCGACTGGGACGAGACCTTCCCGAGCAAGTACCTGTCCATGCTCGTGATCGAGCACGAGGGCCGCATCGTCGGCGATCTGATGCTGCGCGTGGCGGACGGGTGGAGTCAACGCGAGGTGCGCGAGCAGGCCGAGGGCGTGCAGGCGGAGATCGGTTGGGTGCTCGCCCCCGAGTACGGCGGCCGGGGGCTCGCGACGGAGGCGGTCGAGGCGCTGCTCTCGATCTGTTTCGAGGATCTCGGCCTGCGCCGGGTCGAGGCGGGCGCGTTCGCGGCGAACGAGCCGTCCTGGCGGCTGATGGAACGGGTCGGCATGCGACGCGAGTCCTACTCTGTCAGGGAGTCGCTGCACCGTGAGCTGGGATGGATCGACGGCGTGCTCTACGCCATGCTCGATGAGGAGTGGCGCCTTCGCCGCGGCTCCGCAGGCTACTAGACTCCCAGACATGGGTACGGGATCGCATGCCGAGCTGCAGCTCGAGAACGAGCAGTTCAGGGTCACCAAGTGGACGATCGAGCCGGGCGGCCACATCCCCATGCATCGCCATGAGTACGAGTACGTCGTGATCCCGCTCGTCACGGACACCATGCACGTCGTGACTGCTGAGGGCGGAGAGCTCGTCTCGAACCTCGTTGCGGGCCAGAGCTACACGCGACCCGCCGGCTCCGAGCATCGCATCGAGCATCGGGGCGCCG
>WPCJ01370444.1_pt1 | contig 25751 bp, 21 predicted proteins | sample 5399831 | NCBI WGS metagenome assembly WPCJ01 (sample SAMN12869470, study PRJNA574797) | sludge metagenome | isolation source: wastewater treatment of pH10 | place: China:Beijing | collected 2019-05-20 | reverse complement strand
GATGCGCTCGGGATCGAGCGCATCTCGGCGATGGAAGGACAGAACGAAGGCGACAGCCCATGGTTCATGTCGCTACCGCTGGCAAAGCCCGGCTGGAGCAATGTCGTCGTCGACTATCAACGCGAGGTGCACCGGGCCCTGCGCGCGCGCTACACCGCGGAGCAATTGCCATTGCTGTCACCGAGCGTACTCAACTGGAAGCCCGCAGATGTGGCGCTGCTGCGACCTGCCAATCAGTATAGCGATGCCGTCGCCATCCACTCCTATGTCCAGAAGGGACAGGAGCCGGAGACGACGGACGAATACGCCGCTGTGGCGTGGTATCTCAAGAACATGCGCGATGCCTTCAAGCCCGGCGCACCGGCTGTCGCGACCGAATGCGGCTATTGCAACCTGGTGAGGCCCGGCAGCGCCACGGTCGGCGAAACCGCGTCCGGCATCTATCTGCCGCGACTGCTGCTCAACAATTTTCGCTCCGGCATCCTGCGTACCTTCCTCTACGAATTCTGGGATGGGGGCACAGACCCGAACGAAGGCGAACATCACTGGGGCCTCGTCCGCAACGACGGTACGCCGAAGCCCGGCTATCATGCGATCAGGCATCTGCTGTCGGCGCTGAAAAGCGCACGCCGCGCTGGAGAGGAGCAACCGCTCCGCGTTGCCACACGCTCGCTCGAACTCAGGCACATCGCGTTTCAGGATGCGCAGGGACGGCCCGTGCTTGCGATCTGGCGCGCCGTCCGCTGCTGGGATGTGGCTAAGGCGCAGGATATCGCTGTCGCCACCGAGCCCGTTGATATCGCCGTGGAGAGGCGCATCGCCTCGCTGTCGTTCAATCGCCCGAATGACGGCAGCCAATGGCAGCGCGTGCCGGTAACCGACGGCCATGCCACGATTCCGCTCGACGGACGCGTCGCCATTGTCCGTCCGACAGCGTAGAGCCGGTATGATCCCGCGCGGGTTGAACCCCTTTTCCGCGCTTTGTATTCTGCAAATGCCTTACGACTGATGGGGAGCGGCAGAGCGCAGAACTCTGCAATCCGGCCAAACAATCGACGGCCTCGCCTTTCGCTCCACGACTGACAGGTTCTCCGCGATATGACCCACGCGACTACCGCCCCGGCCCTTCCGGCCGAGAAGCATGCATTCGACGTTTTGCTCGAGGACGGCGCCAGCGCCAGCGTGCGGGTATATGGGAACGGCCCGCGGGTGATCTGCAGCCATGGCAACGGCCTTGCGGCCGACGCCTTCCAGAGCTTCTGGCGGCTGTTCATCGACGACTATGAAACCGTCGTATTCGACTTCCGCCATCACGGCCGCAGCAGCCCGTTGAACAAGCCGATCCCGAAAGTCTGGCCGCAACTGATCCGCGACTATGATGCCATCATGAAAGGCATCACCTATGAGATCGGCGCAGCCCCGAGTCTTGGCGCCTTTCATTCCATGAGCGCGCTGACGACGTTGCTGCATGCGTCCGAATATGAGTCGCCATGGATAGGCATCGTCGGCTTCGAGCCGCCGGTGAAACCGCCCAGCCACTATCCTGAGTTCGAGATCTTTCGCGCCGATAACAGCCGGCTGGCCGAGCGCACCATCAAGCGACGCTTCGAATTCAACGAGGTACAGGAACTATTCGACTCCTATCGTCGGAGTTCGGCTTTTGCCGGCGTCAATGATGCGGGACTACAGGCGCTCGCCGCGTCAACGCTACGCTGGAACGCCAACAAGCAACTCTATGAACTCGCCTGCCCACGCGAGTTCGAAGCCAGCATCTTCGCCATGCAGGATATCGAAGGTGCGTGGGAGCGGATGTGCAAGATCCAGATTCCCGTGCAGCTCGTCGCAGGCGAGCCGAAGACGGGTACCAGCCCGTTCATCGCGATCGAAAGCGCCTTTGCACGCGATGGCGGCTTTGCCTTCACCACGGTGAAGGACGCCACGCATTTCATGCAGATGGAGAAGCCGGAGGAATGTGCCGCCATCGTCCGCGCATTCCATGCCGGCCTGTGAATGCAGATCGTAGGGCGGATTAGGCGAAGCCGTAATCCGCCGTTCTTCGCGACACAAACGCCGGCGGCGGATTACGCCGAGTTTATCATCGGGCGCGCTCCGTTGGCTAATCCGCCCTACGCTATCTCGATCTCATCCGCCCTTTTCCACTTCGGAAACGGATCGGACAGTCCAGCCCATTCAGCAATCTCCATGCCGGGCTTTCCTTCGACGAGGCATGCATCGAGACGATTTCGCAGATCGTCCTCGTTCATGCCGGTGCCGATGAAGACGATCTCCTGACGACGATCGCCATAGATCTCGTTCCAGTTCTTCTTCAGAGCCTGCCGCCAAGTGGGATCGTTCGGCCAGCGCTCGGCGGGGATATTCGCCCACCAGAAGCCCATGCCTTCGGTGCGCACGATGGCGCCGGCCTGGCTGAGTTCGCCGACCCATTGCGGCCGCGTCGCCAGCCAGAAATGGCCCTTGCTGCGGATCACGCCAGCCCAGCTCTCGCGCAGGAACCGCTGGAATTTGGCGGGATCAAACGGTCGCCGCGCCCGATAGACGAAATGACCGACGCCGTATTCCTCCGTCTCCGGCACATGATCGGCAAAACCGTACAGTTCCTTGTGCCAGAGCGGATGCTGCTGCGCCCGCTCGAAATCGAACAGTCCGGTATCGAGCACACGATCGAACGGGACGTCGGCAAAATTGGCCTCGATGATGTCGGCCTCGGGATTGAGTGCGCAGATGATCTTTCGCGCTGAATTGCATTGGTCCGGCGTCGCGTCATTCACCTTGTTGAGCACGACCACGTCCGCGAATTCGATCTGCTCGACGAGCAGATCGACCAGCGTGCGCTTGTCATCCTCGAGCGCCTCGCCGCGGTCCTGCAGGAAATCGGTCGAGGAGTAGTCCTTCAAGAGATTCACCGCGTCGACCACCGTGACCATCGTGTCGAGCCGCGCGACGTCGGACAGGCTGTCGCCATTCTCGTCGCGGAAATCGAAGGTCGCCGCCACCGGCAGCGGTTCGGCGATGCCCGTGGATTCGATCAGCAGGTAATCATAGCGGCCGCTCTCGGCGAGCATGCGCACTTCCTTCAGCAGATCGTCGCGCAGCGTGCAGCAGATGCAGCCATTGGTCATTTCGACCAGCTTCTCATCCGTCCGCGAGAGATTCGCACCGCCATCGCGGACCAGATCCGCATCGATGTTCACCTCGCTCATGTCGTTGACGATCACAGCCACCTTCATCCCGTGGCGATTGTTCAGGATGTGATTGAGCAAAGTGGTCTTGCCAGCCCCGAGGAAGCCGGACAGCACGGTGACGGGGAGTTTGCGCATCGAGATCAAACAGTTGTTGGAGGGACAGGGGACGGCGGGAAACCTTGCGGGGCATCAGCACCCTCATTTTGTTATGTTATAACGTTACATATCAAAAAGACGATCTGTCAAGGCGGGACTGCGGTGGAGGCGGTGGCAAAAGAAGATGCGGATGCATAGATATCGGGTCCCAGCTGGAGCCCACTGCCCATGACAGCCCTTTCGATTCTCGATCTCGTCCGCGTCACCCAGGACACCGATGCACGCGGTGCGCTCGACAATTCGAGGGATCTCGCCGGCCATGCCGAGCAATGGGGCTATCGACGCTTCTGGGTGGCCGAGCATCACAACATGATCGGCGTCGCCAGCGCGGCGACCTCGGTGGTGATCGGCCATATCGCGGCCGGCACCAAGACCATTCGTGTCGGTGCCGGCGGCATCATGCTGCCAAACCATGCGCCCATCGTCATCGCCGAGCAGTTCGGCACGCTGGAGCGCCTGTTTCCGGGCCGTATCGATCTCGGCCTCGGCCGAGCGCCGGGCACCGACCAGATGACCATGCGGGCGCTGCGCCGCTCGCTGCAGAATTCGGACAATTTCCCCCAGGACATTCAGGAGCTGCAGGCCTATTTTGCGGCAGCCGCGCCGGGCCAGCGACTGCAGGCGGTCCCCGCCGCAGGCACCGATGTGCCGCTATGGATTCTCGGCTCCAGCAATTACGGCGCCCAGCTCGCCGCCGTGCTTGGGCTGCCCTATGGCTTCGCCTCGCATTTCGCGCCTGAAATGCTGCTGCAGGCGCTCGACATCTATCGGACGCATTTCGAACCGTCGGAGCAGCTCGCCAAGCCCTATTCGATGGTCGGCGTGAACATCATCGCAGCCGACACCGATGCCGAGGCGAAGCGGCTGTGGACCACCCAGCAGATGTCCTTCACCAACATGTTCCGCGGTACCCGCGGTCTCAGCCAGCCCCCCATCGACGACATCGAGACCTACTGGTCGCCAGCCGAGAAGATGCAGGCCATGGGCATGCTGCGCCGCTCGATCATCGGCTCGCAGGAAACCGTCCGCGCCGGCATCGCAGCTCTCGTCGCAGAGACAAAGGCAGACGAACTGATGATCGTCTCCGACGTCTATGATCACGCCAAGCGGCTGAAGTCATATGAGATGATCGCCGAGGCCGCATCGGAGCTCACGGATGCCGCAGGGCGGATTAGCGCAGCGTAATCCGCCGCGGTCTTCGCCACATGGACTCGGCCGGCGGATTACGGCTTCGCCTCATCCGCCCTACGCTTCACATCAGAACGTGATCGTCGTGCGAACGCCGAACACCGCGGCGTCCTTGATGCGCTGGGTCTGCGTCGGGTCGTTCGGATTGACCGCACCACCGCCTGGATGGATCACATATTGAAACACCGGCTGCACCGCGACACCCGGCGCAGCGATGGCGACATAGGTCGCCTCGAACACCGCCTCGAAATCGCGGATCGGCGTTTGAATGCCCGTAAAGCGCTGGATATCACGATCGAGCCCGCGCACGCCGTCGGAGATGCGTGCATAGGTCATGGCGATGCCGAAGCGATCGTCCGGTCGCTCGGCTGAGAAGCCCGAGACCTGGATGCCTCCATCAATATAGAAGCTGACCAGATTGCGATCCGACGGACTGACGGAAGCGCGCGTGAAGAAGCCCACGCCCTTGCCCGGATCGAGTGCGCTGACCGCGAGTCGCTGCTCATAGACGGCGAACACGCCGCGATTGGTCCGGCGCATCGCCGGCTCGCCGGTGCCGAGTGGATCGGCTTGCGAGAGCCCCTGCGCCGTCCAGCGCTCGTCGTCGAATTCATCGAAATGAAACCAGCCGCCGGCTGCGATCGATCCCGGCAGACCTGACGCACCGAGTTTGTAGCTGTATTTCAGCTGCCCGATCACCCATGGCGGATCGTTGACACGGAATGCGAGACCATTGGCATTGGTGACCTGCGGATCGTCCGGCCCCGGCGCGCCGGCGCTGCCGTTGAACACCGCGAGATAGGCCGTGAATGCGTCCGACAGTTGCGCCTTGACGCGCACACCCGGCACGGCCAGCGGCGGCGATGGCCCGCCGGCAGGCAGGATCACCCCGGTGATGCCGGGCCAGCCGAGCGCGGAGTTGACGAAGATGTCGTCATACTTACTGTCGATGAACTCGGTGTCCGACGGCTGCTGGCCGACCTTCACCTGCAGCCTGCCATCGAACAGCGACTGTTCGATCCAAAATTCATAGAGCCGCGTCGATGGCAGCGCCTCGATGCCGCTGACCAGCATGAGATTGCCGATATAGTCGCGCGACAAGCCGGGCCCGTGAATCTGGAACGCATTGGCGTGGAAGGTTGCGCCGCGCCAGCCCACTGCTTTTTCCAGATCGACATCGATGCCGACATCGAGGCGACCTTCAAAGACTGCGCCGCGCCGGACGCCACCGGAGGCATTGCCGAGCACCTCGCCGATATAAGTCGCCGAAAACGCCACGCCCCATTGATCGAGCCGCTCGTTGAGCGCCTTCAATCCGCCGTCCCGCCAGTCGCCGCCATGCGCCGACGACGGCGGCATCAATGCGAAGACGGCAAGGGCCATAAGCGCCAGCGTCGCGCGAGCCGCCCAGCAACGGATCACACTCACCATGACGCTTACCTGATGATCCCGATGCGCTTCATCACGAAATAAGCGAGCGCCGACGACAGCAGGATCAACAGCAGCGCCCAGAGAAAGCCGGTCTCGGTATCGACGAAAGGCAGGCCCTTGACGTTCATGCCGAACAGGCCGGTCATCAATGTCGGCGGCAGCAGCAATGCGGTGAGCACAGAGAGAACGCGCAGGCTCTCATTGCCGGTCTCGGCGATCTGCAGATGCAGCTCTTCCTGCAGCAGGCGACTGCGCTCGCGCAGTTCGACAATGATCCGGTCGAGCCCGTCGAGCCGCTGTGCCAGTTTGCCGGCGCGCAATTGCAAGGCCGGCTTGAGATCCGCCGGCCCTTTTTGCTCGAAGCGCTGGAACACGAGGCGCAAACCGCCGAGCTGGCGATGCAGGCGCACGCAGGTCCGGCGCAGCGGTCCGAGCTTCTGCAGCATGTGGCGCGACTCGCCGGACACCACCTGCTCTTCGATCTCGTCGAGAGCCAGCGAGATCTTGTCGATCAGGCCGTCCATGGTGTCCGCGACGTTCTCGATAATGGTCTCGAACAGCCCGGCCATGCTGTCGACCCGCATGCCCGCTTCGAGAGACCGGCGCGTCGCATCCACGGCGCAGAGCGCGTGATGGCGACCGCTGATCAGGAGATGCTCCGTCATGGCGAAGCGCAGATAGCCGGTGTCGTCATCGGCATCGTCGATGTCGCGCAGCAGATCCGATATCACGCCATAGACGCAGTCATCTGCTGTATGCAGTTGCTGATAGCTGTCCTTGGACAGCAGCAGCGTGCGCGCCTGTTCCGGCGCCCGCAGCGGCGCCTGCGCCAGCCACTGCAAGGCGCGCGTATCGGCAAGATTGAAGTGCAGCCACACCAGGCCATCATGGGTCACATCCATAGCCTGGTCGATCGGCAGCGCCTCCGGCCGGCCATCGGCATGAATGCGGAAAGCCCATACCAGACCTGGAATGAGATTTTCGGACGGCAGCACGGAGCCGCCCAAGGCGGCGCCCATCGGATGTTCAATCTGCATCGCGCATCGACCGTTGCTGAAACAGGGCGCCGGATCGGCGCCCCTCGATTGTTGCTCTTGCGTGACGCTGGCCTGCGTCCGCTCGTCGCGCCCAACTAATGACATCCCTGTTACAGGGATGTGTCAGCCCGCGTCATTCCGCGGCTTCGGCCAATGCGTCGTCCTGCGCGTTATAGTCATGCACGACGCGGCCATAGGGCAGCGTGAGGTCGGCGATGTAATGATGCGCGCCAATCATCTTGCGCACTGGAAAATCCGCCACCGGCGCATTCACATGCGGCACCAGATGCAGACGCCCCGGACCGAACCACGAGCCTTTGACGGTAATGTCGGTGAGATTGATGGCGACGAGCTGGCAGACCTCCGCACGCCCATCGACGCCCGGGATCAGCTTGAGATTGATCTGCGTCTTGGCGAGGATCGCGTGGGTCGCCTCGCCGTTACCGGCCATGGCGCCGTGCTTGTAGGCCATGGTGCCCATGGCGACCTGCTGTCCGGCATATTCCAGCGTGCCGGTCAGCGTGTCCTTGACGATCTCGAGTTTCGGATGGGCATATTTTTTCGGAAAGCCCCAGATCTCGCGGCCGGCGGCGATCGGCGGATCGTCGTCGAGGTACATCTGCGAAACGAAATTGACATCTTCGCCCTTGAAACGCGCCGGGATCACCAGGCCCGATTCCGTGTAGCTGCCGAAACCGGAGGAATCCGGCATCTTTATCCATTCGTAATGCACGACCGGCCGCTCCAGCGGCTCCAGCGGTTCGGGCAGGCCCATCCGGATCAGTTCGGGATCGGTCTCATAGGTGATGACCAGGAATTCGCGATTGATGAACCGATACGGTCCGGCCGGATAGCTCGGACCGGCCATCGGCATCGACGGCAAACCGAGGATGTCTTCCTTGCGCATCGGGAAACTCCTTCGATGAAATGATCTGGCTTCGAAACGGTCGTGACGTGAAGTGGCCCGCGATCAGTGAGCTGTCCAGCCGCCATCCACCGGCAGCGTGATGCCGGTGATCGACTGGGCAGCATCGGTGAAAAGGAAATTCACCGTCGCAGCGAGTTCTTCGGTGGTAACAAAACGCTTGGTCGGCTGTGCAGCGAGCAGGACGTCGGAGACCACTTGCTGCTCGGTGATGCCGCGTGCCTTTGCCTGCTCCGGGATTTGCTTCTCAACCAGCGGCGTCATCACATAGCCGGGGCACACTGCGTTGACGGTGACACCGTATTCGGCGAGTTCGAGCGCCGCCGTCTTGGTGAGGCCGGCAATGCCGTGCTTGGCGGCGACATAGGCCGACTTGAAGGGTGATGCCACCAGCGCGTGGGCCGAGGCGATATTGACGATGCGGCCCCACTTCTGCGCCTTCATGTGCGGAATGGCGAGGCGCGTGGTGTGGAAGGCGCTCGACAGGTTGATAGCGATGATCGCATTCCATTTCTCGATCGGGAATTCCTCGATCGGCGCGACGAACTGGATGCCCGCATTGTTGACCAGAATATCGACGCCACCGAACTCTTCCGCAGCCGTCGACATCATGCCGGCGATGGATGCGCTATCGGCCATGTTGGCGCCGTTATAGACGACCTTCACATTGTGCTGGCCCGCGAGTTCGGCGCGGATATGTTCGATCTCGCCGGCATCGCCGAAACCGTTGAGCATTACATTGGCGCCCTGCGCTGCAAGACCGCGCGCAATGCCGAGGCCGATGCCGCTGGTGGAGCCGGTGACGATGGCGGATTTTCCGGACAGCATGAGCGATGACTTTCAGTGAGAATGCGTTAATCAAAATCGACAGGACGCATTGCTATCCGTCACCCTTGACGACGGTGTGAGGAATTTTCTTCATCCCTGTGACGCTGTAGCGCAACGCGCATTCATAAAACCTGCAAGGTGTCATGACGGCGTCACTGCTCATCTGAAATCTGCGCGCGCCAAAGTATTTCAGGAGCAAATGATATGGACGCACGCACACCCGAAGCAGAGATCGCATCGCAGGCACATTGGCGACCGGATCGGTGCGATCGTGTCGCGCTGGTCCTGCAAGGCGGCGGCGCGCTTGGCGCCTATCAGGCCGGCGTTTATCAGGCGCTGCATGAAGCGGGGCTCGAGCCCGACTGGGTGTGCGGCGTCTCCATCGGCGGGATCAATTCGGCCATCATCGCCGGCAATCCGCCGGAGCAGCGGCTCGAGAAACTGCGGACATTCTGGGATCGCATCACGGCGCGAAAGGTGTGGCACTACACACCCGACGGCGACATTTTTCGCAAGGCACGCAACATCGCGAGTTCGTGGATGACGACGACGCTGGGACAACCCGGCTTCTTCGCCCCGCATGAGGTCAATCCGTGGTTCTCACCTGCCGGTGCGCAAACCGCAACCAGCTATTACGACACGACGCCGCTGCGCGAGACGCTGCTGGAACTGGTCGACTTCGATCTGATCAACTCCCGCAAGATTCACTTTGCCGTCGGCGCGGTGAATGTGCTGACCGGCAATTTCCTCTATTTCGACAACAAGAAGGAAGTGATCGGGCCTGAACATGTGATGGCGTCAGGCGCGCTACCACCGGCATTGCCCATGGTGAAGATCGGCACCGATCATTTCTGGGACGGCGGCATCGTCTCCAACACGCCGCTGCAGCACCTGCTCGACCAGGAGGACAGGATGAACTCACTGGTGTTCCAGGTCGACCTGTTCTCCTCACGCGGTATGCTTCCGCGCGACATTCAGGAGGTGATGGCCCGCCACAAAGACATCATGTATTCGTCGCGCACGCGCTACAATACCGACGTCTATCGCAAGATGAACAATCTCAAGACGGACTTCTACCAGGCGCTGCTGAAGATTCCGGAGGATCAACTCACCGACCACGAGCGCGAGCTGCGCGAGAAATTCGGCAACCTGCCGGAGATCACCATCCTGCAGATGATCTATCAGCAGAAGGCCTATGAGGGCGCGTCGAAGGATCACGAATTCTCGGCGACCTCGATGCGCGAACACTGGCAGAGCGGCCTCGAGGACACCCGCCGGACATTGAAGCGCCGCGACTGGCTGGCGCTGCCCGACCACGGCATCGTCGTGCACGACGTGCATCGCGATCACGGGTGACGTCCGTGGTCCGTAGTGCGGATAAGCGAAGCGTAATCCGCCGTTCTTCGCCACGTGCATTCGGCCGGCGGATTACGGCTTCGCCTAATCCGCCCTACAAAAGCAAAAGGCCGCCACGCAGCCACGTGGCGGCCTTTCTTGTTCGATCTCACTCAGAAGATGCTGGCGAAGATGAAGTACAGCGCCGCCGACAGCGCGATCGCGCAGGGCAGCGTCAGCACCCAGGCCATCAACAGATTGCGGATGGTCGCCATCTGCAGCCCCGAACCATTCGCGGCCATGGTGCCGGCGACGCCCGACGACAGCACGTGGGTGGTCGAGACCGGCAGGCCGAAAATATCCGCCGCGCCGATGGTGCCGGCGGCAACGAGTTCGGCCGAGGCGCCCTGCGCGTAGGTCAGGTGCGTCTTGCCGATCTTCTCGCCGACGGTGACGACGATGCGCTTCCACCCCACCATGGTGCCGAGACCGAGCGCGATGGCAACGGCGATCTTCACCCAGTCCGGAATGAACTTGGTGGCCGCATCCAGCGATCCCTTATAGGCATTGAGAGTCGCGACCTCCTCCTTGTTGAGATCGTTCTCCTTGTCCTTCATCAGGAAGCGGATCGCTTCGGATGCGAGATACATGTCGTTACGGGTGTTGCCGACCTTCTCCGCCGGCACCTTGTCGAGCGTACCATAGGTGCGGACCTGGTCGCCGACATCCTTCACCAGCACGGACAGCGCCGGATAGGTGCCTTCGCTGATCTTGCGAGCCGCGACGTACTGGGTCACGGCCGGACGCGGATCGCCGATGATGCTGTGGCCGGCGCCCTTGGCAGCGATCACATTCGATGCCGCGATCGAGGTCTTCTGGAACTGCTCGATACGCGACTCCGGCAATGCGCGGTTCAGTGCATAGGCGGTCGGCACGGTGCCGATCAGCACCAGCATGATCAGGCCCATGCCCTTCTGGCCATCATTCGAGCCATGGGCGAAGGAGACGCCGGTGCAGGTGGCAATCAGGATGCCGCGAATCCACAGCGGCGGCGGCTTGTTGCCATCCGGCGCTTCATACAAAGCGGGATTGCGCACCAGGAATTTGAGCACCAGGAGCAGGATCGCCGCGCAGGCGAAACCGAACAGCGGCGACAGCAGCAGCGCGTAGCCGATCTCGGTCGCCTTGGTCCAGTCGACGCCCGAGGTGCCGTCACGGCCGCGCATCAGCGCATTGGCGATGCCGACGCCGATGATCGAACCGATCAGCGTGTGCGAGGACGACGCCGGCAGGCCGAGCCACCAGGTACCGAGATTCCAGATGATCGCCGCAATCAAGAGCGCGAACACCATGGCGAAGCCGGCGGATGAGCCGACCTGCAGGATCAGCTCCACCGGCAGCAGCGAGACGATGCCGAAGGCCACCGCGCCCGACGAGAACAGCACGCCGAGGAAATTGAAGAAGCCCGACCACATCACGGCGATCTCGGGCTTCAGCGAATGGGTGTAGATCACCGTCGCCACCGCATTGGCCGTGTCGTGAAAGCCGTTCACGAATTCAAAGCCGAGCGCGATCATCAGCGCGACGAACAGCAGGAAGTAAGGCAGATAGCTGGTGACGCGCGCGCCGGTCGCCGAGACGTCCGCATAGATGCTGTAGGCGACGAACAACACGCCTCCGGCCAGCACCGCGAAGAACAGGATCATGGTGAGCGGGTTGAAGCCCTTGTCGAGATTGGGCCGAGATGCCGGCTCGATCGGCCCGGCTCCTGAAATATGTTGGTTAAGAGAAAAATCGGTCATGCAACGCCCCTGCGGTTAACAGGCGTTAAGTTCTGCATCCTATGTGCGAAGGACGGATGACGCCCGCGACAATATGTCATGTCGCGACGCAACCGCGCATCAGATTGGTAATTTGGTAGTGATCAGATCGCCGCCGCGACCTTCTCCAGCCCGATGATGCGGGCGAGTGCGCGCACTTCGCGCTTCTGGTCTTCGCGCAACTGGAACAGCAGCGGCATGGCAGCCGATTTCAACTGCTGCACTTCGGCGCTTTCGGGATCGATGGGCGGCGCATTGCCCGCAGCCGGCTTGCTCGCATGCATCTTCCTGGCGATCGCGCGCAGAGCGAGTTCGATATCCGGCCAGTAGGCCTCCTGCGACGGCGTCAGATTGAGCCGCCCCTTGATCGCCGAAATCTGGGCATCGCTGAGTAGCGTATAGTTCTTGTGATCGCTGTTCTTCGCAGCCGCCTTCGGCCGCGCAGCCGGTTGCGGCACCACCACGGGCGGCAATACTGTCGAAGTCTGCGGCAGCTCGACCGCCCCCTCATTGGCAAAGGCCTGGCGCAACTGGTCCGCAGGCGGATTGCTTGCGGCAGGCCCTAGCGAAGCCATCAATGCGGCAGGCGGCAGCCTGTCCTTCTTGTTCTCGCGATTGGCGACGGGTCCGCGCGACACCGGGATCGCGCTTTGCGTAACGATCGACGATTCCGACGACGACAGCATCGGCACGCTGTCGCGGCCGAGAATGCTGGCCACCGCGACGCCGGTCAGCAACAGGCAGCCCAGGACCAGAAAGGTCAGCGTGCGCGTCAAGCCAGTCTCCGTTTGCGATGGTCCCCGCGGGATGTCCGAGGACGTCCCTCAGACCATCCTCCTCACAAATGGAGATTAATTATGGCCTAACCATACCGCTCGAAAGCGGCCGCGATCGCCGCCTCAGGCCGCGTGCGACAGGATGCTGTATTTATCGATCAGGAAATAGGCATCCTGAATGTCCGAGACGATCTCGGAGGCTTCCCACAGCGCGTCCGGCTCCACATGCTGCATTCTGATGGTCCAGTTGGCGCCTTGGCCGAGGCGCGGCATCGAGATCACGTCAAACTGGATATCGCGGCAGAGGAAGTTGCGGCCGAAGGCAAAGGCGACGCGCGTGCGGATTTCGTCGAGGGTGGCCAGTGTCCGGGGAAAACGGATGTCACTATTCATAGTCGGTCCCGCAATTGGGTCGAATCGGCTGCCCTAATGGTGCGTTAACGCCAGTTAGCGAACCGTTAATCCGCTGCAATTGCGATTAACGAAATCCCGGACGGGCAGAATCCGAGCTGGCATTGTCAGGCTATCCCGGATGAGGTTGCGCGAAGCTGACCATCGACAGCTTGTAGGGCGGATGAGCGAAGCGTCATCCGCCGGCGGAGTTCATTGTGGAAACGCCGCGGCGGATGACGCCGTCGGCTCATCCGCCCCGCGATCCTATCCCAGCAGTTGCTCGAGCCGATCCCGCAGCTGCTCCTGATGATAGGGTTTCGCCAGACGCGGCAGATCGAGCTGGGCGCCTTCCGGCAGATCGGCATAGCCGGTCGCAAGCAGGATCGGCAGCGACGGCCGCACTTCACGTGACCGGGCCGCGAGTTCGATCCCGGTCATGCCGGGCATCATGTGATCGGTCATCATCAGGTCGATCGGCTGCGCGCTGCGCAGGATATCCAGTGCATCGCGGCCGGAACTGACGGGGATCACCTTGTGTCCGAGATCCTCCAGCATCTCTGCCGTGGACATGGCGATCAGAGGATCGTCATCGACGAACAGAATCACGGCCGGGCGCGCTTCCTGCCGCTCGGGCTCGGCCTCCTCGACAACGGCCGGCAGCGCGCTGGTCGCCGGAACGATCAACGACGCCGTCGTCCCCTGCCCGACCTTACTGGTGAGTTCGAGCGTGCCGCCGAGCTGTTCGGCGAGACCATGGACCATCGACAGGCCGAGACCGGTGCCCTTGCCGATCGGCTTGGTGGAAAAGAACGGCTCGATCGCTTTTTTCAGCGTCTCCGGCGACATGCCTTCGCCGTCGTCGATCACCGAGACCTTGAGATAATCGCCGGCCTTCAGCGCGCCGGTCGTTCCGTTGACGCGATGGCTGGAGAGCTTGATGGCAATGGCACCGCCATCCTGCATGGCATCGCGGGCGTTGATGACAAGATTGAGGATCGCCAGTTCGAGTTGGTTCGCGTCGATCCGCGCCGGCGGCAGCCCATCCGGAATGTCGAAGCTGAGCGCAATGCGCGGGCCGAGCGAACGATCGAGCAGGTCGCTCATGCTGCGAACCAGCGTGCCGAGATCGACTGCTTCGGCGCGCAGATCCTGCTGGCGCGCAAAAGCCAGCAGGCGCTGCGTCAGCGACGCCCCGCGCTCGGCGCCCTGCATGGCGCCATCGACCAGCCGCTTCAGGCGCGGATCGTCAGGCATGCGCTTGCGCAGCAATTCGAGATTGCCCATCACCGCCATCAGGAGATTGTTGAAGTCATGCGCCACGCCGCCGGTGAGCTGGCCGATGGTCTCCATCTTCTGCGCCTGACGCAGTTGCTCCTGCGCGCGCTCGCGGGCGGCGGATTCCTTCATCAGCTCGGCGGTGCGCTGCTCGACCCGCTGTTCCAGCGTGGCCGTCAGTTCGGCGAGCGCCACACGCTCCGCGGTGAGCTGATCGAGCAGATTGTCCCGCTCGATATCGGCGGTCTTTCGCGCCGTGATATCCACGGACACGCCGACCAGAGTTTTCGGCGCACCATCCGGCCCGCGCACGATACGGGCGCGGGTTTCGATCCAGTGCACAGTGCCATCGGCCCAGACATTGCGATATTCGACATTGTAGTCGACGCCTGTGGCCAGCGTCGCATCGAGAGCGCTCTGGCGCTGGGCACGATCGTCAGGATGCACCGACGCCTGCAAATCGGCAAAGGTGAACACCTCATCCGGCCAGCGGCCGAAACAGGCCTTGGTGGCTTCCGAGACATCGAGCCGCAGCTCCGGCAAATGCAGTTCGAGCGTCCCGAGCCGGCCGGCATCTAGCGCTGTTTGCAACAGCGCCTGACTGTCGCTGAGATCTTCGAGAATGGCGCGCGTCTGATACTGGCGGCGGCGTGCGCGCACAGCCGAACCGACGACGCTGATCAAAGTGGTCGGATGGAACGGCCGTTCAAGGAAGGTGATATTACCGAACACCTGGCGCAGCCGGGCCGCATCCGGATTGCGTTCAGGCCCGCCACCATGCCGTGTCAGCAAAACGATGGGAAAGTCCGACCAGACCGGCTGGTTGTGAAGCCAGCGATCGAGATGGCGCAAATCGGCGGTCTTGATTGCCTCATCCGCGATCACCGCACAGCCGGCGCCACCCTCGATCTCCTGCACCAGCCGATCGAATCCGTCGCAAACGGTCGCAAAGTAACCAGCCTCCAGAATCAGACTCTCGGCCACGGCCGCGTCGCGGCCCGTGGGCGCCAGAATGACCGCGCGTTCGGAAAGCGGGCCTGGCCTCACGATTTGTTTCCATCAAGCATCGGCGTCGTGCCTGCATAGCTGGGCACACCGCGCAGCACCCCCTGAAACGCCTTGAGCGGCTCGCCGATGGTGAGGCCGCGTTCGTCGATCCGATACTCGCGGATCATGGTCTCATGCATGCCGGTGCGTTTCTTGACGACGGAAATGGCCCGGTGCACGGCGCCAAAGGCTTCGAAATAGCGCAGCAGGACGACCGTATCGGCGAGATAGGTGACATCCACCGGAGCCTTCATGTCACCGACCAAGCCATGCTGCGCGATGGTGAGGAAAGTCGCAGCGCCGCGACGGTTCAGATATTGCAGCAGCTCGTGCATATGCAGCACGAGCGAATTCTCCTGCGGCATCGCCGCCTGATAGCCGTTGAGGCTGTCGATCACCACAGTCCTGATATCGTGCTCATCGACCTGCTTGCGGACGCGATGGGCGAATTCGCCCGGCGACAATTCGGTGGCATCGAGCTGTTCGATGACAAGTTGTCCCTTGTCACGCAAGGCGGCGAGATCGACGCCAACCTTCTTCATGCGATCCATCAGCAGGCCAAGCTCTTCGTCGAAGATAAAGATGGCCGCCTTCTCGCCGCGCCCGATTGCAGCCAGGACATTGACGATCGCCACCAGCGACTTGCCAGTGCCCGAAGGGCCTAGAATCAGCGTGCTCGATCCGCTTTCGATGCCGCCGCCGAGCAGCGCATCGAATGCGGCAACGCCGGTCGATCGCGTGCGGCGCTCCTGACCGATACGATGCTCCGATGCCACGAGGCGCGGAAAGACGTTCAGCCCGCCCGTGGTGATGGTCACGTCATGATAGCCGCCGCGGAACTTCGATCCGCGATATTTGATGACCCGCATGCGGCGGCGTTCGGCGCCGTAGTCAGGCGCCAGTTCGTCGAGGCGCAGCACGCCATGAGCGATACTGTGCACCGTGCGATCGGTGGTATCGGCCGTGAGATCGTCAAGCATCATCACAGTCGCGGAATAACGCGCGAAATAATGCTTGATGGCGAGGATCTGGCGGCGATAGCGCAGCGAGCTTTGCGCGAGCAGGCGGATTTCGGACAGGCTGTCGAGCACCAGGCGTGCCGGCTTGTAGCGTTCCACCGCCTCGAAGATCTGCCGTGTCGTCTCGCCGAGTTCGAGGTCGGACGAATAGAGCAAGCTCTGCTGCTGGTCCTCGTCGAGCAGGCTTTCCGGCGGCAACAGCTCGAAAACCTGAATGCCATCGCCGATGGTCCAGCCATGGGACGCCGCACCGTCGCGCAGCTCCCGCTCGGATTCCGACAAGGTGATATAAAGTCCCTTCTCGCCTGCGCGCGCGCCTTCGAGCAGGAATTGCAGCGCCGCAGTGGTCTTTCCGGTGCCCGGAGCTCCTTCGAGAAGAAAAATATGTCCCTTGGACAGACCACCTGTGAGGACATCATCCAGTCCCCAGATACCCGTCTTGGCCTTGTCCATCGTCAGCTTCCGTCCACCGCTCAAACAACATCAACCCGGTCGCCGGAACCGGGTTCCATCATCAGCATGGAATCACCGGGCTACAAGCGGGTTAACGCCGTTCGATAACGAGGCTTTGCACCGCGCGGCCGAAATAGCCATTCACATCGGCCAGTTTGGACGCCGCCAGCCCGGCGCCGTCGGGACCGATCCAGGTCTCGGAATCCAGCAATATCCAGTCGCCGACCGGCGGCCGCGCAAGGCTGACGCTCAGGTCGGCATTCATGAACATCCAGTCCTTGAAGTTCAGCACCGAGGACGAACCGTTGCTAAAATCGGACGCGATCACCGCGCGCATCGCTTGCGAGATCGGCTGGCCTTCCACGATGGCGCGGTTGGCGCGGTACCAGATCGCGCCGGGTCCGAGCTTGCGAAAACCGCCATGCACGACACGGATGCTGACCCCCGAGACAAACGCGCTGCTGTGATCATCTGGCTCGGTCAGGCCGGGCGCGTCGGGCAGCGGAACGGTAACCGGCGCATCCTTGATCTCCACCGGCAGCGTCTGCGGTTCGACACGCATCTTAAGCACGGTCGCATTGGTGACCAAGGTGCCGTTCGACAGCAGACGGATGCCGACAAGCTGGATCTTGCGGCCTTCGCGCAGCACCTCGATCTCATAGGTGAGCGGAGCCACCGGCACCGGTCGCATCAGATCGATGGTGACGCGCGTCACCGCCATCGGCGATGCGGTCGGCAACTGCTCGGCGAGCCACGTCACCAGCGCCGATGGCGCCGAGCCGTGCTGCATATGCGGATTCCACGGCCCTGCCGCATGCGGACTTGCGACGACACGATTGCCGTCGATACGATAGATGGCGTCCATGAGATGCGCGTCCAACGCCTTCACAGCGCCGGATCGATCGCTTCGTCGTATTCCTTCTTCAGGCGCGCCACGAGTTCGGCCACCGGAACGACCTTCTTGACGCTGCCGATGCCCTGGCCGCTGCCCCAGATTTCCTTCCAGGCCTTCGGCTTGTTGCGCTCGCCCGATGCATCGGTGCCGAAATTCATCGCCGACGGATCAGAGACCGGCAGGTTGTCCGGATCCATGCCGGCGGCGACGATGGACGGCTTCAGATAGTTGCCGTGCACGCCGGTGAAGAGGTTGGAATAGACGATGTCTTCGGCCGCCGAGGAGGCCACCATGTCCTTGTAACCCTGCACCGCATTGGCTTCCTCGGTGGCAATGAAGGCCGAGCCGATATAGGCGAAGTCCGCGCCGAGCACGCGCGCGGCCTTGATGGCGCGACCGTTGCCGATGGCGCCCGACAGCGCGATCGGGCCGTCGAACCACGACCGGGTCTCGGCGACGAAAGCGAGCGGCGAGATTTCGCCGGCATGACCGCCAGCGCCGGCCGCAACGAGGATGAGACCGTCGGCGCCCTTCTCGATCGCCTTACGGGCGAAGCGCTGGTTGATCACATCATGGAAGACGATGCCGCCCCAGCCATGGGCCGCCTGGTTGAGCTCCTCGCGTGCGCCGAGCGAGGTGATGATCATCGGCACCTTGTGCTTCTCGCACAGCGCCAGATCCTGCTCGAGGCGGTTGTTGGACTTGTGAACGATCTGATTGACCGCGAACGGCGCCGACAGGCGATCCGGATTCGCCTTGTCGTGGGCGGCGAGTTCTTCCTTGATCCGGTGCAGCCATTCGTCGAGCAGCGCGGCCGGACGCGCGTTCAAGGCTGGAAACGAGCCGACGATGCCGGCCTTGCACTGCGCGATGACGAGATCCGGCCCCGAGATGATGAACAGCGGAGAGCCGATCACGGGCAGCGACAGGCGGTTCTTGAACAAAGCCGGCATGGACATGGGGGAGAGTTCCTCGAAGACGTTTCTTATGAGAGCGGCCCGCAAAACGGGCCGGTGATGCAGCGCAAACATGCCAGAAAGGCCGTGCGGATGGCAATTGCGTTGCGGCAATACAGCGGCAAACTTGCGGCCCGTGCGGCGGAATACGCCTACTGGCAGACGGCCTGGGTGACGTAATTATCCGTCCGGCAATCGCCCTCTTCCGGCTTGCGACCGGGGATCATCACCTTGGCCGAACAGGTCTGGGCGGCGTCGGTATCGAGGCTCTTGCCTTCCTTGTAGCCCTTGCTCTGGCACAGCTTGTCGGACGCCACCTTGCAGTCCGGCGCGCCATTGGCCGCGACGGGACAGACCACACGGCCTTTCACCACCGTATTGAGGTTGCCGGAGCCTAGCGACGGCAGCGACCACGACGGGACGAGCGATGGCGTGTCCTTGAACAGCTTGTTGATCTCGTTGAAAAGGCCGGGATTTTCCCGCTCGACCGGGGCAGGCGGCGGCGCCTGCTGCGCCATCGGGGCGGGTGCCAGCGCAGCCGGAGGCGGCGGCGCCTGGGTCGCGGGTGCCGGAGCCACCTGGATGATCACGGATTTTTGCTGCGGCAGTGGTTGCTGCTGCATCGCCTGCGACCATGCCGCCGCCGGCAGCCAAGCAAGGGTCATCGCCATCGCGACGACGCGCCAATCAGACCGCAGCGGATTCGCAGGCTTGGACATGATGGGAAACGTACTCCGACACCCTTGGCGGGGGAAGTCCATCGCCGATCAGAACAGCCTGAATGCGACGATGAAACCGATCACGACAAGACCCACCGCAAGGCCGACCCAGAGGCCGAGGCGCTTCTCGATGGTTTCGCGGATCCAGACGCCGTAACGATTCATCAGGATCGCGACCACATAGAAGCGCGCGCCGCGGGCGACCAGCGACAGTGCGATGAACATCCAGATATTGTAGTTGGCGAAGCCCGACGTGATGGTCACCAGCTTGTAGGGGATCGGCGTCAGCCCCTTCAGCAGGATGATCCAGGCGCCATATTCGGCATAGCCCGCGCGGAAGGCTTCGACCTTGTCGCCATAGCCGTAGAACTGGATCACCCACTGGCCGACGCTGTCGTAGAGTAGATGGCCGATCAGATAGCCGACCACACCGCCGGCCACCGATGTCAGCGTGCAGATGCCGGCATAGAGCCAGGCCTTGTTCGGCCGGGCCAGCGCCATCGGGATCAGCATCACATCCGGCGGCACCGGAAAGAACGAACTTTCCGCGAATGACACGATGCCCAGAATCCAGAGGGCGTAGGGCTTGTGAGCGGCGTCGATGCACCAATCATACATACGTCTGAGCATGGCCCGCGATGAACCATCCCAAGGGCGATTTGTCCATGATTGATTGGTGACGATCCTGCGACAGGAACCCGGCAGCGATCAGCCAAGTTTGCGGATTCGATCTTCCAGCGCGTCAATCGGTCGCCGGCTGCCGCTGCGCGATTTTGCCGCTTTGGGCGGCTTCGGCAGCTTCTCGGCAATGCCCATCATGCGCTCACGGCGCGTCATCTCAGCCCAGACCTGTTCGGGGCGCACGCCTGCGGCGGCCCACAGAACGGTCAGATTGTACAAAAGGTCGGCGCTTTCCCGGATCACCGCATCGGGCCTTCCGGCTACCGCGTCGATGACGACCTCAATGGCCTCTTCGGCGAGCTTCTTCGCCATCTTGTCCGGTCCCTGCTGAAACAGCCGGGCCGTGCGCGATGTCGCAGGGTCGAGATCCCTGGCCGCGAGTACCGCCTGATAGAGCCGGTCGAGCGAATCACTCATGCAGTGACACTAACGCAAAGCGATAACGGCTGCGTTAACGCGAAATCGCCGGCCGCATGGCGCAGCCGGCGATTCCGGAATCTGTAGCAGTTCGTTACCAGGTCATGCGGCGCGAATTGTCGTAGCCGTGACCGCCGCCATAGCCGCGATACGGGCCGCCATAGTAACCGCCGCCGTAATAGCCGGGGCTGCTGTAATAAACCGGACCGCCACCGCCATAATAGCCGTAGCTGTCATAATAGCGCGGGCCGCTATTGGCCGCGGCGATGGCGCCGATGGTGCCGACGATGGCACCGAAAGCGGCGAGGCCGGCCGCATTGCCGCCGCCGCGATAGTGACGACGACGCGCACTGAACTCGGTCGCATCGCTGGAGCCGTGATGCGCGGTCGCCTTGGCCGGCGCATTGTTCACCGGCGCTGCGAACGCACCAGTCGGCGCCACGGCCGAAATCGACATGGCAGTGACGGCGGCCAGCGCGACAGCGCGGCCGGTATTCTTGAGTGAACGACGTGCGAACATCTGAATGCCCTCCGTGGTCTTTGGCCCTGCGGGCCGCTGCATCATCAACCACTCTGAGCATCTTGAGTTCCAGCACCCCAACGGGAGCTGAACGACTGGTGACCAAATCAAGGCACTCATCTCCCATTCATGTTGTGAAGCGCAGTTTAGAGGCGCAAGATGTCGCAGCCCGCTGCCTTCAATCGACCATACCGGGCGAACGAGATACACTTCCGTTTTGTTACTTGCATAATGCCGATGCCCAAGCTCACACCTCACATCTCCCGCCGGACCATCATTCAGGGGATAGGTGCGCTCGGCGCTACGGCTTTTCACGCACCTTTTGTGCACGCGGCTGAAGAGCCGGCAGCGGCGAATATCCAGTTCACCCTCGATCGCCCCATCGATGCCATCGCCGCGCCATTCGTGCTGGCCGCAAGCCGTGGCCTCTATCGCGCCGAGAACCTCAATGTCGCACTTCAAGTCGCCACCGGCTCCAAGGACACGATCACCCGTGTCGCCGCGGGCACGACCGACATCGCCGTCGCCGACTTCAACGCGCTGATCCGCTATCGCGCCGATCCGGACTCGCTTCCAATCAGGGCCGCATTCGTGTTGCTCAACCGCGCGCCCTATGCCGTGGTTGCGCGAAAGAGCCGCGGCGTGATTTCGCTCGGCAGCCTCGAGGGCCGGCTGCTCGGCGTGGCCGAAGGCGATCTCGCGATTCGGCTGTGGCCGGCGCTGGCGCGCAGGAACGGCATCAACGCCTCCGCCGTGAAACTGGAAAAGATCAGCCCCGCGGTGCGCGAGCCGATGCTCTCAGCCGGCCAGGTCGATGCGGTCACCGGCTTCTCCTATCTCTCCGCCGTCAACCTGCGCGACCGCGGCATACCGGCCGACGACCTCGCGGTGTTTCGCTTCGCCGAATTCGGCTGTCCCGCCTATGGCCTGGCTGTCATCGTCAATCCGAAATTCGCGGCGGCGCGGCCCGATGCGGTGAGGCGCTTCGTGCGCGCCGTCACCGAAGGGGTGCGCCTGACCATCCGCCAGCCGGACAAGGCGATCGACGAGGTGATGACGCAGATGGACGGCGGCGCGCGCGACCTCGAACTGGCTCGGCTGAAGATCGCCATCGGTGACAACATCGTCACCGACGACGTCAAACGCAACGGCCTCGGCGGCATCGACCCCGCACGTTTCGATGCCTCGCTGGAGGCGATTGCGGAAGATTTTACGCTGCGCAAACGACCAGGCGCGGCGGACGTGTTCGACACGGCGTTTCTGCCGGATGTAGGCGATCGCACAATCAGCCTGTAGGATGGGTTGAGCACAGCGATACCCATCACCTCCTGCGCCGGTGATGATGGGTGTCGCTACGCTCAACCCATCCTACAGGCCGGTGCTCAATCTCCATGATCAAACTCTATATCCGCGTGCTGGACCTGCTCGGCAAGGAGAAGCGCCTTGCCTGGTTTCTCGCCGTTGCCAATCTGCTGCTGGCCAGCGCGCAATTTGCCGAGCCGGTGCTGTTCGGCCGCATCATCGATGTACTGACCAAGACGCCGTCACCGGACGCCGCGCAGACAGCGGCGAGCTCGCCATGGCCGCTGCTCGCCGCCTGGGTCGGCTTCGGTCTGTTCACCATCCTTTGCGGCGCCATCGTCGCCCTGCATGCCGACCGGCTGGCGCATCGCCAGCGCCAGGCGGTGCTGACCGACTATTTCGAACACATCATGCAACTGCCGCTCACCTTTCATACCGGCACCCATTCCGGACGCCTGATGAAGGTTATGCTGGCCGGTACCGACGCGCTGTGGCGGGTGTGGCTCGGCTTCTTTCGCGAGCACTTCGCCTCGATCGTCTCGCTGTTCATCCTGTTGCCGCTGTCGGTCTATCTGAACTGGCGGCTTGCCGTCCTGCTGATGATCCTCTGCGTGGTGTTCACCATCCTCACGACGCTGGTGGTGCGCAAGACATCGGGCATGCAGACCGAGGTCGAGGAGCATTACGGCGACCTCTCGGCGCGCGCATCGGACTCGCTGAGCAATGTCGCGCTGGTGCAGAGTTTTACCCGCATCGAGGCGGAAGTTTCGAGCCTGCGCGGCGTGTCCAGCCAGTTGCTGGCCGCACAGATGCCGGTGCTGTCCTGGTGGGCCATCGTCTCGGTGATGACGCGGGCCTCCACCACCATCACAGTGCTGGCGATCTTCACCGTCGGCATCGCGCTGCATCAGCAGGGCCTCACCACCGTCGGCGAGATCGTGATGTTCGTTTCCTTCGCCACCATGCTGATCCAGCGGCTCGAACAGGTGGTCGCCTTCATCAACAGCGTGTTCATGGAAGCGCCGCGGCTGCGCGAATTCATGAATGTGCTCGATGCCGTCCCCGCCGTGCGCGACCGCATCGACGCCGTCGATCCCGGCCGCTTGCAGGGCCTGGTGGAATTCAAGGACGTGTCGTTCTCCTATGACGGCAAGCGCCCGGCGATTGCCGATCTCTCCTTCACCGCGCTGCCCGGCCAGACCATCGCCCTCGTCGGCTCCACCGGCGCCGGCAAGTCGACGGCCATCGCGCTGCTGCATCGCGCCTTCGATCCGCAATCCGGCATCATCTCGATCGACGGCATGGATGTGCGGGCGCTGACGCTGTCGGGCCTGCGCCGGAATATCGGCGTCGTGTTCCAGGAAGCGCTGCTGTTCAACCGCTCAATCGCGGAGAATCTCCGTGTCGGCAAGCCGGACGCCACGGACGAAGAACTGCGCATCGCCGCCGAGCGCGCCCAGGCGCTCGATTTCATCACCCGCAGCGACCACGGCTTCGACACCAATGCCGGCGAGCGCGGCCGCATGTTGTCCGGCGGCGAACGCCAGCGGCTGTCGATCGCGCGTGCACTGCTGAAGGACCCGCCGATCCTGATCCTGGACGAGGCGACATCGGCGCTCGATGCGGTGACCGAGGCCAAGCTCAATCTCGCTCTCGATGAAGTGATGAAGGGCCGCACCACTTTCGTGATCGCGCATCGCCTCTCCACCATCCGCAACGCCACGCGAATCCTCGTCTTCGAGCACGGCCGCGTGACCGAAGCGGGAACTTTCGATGAACTGGTAGCCCAGGGCGGGTATTTTGCGAAACTCGCGGAAGCGCAGTTCATGGTGCAGGAACAGGCCCGGGCGGAAGCGGGGATGTGAGCTGTAGCCCGCATGGAGCGCAGCGTAATGCGGGGACCGGCGTTTCAATTCTATCGACATCCCCGGATTGCGCTGCGCTCCATCCGGGCTACGGCCCTGCCTTCCCCAATTTGGCCCACTTCCTCACGGATTTAACCCACTCGCCACTGTTCTGATGCGCCCGGCCGGTATAGGTTTGCTGTCATCACTGCGTGACGGCCAACTGATTTTCAACGTCCCTCACCTTTCCCCATTGCTGCGCGCAGTGCTCGATGCACGGCAGGCGGGCCGCCAAGGACCGGAACCGGATAGTGCAGTTTTCCTTAGCATCGCCCCGCGCATTCAAGCTTCTTACCCTTGCGGCCACACTCGCCGTCTCCATCGCGGCCTCCCGCACGGCGAGCGCCGAAGCGACGCTGGTGATCGAGGCCGACACCGGCAAGGTGCTGCAGGCGGAGAATGCCACCTATCCGTGGCATCCGGCATCGGTCACCAAGATCATGACCGCCTATGTGACGCTGAAGGCGGTGAAGGAAGGACGTCTTCGTCTCGACTCGGTGTTCACCGTGTCGCCGATCGCTGCCGCCGAGTTGCCCTCCAAGATGGGCTTCAAGGCGGGCACACAGGTGACCGTCGAGAACGCGCTGACCATGATGATGGTGAAGTCGGCCAATGACATGGCCGCCGTGCTGGCCGAAGGCGTCGGCGGCTCCATCGATGGTTTCTCCGCCATGATGAATGCGAATGCGCAGCGGCTCGGCATGACGCAGACTCGCTACGTCAATCCGAACGGCCTGCCCGCCGACGAGCAGGTGACCTCGGCGCGCGACCTCGCGATCCTCGCCCGCGCCGTGATCCGCGACCTGCCCGAATACGAATACTTCATGCACATCCCGGCGATGAAATTCGGCCGCCGCATCACCCCGAATTTCAACAAGCTGATCGGCCGCTATCCCGGCGCCGACGGTTTCAAGACCGGCTTCATCTGCGCCTCTGGCTACAATCTCGTCGCCTCCGCCACCCGCGGCAACAAGCGCCTGATCGCCGTCGTGCTCGGCTCCACCTCGGGCCATGCCCGCGCCGTGAAGGCGGCGCAACTGCTCGAGGCCGGCTTCGGCAACAGCAATGGCGGCCTGACCTGGCTCAAGCCGGCGCTTGGCACCGTCGATTCGATGCCGCCGATCGATGCGGCACCGCCGAACCTGCGCGACGAGATGTGCGGACCGAAGCGCAAGCGCCAGGGGCCCATGAGTGACGAGGATGCGGTCGCGAGCAGCGAAGCCAGCAGCTCGGCGGCACTGTCGTTCTTCGCGAGCGGATTGCAGCCGCCGACCTTGCGCCCCGAAGACATGATCGCCGCGGCCGCCACACCGGCCGAGCCTGTCATCGTCTATACCGGGCCAAAGAAGACCGGCGCCGACCTGATCGCCGCCAATGCGGTGGAAGAGGCCAAACAGACGCCGAAGGCCAAGCCCAAGAAGGGCACCAAGACCGCGGCGAAGAAACCGGATGCCGCCGAGAAGAAGGACGC
>WPCJ01013106.1_pt1 | contig 25763 bp, 19 predicted proteins | sample 5399831 | NCBI WGS metagenome assembly WPCJ01 (sample SAMN12869470, study PRJNA574797) | sludge metagenome | isolation source: wastewater treatment of pH10 | place: China:Beijing | collected 2019-05-20 | reverse complement strand
GGCGTCTATGACCCCTCCAATTGTCGTCATATCTGAAATTCTAAATTCTCCAAAACAATATGATACGGATACGGGAATAATAAAATCTGGTCAAGTTAGATGTATTTTCTATTCGCATCAAAAACATAAATTCGAAAATTTATGGTTTAACATTACAGATTTAAAATTAATAGAGAAAAATGACAGTGAAGTTGATCGTGGAGATAAAGTTAATGATGAAATTGTAACAAAAGATGTAGTTTTAAATAGGTTTGATAATCCTTCAATATTAAAGGAAGTTAAAAACGAATTTCTAAATAAACAGGTTATATTAAACTCTTGTGATTTAGAGCTCGGAAAGCTAAAAACTACATTCACCCAGGTAGATTACAAATCCAGCGATAAAATTACCGCTCATTTGGATTTTTTACCCCCAGTTTTAACTGTAATTGATGTTAAGTTGAATGATGAGAAAATTGGTTTCAATCCGAAATCTGGTAATCGAAAAAAAATATCTTCTGTCTATTTACTAAAATGTAAATGGTACAATCCTTTACACGGTGGATTTTCAGAAGATTTTCTACCAATTGACACAGTTCAAATTATACCAGATAGAGATTTAAATCCTGTCAAAGAAGCAATAAGTAATAAAAATATTTTTAGATATGATATAGAAAAGGACATTATGAAAGAAAGCACAAAAACACTTAAGCATATATATGTTCTTCCACTAGAAATAATTTTCAACCATTATAAATATGAAGTAAGATACTATGACATTTTCAGAGATAAATACTCAAAAATGAAAATCGATGACGTTAATTGGGACGAGGATAAATTGAAAATGGATGATTTAATTTTAAATAAAATTCCAGAATACAAAAAAGACTTAGGAGAATTCAGTAAGCTAAAAGACTTAGTTTTTGAAAAAAATAAATTTTACAGAATTAAGTATCGCGATATTCAAGGCAATGTGACTACAAGAATTATATACTTGAAAGAGTATATTCCAAATCAAGTTGTAATTGCAGACTGTTTATTGAGAAATGGAGAAGAACGCCATTTCAGAATTGATGAAGATGCAATTCTAAAATTGGAAGTTTTAAATCAAAATTTCTTTATATGATTATATACTTAGATTTGATGAGCTTCACCGGTATCGCAAGCGCAGCCCTCGTGCTCACAACAAATCCTAAACCCAGCCTCCCGCTGGGTTTTTCATCCCCAACTTAACATAATATTACACAATTCACAAAAAATAAACTTTTTTATTGCGATATTCAGAATTAATTTTATATTTGAGACATAATTTAAAACACAAATATTATGTCTAGTACATCCGAAGTAGGACACGCTAAGAACGTAGCCAACCTGCAAAAACTAATCGAACAAGTTAGCGTTTACACACTTTACAATCCACCGGTAGCAAATCTATCGGTCACCAGTCTCCAAAACCTCTACACCACTGCCGTTGCAAAACTCAGCGAAGTAGAAGAAAAACGAACCGCCAACAAAAACGCCATTGCACTCCGTCAAACCGCTTACGAAAATCTAAAACCAATCTGCACCCGTATTGTCAGCTTCTTAGACATTTTGGGATTACAGCAGGCAACTATCGACCAAGCCAGAACTTTAAACCGCACCATACAAGGCGGACAAAAGAAAAAGACAACCTCCGAAAATCCCGACAACGGACAACCATCAAACAACAACTCAATTTCCACTTCCCGCCAATCCTACACACAACAGGCAGAGAATTTTGGGATTCTGTTACAGTTGCTGGCAACGATCCCCGCTTACACGCCTAATGAGGACGATTTAAAATTAAACAATCTCACTTCCTATCACGCATCACTGGTGAGCACTACCCAACCAGTAAACCAGACCGAAGCAGAACTGAATATCAAACTCACAGAAAGAGATCAGGTTTTATACGCAGAAGAAACAGGACTCTACACCATCGCCCAAAACGTCAAAAAATATATCAAAGGACTTTATGGTGCTACCTCACCAGAATATCTTAATGTCGTAGACATCAAATTTACTAACCGAAAATAACATTCTGAATAAGTAAAAGAATATTGGAACAGGGTAAATCAATATTCTTTCAATGTAAAGTTACATTCTTGCGATGTAACTTTATTTTTTTGCAATGTAATTCTATATTGGCACGATGCAAACGCATATTTCAACGATGTCAAGTTATATTCTTACAATGTGATCGAATATTCTCACGATGTAAACGAATATTCTTACGTTGCAAAAGGATATTCTTGCGTTGTAAACAATATATAAATCTAATAGTAGCAATGTCATCCTGAGGCTCTCGAAGGATTGCTAACCAAAACCAAATAAACAATAATCATTCAATCCTTTGTATTTCGAAAATAAGTTTACGCCTTTGTTTATCTTATCACGAAAGCAAATACTAATATTCTTTGTCTTACCTTGCGATTAAATCCCTTAATACACAAGTCTTATATTTCAAACCAATATCTCCAAATTAGACAAATTTGCGATGTCATCCTAAGACTCTCGAAGGATCTCCAACAAAACACTACCAACCCCCACAAAAAAAACCACCGAATTTCGGTGGTTTTAATATAATCGATGATAATCTTAAGCTTCGTTAGAAGGATTCTGATCTCCGGCAGATTTCTCGCCTTCGCCCTCTGGTCTTCTGTTGCCTTCCGGTCTCGCAGGTCTTTCCGGTCTGTTCTGACCTTCAGGTCTTGGACCTCTCTGCTCACCTTCTTTCTTTTCAGGTCTTGGTGGTCTTGGCAACAAAACTTTTCTTGAAAGTTTCATTTTCTTACGGTCATCATAACCCATAAATTTCACCTCCACTTCATCACCTTCTTTGTAAGGAACTTTATCCAATCTCGCCCATTCGATTTCAGAGATGTGAAGCAATCCTTCAGTTCCTTTAGCAATCGCTACAAAAGCTCCGAAATCCATTACTTTTACCACTTTACCTTTGTACACTTCACCTACAACCGGTACGAAGGTGATTTCATTGATCTTGGCAACAGCAGCATTGATTTTCTCTCTGTCTGTACCTGCAATCTCGATACGTCCGATCTCCCCGATTTCTTCAATCGCGATAACCGTATCGGTATCTTTCTGCATCTGTTGGATAATTTTACCTCCAGGTCCAATCACCGCACCAATAAAGTCTTTCGGAATCTCCATTACAACCATTTTCGGAGCGTGTGGCTTCACATCTGCTCTTGGTGATGCAATCGTTTCAGTAATTTTATTAAGGATATGTAACCTCCCTTCTTTAGCTTGTAACAGAGCTTTCTCCATAATATCCATAGAAAGGCCCTGGATCTTGATATCCATCTGGCAGGCTGTGATTCCGTCTTCAGTTCCAGTCACTTTGAAGTCCATATCACCAAGGTGATCTTCATCTCCTAAAATGTCGGAAAGAACTGTCCATTTACCCGACTTTTTATCCGTAATTAATCCCATTGCAATTCCTGAAACAGGCTTCGTAATTTGAACCCCCGCATCCATTAGCGCCAAAGTTCCGGCACATACAGTCGCCATAGAAGAAGAACCGTTAGATTCAAGAATATCGGAAACGATACGGATTGTGTAAGGATTCTCTTCAGGGATTACTGCTTGTAAAGCTCTTTGGGCAAGATTTCCGTGGCCGACTTCTCTTCTGGATGTTCCTCTTAGAGGTCTTGCTTCACCTGTTGAGAAAGGAGGGAAATTATAATGAAGGAAGAATTTCTCATCATATTGTGCCATTACGCTGTCCACCATATTGGCATCCTTTACGGATCCAAGTGTTACTGCTGTTAATGACTGAGTCTCCCCTCTTGTAAAGATGGCAGAACCGTGTGCGCCCGGCAGATAATCAATTTCGCTCCAGATTGGACGAATGGTTTGTGGATCACGACCATCAAGACGGATTTTGTCATTCAAAATCATCTGGCGCATCGCTTCTTTCTCCACATCATGATAATATACTTTTGCGAAAGGCGTTACTCTTTCCAACTCTTCAACATTATCAACGTATTGAGATAAGAATTCGTCAAGAACAGCTTTGAACTTCTCTCCTCTTTCCTCTTTTCCGGAAGGTGTTCTTGCAACTTCATATACTTTATCATAAGTTTCTTTCCATACTTTTTCACGGATGTCCTCATCATGAACTTCATGAGAGTATTCTCTCTTAGGGAAAGCTTTTCCTACTTTTTGAGCTAATCTTTCCTGAGCTTCGATTTGTTTCTTGATTTCTGCATGCGCAAACTGGATGGCTTCAAGCATTTCTTGTTCAGAGATTTCTTTCATTTCTCCTTCTACCATTACGATAGAATCTTTGGTAGCACCTACCATAATGTCCAGTTCAGAATCTTTCAAAGATTCATAAGTTGGGTTAACCGCCAACTTCCCATCAAATCTTACGACTCTTACTTCTGACATTGGCCCGTCAAAAGGGATATCTGTAATAGCGATAGCGGCTGATGCTGCTAATCCTGCCAAATCATCAGGGATAGAAGTTCCGTCATAAGAGATCAAAGAGATCATCACCTGAACTTCCGCATGGAAATCTTCCGGAAACAATGGTCTCAGAACTCTATCTACAAGACGCATTGTCAAGATCTCCTGATCTGAAGGTCTAGCTTCTCTTCTGAAAAAGTTACCTGGGATTTTTCCACCCGCATAGAATTTTTCTCTGTAATCTACTGTTAAAGGTAAAAAGTCAACACCCGGGTTGGCTTCTTTGTTGGCTACAACAGTCGCTAAAAGCATTGTTCCGCCCATTTTTACGACAACAGATCCGTCAGCCTGTTTTGCCAGCTTCCCTGTTTCTAGTGTGATTTCTCTGCCGTCTGCAAGAGTGATCGTTTCTGTAAACGCTTGAGGTATACTCATAAATTAATTTTGTTTAGACACTCCGTATTGAGTGTGATTGATATAAATTCGTCTAAAATTCGTGTGCAAATTTAAGCTTTTTAAAGTATAAAAATCATACTTTAATATAAGTATAAAAATAATTATTAAAACCTTTTCTTTTTTGGATTAAGGAATGTCGGAAAAACCATTACTTCTTCCCCAAATTCCTGAGCAATTCGCTCTTCGATATTGACCAGTTCGCTTTCCATGAATTGGTTGCGAAGTTCATCATTATCAAACCAAAGAAAAAGATTGGTATTTTTACCTTCATTCAGCATTTCAGAATATACTTCTGACAAGATGTACCTGTCGACATCCATTAGATTTTCAACCATTTGATGTAGCTCATTTTCAAGATAAAGATCCCATTCCTGGATTTTATTTTCTGTTGTATGAAAAGTAATACTAAGGATGCTCATTTTTTTATTTTTTATGATTAATGTTGATAAATTCAGAATGCAAAAATCGTATTTTTTTTGTAAATTAGCCCGTTATAAAAAACAGAAAAACTCAACAGGTCAGAAACTAATACAGCGTTCTGATTTACAATAAATTAAAAATATTTATGCATAAGGAAGGAGAAAGGTTAATACCGATCAACATTGTTGACGAAATGAAAACCTCTTACATCGATTATTCGATGTCGGTAATTGTATCAAGAGCGTTACCGGATGTAAGAGACGGATTAAAACCCGTACACAGACGTGTTCTTTACGGTATGTATGGGCTTAATGTATTTTCAAACAGAAAACATTTGAAATCTGCCAGAATCGTTGGAGACGTTTTAGGTAAATATCACCCACATGGTGACAGCTCGGTTTACGATGCAATGGTAAGAATGGCACAACCTTGGAGCTTGCGTTATGAGCAGGTAGACGGTCAGGGTAACTTCGGTTCAATGGATGGTGACCCACCTGCAGCAATGCGTTATACGGAAGCAAGACTTAAGAAAATCTCTGATGAGATTCTTGCCGATCTTGATAAGGAAACCGTTGATTTTCAAAATAACTTCGACGACTCTTTACAGGAACCTACTGTACTTCCTACAAAAATCCCAAATCTTTTAGTTAATGGAACTTCCGGTATTGCGGTCGGTATGGCAACCAATATGGCGCCGCATAACTTATCGGAAAGTATTGACGCCATCTGCGCCTACATAGACGACAGAGAAATCACGATTGATGACCTGATGAAGCACATCATTGCCCCGGATTTCCCAACAGGTGGTATCATCTACGGTTATGATGGAGTTCGTGACGCTTTCCACACAGGAAGAGGACGTATTGTTCTGAGAGCAAAAGTTAACTTCGAGGAGATTGGAAACAGAAACGCTATTATAGTAACAGAAGTTCCTTACCAGGTTAATAAAGCAGAAATGATTGCCAGAACAGCTGAGTTGGTTAAGGATGAAAAAATCACCGGAATCTACGAAATCCGTGATGAGTCTGACAGAAAAGGACTTCGTATAGTTTATGAATTAAAGAACGATGCAATTCCAAATGTCGTATTAAACCTTTTATATAAATACACTTCTCTACAAACTTCATTTTCAGTTAATAACATCGCCTTAGTTAAAGGAAGACCTGAACAACTGAACTTGAAAAACCTCATTCACCATTTCGTAGAACACCGCCACGAAGTGATTGTAAGAAGAACCGAATATGAATTGAGAAAAGCCAAAGAAAGAGCACATATTCTTGAAGGCTTTATGAAGGTAATCGGAACTCAGGATTCTCTTGACAGAGCTATTGCTATTATCCGTCACAGCGCTAATCCGCAAGCAGCAAAAGAAGGTTTGATTAGTGAATTCGAATTATCAGAAATTCAGGCTCAGGCTATTCTGGATCTTCGTTTGGCTCGTCTTACCGGAATGGAGTTGGACAAAATCCGTGCTGAGTATGAAGAGATAATGGCTTTGATCAAAGATCTGGAAGATATTCTTTCCAATGAGCCAAGACGTTATCAAATCATCAAAGATGAATTGATTGAAATCAAAGAAAAATATGGTGATGAAAGACGTTCAGAGATCGATTATTCTGGTGGAGAAATGTCTATCGAAGATATTATTCCTGACGAAAAAGTGGTTCTGACGATTTCTCACGCTGGTTATATCAAGAGAACGCTTCTTTCCGAATATAAAGTCCAGTCAAGAGGTGGTGTTGGAAACAGAGGTGCTACTACAAGAGACGAGGACTTCCTTGAATATATCGTAACTGCAACCAACCACGAGTATCTCCTGTTTTTCACAGAAAAAGGAAAATGTTTCTGGCTAAGAGTTTTCGAAGTTCCGGAAGGCTCTAAAACTGCGAAAGGAAGAGCTGTTCAGAATTTGATCAACATCGAACCTGATGATAAAATTAAAGCTTACATCAGAACAAAGGATCTTAAAAACCAGGAATACATCAACCAAATGAATGTGGTAATGATTACCAAAAACGGTACGATCAAGAAGACATCTTTGGAAGCTTATTCCAGACCGAGAACAAATGGTGTGAATGCGATTGAAATCCGTGATAATGACCAATTGTTAGGTGCAAAATTAACGGACGGCAATTCTGAAATTATGATTGCTACCAAGAATGGTAAATGTATCCGTTTCCCTGAGGAAAAAGCAAGAGCAGTCGGGAGAAGTTCAATAGGTGTGAGAGGGATTTCCCTTGAAGATAATGATGAAGTAATCGGAATGATTGTTGTTAATGATCTGGAGAACGATACTGTTTTGGTGGTATCAGAAAAAGGTTATGGAAAACGTACAGCTGTTGAAGATTACAGGGTTACCAACAGAGGCGGTAAAGGTGTAATTACACTTAACATTACGGAGAAAACAGGTAATCTGATTGCCATTCAAAGTGTAACAGATGAAGACGGATTAATGATCATCAACAAATCCGGTGTTGCAATCCGTATGAATACTGCCGACCTGAGAGTAATGGGAAGAAATACCCAAGGTGTAAAAGTCATTAATCTGAAAGGAAATGATGAGATTGCAGCGATTGCCAAAGTTGAAATGGATAAGGATGTGGAAGAAGAAAATGAAGAAGGACTTGAAAATGACAGCAACAACCCGGAATTCAAGGACCAACCTCAGACCGGTGACAATCAAATCAATCTTGGAGATAAAGAGGAATTAAGAAAAATTGAAGATGAAGAAGCCAATGATAATGCTGATGAATCTGAAAATAACGATTAAATTATAAAAGTAAATAAATGAAAAAATTAATTTTAAGTTTAGCTATTTTGTCTGCATCATTAGTTTGGGCACAGAAAAAAGAGATCGCTAATGCTGTAAAAGCAGTTGATTCAGGCGACTTGACAACTGCAAACTCAGAAATATCAAAAGCTGAAGGTATCTTTGACGATAAAACTTATCTGCTGGAACCTTCTGTTCTTGAACAATATTATTATGCAAAAGGCTTATCTCTTTTAAAAGCCGGAAAAAATATTGAAGGTGCAGAATATCTTGCTAAAATTTCAACGCTTGGAACCGAAGAAATCTACACCGGTAAGGATGCTGAAAAAAATAAGGTATATTTTGTCGGGAAAGCAGCAGCAGATAAGTCAGGAAGCGGACTTTCTCTTAAACAAGAAAAATATTCACCTGCATTGACGGAAAAATTAAGAGAGGTCATCGATCCCCTTTTACGCAAAGCAAATGAGACTGCAACTACTAGCTATAACAACAAAAAATTTGATGTTGCCGGTGAAAAATTTGCAGAAACATATTATCTTTTCAAAGCTGCAGGTCAGGACAACAAAAATTTACTTTATTACGCAGGTGTAGCCTATGCTCAGACTCCTGATAAAAAAGCTCAGTCGACTGATATTCTCCAGTCATTGATCAAATCAAATTATACAGGCGAAGAAACTGTTTACACTGCAAAAAATACAAAGACCGGACAAGTAGAAACTTTGGATAAAGCGGCATTTGATCTTTACAAAAAAGCAAACGCCGGTTACTCAGATTTCAAAACCGAGAAAACACCGAGCAAACAAGAAGAGCTTTATGAGGTAACAGCATCTCTGTTATTCGAACAAGGAAAATATGACGAAGCTGGTAAAGTTGCAGAAGAAGGATTAAAAAAATTCCCTAAAAATCAATCTTTAGGACAAGTTCAAAGTAATTCTTATTTCAAATCTGGTAAAACCGATGAGTTTGTAAATAACCTGAAGGCAAAAATAGCTGCTAATCCAAACGATAAAGAAAGTTTGTACAATCTTGGGGTGATGCAGAGTAAAGATCCTTCAAAACAAGCTGAAGCAGAGGCCACTTTCAAAAAATTAGTTGATCTTGATCCCAAATTCCCAAATGCACTTAACAATTTAGTTTTTGCAATTTTAGGAGAAGATGAAGCAGCTATCAATCAATACAGAGAGCTTAAAAAAGCAGGCAAAATTGATGAAGCCAACAAAGTTCTGGAGCAAAGAAGAGCAAGATTCCAAAAAGCTTTACCTTATGCAGAAAAACTTTATGCAAACGATCCTAATAATAAAGAAGTCGTAACACTTCTAAAAGGCATGTACATGACCACTCAGAATACAGCAAAGTATAATGAGTTTAAAGCAAAAGAAGCTGGAATGAAATAAATTAAAAAAGAAGTCTCCGGACTTCTTTTTTGATTTTTTCAGTGCCAACTAAAAATGTATATTTGCGAACAAACATTTAAAAACAAATAAAAAATCTATATATGAAATTTTTCATTGATACAGCTAATCTGGATCAGATCAAAGAAGCACAGGATCTAGGAATTTTAGACGGTGTAACAACTAACCCTTCCTTAATGGCAAAAGAAGGAATCTCGGGCAAAGAAGCAATCAACCAACATTATATCGATATCTGCAATATCTCGGACGGTGATGTTTCTGCAGAGGTTCTTTCAACCACTTATGAGGAAATGATCAAAGAAGGAGAAGAATTAGCAGCACTTCATGAGAGAATTGTTGTAAAAATCCCAATGATCAAAGACGGTGTGAAAGCTCTTAAATATTTTTCTGACAAAGGCATCAAGACCAACTGTACATTGATTTTCTCAGCCGGACAAGCCCTTTTGGCAGCAAAAGCAGGAGCAACTTATGTTTCTCCGTTTTTAGGCAGATTAGATGACATTTCTGTAGACGGTCTTAATTTGATCGAAGAGATCAGAGTTATTTTTGACAACTACGCTTTCGATACAGAAATCCTTGCAGCATCTATCAGGAGTCCAATGCATATCATCAATTGTGCAAAAATCGGGGCAGATGTTATTACTTCTCCTCTGGCATCAATTCTTAATCTATTAAAACATCCTTTAACAGATTCTGGACTGGCCCAATTCGTAGCGGATTCTAAGAAATTAGGGTAAAATTATAAGGGCGCCTTTATCCGTGCTCCACTTCCGCTTTTTTCTTTTTTTACAAAAAAGAAAAAGAGCTCCGTTCAGCCCGGGGCGCGCTGCGCACAAAACAACATTGATTATCAAAAAATCAACATAAAAAACCGAATCCAAGTGATTCGGTTTTTTTGATTTATGGAAAAATAGTTTCCTTTAAAAGATAAAGATTCAGGATGATGATAATTGCGCTAATAATCCAAGCCATGATTTTTAACCAAGATTTATTTGCAAACTCTCCCATTTTGGCTTTACTACCTGTAAACATCACCAATGGAACTACAGCAAAACTCAACTGCATTGACAAAATCACCTGACTGAAAACCAACAATTCTGCAGTTCCCTTTTCTCCGTAAAGAATTGAAACAATTAAGGCGGGAATAATGGCAATTAATCTTGTAATCAGTCTTCTGACCCAAGGTTTTAGCCTGATATTCAGAAAACCTTCCATTACGATTTGTCCGGCTAACGTTCCCGTTAATGTAGAATTCTGCCCTGAAGCAAGTAGAGCGATACCAAAGAAAATACTCGCCAAGGTTGTTCCTAAAAGCGGTGTCAAAAGCATATAAGCATCATTAATGTCAGCAACGTCCTTATTGCCGGATGTATGGAAAGTCGCAGCAGATATAATCAGAATTGCAGCATTAATGACAAAAGCCAGCATCAGAGAAAGGCTACTGTCAAGACTTGCAAATTTTAATGCTTCTTTCTTCCCTTCATTGGTTCTTGGATAATTTCGGGTCTGGACAATGCTGCTGTGCAGATAAAGATTGTGAGGCATTACTGTCGCTCCTAAAATCCCAATAGCAATATAAAGCATGGAAGGATTAGTAATAATTTCCTTTTGAGGAATCAAACCTTTCAGCATTGGAAAAATTTCGGGTTTACTTAGAAAAATTTCATAGAAAAAGGCTACAAAAATAATGAAGATCAATCCGCCAACAATACTTTCGATGTATCTGAAACCTCTGGATTGCAGAAACAAAATCAAAAAGACATCAATAATTGTTATCATAACTCCTATACTTAAAGGAATTCCAAATAGAAGATTTAATGCTATTGCTGAGCCTATTACTTCTGCCAGATCACAGGCAGCTATCGCAATCTCACAAAAGATCCAGAGAACAAAATTCACAGCAGGATGAAAATGATCTTTACAAGCCTGGGCCAAATCTCTTTCAGCAACAATTCCCAGCTTAACAGACAAATGCTGCAAAACAATTGCAAAAAGATTCGAAATCAAAATCACAGACAGAAGTGTATATCCGAATTGTGCTCCACCCGCAATATCCGTTGCCCAGTTCCCGGGATCCATATAACCTACAGCAACCAATAATCCGGGCCCAACATAGGCCATAAATTTCTTCCTGAAACTGCCATTCTCAGGAATAGGAATGCTTGAAAAAACCTCGTTCAAGGAATTCGCAGTTTTTTCTTTTCGCCAGGCTTTATTTTTTTCTTTCAAAAACCAAAAATGTTAGATTAGACTAACAAAAATAATAATACTTTGCTTAACTCACAAACAGGCAATAAAAAAACTGCCAAATAATTGACAGTTTATATTCAAATGAAATTAGAATTTATTTTAAAAATCTGACTGCTGTTTTTCTGTCAGATTCTCTTTCTTTATCAGAAGCTTCTGCAGGAACTTTCGCAAACTTAGATCCATAACCTTCTGCTTCTTTGACCTGCGGAGAATTGATTGATGTTTTTACAACATTTGCTCTCTCACCGGATAATTTGAGGTTGGTATTTTCATCTCCTTTTTTATCTGTATAGGCACCGATTTTAATTTTTGCATCTGGAAATTCAGTTAAAATCATTTTCAGATTCTCCAACTGAACTTTAGATTCCGGTGTTAAAACTGCTTTTCCAAATTCAAAATTAAGATTATCAAAATTGAACCATCTATCTTTCAGTTGTTCATCTGTTGCATTTTTATACTCGTCAGATTTTAGAAAGGTGACAATTTGATCTTCTATTCCACCTTTGTATGCCTGTAAAGTTTTTCCGCTTGGCAATGTTACAACTGTTGTTTCTCTTGTGACGGCAACTGTATCTCCTGCAGCATTTGTCGAGTCTGTAACAACTGTTGTAGAATCAACTGTTGCTGTCGGAACTGTGTCTGCCTTTTTGTTGCACTGCTTCCAGAAAAACCAGCCTAGCAACAGAAGTAGTAACAACGGTAGCAACCACTTCCAAATACTTCCTCCGGAATCCTGATCAGAAGTAATCTCGTGAGTAGCTCCGCTTCTGTTAACATCAATTTTCGGACTTGCGGCAGCTTCAGCTGTTGGTGTGTTGGGTGGTACATTTACAGTTTCTGTATCATTCCCAAACCAGTTTCCTAATCCTAAAGTACCAAAACTGAATCCAGCTGGTATAAGAGCAGATAAAAATCCTTTTTGACCGGACAATAAGCTTCCAAATGACGACAAATCAAGATTGCTATCGGAGATGTACCTTCCAAGACTGCCTGCAGTTGCGCCTGTAACCAAATTTAATAATGAATTTGTAGAATCATTGCTAATGCCCGCAAAACTTGACACAGAGCTGGTTAACGCAGATAACTTATCGCCATCTCCAAAGATCAGTGACAGAATTCTGGAAATTAAAGAATCATTTTCACCCAGATTACCAAGAAGATTGGATAAAACTCCGGATGAAGCAGCATCTTTCAGTGTACTGAAAAGTTCTGATTGGGCATTGCTGTTTGAAAACCCTCCAATAACCGCTGGTAATAATGCTGAAATTGCTTTTGAAACTCCTGACTCACTTTCTCCAAGTTGAGTTGCAGCCTGAGAAACCGTTTCCGGTCCTAGCTGGCTTTTTACAAGTTCGATTAGATTAATTGACATACTAGTTTATTTTTTGTGTTTGACTTTATAATATTACCAAATATTAATCCACCTTTTTATAGAATTAATAATTTTAATAAAATTTTAACAAGACAAAAACAAAAAATAAATTAATTTTCTAAACAAAAAACCGCCTCTTAGCTGATAACGAGACGGTTTTTTATATTAATATGACTTTGCAAATACAACTCTTTGTTTGGATGGTTTTCCTGATATTAGAGAAATGCCATCTTCCAGTTCATTATTCAAAGGAATACATCTGATAGTCGCTTTTGTCTCTTGTTTGATCTGCTCTTCTTCTTCTTCAGTTCCGTCCCAGTGAGCGAGGATAAATCCCCCTTTTTCCTCCAGAACCTTCTTAAAATCTTCATATGAGTCAACTTTTGTGATATTTTCTTCACGGAAAGTCAATGCTTTGTTATAGATATCCTTTTGGATTGTTTTCAATAATTCTTCGATGTAATTTTCCAAACCTTCAATAGAAACAGATTCTTTGGTTAAGTTATCCCGTCTTGCCAACTCAACAGTTTTGTTTTCCAAATCTCTTGGACCCATTGCAATTCTTAGGGGAACACCTTTTAATTCATACTCAGCAAATTTCCAGCCTGGCTTGTTTTGCGTATCATCATCGAATTTAACCGAAATTCCTTTTGCTCTTAGTTTTGCCTGAATTTCCAAAGCTACTTCGCTGATCTGAGCCAATTGTTCTTCACCTTTGAAAATAGGAACAATCACAACCTGAATCGGTGCCAAGGTTGGAGGTAAAACCAGACCAAGATCATCGGAATGCGTCATAATCAAAGCTCCCATTAATCTGGTTGATGTTCCCCAAGATGTTCCCCAAGCGTGTTCAATCTTTCCTTCTCTTGTCGTGAATTTGACATCAAATGCCTTTCCGAAATTTTGACCAAGGAAGTGTGAAGTTCCAGCCTGCAAAGCTTTGCCGTCCTGCATCATAGCTTCGATACAATAAGTCTCGTCAGCTCCGGCAAATCTTTCAGAAGGCGATTTGATCCCTCTGATAACCGGAATGGCCATAAAATCTTCTGCAAACTTCGCATAGACTTCCAGCATTTTTTCAGTCTCTTCAATTGCTTCATCTTTTGTAGCGTGAGCCGTGTGACCTTCCTGCCAAAGAAATTCAGCAGTTCTTAGGAATAATCTGGTTCTCATTTCCCATCTTACAACATTAGCCCATTGATTGATCAGAATCGGCAAATCCCGATAAGATTGAATCCAATTTTTATAAGTGTTCCAGATAATTGCTTCAGAAGTTGGACGAACAATCAATTCTTCTTCCAGTTTAGCTTCCGGATCAACAATTAGTTTTCCGGGATTATTAGGGTCATTTTTTAATCTGTAATGGGTAACAACAGCACATTCTTTGGCAAAACCTTCTGCATTTTTTTCTTCGGCTTCAAACAGACTTTTGGGAACAAAAAGAGGAAAGTAAGCGTTCTGATGTCCGGTTTCTTTGAATTTTTTGTCCATCTCGTCACGCATTTTTTCCCAAATAGCATAACCATAGGGTTTGATAACCATACATCCTCTAACGCCCGAATTTTCTGCTAAATCTGCTTTAACAACCAATTCATTATACCATTTGCTATAATCTTCTGCTCTTGATGTTAACTTTGCCATAAATTTTTTTGATATAGTTTTTTAACTTTTTTTAAACTTTTTAATCTAAATAAAAAGCCTAATTTTACACGTATTTTATTAAATTTAAATGGTATAAAATTTGGTTTCTTTTAAGAAATGCAAATATATGAAACTTAATACTTCTTATAAAATGAAAAATATCATCAATACAAGCCTTTTAAATCTAATCAAATCAAAAGGTTTGATTCTGATTTCCAGCAGCTTTCTTTTAACTTCCTGTGTAATTTATACCGGAGGCTATTCAGAAACTGATGGTGTATATTATGATCCTAACAAGGATTCTTTACCTGCAGGATCATATTCCGGTAATTATGGTAATCAAGTTGATGATTATTACAACTACCAGGACACCTATCCAAGTATCTATGACAATAACCAACAAAACATACAAGATCAGCAGAATAAGTATGCAAAACCCCTAGCAAATGATTCTGACTGGGGAACTTTTACCGGAACTGAAACCAATTACACAAGCTTTAACAATTGGGGTTGGGGTGCTGGCTTCGGTTGGGGTGGTTATGGTGGCTGGGGTTATCCTTACTATGGTTGGGGATGGAACAGCGGCTTCAATTCTTTTGGTTGGGGACTAGGATTTGGCTGGGGATGGGGTAACTCATTTTATTCACCTTGGGGTTGGGGAGGATTCTACGATCCTTTTTGGAACTCCGGATGGGGATGGGGAGGTTATTACTATCCATATTATGGGGGTTATCATCATCCAATCTATTATAACAGATCAGGTTATAATGGAAGATTGTCGGGTATGATACCACAAAATAGAACTAATGGCTTCCGAGGTATTAATAGTACTGCAGGCTTGAGAAATTCTATCCGGATGTCTGATAATAGCAATTCCGGTATCAGAAATAACGGTGTGAGAAATGCCGGAAATGGCACCAGAAGTTATCCTTACTACCCTAACAATGGTGGAATTAGACAAAATTATCCTAACAACGGAGGTGTTAGAAATAATGGAGGAATTAGAACTCAACCAAACTTTCCCAATAATGGTGGCATCAGAAATAATGGAGGTATAAGAACTCAGCCAAATGGTGGTTTTAGAAATGATAGTTATAATGCACCAACAAGATCGGGCGGAAATTCTGGAGGATTTAATTCCGGAGGCGGCTTCCGAGGTGGTTCATCCGGTGGTGGTGGCGGAATGCGTTCTGGTGGCGGTGGCAGAAGATAAATTTCATTAACTAATAATAAAAACATTTAACGATAAAATGCTTAAAAAAACTTTATTACTGATTAGTATTCCTGTTTCATTTTTCTATCTAAAAGCTCAGGATGTATCGGTAATTACAAATACAATTGATGTATATTCCGGAAACCCGATTAATGGAACTTCAAAATATAATTCTATGGCAGGATCAATGGGAGCGCTTGGAGGAGATATTTCTTCCGCAAGCGTAAACCCTGCCGGGATCGGAGTTTTTATAACCAGTGATGTTAATCTTACCTTAGGTATTAATAGTAACCAAAATACTTCAACACTTGCAGGGAAACCTGTTAGTTACAAAACCAATAATACTGATCTTAATAACTCAGGAGGTGTTTTGTCTGTAAACCTTGGAGATACTTCAAAATGGAAATTCATCAATCTTGGAATCAATTACAATACCAGATCTATTGACAATTATGTAGAATCTGCGGGTAATCAGAACATACAAATTTCTAGTAATCCAACTGTAGCAACACCTGCCAAATATTCTTATTTGGGACATGTCTATAACAGAACAGGAGACATCTCAAAAACGAGTTTTACTGTTGCGGCTAATTATGATAATCGTTTTTATTTTGGAGCAGGGCTTAATTTTCATAACTCCTATTTGAGTCAGGATGATTTTGCTAATTTTCAAAATAATACAACGAATACGATTTCATCCTTTGATAAGCAATACACCAATTTTACAGAAAGAGCAGACGGATTTTCTGCCAACATTGGAGTCATTGCTAAATTAAATAATCAATTCAGGTTAGGAGCCTCAATAGAAACTCCTACCTGGTGGAATATGGATAGAGTTTTTAATCAATATTATAAGGAAGACAGTTATTATGATGTTTTTACTGAAGACAGAAAATTGTCAACACCTATGAAAGCAACGATTAGTGCTGCTTTTGTTCCAAGTAAGAATTTTGCTTTGAATGTCGATTTTATTCAAGGAATTACAAAACCAAAATATAAAGAATATGGTGGCGCAGAACAGGAATTAAATGATTTCTTCAGTGATTCTTATAAAAACTCCTCAGAAGTAAGAGTTGGAGCAGAATACAGAATTGCCGCTTTCAGATTAAGAGGAGGTTATTCTTATCAGGGAAATAGTTTTGATAATATCTCTATATCCAATTACAATGATAATGGTTCAACATCTAATCAGTCTTATTCTAATCTTTTTATTGGAAAAAGAAATGTAATTGGCGCTGGTATTGGTTATGATTTTCAGGCATTTTATATCGATGCTTCCTATCAAAATATCTCATCAACTTACTCAAGTCCGTTTTTATATGGTGTTGATACCGGAAATAATACAACTTCCGGTTATTATTCTGATCCGGCAGCCATAGAACTTTTAAGCAGTTCTTCTGCAGTTTCCAAAGTCAAAAATAAGAGAGACAATTTCTTTATTACACTTGGCTGGAAATTCTAAAAAGAGAAATATATAAATAAAAGATCCTGCAAAAATTTTTGCAGGATTTTTATTTCTGGTTAATCTCTTCTGCTTCTTCCATCAGTTTCAGATAGGTAATATATCTGGTTTCTTCTATTTCTCCTGTTTCCAAACCATGAATGACTGCGCATTTAGGTTCATTGATGTGGAGGCAATTGTGATATTTGCATTCTCTTCCTGTCTGAAAAATCTCCGGAAAATAATGCTGTATTTCTTCTTTCTCAACATCAATCATTGCAAATTCCCGAACGCCCGGTGTATCAATTACCGAGCCTCCAAAATCCCAAAAATGCATCTGAGCAAATGTTGTCGTATGTTTTCCTTTTAGATGTGTGTCAGAAATCTCTCCTGTTCTGAGATCCAAACTCGGTTGTAATGCATTAACCAAAGTAGATTTCCCACAACCTGAATGTCCAAAAAATACTGAAGTCCTATTCTTGATTTTTTCTTCCAGAATATCAAGATTCTGTTTGGAGTAAGAAGAAATTTCTAAAGTTTCATAACCAATGTTTAGATATATTGCTTCGATGTTTCCTACAATTTCTGTTTCTTCTTCAGAAAGAACATCCATTTTGTTGAATAAAATCAATGGAGAGATGTTGTAAGCTTCACAACAAGCCAGGAAACGATCCAGAAAACCTAAAGATGTCTCTGGAAACTTCAAAGTATAAATAAAACAAGCAATATCAATATTAGAAGCAATAATATGGGCCTCCTTGGAAAGGTTAACTGATTTTCTGATGAGATAATTTTTCCGTGGAAAAATTTTGGTAATCCAGGCAACATCATCTTTCTCAAGGGAAAATTCTACCTCGTCCCCTACCGCTAATGGATTGGTAAGACGCGTTTTGATTAATTTGAATTTGCCGCGGATTCTGGCTTCATAAATTTGTCTTGTTTCCGATTCCAAAACCTGATACCAGCTTCCGGTTGACTTGATGATGATTCCTTTCAAACAGTAGAATTTTGTATTTAGCAAATTTAGAAATTTAAAATTAGCCTCAATAAAAAAAGAAGCTAATAATTTAGCTTCTTTTAGTTTCTGTAATTAAATTGAAAATCTTATTACCTATCAATCATAATATTATTTTGTACTTCAATACTTTCTTCATGAATTGCTTTGAAAACTTTCTCAATAAACTCTTGTGACATACCTGTTTCGAATGCTTTCTGAGTTGCGTATTCCGTAATTACCTTCCAACGTTCCGGCTGGAAAATAGCAATATTATTTTCTTTTTTCAGTTTTCCGATTTTCTCAGATACTTTCATTCTTTGAGACAGCAATTCTATCAGCTGGAAATCCATATCACTAATTAATGTTCTGTGTTTTCCCATCTCGTCTTCGTATCCTGAGATGTCCGAATTACGAATCTGAAGATTGTTGATCATCTCTGCCAAAACTTCCGGCGTGATTTGCTGAGAAGCATCGCTCCAAGCATTGTCCGGATCACAATGGCTTTCTATAATTGCACCCTGATAACCCACATTGAAAGCCTCCTGCGCAACACCTGCCAAACCGGTTCTGTTTCCACAAATATGAGAAGGATCTATAAACAAAGGAATGTTAGGGAATTGATTTTTAAAATCCAAAGCAATTTGCCAGTTCGGGATATTTCTGTACTTGGTTTTTTGGTAAGTTGAAAACCCTCTGTGGATGGCACCGATATTTTCTACACCCTGACCTAAAAGTCTCTCCAAAGCGCCAATCCAAAGTGCCAGATCGGGATTTACAGGATTTTTAACCAAAACCGGTTTATCTGTCCCTCTCAAAGCCTGTGCAATCTCTTGAACTGTAAATGGATTAACCGTAGAACGCGCACCGATCCAAAGAATATCTACATCGGCTTCCAATGCTGCAAAAACATGATGCGCATTAGCAACTTCTGTTGCTGTTTTGAATCCGAATTCTTCCTTAACTTTTTTGAGCCAGTTAAGACCGATTACCCCTACTCCTTCAAAACCGTTTGGTTTTGTTCTAGGTTTCCAGATTCCTGCCCGGAATGCAGAAATTTCTGCGTTTGTTTCTTTTAATCTTCTTGCTGTTTCCAACATTTGAGCTTCACTTTCTGCGCTGCAAGGTCCTGCAATGATCATTGGGTTTGAAAATTCCTTAACCCAGTCATTTTTCAATTCGTTTAAGTTCATTTATTTTTAATGTTATATATTTAATATTAATGCAACAGTTTATCTGTTATAAATCCTGATTTATAATTCTTTTTCAAAAAATACCGTTAAAAAATTTTTAATTATGTTCGGAATTTGAAATTATTCCGTGAGTTTTTTGAGAAAGAAATTCAGCTAGCTAAACCAATAAAATCGGTAATAGTTTCTGAAATTTCCGTAATAAAATCCAAAAAAGCTAAATAATCCACCCCAAGTGAAGGCAGATTTTGTCGTTTCAAAATATGGAAATTGGTTTAATTCCATTTCATAAATCCTTAGTTAAAGGACTTTAGCTTGTTTTTGATTAATATTTTTTCTTCTTGTGTTGAAGAAATCCTGAACAAATATATAAATTAATATCAAACTAAACTTAATTCTTAGGCAAAAAATAAAAGCAGAATCATCTGCTTTTATAAATTTAATTCAACATTTGAATTCTGAGAATCTTAATTTGTGTTTTTATGTATAAGAAAATAATTTGGTGTCAATTAGAGATTTTATAGATATAAAGACTAACTTTTGCACTATTCAAAAGCGTTATATCAATTGGAAGTAATCCGGAAACATTGACAGCAAATGTAATCGTGTCTCCTGCTGCAAGCTGCACCAATGATGTCAATGAAGTAGAAGTTACAGGCACCGAAGCTAAGGTAACACCCAAAATAGAAACTCTGACACCATCAAAAATTTTTTCATCCCAAATAGTGCTCCCGTTCTTTATAATTCCTAATCTCTTACTGCCTAAGGCTTCCAAGTTCACTCCGGCAGGAAATTGAAATTCATAACTAATAGTATAAATTCCCGCTTGTGGAGCCGTATAGACCCCTGTGTTAAAAAGTGCAGGATTTCCGACTTTGGTGTCACTGGCACCTGTCAAATTAATTTTTGACCAAAAAGTTCCCAATCCAAGATCTAAAAGTGACCAGGAACCAGATTTTGATGCATAATAAGCGCTGGCATTAGCAACAACCAATAAGTCTGAACTGATTTCTTTTATTTCAAAATCTCCTGTTGTGGAAGTTTTATCCCTTAACAAAATAGTTTGATTGCTATTGACAGAAGTTACAGAAGTTACATTACGTATTTTTAAATTTCCGTTGATATCAAGAGTCGATTTGGGATCTGATGTATTAATCCCTACTTGTGCTTGTGAAATATTCGTTAATACAAAAAAAACGAATAATAAGAAGTTTTTTTCCATGAATTTCGTATTAAAATATTATTTATTAAAAAGCCAAAAAATGATAAACATCCAAAGCCTCTTATTAATTCCTACTGGAAATGTAATTCTAACACTCCGAGAACTCCTTTCTTCTAGATATCGCTTACATAATTCTTTTGTAGGTTTTCATAGTTATTAGTTTTTATTTTCACCATTGATGTCCGTTTTTTGGTGGTGGATCACCTTCAACCAATTGGTTTTCGGGATTAGAAGTATTTACCTGGATGCTGTCTGTGCTTCTCTTAATAATTGATGGTTCTGTATTTTCAGTTTGATTTGGTATCAAATCTTCGTCTTGCGATCTGCAAGAATTCGTGATAATTAAAATTGATACTGCTAAGATTGTTGAGATAAACTTATTCATTGTTAATAATTTTAAAGGTTATCCCGGCCGGTTTATTTTAGAATTCTTTACCAAATCTATTGACAATCGTTAGCTCCTAAAAACAATAATGGTGCTTATTTGTAAATAAGCACACATCAATAAATATGTTTATTAATCTTTAAACTGTTGATTTATATGTAAATATTATTCGCAAAGAGTTTAATTTATTTTTAATAATTATAAATTAATAATACTTTTAATTTAGCGCAAATTTTGGTTAAATTTGAGTATAAAACTTAACCATTATTTTAAGAGGTATGAAAAAAATCTATTTCATAACTGCAATTCTGTTTTTTAATCTCTACTTTTCTCAGCAAAAGAAGTATAGTGATTATTATGATATCAAAAAGAATTATGAGAATTATCCTGAAAATGATTCAAGAGCTTTTGTTTTTCTAGATCAGTACATAAAACTGGCAAAACAAAAAAAAGATTACGATAGGCTTGCGCAGGGATATGAAGATGCTGTGTTTTATTCCGCTTCTTCTGTGGATAAATTAAAATATGCTGACAGCACTGTTTATGCAGCATTGCTTTCAAAAAACAATGATATTATCAGTGATGCTTATCTTGGAAAAGGAATTATTTATTATTTCAATTACAAAAAATATAAACCTGCTCTTGATGAGTATTTGAAAGCATATGAATATTCTGAAAATTCTACTAATGACTATTTGAAAAATGAAATCCTGTATCATCTCGGAGTAGTAAAATGTTATCTCGGATATTATGATTCTGCTTTGGCTCATTTTCAGAAGGCCAATGATTATTTCTATCAAAAGCTGCAGGAAAAAGCGCATCCCAATATTATTTTTAACAACAAAAAAGGCTATTATAATAGCTTACACAGGATAATTGTTTGTTATAGAAATCTCAAGAGTTACAATGCAGCTGATTCTTTGATTACCAAAGGTCTTGCTCAAACACAAAACAATCCTGACTTCCAGCAGGAATACGGCTATTTTTTGAAAGAAAAAGGAATTGAACAGCTCAGAAAAAATGATGTAAAAAATGCTCTTAACTCACTGCAAAAATCAATAAAACCAATTAATCACATTAATGATTTTGCATGGTCAACAGTTAACTATTTTTATATTGGGAAATCATATTTAGCTTTAGAAAACTCTCATATGGCCATTCAGTATTTCCAAAAAGTAGATTCTGTTTTTCAGGAACACAATTTCATTTTACCGGAACTGAGAGAAAATTATGAGCAGCTGATACATTATTATAAAGATCAAAAGGATAACTCCAAAGAACTTTATTACACCAAGCAACTATTGAAAGCCGACAGAATAATTTCTAAAGACTTTGCCTACTTATCTTCCACAATCCACAAAGATTACGATACAAGGACTTTGCAGGAGGAAAAAGAAAGGCTGGAAAGAACAACATCCTGGGGAAAATGGATTATCATTGGTCTTATATTTTTAGCTTTACTTTTGGTTGCAATAATTGCAGAAAAACTGAGAAATGAAAAGAACATCAAAATCAATTACAAAATTCTTGAGGACAAAATCCTGAATAATCTTTACACACCTTCCCATGAGAAATTTGATTCAAAGCCAAATGAAGATGAAAAATGCAACTTAAACGAAGAACTTGTTGGACAGATACTGTCAAAATTAAAATCTTTTGAAGACAAATGCGGATTTATAGAAAATGGACTAACAATCAACAAATTAGCTCACAAACTACACACCAACTCCAATTATCTTTCGCAGATTATCAATGAGTATAAAGGTGTCAACTTTAACAGATACCTCAGCGAATTAAGAATCCGTTATATTACAAACAAATTGTATAATGACAAGATCTATCTCACATACAAAATAGAAACTTTGGCAGAAAAATGCGGTATTGCTTCCAGGATAAACTTTTCAAACCTTTTCCGAGAAATTAACGGAATACGTCCCACGGATTTTATAAAGAAAAGGCAGAAGGATATAAAAACCGGATGTCAAAATTTTCCGGTTTTTGGAACCGTCTAATTGGTTATGTCAAATCAAATTTCATCAGATCATCCAAATCTTTCAAAACGGGATTAATTTCTACAAATCTTTCAAAAATTTTGCGTTTGGTTATTACCTCTTTTTTGATAGTTAAGTCCGTTTGATAATCGATTTCGATTTTGAAATTATTGACTTTGTGTTTAAAATGATTAAAAAATTCAATGCTTAATCTGTCAAATTCAGCTTTTGCTGTTTCCGAAGAATACTTTACAGTAATCTGGTGTTCATCAGATTTTTCTAACTTGAAACTATTGATAGCGTTGTAGACAAATGTATTGGTCTTTGCAAGATTTTTAAGAAATAAATTCCATTCCTTGTCCAGATCTGTTTGCGTAAAATGATTGGAAGGAAGATTTTCATCTTTGACATCGGCAAATTTGTCTGTCTCTACTTCTTCTTTTTTCTCTAAAGCAGCTTTTATACTGAATTTTGAACCCGAATTGATTTTCGCAATTGGTTCAGATGCTTTTTGGATGATTTTTTTCGGTTCTTCAAAAACAGATTTTACAGGCTCAGGTTTGGATTCAATCTGAGTTTTAGCTTCTACAGGAACCGGTCTATTATCGGAAATCAAATTAGCTTCAAGAAGCGGCGCTAATATCAGGAACTTTTTTTTTTAGCTTCCAAACCTGCTGTCAGACTTGACAATTGCATCAGTGCAATCTCAATAGTCAGTCTCGGGTTTTTGGAATTTTTGTAATTGATATCGGCAAAATTGCAGATTTCGATCCCGTCTATCAGTTGTTGAGCTGACCATTTTTGGGATTGTTCAGCAAACTTAGCTTTTGTTTTCTCACCAACTTCAATGAGGTTGAGTGTTTTTGGATTTTGCGCCATCATCAGATCACGGAAATGATTGCCTAATCCTGCAACAAAAATATGCGGATCAAAACCTTTTTTAACAATCTCATCAAAAGCTGTCAACACACCCGGGATATCATTCTCTTTTGCCAGGTCAACAATCCTAAGGTATTGATCATAATCCAGGATATTGAGAACTTCTGCAGCTTTTTCAAGCGTAATATTTTTCTGAGAAAATGTACTTAGTCTGTCAAAAATGGACAAAGCATCTCTCAAAGCACCATCCGCTTTCTGAGCGATAAGGTAAAGTGCATCATCTTCATAAGTGATATTTTCTTTTTCCGCAATTTTTCTAAGATGATCCTGGATATCTTCAATTGTGATTCTTTTGAAATCATAGATTTGACATCTTGAAAGAATCGTTGGAATAATCTTGTGTTTCTCAGTCGTTGCAAGAATAAAGATTGCATGTGCAGGCGGTTCTTCCAAAGTTTTCAGAAACGCATTGAAAGCAGCCTGAGACAACATGTGAACCTCATCGATGATATAAACTTTGTATTTTCCAACCTGAGGTGCAAATCTTACCTGGTCAATCAGTTCACGAATGTCGTCAACAGAGTTATTGGAAGCCGCATCTAACTCATAAATATTAAATGCAAATCCTTCATCATCTGCAGCGCCGGATTTTTCATTGATTTTTCTGGCTAAGATTCTGGCACAGGTTGTTTTACCGACGCCTCTTGGTCCACAGAAAAGCAATGCCTGAGCCAACTGACTTTCATCTATGGCGTGTTCTAAAGTATCGGTAACGTGAGATTGTCCAACAACAGTATCAAACTCTTGCGGACGGTACTTGCGTGCGGATACAATAAAATTTTCCATTGCTCAAAAGTAAGGATTAATTGTGAATTTTGGAAATGGTTTTTACTTAATTATTTCTTTTTCGAACGCAAAGATTTTATTAATTATAGAAAATATTTTAAAGTTTGCAAAGGCGTAAAACTTTGCAAAGAATGTAAAAATTATTCATCTTCATCTAAAAAATCAAGTTCGTCATCAGTCTGAATATAATCAGAAGAAATTCCCGGCGGATTGAACAAACCCCAGCTATCGACAATATAATGTTTTGGATTGAAACCAGAAATCCAATCGATGAATAAAAGTCTGAATTCTTCAACTAAGTTTCTCACTAAATTATAGTATTTAGAATCAGAAAAACCAAAATGCTCCAAAGTGTTTCCTCCAACAAAAATATCTCTCGCCACTTTTCTAATAATTGTAGCATTCTCCATTTTAATATCATAAAGCTTCACTGCTTCAGCACCACAAATTTTAGCTTGAATCGTCATTATATCGCCAATTAAATTACATTTGATACTTTGTAAATATTCATTATCATCTGGAAATAAATCTGTTATAGTTTCAAGCACATCAAAAATTTCTTGAGATTTTTTGTAAAGTGGTAATTCAAAACATTCCATTAAAATAAAATTTCATCAATAAATATAACAAAAAAGAGAGCAAAACCTGCTCTCTTAATTTTATGCTGAATATAATTTCTTATAATTCCAATGCTTTTCTTTCGTCGCCATCCATCAGGAACTCAACCGGATTGTCAAGCGCTTCTTTCACGGCTACCAAAAATCCTACAGATTCTCTTCCGTCGATAATTCTATGGTCATAAGACATTGCTACATACATCATTGGTCTGATCACTACTTGTCCTTTTACA
>WPCJ01225995.1_pt1 | contig 25769 bp, 23 predicted proteins | sample 5399831 | NCBI WGS metagenome assembly WPCJ01 (sample SAMN12869470, study PRJNA574797) | sludge metagenome | isolation source: wastewater treatment of pH10 | place: China:Beijing | collected 2019-05-20 | reverse complement strand
TATCGCATGTCGCGCAATCCAACGACGCAGGGCCATAAGACATGGCCGGCAGAGGTCATGGGGAAATACGAAGCGCAATGGGCCATCGGGACACGGCAGAGGACAGCGTATGCCTTGGCGCTATGGCTCGGCAACCGCCTGAGCGACGTGTGCCGCCTGCGATGGGATCACCTGACGACAAAGACTATTGCCGAAGGAGATACCATCCGTGAGGTAGACGGATTCGAATTTACGCAGTTCAAGGGGAGAAAGCGGGGGAAGAAGATTTTCCTGCCAATGACAGAAATGCTCCGCAAGGAGATGGCCCCGCTGCCGAGAACGGACGGAACCGTTCTGGCCACATCGAAGGGGAGGCCCTACACAGAGAACTCCCTATGCGTCCGCATGGCGGAATGGTGCAAGGAGGCCGGCATAGAGCCGGGATACACCATGCACGGCCTGCGCAAGGCGCTAGGCGTAAAGCTGGCAGAAGCCGACGCATCGACCCGCCAGCTTATGGAAACGCTCGGCCACAGCAATATTGCGCTGGCCGAATTATACAGCCGCGAGGCAAGCCAGATCAGACTTGCGGTGCAGGCAATGGACAAGGTAACCGAGCTTGAAAAGGCGCGACGAAAGCCACGTATTTCGGTCGTGAAATAGACCTTGGAAACCTGTTTTTGGAAACCTTTGGAAACCTGTTTTTAAGGCATTGATTTATATGGCAGATTATACAACAGATCATGACTTTACGCTGGAGGAGGAGCCGTTTCGCCTGTTCGCGCAATGGCTGGAGGATGCGTCCAAATCCGAGCCGAACGATCCGAACGGCGTGGCGCTGGCCACCGTTGACCAGGAGGGGATGCCGGATGTGCGCATGGTGCTGCTCAAGGGGTTCGACGAGCGCGGTTTCACCTTCTACACGAATTTCGAGAGCGCCAAGGGCCGAGAAATCCTCGGCAGCATGAAAGCGGCCATGTGCTTCCACTGGAAATCGCTGCGCCGGCAGGTGCGGGTGCGCGGGCCCGTGGAAATCGTCAGCGATGCGGAAGCGGACGAGTATTACGCCTCGCGCCCGCGCGGCAGCCGCATCGGCGCCTGGGCCTCGAAGCAGTCGCGGCCGCTCGAAAGCCGGTTTGCGCTGGAGAAGGCGGTGGCGGAATATACGGCGCGCTATGCGGTCGGCTCCATCCCCCGCCCCGCCCATTGGTCGGGCTTCCGCATCGTGCCGCAGACCATCGAGTTCTGGCACGACCGGCCGTTCCGGCTGCACGACCGCGTGGTCTTCTCGCGCTCGGGCGACGGCTGGGAGAAGACGCGACTCTATCCGTGAGGCGACGATGAACACGCTGGAAGCCAAGGCGCGGGCACTGTTCAAGGACTACAGCCGGCGCAGCAACGCGGCGCTGCACGCCCCTGAAAGCGCCGATACCGACGCGCTGGCCAGCGCCTTCGCCGACCATTTCGTCGGCGCAAGCCCGGCGGGCGTCATGGGCGGTGCGAAGGACCCATCGTTCCCGGCAATCCTGCGGCAGGGATTCGAGGCCTATCGCGCCAGCGGCGGCACGCGGTTCGAGATCGTCAATCTGGAGGTGGAGGCGCTGGACGATTCCAACGCCATGGTCCGGGCCGATTGGGAATTCGACTATGTCCGCCCGCGCGACGGCGCGAAAGGGACCATCGCTTTCCGCAACCTCTATTTCGTCAATTTCGCCGGCGGCGAACCCAAGATATTCGCATGGATCACACCTGATGAAGCGCAAGCCATGAAGGATCACGGGCTGGCCTGACCGATCAGCCCTTCTTGCGGTTCATGAACGCCATCAGCGCCGCGCGGGCCTCATCCGAGGTCAGGCGCTCGCGAAAATGCTCGGACTCGATACGGATGCGCTCCCTCAGTTCCTCGCGCGAGCCCAGCATCAGGTCGCGGGCGATCCGCAGCGCTTCCGGCGGCTTGGCGGCGATGTCCTCCGCCGCCGCCAATGCGGCGTCTTCCAGCCCGTCCTCCTCGACCACATCGTAGATCAAGCCGGCATCGCGCGCGCGCGCGGCCGAAAAGCCCTCGCCGAGCCCCAGCAAGGCAAAGGCGCCCTGCCGGCCGAGCAGGCGCGGCGCGAGCAGGCTCGATCCCGCTTCCGGCACCAGCCCGAGATCGACGAAGGGCGTACGAAACACGGTGCGCGGCGTGGCGAAGGTGATGTCGCAATGCAGGTTGATGGTGGTGCCGATACCGACGGCGATGCCGTCCACGCCCGACACGATCGGCTTTTGCGAGCCGGCCAGCGCCAGCAGGAAGTCCCACACCTCGCTGCCGCCCTCGCCGCCGGTGGCGACGGCCAGGAAATCGGCAAGGTCGTTGCCGGCCGAAAACGCGCCCGGCACGCCGAGGAAGACATGGACGCGCACCTGCGGGTCGGCGTCGCCGCCGGTCAGCGCATCGGCCATGGCGGCATACATGGCCCGGGTCAGCGCATTCTTCTTCTCGGGCCTGTTCATGCGGATGATCTGCACCGCGCCGCGGCGCTCGATCTCGATATTCTGCGTCAAGATATGTCCTCCCGGGCCGGTCAGGCCGTTATCAGCGATGCGCCGGCAAGGCCGAGGCTTTCCGCCCCGCCGATGACGCGTTCCTTCAAGGCGGCGACCTCGCCCAGCATGTTCTCCGCGAAGAAACGGGCGAGGGCCACGCGGTCGGCGCCCTGATCGGCCAGTGCGGCGCGCGCAAGATAGGCCCCGCCCGCCCCCAGCGAGAACAGGCGCAGATAGGGCGTCGCGCCGCTCAGCGCCTCCTGCACGGAGTTGCCGGCCAGCTTTTCCTGCAAATAGCGTGTCGCCTCCGAAAGATCGGCAAGGGCAGTTTCGAGCAGGTCGGCGCTGCGGCCGAGGCCGGAAGCTTCCCGCATCCCGGCGACAACCGAGCCAAGCTCCTCGATATAGCCATGCACATGCTGCCCCTCACCCAGCGGCAGCTTGCGGGTGACGAGGTCGATGGCCTGAATGCCGTTGGTGCCCTCATAGATCGGGGCGATGCGCGCGTCACGATAAAAGGCGGCCGCGCCCGTTTCCTCGATGTAGCCCATGCCGCCATGCACCTGCACGCCGAGCGAGGCGACATCGACACCGACATCGGTGGAAAAGGCCTTGGCGAGCGGGGTCAGCAGATTGGCGCGGTCGCGCCAGTGCTGCGCATCGGCACCCTCCGAGACACGCGCCATGTCGATGGCATGGGCACACGCATAGGAAATGGAGCGGGCAATCCGGGTCAGCGCCTTCATGGTCAGCAGATTGCGCTGCACGTCCGGGTGATGGACGATCGGCGCCATGCCCTCGCCCGCATAGGAGGCCGCCTTGCCCTGCCGGCGCTCATTGGCATAGGCGAATGCCTTCTGGAACGCCGCCTCGGCGATGGCCACGCCCTGCATGCCGACGGCCAGACGCGCATTGTTCATCATGGTGAACATGCAGGCGAGGCCCTTGTTCTCCTCGCCGATCAGCCAGCCGACAGCGCCGGGCTCCGCGCCGCCGAAGCCGTCGCCATAGATCATGGTGCAGGTGGGCGAGCCGTGAATGCCGAGCTTGTGCTCCAGACCCGAGCAGAACACATCGTTGCGGCGGCCCGGCAAACCGTCCTCGTTGACGAGGAATTTCGGCACCAGGAACAGCGAGATGCCGCGCGTGCCGGCCGGTGCATCGGGCAGGCGCGCCAGCACCAGATGCACGATGTTGTCGGTGAAATCGTGCTCGCCATAGGTGATGAAGATCTTCTGGCCGAAGAGGCGATAGGTGCCGTCGCCCGCCCGCTCGGCGCGGGTGCGCAGCGCGGCGAGATCGGAGCCGGCCTGCGGCTCGGTCAGGTTCATGGTGCCCATCCATTCGCCCGACACCAGCTTTTCCAGATAGGTTCGCTTCAGGTCCTCGGTCGCGTGCTTCTCCAGCGCCTCGACCGCGCCCATGGTCAGGGTCGGCCCGATGCCGAAGGCCATGGAGGCCGAGTTCCACATCTCCAGAACGGCAACCGACAGCATCATCGGCAGCCCTTGCCCGCCGAATTCTTCCGGCCCGGTCAGCCCGTTCCAGCCGCCTTCGCGCCAACGGGTGTAGAGCTCCTTCCAGCCGGGCGGCGTGGTGACCGCCGCATCCTTCAGAACGGCGCCGACCTCGTCGCCCGCCTTGTAGAGAGGCGCCACCTCCTCGGTCGCGAAACGCCCGGCCTCGGCCAGCACCGCATCGACCAGATCGCTGCCCAGATCGCCCAGCGCGCCGGAAGCCAGCGCTTCCTCCAGCCCGGCGACATGCTTGAGGGTGAAGGCGATTTCATCGACCGGTGCACGATACATGCAGGCTCCTCCTGAAGCTGATGACGCAGCGAAGGCCCGCATTCCCGAACACCGGCCTCGTCGTTTTCCTTTTTACGTAAACGTCAAACTTTGTCACGCGGATTTTCCGCCGACCGCCTGCGACTTTCGGCGGACCGAAAGCTGCCGCGGCCGGTGGCAACAATCCGTTAACCATAAAGGGCGAGGATTGACGGTCAATCGCAGGGAAAACACGGCTTGGGAACGGGACAGCTGAGCTTCTGGCGGATGGTACTGGCGGCAGCGGCGATCGCCGCCGCGACGCCCTCGGCGCAGGCATCCGACTTCACGGAACCGTGGAAGCGCGAGGACCGGGCGCTGGTCATCGACGCCTATGAGTACAACTCCATCGACTGGATGGCGCTGGCCACCGACAAGCGCATTACCGGCTTCATCAACAAGGCCTCCGACGGGCTGCCGCCGCCCTATGCCTGCAAGGGCGACGAGACGGAGGTGCGGCTGTGCCGGGCGCTGTTCCGCCGCCATGCGGTGGCAAAGGAACTGTTCCACACCCGCCGCACCATCGCGCGCGCGCTCGGGCTCGAATGGGGCGCCTATCATCTGGCCCGCCCCGGCAACCCGATCGAGCAGGCCAACAATTTCATCGATTTCGCCAACCCCGGACCGGACGACCTGCTGGCGCTCGACATCGAGGACAACGACCCGGAAAAATGGATGTCGCTCGAGGATGCCGAGGAATTCGTGCGCCATGTGCACCGGCGCGTCGGGCGCTTTCCCATCCTCTACACCAACGGCACGACCGCCAAGCACATCGCCGACAACCGTATCCGCTATCCGCTGCTGTCGCGGCTGCCGCTCTGGTATGCGCGCTACAAGCCCGATATCGACATGCATTTCCCGAAGGGCAACTGGCGCGGCTACGCGCTCTGGCAATTCGCCACGCAGGCCAATTGCAACGCGCGGCGCTGCCCCTATCGCGTGCCCGGCACCCCCTACGACATCGACGTCAATGTCGCGGCCATGACGGCCGAGGAGCTGCGCAAGGCCTGGCCGTTCGGCGGCTTGATCGACGTTCCCGCCGAAATGCTGGTCAGCGTGCCGGTTCCGGTGGCGCGGGCCGAAGGGCTGAAGGGCGAGGTCAGAATCGCCTATGCCGAGGTCCTCCCGCTGCCGAGCTTTGGCCAACTTGCAGCGGCCGTGGGCGAAGGCTGGCAGAAAATGCGCCAAGGCTGGTCGCTGGCCATGAACGGTTTGCCCATGGGCCGCTACCGGCACGGCATGGCCGAATACACCATCGCGCGGCTGGAAGCCCTCACGCAACAGGTCGCGGCCGCCGCGCCGCCCGCCGGTGTCGACCCGATCAGCACCGGCTCGCTAGAACCGAAGCGATAGATCGTTCAGGTTTTGCCCGAAACGGCCCCTCACCCTTACCCTCTCCCCGCAAGCAGGGAGAGGGGAGTCACCAGCTTTGCGGAAGGCATCCTTCTCCCCGCCTGCGGGGAGAAGGTCCCGGCAGGGAATGAGGGGCGATTCCACCTGAACCGGAATTGCGCTAGGCTTTTTCACGCTCCACCGCGCGCCAGCCGATGTCGCGGCGATAGAACCCTTCCGGCCAGTCGATGCGGGCGACCGCCTCATAGGCAAGGGTCTGCGCCATGCCGGCGCTGGCGCCCATGGCGGTGACGTTCAGAACCCGCCCGCCATTGGCGACAAGCGCGCCATCGCGCAGGGCCGTTCCGGCATGGAAGATTTCCACACCGTCCCTGCCCGCCGCATCGACGCCACGGATGACGCTGCCCTTTTCCGGCGAGGCCGGATAGCCCCGGGCGGCCATAACGACGGTGAGCGCCGTCTCCTCGCGCCAGCGGGCCGAGGTGTGGGCCAACTGGCCATCGACGGCGGCGTTGAGCAGGACCAGCAGGTCCTCCTTCAGGCGCATCATCAGCACCTGGCATTCGGGATCGCCGAAGCGCACATTATATTCGATGAGCTTCGGCCCCTCCTCGCCGATCATCAGGCCGACGAACAGCACGCCCTGGAAGGGATGCCCCAACTCGGCCATGCCGCGCATGGTCGGCTCAACGATCTCGCGCATGGTGCGCTCGACGATCTCAGGCGTCATCACCGGCGCGGGCGAATAGGCCCCCATGCCGCCGGTGTTGGGGCCGGTGTCGCCATCGCCGACGCGCTTGTGGTCCTGCGCCGTGCCGAAGGGCAGTGCGGTGATGCCATCGCAGAGACAGAAGAAGCTCGCCTCCTCGCCGGTCAGGAATTCCTCCACCACGACCTCGGCCCCGGCGCTGCCGAAGGAGCCGTCGAAGCAGGCGTCCAGCGCTTCGAGCGCTTCTTCCAAGGTCATGGCCACGGTGACGCCCTTGCCCGCAGCAAGACCGTCGGCCTTGATGACGATCGGCGCGCCCTGCTCTCGCACATAGGCTTTGGCCGGCTCCAGTGCCGAGAAGCGGCGGTAGGCGCCGGTCGGGATGCCGAAGCGCGCGCACAGATCCTTGGTGAAGCCCTTGGAGCCTTCCAGTTGTGCCGCCGCTTTCGACGGGCCGAACACGCGGATGCCGACCTGGCGCAGATCGTCGGCAAGGCCGGCGACCAGCGGCGCCTCCGGGCCGACGACGACCAGGTCGATGCCATGGTCGAGGCAGAAGCGGCGCACCGCGTCATGATCGTCCACATCGAGCCCCACCAGCTCGGCTTCCCTGGCGATGCCGGGATTACCAGGCGCCGCATAGAGCTTCGTCAGCAAAGGCGAAGCCGCCAGCCTCCAGGCCAGTGCATGCTCGCGCCCGCCGGAGCCGATAAGAAGAACGTTCATGGGCAGACCTCGCGCGTCGAAACCGATGACGCTCCGCTATTGGCGCAAGCGCGCCACGTCAAGGCGCTGGCTCGGCATCCCTCGTTTTGAAAGGCTATTTACCGTAGTGAAAGCGGCAGGCGGCGATCTCCAGCGCCTGCGCATCGCCCTTGCCGGTCACGCGATAGACAAGCCGATGCTCGCGCGTGATGCGGCGGGACCACCATCCAGCAGCTTCACCGCGCAACGGTTCGGGCTTGCCTATTCCTGCGAACGGCGCACGCCGCGCGTCCTTTATAAGTTCGTTGATACGAACGACGATGCCCACATCAACCGACTGCCAGTAAAGGTAATCATCCCAGCCCGAAGGCGTCCAGAGCACCTTCATGGTTCGAACAATTCATGCTCTTCGAGTTCACCCGCATCCGCCTGCGCAATGGATTCGCGCAACCGCTCGGCATTCGCCGGCGTGCTCAACAGGTGGAGCGTCTCCCGCAGACCCTCCAGTTCCGCCAGAGGCATCATCACCACGGGCTCGTGATTCTGGCGGGTGACGATCAGTTCCGTCCGGTCCTGCTCAAGCTTGTCGAGATAGCCGGCAAGGTTCGCTCGCAATTCCGTGGCGGTCACATGGCCCATGGTTGCCTCCATTCGTTATGCGTACATATATGCGTACACCCAAGACGAGACAAGGGTTCTTGACGCCTGGCCGTCCGCCTGCCACTTGGATTGGCATGGAAACCATTCAGTCGAGATCGTCGCAGGGGCGCGTCGCCGACGCGCCGAGCGGCCACTGGGTCTACCGCATCCTTCCGCGCGGCTTGTGGCCCTATGCCCAGCTTGCCCGCTGGGATCGGCCGATCGGCTGGCAGTTGCTTCTGTGGCCATGCTGGTGGGCGGCGGCGATGGCGGCTTCCGCCTACGCGCGCCCCGAGGATTCGCTGGCTTCGCTGCTGCCCCTGCCCTCGACGCTTATCCTGTTCCTGATCGGCGCCGTCGCCATGCGCGGGGCCGGCTGCACCTATAACGACATCGTCGACGAAAACATCGACAATCAGGTCGAGCGCACCCGTTCCCGCCCCCTGCCTTCCGGTCAGGTCAGCCGCCGCAAGGCCTGGCTGTTCCTCATCCTGCAGGCGCTGGTGGGGCTTGCCGTGCTGGTGCAGTTCAACAGCTTCGCCATCGGCCTCGGCATTTCCTCGCTGGCCATCGTGGCGGCCTATCCGTTCATGAAGCGCATCACCAACTGGCCGCAATTCGTGCTCGGCCTCGCCTTCTCCTGGGGGGCGCTGATGGGCTGGGCGGCGGAATTCGGCGACGTCGACGGTCCCGCCGTGCTGCTTTATGTCGGCTCGATCATGTGGGTGATCGGCTACGACACCATCTACGCGCACCAGGACAAGGAGGACGACGCCATCGTCGGCGTGCGTTCCACCGCCCGCCTGTTCGGCGAAAACACCAGATCGTGGCTGGTGGCGCTCTATGCCGGCGCCCTGATGTGCTTCGCCGCGGCCTTCGCCAACGCCCAGGTGCCGATGCCCGCCATGGCCGGGCTGATCGCGGCGGCCGTTCACATGGGGCGCCAGATCATGGTTCTCGACATCGATGACGGCGACCAGTGCCTGAAGCTGTTCCAGTCGAACAACCAGGTCGGCTGGCTGATCTTCCTCGGCCTCCTCGGCGGCGCCTGCTGGAATGCCCTCAAGCCGATGCTTTGAGCGCCGGCTTCCAAGCTTTCTTTTGAAACAGGCCCGGCCTGAGCTTGGTTCGATCTCCGGATCAGGCGACGATCCTGGCCGGCCCGGTCAGCCTTCGCATCAAGCGGAACACCAAAGGCCACCTTGCAACCTTTAGGTGTGCGGCGCGGGCATGGCTCCTTTCCCGCAGATCGCGGGTAGCCGGCGCCTGCTGCCGGCCACAAAGAGCGCAAAGTGGAAAAAACAGAGGCCTCGCAAAGGTACGGCGCGCCCCTCCCCATGGACGAGGCCTCTCTCGACTGGAGATCGAGAACCGTACTCTCTCATAAGTTGTATTATTGTCAATAATCTATTTACGATTGAAATTTGACGGGCGGATCCATTCTCCATCCCTGCCCGGCAGGGGCAAGAATGTGCCCTTATTGCAACATCAGGGTTGTATCTCATAAATTTACACAACCTGAAGATGTGATTTTCCTTGCCTCAACCGGCCCGCTGGGAAATCAATCGGGACGGAAAGAGGGGCGACTCGCACGATCTTTTCACCCACGGCCTTCGGGCATCTAGGAAACCATTCAGTTTTGAACTGGAGAGCATAAATGAACATCAAGAGCCTTCTCCTCGGCTCCGCTGCGGCCCTGGTCGCAGTATCCGGCGCGCGCGCCGCCGACGCGATCGTCGTCGCCGAGCCGGAACCCGCTGAATACGTCCGCATCTGCGACGTCTACGGCGCGGGCTTCTACTACATCCCCGGCACCGAAACCTGCCTCAAGGTCGGCGGCTACCTGCGCTACGACATCGGCGTTGGCGCGTTCGGCCATCAGGACGTGGTGGACAAGAAGAAGCTCGATCGTGACGGCACGATTGATCTGAACGACACCTACTACAAGCTGATGCGCGCCCAGATCAATCTGGATGCCCGCTCCGAAACCGAATACGGCACCTTGCGTGGCTATATTGCCGTAAACTTCAATCATTCGACCGCTCGTGCGGACGGCGGCGTGCTCGATCCCGACCTAGACGGCGTTGGCTACAGCTACACCACCAACAACTGGAACATCGATCACGCGATCATCCAGCTCGGCGGCCTGACCATCGCCTACACCTACTCGCTGTTCGAGACGCTCACCGACTCGGCCGGCACCGTCATCAACGATGACATCGTGGCCTATTCGCCGGGCAACACGCATCTGATCGCCTACACCTTCGATGCCGGCAACGGCTTCTCCGCCACCCTCGGCGTGGAAGAGGGATCGACCTTCGTCAACCCGAACACCGTTCTGGGTCTGATCGGCGGCGGATCCCTGCCGACCGACGGAGCTCTCGACTCCTACGTTCCGCATGTCGTGGCCGGTGCCTCCTTCACGCAGGGCTGGGGCAAGATCTCGGGCGTTGTCGCCTATGACTCGGTCTGGGAAGAAGTCTCCGGCAAGGTCCGTGTCGACGTCAACGTCAACGACGCTCTGACCCTGTGGGTGATGGGCGGCTACACCAGCGCCGACTGGAAGAAGGGCGAAGACAGCTACTACGCGCCCTGGGGTGGCGACTGGGCCGTCTGGGGCGGTGGCCAGTACCGCTTCAACGAGAAGGTCGCGCTGGACGTGCAGCTCTCCTACGACGACTCCGAGACCTTCGGTGCGGTCGTCGGCGCACGCTACGACATCGTCCCGGGCTTCGTGATCCGTCCGGAAGTTGCCTATATCGACAACGACGGCGACGACGACTGGGGTGGATACATCCGCTTCCAGCGTTCGTTCTAAGATCGCTCTTAGCGCCTGAACGGAAGAACCCGGCAGTCACCTGCCGGGTTCTTTTCGTTCCAACGTCGGTTCGCATCGCCGGTTCGGCCGATGCCCTATTCCCGCGCGATGATCTCCTCGCCGTCGATCACCAGCCTCAGCCCCAGATCGCCCATGCGGCGGCGGGCGAGGAAGCGCGGGCGGCGGCGGGCGGGCGCGCGGCCCTGACGACGCTCCTGCACCGGCATGGTCTTGATCGCGGCGCCAAGCGATTCCTCCAGCGTGCGCGCCACGCCATCGGCCTCGATCAGCAGCATCGGCAACCGATAGGCCTCGGCCCAGGCCCGCCAGTCCGCCGCCACATCGTCCAGATCGTGGGCGACCAGCAGCGGCACCGAAAGCAGCGGATCGTCATGCAGCAGTTCGAGCGTGACGGTGACGTGGCCATCCTCGTCCTCCAGCGCGCGGGCGGCAACGCCGCGGAACACGCTGGCCGGAAGCGCGATGACCGCCGGCAGGCCGCTCATCTCCAGCGTGCGGCGCAGCACCGCGCCACGATGGTCGATGGTCAGGGTGACGTCGCCATGGGCCTCGCGGCTCGCATAGCTCACCATCTGCGGCAAACGAAAGGGGTCGAGGCGCATGTTGCGCCCCGCCCAGACTGGCTTCAGTCCAGATTGCATCAGTGCCTTCCTGTTTCTCCTGAGAGCCGGTGTTCCGGTCTCCCCCGGGCCGTTTTCGGCCTCGTTATGAAGGCAAGGTAACGCGGGGGCCTTACCGGCCCGCTTAAGAAATTCGGTTAAATTTTGCTGATCTGCCAGATGGTTAGGGAAATCCCACCGACACCCGTCCGCGTATAGGATCAGATAACCTTACCCGGATTCATGATGCCGGCCGGATCGAAAGCCGCCTTCACGCGGCGCATCAGGTCGATGGCCACGGGCGGCGCGGTCGCGATCAGCTCGTCGCGCTTCAGCTGGCCGATGCCATGCTCGGCCGAAATCGAACCGTGGAGACCGCGCACCACCTTGTGCACGGCATCGTTGACGGTGCGGTACTGGGCAAGGAAAGCCGCGTCGTCGCCATCTGCGGGACGGGAGATGTTGTAGTGCAGATTGCCGTCGCCCATATGGCCGAAACACACCGGGCGCGCGCCCGGCGACACAAGCTCCACCGCCGCATCCGCCTCTTCGATGAAGGTCGGGATCGAGGCTATCGGCACCGAAATGTCGTGCTTGATCGAGGCGCCTTCGGCCTTCTGCGCCTCCGGCAGCACCTCGCGGAAATTCCAGAGCGCTTCGGCCTGCCCGAGGCTTGCGGCGATCACCGCATCGCCGGCCAGTTCGGCCTCCAGCGCCGCGCCCAGAATGTCCTCGATCAGGCCACGCGCATCCTCGGCCGAGCGGCCGGAGGAAATTTCCATCAGCACATACCAGGGGCAGTCGCTGGTCAGCGGCCGCACCGCGCCCGCCGCGTGCAGCAGCGTGTAATCGTATGGCCGCCGGCCGATCAGCTCGAAGGCGGTGAGCGCGCCGCCGGCCCGGTCGCTCGCCAAGCCGAACAGGGAACGCGCGGCCTCGGCCGAAGGCAAGCCGACGAACGCCACCTCGCGCCCCTTCGGCTTCGGGAACAGTTTCAGCACGGCGGCGGTGATGATGCCCAGGGTGCCTTCCGCGCCGATGAACAGATTCTTCAGGTCGTAGCCGGTGTTGTCCTTCTTCAGCTTGCGCAGGTCGTCGAACACCTCGCCGGTGGGCAGCACGACCTCAACGCCGAGGCACAAATCGCGCGCATTGCCGTAGGCCAGCACATTGGTGCCGCCGGCGTTGGAGGAAAGGTTGCCGCCGATCTGGCAGGAACCCTGCGCCGCAAGCGACAGGGGAAACAGTCGGTCCGCGTTTGCCGCCGCCTCCTGCAGGGTCTGCAGGATGACGCCGGCCTCGACCGTGACCGTGTTCGACAGAAGGTCGATCTCTCGGATGCGGTTGAGCCGCGACAGCGACAGCACCACCTGCCCGCCGCCGGCATCCGGCACCTGGGCGCCGACCAGCCCGGTATTGCCGCCCTGCGGCACGACGGGCGTGCGCGTTTCCGTCGCCAGACCCATGATGCGGCTCACTTCCTCGACGCTGCCCGGCCGCAGCACCAGCGGGCTGTGCCCATGCCACAGGCCGCGCGGTTCGGCCAGATAGGGCGCGATGTCTTCGGCGGCGCGCAGCGCGTGCCTGTCACCGACGATCTCCACGAAACGCTGCACCAGACCGGGGTCGAGGGAAAGTGCCGCGTCAGCCATGGCGTCCTATTCTCCGCTTTCAGTGCCGCGCGGGGCCGCCGCCCGCGCCAGCCGGTCGTTGATCGCTTCGCCGAGCCCTTCCACGGGAATCGGCTCGACCGCAATGGTAGCAGCGCCGCCGCGGTCCAGTTCCCGCATGAAGGAAAAAAGATTGGTCGCCGCCTCGCGCAGATTGCCCGAGGGCGAGAGGTTGAGCGTGGCCGCGGCCCTGTCGGCGCCCATGACCCGTTGCGGCCCGAAGGCCAGCAGCGCCTCGCCGGCGCACACCTCCTCGACAGCGAGCCGCATGCCGGCCGCCGGCGCGTAGTGGGAAAGCATCATGCCCGGCGCCTCGATGCCCTTGGCGCCGCGCTCCGGCTTCATCCCGACCGCCGCCTCGATCTCCGCCGCTGTGATGCCGCCCGGCCGCAGCAGCCGAACCTTGCCGCCCTCGACCTTGAGGATGGTCGATTCCAGCCCGACCGAGGTCGCGCCGTCATCGACCACCAGTCTGATGCGGGGCCCGAGATCGGCAGCCACGGCCTCGGCGGAGGTCGAACTGATGCGCCCGGAGGTATTCGCGCTGGGCGCCGCCAACGGAGCCCCAAGCGCCGCGATGAGCTTCGCGCCGAAGCCGCGCGGCATGCGCAGGGCGATGGTGTCGAGCCCCGCCGTCACCAGCGGGTGGATGCCGGCATCCGGCTTCAGCGGCACCACCAGCGTCAGCGGTCCGGGCCAGAAGGTCTCGGCGAGCTTTTGCGACAGCGGATCGAACCGGCCGATGCGGCCGGCCATCTCCATGTCGCTGACATGGGCGATCAGCGGATTGAAGCGCGGCCGGCCCTTGGCCTCATAGATGCGCGCCACCGCGTCGCCATTGGTGGCATCGCCGGCAAGGCCGTAGACGGTCTCGGTCGGAATGGCGACGACCTCGCCGGCCCTCAACAGGGCCAGCGCCGGCTCCAGAGCCTTATCGGCGGGCAGTATCTCGGCCACGCTCTGTCATCCCCTTGCCGGATCAGCCGGCGATGCGCGAGAAATCCGCCACCTCGCCGGTCGCCGCACGGATGCGCGACAGCAGGGCCAGACGGTTGGCGCGCACGGCGGCGTCCTCGTCATTGACGAGAACCTGCTCGAAGAAGGAATCGACCGGTTCACGCAAGCTGCTCAGCACGCGCATGGCGGCCGAAAAGTCTTCATACCGGATCTCCTGGCGCGCGCCCGTCTCGGCCTGATTCACCGCCCCGAACAGCTTCTTCTCCGCCTCGTCCCGGAACAGGCCCGGATCGACCGCATCGGCAATCGCCGTGCCTTTCTTCTCCTCGGCCGCCAGAATGTTGGCCGCGCGCTTGGTGCCGGCCAGCAGGTTTTTGCCGTCCTCGGTGTCGAGGAAGGTGCCCAGCGCCTCGACCCGGCGCACGATGGCAAGCAGGTCGTCGGCCTGCGGCGTGATGACGGCATCGATCAGGTCGTGCCGCGCGCCCTGATCCTTGAGGTAGACCTTCAGGCGGTCGTGGAAGAAGGCAAGGAGATCGGCAACCATGGGGTCGACCTTCTCGGCAGCCATCCGCCGAATGCGCCGCTCATGGCCGGCAACGGCGTTGTCAAAATCCTCCTCGCCATCGACGTCTCCGGAATCCTCGGCCGCCAGCGCGGCCTCGTAATCCTCCAGATCCCTCTCGATTTGCGCCTCGTCATGCCAGCCGAAAACCAGCGTGAACAGCTTCGACAGTTCAAGCTTTCGTTCGCCCGAGAGCGCCAGACGAACCACGCCCAGCGCCGCTCGGCGCAATGCATAGGGGTCCTTCGAACCCGTCGGCTTCTCGTCGATGGCCCAGAAGCCGACCAGCGTGTCGAGCTTGTCGGCCAGCGCGACGGCCACCGAAACCGGATCGGCCGGCACGCGGTCGGACGGGCCCTGCGGCTTGTAGTGCTCCTCGATCGCGATGGCGACGGAAGGCTGCTCGCCCTGCAACAGCACATACTTTCGGCCCATCGCTCCCTGAAGCTCGGGGAACTCGCCTACCACCTCGGTCTGGAGATCGGCCTTGGCGAGCACCGCCGCGCGGGCCGCCAGGTCGGGATCGGCGCCGACCAGCGGAGCGATCTCGCGCGCCAGCCTGACGATCCGCTCCACGCGTTCGCCCTGTGTGCCGAGCCTGGCATGAAAGGTCACGCCCAGGTGGTCGAGGCGCGCCATGCGCTGGTCGAGCGGCTTGGCCAGGTCGAGCGCCAGCTTTTTCGCCGAAGCCTTGAGCTGGTCGAGATCCGGCACATCGGCCTGATCGGTCTTCCAGAAATGCACGGCGTCCGAAAGGCGCGCGCGAACCACCTTGCCGTTGCCGAGGGCGATTTCCTTGCCGCCGTCCCTGGCCTCGATGTTGGAGACGAGCACGAAGCGGTTGGCCAGCGCTTCCGCCTCGCCCTGCGGGCGGGCGACGAAGCATTTCTGGTTGGCGCGGATGGTGAGGCGGATCACTTCCGGCGGGATGGCGAGAAACTCCTTCTCGAACTCACCCAGCAGCACCACCGGCCATTCGACCAGCCCGGAAACCTCTTCCAGCAGGCCCTCGTCCTCGACCAGATCGAGGCCATTGGCGAAGGCGAGGTTCTTCGCATCGGTCAGGATGATTTCCTTGCGACGGTCGGCATCGATGACGACCTTCGCCGCCTCCAGCGCCGCCGCATAGTCCTCGAAGCGCCGGACGGTGATGGCCTGCGGCGCGTGGAAACGGTGGCCGTAGGTCACGTTGCCCGACCGCACGCCCTCGACCTCGAAGTCGACCACCACCGGCTCGCCGGTTTCGGGCCCGAAGGTGCACAGGATCGATTGCAGCGGCCGCACCCAGCGCAGCGCGTCGCCGCCGCGTCCCTCGACGCCGCCATAGCTCCTGCCCTTGGGGCCGGAGGCCGCCCCCCAGCGCATCGACTTCGGCCACGGGAACGAGCGGATGATGCCCGGCAGCAGGTCGGCGATGATCTCTTCCGCCGCCCTGCCCGGCCTGACGATATGGGCGACGTAGAAATCGCCCTTCTTCGGGTCGGAATGGACATGCGCCTCCTCGATGGAGGCCAGCCCCGCCGAGCGCAGGAACCCCTGGATGGCGGCTTCCGGCGCCTTGGTGCTCGGGCCCTTGCGCTCCTCGCGCACGTCGCGCGAGCGGGCGGTGAGGCCGCGAATGTCGAGCGCCAGCCGGCGCGGCGTCCAGTAGGCGCGCGCCGCCTCATAGGTCAGGCCGGCATCGACCAGCCCGTCGGTGACCATTTTCTTGAGGTCTTCCGCAGCCTTGCGCTGCATACGTGCAGGAATTTCCTCGGAACGAAGTTCGAGCAGAAGATCGGGCATTTATGCAGCCTCCCGCGCGCTCTGGAAGCCGCCGGCTTCGGTCTGGAGGAAAGCCTCGCCGCAGGCCTTGGCGAGGTTGCGCACGCGCAGGATGTAGCTCTGGCGCTCGGTCACCGAGATGACGCCGCGCGCATCGAGCAGGTTGAAGACGTGGCTGGCCTTGATGCACTGGTCGTAGGCCGGCAGCACGAGGCGATGAGGCTCGCCCTCGGGTCTTTTCGCGCCGGCGGCGAGCAGCGCGATGCATTCCTTTTCCGCGTCGATGAAGTGCTGGTGCAGGATCGCGGTGTCGGCGAACTCGAAATTATAGCGGGAATATTCCTGCTCGGCCTGCAGGAAGACGTCGCCATAGGTGACCTTTTCCTCGCCCTCGCGGCCATTGAAATTGAGGTCGTAGACATTGTCGACGCCCTGCACATACATGGCCAGGCGCTCAAGCCCGTAGGTCAGTTCGCCGGCAACCGGCGCGCATTCGATGCCGCAGACCTGCTGGAAATAGGTGAACTGCGACACTTCCATGCCGTCGCACCAGCATTCCCAGCCAAGACCCCAGGCGCCCAGCGTCGGGCTTTCCCAGTCGTCCTCGACGAAGCGGATATCGTGCAGCAGCGGGTCGATGCCGATGGCGGCCAGAGAGCCGAGGTAAAGCTCCTGCAGGTCCGGCGGGCTCGGTTTCAGGATAACCTGATACTGGTAATAGTGCTGGAGCCGGTTCGGGTTCTCGCCATAGCGCCCGTCCTTCGGCCGGCGCGACGGCTGCACATAGGCGGCGTTCCATGCCCTGGGTCCAAGCGCGCGCAGCGTCGTGGCGGGGTGGAAGGTACCCGCGCCCACTTCCATGTCGTAGGGTTGCAGCACGGCACAACCGTAATTGGCCCAGTAATTGTGCAGCGTGAGGATCAGCCCCTGGAACGAGCGGCTGGGATGCATATGGGCAGGAAGTTCGGCGTTCACGGAAACGGCCTCGACGGCAATGGGAGGATGCCGCCTTCCCTAGAGCATTTTGCAGCCAAGTGGAATCACTTGGCGTCGCAGAAATGCGGCAAAACAGACGGTAGAGCGGCAGCCCGGATTTATCCGGGCATCCGACGCTCTAGAGCCCCGCTCCCGGAGCGTCAAGAAAAGAGCGCGGCCGGCGTACCGCAAAGGCGGGGCGCATCGTCGCGCACCGCATCCGCTTTAGCCGGCCCTTGCCGTCAGTCGTCCTGCTGTGCGGGCGGCTTCGACTTCGAGGCCGCCGTGTCCTGCGCGGTGTTGGTCTCGATGGGCGGCAGGCCCTTCTGGAGCTTCTTTTCCACCTCGGCCAGAACGTCGGGCTCGGGTTCCAGATCGCGCGCATAGCTCCACTGGAAGGTGGCTTCCAGCCTGCGGCCGACGCGCCAATAGGCATCGCCCAGATGGTCGTTCAGCACCGGGTCCTCGGGGCGCAGCGACACGGCCCGCTCCAGCTCGCGCACGGCATCCTCGAAGCGGCCGAGCTTGTAGTAGGCCCAGCCGAGCGAATCGACGATGTAGCCGTCGCTCGGGCGCAGTTCGACGGCCTTCTGGATCATCTCCAGCGCCTCGTCGAGGTTCATGTTCTTGTCGACCCAGGAATAACCGAGATAGTTCATGACCTGCGGCTGGTCCGGATTGAGTTCCAGCGCCTTGCGGAAATTCGGCTCGGCCCTGGTCCATTCCTTCAGCCGTTCATAGGCGATGCCGCGCTGGTAGAAGATGTTCCAGTCTTCCGGCTGCGGATCCTTCAGCCGTTCCACCGCCTTGTCGTAAAGTTCGGCGGAGGCACGGAAATTCTGCTTGGCCCCATAAACGCCGCCGAGCGCCAGATAGCCGCGCATCTCGTCGGGCTGCGCCTCGACCAGCGCCTTCAGATGCGCGATGGCCTCGTCGTTGCGGCCGAGGTCGGCCAGGTTGAGGCCGAGTTGCAGCTCGGCGACCTGCTTGAGCGGCGAATCATCGGCGATGCGCTTGTAATAGGAGATGGCGCGCTCGCCGTCTTTCATCTGCTCGGCCACGCCGGCAAGCTGCACCAGCGCCACGTCACTGTTGGGCTTCAACGCCAGCGCATATTCGAGATAAAGCCGCACGAAGGGCTCGCCGCCGCCCCGGTTGAGCGCGGTGGCAAGGTTGATCAGGATTTCGGCGGCACCGTCGGCCGGCCCCGAAACCATGGGCGCGATCTCCTCGCCCTTTTCGATGCGCTCGCGCAGCGCCTCGATCTCGGCGCGGCCGGTGACGAAGGCTTCCGACTGGTCGAGCACCGCAAGCGCCTCATCCTTCTTGCCCTCGCGGGCAAGGAAACGGGCATAGGCTTCGGCGCTGCGCAGCCAGGTTTCCGGCGCCGCGCCGCCGGCGGCGGTGTTGTCGACGGTCGCCTTGTAGGCTTCGGCCGCCTTGTCCTTCAATCCGGCCGCATCGGCGATGAGGGCGCGGTGATAGGACTTGAAGAGGTCGAACCATTCCGGGCCCTTGAGCTTGCCGACATAGGCGGCGGCGTCATTGCCGTGGCCGGCGCCAAGGCGCGCCCAGCCGGTCATCACGCCACTGATCAGCCTGTCGAGATCGGCCTGGAGCGACAGCTTCAGCCAGTATTCGGCCTTGGGATAGTCCTTCTTGCGGAAGGTATCGACCGCCAGAGCCAGCCGCGAGAAGCGCTCGATGTCGGGCACTTCCTTGAGCTTGTCGGCATAGGGCAGCGATTCGTCGAAACGGCCCTGCGCGATCAGCGTCAGCATCAGGCTCTGCTGCAACTGCACGTCGTCGGGCGCGAAGGCCAGGGCTTGCTTGTAATAGATGATGGCGCTGTCGAGATCGTTGTCGCCCTCGGCCACGCGCGCGGCCAGATAGGCGCCGGAAAACGACGTGATCTCAATGGGCTTCGAGGCTTCCTTGGCAACGACCACCGGGCCGCACAGGGCCAGCCCGGTCGCCACAGTAAGACCCGCGAGCCAGCGAATGCGTTGATGCGGCATCGTCATCCTTTCAGCCGAGAGCGTCCCGGCCGCTGTGCCGGGACAATCATATCATCCTGTGACGACGAAGCATGGCCTTTTTGGGATCACGCCGCAATCCAGGGTCATTTTGCGCCCGCCGGACCGGCGGATGCGTCGCGCGCATTTGTACGATTGCCGGCAGCCGCGCGCAATCCGGCCGGCAGAGGAATGATCATGCGGGCCGACGGGATGACAGGCGGGAATGGAATGCCTATTTTCCTCCAGTGACTAGAGAATTATGAGGCTTCAACATGGCTTTCTCGATCGGCGAACTGGCGCGGCGGGCCGATGTGAAGGTGCCGACGATCCGCTACTATGAGCAGATCGGCCTGATGCCGGAAACGCTGCGCACCGAAGGCCAGCAGCGCCGCTACGGGTCGGCGGCCGTCGCCCGCCTCGCCTTCATCCGCCATGCCCGCGAACTCGGCTTCGACATCGACGCCATCCGCACGCTCCTGTCATTGCAGGACGACCCCGACCAGCCCTGCGCGCGGGCCGACGAGATCGCCACGACCCGCCTTGCCGAGGTGGACAGGCGCATTGCCGGCCTCCAGGCCCTGCGCAAGGAACTGAAGAAGATGGTCGACGAATGCGCACAGGGGCGCGTCTGCGATTGCCAGGTCATCGAGACGCTGGCCGACCGCACCCATTCGCACAAGTCGTGGAAGGAACCGGCGGTCAGTTCACGCGGCTGATGCAGAAGTCGATGACGTCGATGAGCGCCGATTTCTGCGGCGTCGCAGCCAGCGGCGCCAGGGCGTCGCGGGCGATTTCGCCGAAATGGCGGGCGCGGCCGATCGTGTCGGAAATGGCGCCGTGGCGGGCCAGCAAGCCGATCGCCCTTTCAAGCGCCGCATCGTCGGCGTCATTCTCCTCGATCGCCTTCTTCCAGAAGGCGCGCTCCTCGCCGGTGCCGCGCCGATAGGCCAGGATCACCGGCAGGGTCACCTTGCCTTCGCGGAAATCGTCGCCGACATTCTTGCCGAGGTCGCTGCTCGACCCGCCATAGTCCAGCGCGTCGTCGATGAGCTGGAAGGCGAGGCCGAGATTCATGCCGTAGGAGCGCAGCGCGGCGCGGTCGTTGCGCGAGGCGCCGGCCACCACCGGTCCAACCTCGGCGGCCGCGGAAAACAGCGCCGCCGTCTTGGCCTTGATGACGGCGAAGTGCTCGTCCTCGGTGGTGTCGAGGTTCTTCGCCGCCGCAAGCTGCATCACCTCGCCCTCGGCGATGATCGAAGCGGCGGTGGACAGGATGTCGAGCGCGTCCAGCGAGCCGACATCGACCATCATGCGGAAGGCCTGGCCGAGCAGGAAGTCGCCGACCAGCACGCTCGCCTGGTTGCCCCAGATCATGCGCGCCGTCTTCTTGCCGCGGCGCATGCCGCTCTCATCGACCACGTCGTCATGCAAAAGGGTCGCCGTGTGCATGAACTCCACGGCGGTGGCGAGCTTGATATGGCCGTCGCCCGCATAGTCGAACATCTGCGCCGCCGCCAGCGTCAGCATCGGGCGCAGGCGCTTGCCGCCGGACGAGATCAGGTGGTTGGCCACTTCCGGAATCATCTGCACGTCGGAACCGGCCTTGGACAGGATCAGTTCGTTGACACGGCCCATATCCGAAGCCGTCAGCTCGAGCAGCTTCTTTATGGTGGCGGCTTCGCGCTTGCCGTCCTCGAGATTGACAACGATACCCAACAAACAACTCCCGTCAGAGAGACCGCCAACGCGGCCGCATATCGGGCGGACTCTAGGGAGACGGCGGCTGGACGGCAAGAGGCGAATTGGCGCGGACACAGCTGGTTTGTGCCCGATTGGCGCGTGAATGGTCTGGAAAACACCCCTCCCAACCGCCTATAGCTGAAACCGGCACGGCTCATGGCTCCAACGGCGACGGCGAAACGATGTCCCTTTCCCTTACTTCCCGCACCGGCACTCTCTTTTCGCGCCTGGCGCTGTCCCTGTCGACGATCGGCCTGCTGACCGGCACGCTGTTCTTCGCGGCGTCCTTCACGCCTTCGCTGATTCCGCGCAACTGGCTGCTGCAAGGCGTGCTGTCGGGGCTTGCCTTCGGCGTCGGCTATCTCGTCGGCGTGCTGGGGGTGTGGCTGTGGAGCTATCTCGAACTGCCGGTGCTCAAGGCGCCGGCCGCCCGCTGGGTCAAGCGCGCGGCCGGCGCCATATGCGCGGCGATCGCGGTGATCTTCCTGTGGCAGGCTTCGGAATGGCAGAACTCGATCCGCGAGCTGATGGGGATGGAGCCGGTGGACAGCGTCGACCCGCTGCGCATCGCCCTGATCGCCATTGCCACCTTCGCCGTGCTGCTCGGCATCAGCCGGCTGTTCCGCCTCACCCTCGACTTCATCGACCGCCGCCTGCGCGGTTTCCTGCCGCGCCGCGTCGCGGCGGTGATCGGCGTCGCGGCGGCGGTGGTGATCTTCTTCAGCCTCATCAACGGCGTGCTGCTGCGCTACGGGATCTATGTGGCGGACAGCTCGTTCCGGGCCGCCGACGAGCTGATCGAGCCCGACACGCCGCAACCGCAGGACCCGAACAAGACCGGCAGCGCCGCCTCCCTGCTCGACTGGGACGGGATCGGCCGGCGCGGGCGGCAGTTCGTGGCGACCGGCCCCTCCAAGGACGACATAGCCGCCTTCCTCGGCCGCGAGGCGATGGAGCCGCTGCGCGTCTATGTCGGCCTGCGCTCGGCCGAAATGCCGGAGGAGCGCGCCCACCTCGCGCTGGAGGAACTGAAGCGCGTCGGCGCCTTCGAGCGCTCGGCGCTGGTGCTGATCACGCCGACCGGAACCGGCTGGATCGACCCGCCCGCCATCGACACACTGGACTATCTGCATGGCGGCGATGTCGCCAGCGTCGCCATCCAGTATTCCTATCTGGCAAGCTGGCTGTCGCTGCTGGTCGAGCCGGAATATGGCGGCGAGGTCTCGCGCGCGATGTTCACCGAAATCTACGGCTACTGGACCCAGTTGCCCCGGGAGAACCGGCCAAAGCTCTATCTCTACGGGCTGAGCCTCGGGGCGATGAACTCCCAGCGCTCCAGCGAACTGTTCGAGATTCTTAGCGATCCCTATCAGGGCGCGCTGTGGGTCGGCCCGCCCTATTCCAGCCAGCTCTGGAGCTCGATCACCGCACGGCGCAACGCCGGCTCCCCGGTGTGGCTGCCGCGCTTCCGCGACGGCTCCTATGTGCGCTTCACCGGCCAGGAGAACGCCCTGAACCTTCCCGGCGCGCATTGGGGGCCGCTGCGCGTCGTCTATCTGCAATATGCGAGCGACGCGGTGACCTTCTTCGATCCGCTGTCGGTCTATCGCCAGCCGGAATGGATGAACGCGCCGCGCGGGCCGGACGTGTCGCCGCAGATACGGTGGTATCCGATCGTCAGCTTCCTGCAATTGCTGGTCGACATGATGACCGCCACCACCACGCCCATGGGCCACGGCCATGTCTATGCGCCGCAGCACTATATCGACGCCTGGGTCGCGGTGACGGACGTGAAGGGCTGGTCGGACGCGGACATAGAACGCCTGAAGGCCCATTTCGCCCACATGACGGAGGCGCAATGAGCCCTGCGTTTACAGACATGTCTTTTGCTGCGAAATGTCGGCCATGATCGAGCTTGTGCGCACCAACGACGCCGTCGTCATTTCCTTCATCGAAGCGCTGATGCGCGACGCCGGCATCGCCTATCTGGTGGCCGACCAGAACATGAGCATCGTGGACGGCTCGCTGGGCATCCTGCCGCGCCGCATCCTCGTCGATGCCCAGCAGGCCGATGCCGCGCGCAAGATCCTGGTGGATGCCGGCATCGCCAACGAGATCCGCGACCAATGACGGCGCAGGCCGCGCCGGACGAGGCCACACGGCACACCGTCGATGCCTTCCATCGCGGCCGCTTCGTCCTGGTGCAGCCCGCAAGGGGCGCCCATCGCGCCGGCATGGACGCCATGATGCTGGGGGCCAGCGTGCCTTCCGCCTTCGCCGGGCGGCTGGCCGATTTCGGCGCGGGTGCGGGAGCGGCCGGCCTTGCCGTGCTGTCGCGCTGTGCCGGCGCGAAAGCGGTGCTGGTCGAGCGCGCGCCCGAGATGGCGGCGTTCGCGCAAGCCACCCTCGCCCATCCGGACAATGCGCCCCTGGCCGGCCGCGCCGAGATATTGCAGGCCGATGTGGCGCTGACCGGAACGGCGAGGCAGGCGGCTGGGCTCGCCGACAACAGCTTCGACTTCGTCATCATGAACCCACCCTTCAACGCGGGGGCGGACCGGGCGACACCGGACGAATTGAAACGCCAGGCGCATGTGATGGAGGACGGGCTGTTCGAAAGCTGGCTGCGAAGTGCCGCCGCCGTCGCCCGCCCGCGCGGCGGCGTCTCGGTCATCGCCCGGCCCGAATCCCTGCCGGTCCTGCTCGATGCGCTGCGCGGCCGCTTCGGCAATGCCGAACTCATGGCCATCCATCCGCGCGAGGACGCGGCGGCGATCCGCATCGTGGTCCGGGCGGTGCGCGGCGGGCGCGGCAAGCTCGTGATGCGCCCGCCGCTGGTCCTTCACGAAACCGGCAGCGACCGCTTCCGCCAGAACACCGACAGCATCAACAACGGGCTCGCCTCGCTTTTCGGGGATTGATGCCTTTGCCGAGGCTGCCCGAATGCCTACATGCCCCGCATATTGCCGGAGACACGTGCCTTGAAGAGACTTTTCAACCGCCTGCTGCCGAAAGCGTTGCGCACCAATGTCGTCACCATCCCGGTCCTGCGCCTGCATGGCACCATCATGGCCGGCGGCTCGCCCCTGCGCCCCGCCCTGTCGCTGGCCACCACGGCCGGGCTGATCGAGAAGGCCTTCGCGTTCGATGCGCCGGCCGTCGCCATCTCGATCAATTCGCCGGGCGGCTCGCCGGTGCAGTCGCGCCTGATCTTCAAGCGCATCCGCGACCTGGCGGCCGAGAAGAACCGCAAGGTTCTGGTGTTCGTGGAGGATGTGGCGGCCTCGGGCGGCTACATGATCGCGCTGGCCGGCGACGAGATCATCGCCGACCCTTCCTCCATCGTCGGCTCGATCGGCGTGGTCTCCGCTTCTTTCGGCTTTCCGGAGCTGTTGAAGAAGATCGGCGTCGAACGCCGCGTCCACACCGCCGGCAAGAACAAGTCGGTGCTCGATCCGTTCAGGCCGGAGAAGAAGGAAGACGTGGAACGGCTGAAGAGCCTGCAACTCGAGATCCACGACACCTTCATCGACATGGTCAAGGAAAGGCGCGGCGGCAGGCTGGCCGACGATCCGGATCTGTTCACCGGCCTGTTCTGGACCGGAGGCAAGGGGCTGGAACTCGGCCTCGTCGACGCGCTGGGCGACATGCGCTCGGTGCTCAAGCAGCGCTATGGCGCCAAGACCCGCCTCAAGCTGATCAGCGCCCAGCGCGGGCTGCTGTCGCGGATCGGGCCGTTCGGGTCGCGGACCGGCTCCATGCCCTCCGAGATCGCGGCCGCCGCGGCCGACGGCCTGATCGATGCGGCACAGGAGCGCGCCCTGTGGTCGCGCTTCGGCCTTTGAAAAGACACGCGCACGCGCTACCATGAGCTATGATCGGCCGGATGCCTTTCGGCATCGCGCCGCGGGAGAACCGAGATGCCGCAGATCATTTTCTTCGTTGCCGTGGGTATCATCGCCTATGTCGGCTACCGCGCCTTCGTCCGCGAAGCCGAGCGGGTGACGGCCAAGATCCGCCGCGCCGAGCAGCAACAGAAAACGGGCGCGAACGGCACTTTGGTGAAGGACCCGAAGACGGGCGAATACCGCGTCGTCAAGGACTGATTGCCATCCGTGGACACCGCCCTGGATGCCCCGCCGGAGGCTGTCGGCACGTTTGCCGAGGCCGCGCCGGCCAAGATCAACCTCGCCTTGCATGTCGTCGGCCGGCGGCCGGACGGCTATCATGAGCTGGAAACCCTTGTCGTCTTCACCGAATATGGCGACCGCCTGACGGTCGAGCCGGCGGCACGGGACCATTTCTCCATTCACGGGTCCTATGGGGGCCAACTGCCCGTCGACGAGGGCAATCTGGTCGTCCGCGCCCGCGAGGCGCTGCGGCGCGCCTGCGGTGCGGACCTGAGGCCCGTATCCATACGGCTTGAAAAGAACCTGCCCATCGCTTCCGGCATCGGCGGCGGATCGAGCGACGCGGCGGCGGCGCTGCGGGCACTCGCGCGCCACTGGCGGCTGGCGGACACCGCCTTTGCCGATGCCGTCGCCCTGGCGCTCGGTGCCGATGTGCCCATGTGCCTTGCCGCGCGGCCGTTGCTGGCGCGCGGCGCCGGCGAGCGCATCGAGCCCGTTTCCGGCCTGCCGAGGCTTGCCGTGGTTCTGGTCAATCCGGGCGTGGAGGTGTCGACGCCGCAGGTGTTCTCCGGGCTCGCCAGCCGCGAGAATCCACCCTTGCAGGCCCTGCCCGGCAAGGCCGATTTCGAGGCGCTGCTTGGCTGGCTCGCCGCCAGCCGCAACGATCTGGAACCGCCGGCGCTGTCGATCGCCCCGGCGATCGCCGAAAGCCTCGCCGCCCTTGCGGCCAGCGGTCATGACCATCCAGTCCGGCATTCCCGTGGCGCGGATC
>WPCJ01192558.1_pt1 | contig 25793 bp, 18 predicted proteins | sample 5399831 | NCBI WGS metagenome assembly WPCJ01 (sample SAMN12869470, study PRJNA574797) | sludge metagenome | isolation source: wastewater treatment of pH10 | place: China:Beijing | collected 2019-05-20 | reverse complement strand
AGGCCGCCGACACACCAGGATCCCGCAACTTCGCCGGCATCAAGGATCCGGTCGTCGACGCATTGGTCGACCGCGTCATTTTTTCGACCGACCGCGACGATCTCAGTGCCGCTGCCCGTGCTCTCGACCGCGTGCTGCTGTGGAACTACTACTCGGTACCACAGTTCACGCGACCCGACGTGTGGCTGGCCTATTGGAACAAGTTCGGCATTCCTGACAAGCAGCCGACCTATCTCGGGCCGGACATCGATTCCTGGTGGATCGACACCGACAAGGAAAAGGCGCTGGCCGCCAAGTACAAAGGCCTCAATTGATGGCAACCCGTCGCGATGTGCTGGTGCTCGGTACGGCCGCGGCGGCCGTCGCGCTTTTGCCAAGCCGGGTCTTTGCCGCCAGCCCGACCGAAACGCCGCTGCACGGACTGTCCGCCTTCGGTGACCTGAAATACCCAGCCGGTTTCACGCATTTCGACTATGTGAACCCGGATGCCCCCAAGGGCGGCACGTTCAATTTCGCGCCCTTCACCTGGGTGTTCAACCAGAACCCGCAGACCTTCAACACGCTCAACTCCTTCATCCTGAAGGGCGATGCGCCGCCGCGCATGGAGATGTGTTTCGACGCGCTGATGGCGTCGGCGCTGGACGAACCTGATTCGATGTACGGGCTGGTCGCCGAAACCGTGACGATCGCACCCGACCGCAACAGCTTCATCTTCAAGCTGCGGCCCGAAGCTCGGTTCCATGACGGCTCGCCACTCACTGCCGAGGATGCCGCTTTTTCCTACAAGCTTCTGAAAAGCGACGGCGCTCCGGATTTTTCCATCCCCCTGGCGCGCCTCACTGAAGCCGTTGCCGACGACAAGCAGACGCTGCGGCTGGTCTTCGACGGCAAGCAGAGCGAGCGGCTCATCCTGTCGATCATCGGGTTTCCGATCCTGTCCAGAGCCGATATCGAAGCCAACGGCTTCAAGGGCGGCATGCGGCCGCTGCTTGGTTCCGGCGCTTACAAGGTTGGCCGCGTGTCTCCCGGCCAGACCATCGAATATGAGCGTGTCTCCGACTACTGGGCACGCGATCTCAACGTCAATCGCGGCCAGAACAATTTCGATCGCCTGCGCATCGACTTCTATCTGGATCGGCGTGCCGCTTTCGAAGCCGTGAAGAAGGGAGATACCTTCTACCGGGAAGAATCTGTCTCGCGCAGTTGGGCGCTCGACTATGATTTTCCATCGCTTCGTGACGGCAAGGTCATCAAGCACGAGTTTTCAGCCGAGAAGCGCCCCATGATGCAGGCGATGGCGCTCAATCATCGCCGCGAGCGCCTGAACGACCTCAGGGTGCGGGAGGCCGTGGGGCTCTGCTTCGATTTCGAATGGGCACGACGCAACTTCTTCTACGATCTCTATGATCGCTCGCAGTCCATGTTCGAGCTTTCCGACTATCGTGCAGAAGGCAAGCCGAGCGCCGAAGAGCTCGCATTGCTGGAACCGCTGCGCGGCAAGATCCCCGACGAGGCCTTCGGCGAAGCTGTCCTGCAACCGGTCTCCGATGGCTCTGGCCGCGATCGCAAGCTGCTCGGCAAGGCCTCGAAACTGCTGGCCGACGCGGGCTGGAAACGCAACGGTTCCTTCGTCGAGAACACCAAGGGCGAAAGACTGACACTCGAGATGCTGAGCGACGAGGAAGTCCTGTCGCAGCGTTTCTCGCCTTTTATCGAGAACATGCGCGCCGTCGGCATCGACGCCACCTCCCGCATCGTCGACACGCCGCAATACCAGCGCCGGCTCTCGGACTATGACTTCGATGTCGTCATAGCGGCATTCCTGTTCTCGCCATCGCCGACACAGGACGAGATGGAGCAGTTCTTCCATTCGCGCAGCGCTGCGATGCCGGGAACCCGCAATTATGCCGGTATTTCCGATCCGGCCGTCGACGTGCTGGTCGACGCCGTCGGCGCCGCCAAGGACCGGCAAAGCCTGATCATCGCCATGCGTGCTCTCGACCGGGTCTTGCGCGCGCGGCACGACTGGATTCCAAACTATCACAAAGCGAATCACTGGGTGGCGTTCTGGGACATGTTCGGCTTCAAGGAGCCCAAACCCGACTATGCCTTCCCGATTGAAGCGCTGTGGTGGTTCGACAAGGACAAGGCGGCAAAGATTGGCAAGGCCTGACGGGGTGCGCGGCATCCAACATCATACGCATCGGCTCTCCTGCCTACCGGAAGGCATGGCCTGATGGGCGCCTATATCCTCCGCCGCCTGCTGCTGATGATTCCGACGCTGTTCGGCATCATGGCGATTTCATTCGTGGTGGTGCAGTTCGCGCCCGGCGGCCCGGTGGAACAGGTCATCGCCAAGCTGACCAACCAGGGCGGCAGTGCGTCTGACCGCCTCGGTGGCGGTGGCGGCAACGATCTCGCCGGCGGCAACAACTTCGATCCGGCCGGCAACGTCAACTCCAAGTACCGTGGCGCGCAGGGGCTCGATCCCGAATTCATCGCCAAGCTGGAAAAGCAGTTCGGTTTCGACAAGCCGCCGCTCGAGCGCTTCGGGCTGATGCTGTGGAACTACGCGCGCTTCGACTTCGGCGACAGCTATTTCCGCGACATTTCGGTGGTGAACCTGATCCTGGAAAAGATGCCGGTTTCGATCTCGATCGGCCTGTGGATCACGCTGCTGTCCTACCTGATCTCGATTCCGCTCGGCATCCGCAAGGCGGTGAAGGACGGTTCTTCCTTCGACACCTGGACCAGCGCCATCGTCATCATCGGCTACGCCATTCCAGGATTCCTGTTCGGCATCCTGCTGATGATCCTGTTCGCCGGCGGCTCGTTCTGGGACTGGTTCCCGCTGCGCGGACTTACGTCCGATAACTGGGACCAGCTGTCGTGGCCGCAGCGCATCCTCGACTATTTCTGGCATCTTGCGCTGCCGCTGACGGCCATGGTGCTGTCGGCCTTCGCCACCTCGACGCTGCTGACCAAGAACTCATTCCTGGAAGAGATCCGCAAGCAATATGTGGTGACGGCGCGGGCCAAGGGGCTGTCCGAACGGCAGGTGCTGTATGGGCACGTCTTCCGCAACGCGATGCTGATCGTCATCGCCGGCTTCCCCGGCGCTTTCCTTTCCGCCTTCTTCTCCGGCGCACTGCTGATCGAGAACATCTACTCGCACGACGGGCTTGGCCTGCTCGGCTTCAAATCCGTGGTCGATCGCGACTATCCCGTCGTCTTTGCCAATCTCGACATCATGTCGCTGATTGGCCTGTTCGTCAGCCTGATCTCCGACCTCACCTACACCTGGATCGATCCGCGCATCGACTTCGAGCGGAGAGACGTGTGATGGCGGATGTCGCAGGCAATCCTGTCGCCGATGCAGCACCCGTCGGACGGCCAAAGGTCTCTCCCCTCAACCAGCGCCGCTGGGCAAATTTCAAAGCCAACCGCCGCGGTTACTGGTCGTTGTGGATATTCCTGGTGCTTTTCGTGCTGTCGCTGGGGTCGGAATTCATCGCCAACGACAAGCCGATCGTCGCGTCCTACAAGGGCGAGATCCTGTTCCCGGTGCTCGTCGCCTATCCGGAAGAGAAATTCGGTGGTTTCTACGCCGTCACCGACTATCGCGACCCGGTGATCCGCGACGAGATCAATGCCAATGGCTGGATGATCTGGCCACCGATCCGCTACTCCTTCCGCTCCGTGAACAATGCCGTGCCGGAGCCGGCACCCTCCAAGCCTTCCTGGATGTACGATGTGGAAAAGCGCTGCGCGCAATATCCGCAGCAAACGGCTGATCCCGACTGCATCGTCGGCAACTGGAACTGGCTGGGCACCGACGACCAGGCGCGCGACGTGCTGGCGCGCGTGATCTACGGCTTCCGCATTTCCGTGCTGTTCGGCTTGATCCTGACACTCGGTTCGGCACTGATCGGCGTGTCCGCCGGCGCGATCCAGGGTTATTTCGGCGGCTGGACCGATCTCCTGTTCCAACGTTTCATCGAGATCTGGTCGGCGATCCCGGTGCTATACCTGCTGCTCATCGTTGCTGCGGTACTGCCGCCGGGCTTCTTCATCCTGCTCGGACTGATGCTGCTGTTTTCCTGGGTCGCTTTTGTCGGCGTGGTGCGGGCGGAGTTCCTGCGCGCCCGCAACTTCGAATATGTCAACGCGGCCCGCGCGCTCGGCGTGCCGAACGGCACGATCATCTTCCGCCACCTGTTGCCCAACGCGATGGTGGCGACGCTGACCTTCCTGCCGTTCATCCTGAACGGGTCGATCTCGACGCTGACGTCGCTCGACTTCCTCGGCTTTGGCCTGCCGCCCGGTTCGGCTTCGCTCGGCGAGCTGCTGAAACAGGGGCAGCGCAATCTCAATGCACCCTGGCTCGGCCTGTCCGGCTTCGTCGTCATTTCGGTGATGCTGTCTCTGCTGATCTTCATCGGTGAAGCCACTCGTGACGCCTTCGACCCGAGGAAGACCTTCAAGTGAGCGAGACGCCTCTTCTTTCCGTCCGCGATCTTTCGGTTGCCTTCCTGCAGGGTGGCAAGGTCTCGACCGCCGTCGACCATATCTCCTTCGATATCGCCAAGGGCGAGACGGTGGCGCTGGTGGGCGAGTCCGGCTCCGGCAAGTCGGTTTCGGCGCTTTCGGTGCTCAAGCTCCTGCCCTATCCGCCGGCAAGCCATCCTTCGGGCCAAATTCTGTTCGGCGGCCAGGATCTGCTCAAGCTGGATGAGCGGCAATTGCGCAGCGTGCGCGGCAACAAGATCACCATGATCTTCCAGGAGCCGATGACGTCGCTGAACCCGCTGCACACGATCGAGCGGCAGATCGGCGAAATCCTGCGGCTGCACCAGGGCATGGGCGAGGCGCAGGCACGCAAGCGTACCGTCGAATTGCTCAACGAGGTCGGCATCCGGGAACCGGAAAAGCGGCTCGATGCCTATCCGCACCAGCTGTCCGGCGGCCAACGCCAGCGCGTCATGATCGCCATGGCGCTGGCCAACGAACCCGAGCTGTTGATTGCCGACGAGCCGACCACCGCACTCGACGTAACGGTGCAGGCACAGATCCTGGAGCTGCTCGCCAAGCTCAAAAAGAAGAACGGCATGTCGATGCTGTTCATCACCCATGACCTCGGCATCGTGCGCAAGATCGCCGACCGGGTGTGCGTGATGACCAAGGGCAAGATCGTCGAGACCGGCCCGACCAGGGAGATCTTCGCCAATCCGCAACATGCCTATACGCGCCATCTGCTTGCCGCCGAGCCGAAAGGCCGACCGCCAACCGCCGATGCAAACGCCAAGGCAGTGATGCGCGGCGACGACATCAAGGTCTGGTTCCCTATCAAGCAGGGCTTCTTCCGGCGGGTGGTCGACCACGTAAAGGCCGTGGACGGCATCGACGTGACCGTGCGTGCCGGCCAGACGCTGGGCGTTGTCGGCGAATCCGGTTCCGGCAAGACGACACTGGGCCTGGCGCTGTCGCGCATGATCTCTTCGACGGGAGCGATCCAGTTCGACGGACGCGACATCAACAAGCTTTCGTTCAGCGCGATGCGGCCGCTGCGCAGCGAGTTGCAGATCGTCTTCCAGGATCCGTTCGGGTCACTCAGTCCGCGTATGTCGATCGCCGAGATCATCGAGGAAGGGCTGAAGATCCACGAGCCGAAGCTCACAGCCGACGCGCGCGACCAGCGTGTCGTCGATGTTCTGACCGAAGTCGGGCTCGATCCTTCCACCCGCTTCCGTTATCCGCATGAATTCTCCGGCGGCCAGCGCCAGCGTGTAGCGATTGCACGCGCCATGGTGTTGAAGCCCCGTTTCGTCATGCTGGACGAGCCGACCTCGGCACTCGACATGAGCGTGCAGGCACAGGTGGTGGACCTGCTGCGCAACCTGCAGTCCAAGCACAACCTGGCCTATCTGTTCATCAGCCACGATCTCAAGGTGATCCGGGCCCTTGCCAATGACGTCATCGTCATGCGCAACGGCAAGGTCGTCGAGGCTGGACCATCCGAACAAATTTTCGAGCGGCCGCAGACCGAGTATACTCGGGCCTTGATCTCGGCAGCTTTCCGCATCGAGACAGCGCCGCTCGGCGCGGTCAGCGAGTAGAGCAATTCCAGGAAAAGTGCGTAGCGGTTTTCCGTCCGGAATTGCGTAGAAACAAATGCTAGAGCGTTTCCGCGTTTCCATAAAAACGGAAACGCTCTAGCGGAATCATAACCCTCGGGGGAAGAAAGAAGAATGTCCGTTCTGGAAAAGGGCCGCGTCCTGCTGTCGGTCACCGGATTTCATCCGCAGCGCTGGCACGAACTGCTTTCCGCCGAGCGCGAGGTGGTGACGGAGCCTGCCGGAAAGGACGATCCTTCGATCGCCTATGCGGTGGTCTGGAAACACAAGCCCAACCTGCTTTCCAGCCTGCCGAACCTGCGCGCCATCTTTTCGATCGGTGCCGGCGTCGATCATATCTTCAACGATCCCGGCCTGCCCAATGTGCCGATCGTCAAGGTCGTCGCCGACAACCTCACCCAGTACATGACCGAATATGTGGTGTGGCGCGTGCTCGATCATCATCGCCAGGGTTCGCTCTATCGCCATCAGCAGCAGAAGAAGACGTGGCACGAGCCCCAGCAGCGGCCGGCCAGCGACATCTCCGTCGGCATCATGGGGCTCGGCACACTGGGCAGAGCCGCAGCCTCGGTGCTTTTGTCCCTGGGCTTCTGTGTCAATGGCTGGTCACGCAATGTGCGGCCGATGGAAGGCGTGACCACCTATGCCGGCGACAGCGGCCTGATCCCTTTCCTCAATGCCACCGACATCCTGGTGGTGCTGCTGCCGCTGACGCCGACGACGCAAGGCATCATCAACTACGGACTGCTCAAGGAGTTGCGGCGCAGGAACGGGCTCGGCGGTGCCGTGCTGATCAACGCCGGCCGCGGCCGGCTGCAGAAGGACGACGACATTGTGCGCGCGCTGGACGAAGGCATCCTGAAGGAAGCCAGCCTCGACGTGTTCGAAGTGGAGCCTTTGCCCAAGACCAGCCCGCTGTGGAGCCATCCGAAGGTCTATGTGACGCCGCATGCGGCGGCGACATCCGATCCCAACCACCTCGTGCCGATCATGCTGGCACAGATGTCGGCCTTTGAACGCGGCGAACCCTTGCAGAACACGGTCGATCGTAACGCAGGTTACTGATTGGCGAGTGCTGTCGCGCTCGCCCTGCCCGTTGGATCAGGCAGCAGGCTTGGGAATGCACTGACGCCTGATCAGCGACCGGTTCATGGCGTCGACCTGGCCGGCGGCTTGGTCCGCCGACTGCTTTTTCGCCGTGCGGATATCCGGCAAAACTGGACCAAGTCCCAGCGGGGTTTCAGCAAACACCGGCTTGGCGTCTGTGGCGACGCCACCGGCGCTTGCGACGGCGTTGCGCTGGGCGATCAACTTCTTGCACTCGATCTTATCGTACTGGATCGATGTCTGCACGGCGGCATCCTGGCGCGATACCAGCGAGGCATCACCAGCGCAGCCGGCCAGCAACAGCAGGAACAGGAAGGCGGGTGATCTCGGCGCCATCGGCGAATCTCCTAGGGCATTTTGCAGCCAAGCCTCTTGGCGTCGCAAAAATGTGGGCGAAAACAAAAACCTGGAGCGTTTCCGCGTTCCGTAAGACGGAAACGCTCCAAGGTCAGGCGACCCATTTCGCACGGCTGCGGCTATACCCGCAACCGTGCTTGGAGAACCTTTGGAACGAGGCTTATGCCACTCGTGTCCTATCCGCGCAGTTCGCGCCGCAGGATCTTGCCGACATTGGTCTTCGGCAACTCCGTGCGGAACTCGATGTATTTCGGCCGCTTGTAGCCGGTGAGGTTCTGCTTGCAATATTCCAGCAGCGCCTCGGCGGTGAGATCCGGATCCTTCTTGACGACAAAGAGCTTCGGGATCTCGCCTGACTTCTCGTCAGGAACGCCGATCGCCGCGACTTCCAGAACGCCGGGGTGCTGGGCGACGACTTCCTCGAGCTCGTTTGGATAGACGTTGAAGCCGGAGACCAGGATCATGTCCTTCTTGCGGTCGACGATCTTGGTGTAGCCCTTGTCGTCCATGAAGCCCATGTCGCCGGATTTGAAGTAGCCGTCGTCCGTCATCACCTTGGCGGTCTCGTCGGGCCGGTTCCAGTAGCCTGCCATGACCTGCGGGCCCTTGATGCAGATTTCGCCGACTTCGCCGAGCGGCACCGGATTGCCGTCCTCGTCGCGGATGGAGATTTCGGTCGACGGGATCGGCAGGCCGATCGTGCCGGTGAACTCGTCGGCGTCGAAGCGGTTCGCCGTCGCGACCGGCGAGGTCTCCGACAGGCCGTAGCCCTCCGAGATGTTGACACCGGTGAGCTGCTTCCAGCGTTCGGCGACCGGCCGCTGCGCCGCCATGCCGCCGGCGAAGACCAGCAGCAGCGGCTTGAAGTCGAGCTTGCGGAAGTCCTCGTTGTTGAGCAGTGCGTTGAACAGCGTGTTGAGCCCGGGGAAGACGTTGACCGGATACTTTTGAAGTTCCTTCACGAAACCGGGAATATCGCGCGGGTTCGGGATCAGGATGTTCTGCGCGCCCTGCTGCATGCCCATCAGCGCGTTCACCGTCAGAGCGTAGATATGATAGAGCGGCAGCGCGCACACAAAGATCAGGCGATCCGGCCGCGCCCGTTTGACGAAGGCCGTTTCCTGCCACAGGCGGTTCTGCTCGACATTGGCCAGCACATTGCTGTGCAGCAGGGTGGCGCCCTTGGAAATGCCGGTGGTGCCGCCGGTATATTGCAGGAAGGCGACGTCGTTGCGCGTGACGGCGACCGGCTTGAAGGCCTTGCCCGCCCCCTCGCGCAGAGCTGCCGGGAATTTGACATGCCCCGGTAGCGACCAGGCCGGGACCAGTTTCTTGACCTTGCGCACGACCAGGTTGACGATCATGCCCTTGAGGCCGCCCAGCATGTCGCCCATGGAAGCGACGATGACATGCTTGACCGGCGTGCGGGCGATGACGGCCTGCAGCGTGGTGGCGAAATTCTCCAGGATGATGATCGCCTCTGCGCCGGAATCCTTGAGCTGGTGCTCGAGTTCGCGCGGGGTGTAGAGCGGATTGACGTTGACCACCGTATAGCCGGCCCGCAGGACAGCCATCATCGCGACCGGATATTGCAGCACGTTCGGCATCATGATGGCGACCCGAGCGCCCTTGGCCAACCCCTTCGACTGCAGATAGGCTGCGAAGGCGGTCGAATGCCGCTCCAGCTCGCCATAGGTCATGGTCTTGTCCATGCAGGTGTAGGCTGGATGCGATGCGAACTTCTTGCAGGCGGTGACCAGCAGGTCGCCGATGGATTCTGCCGGAAGGCCGGCGATTTCCGCCGGAACGACGCTCGCATAGCTGGCAAGCCATGGTTTCGCCGGCTGGCCTGCGGCAAGTGCAGCGATGGCCTTTGGAAGGGCTGCCGGTTTGGCTGCTGACGCCTTCGACGCATTGGCCGGTTTGGCCGGGGCCTTCTTCGCGGCCGGCTGGGCGGCAGTCTGTTTCGCGGTCGTTGCTGGTTTGGCAGCAGGCTTGGCCGCCGCAGTCTTTGGCCTGGCTGGAGCCGAAGCGGTTTTTGCCGCCGCTGTTGCAGCGGGCTTTGCTGCCTTGGCTTTCTCGATCGGCTTTGACGCGACCACCTTGCCGGAAGGCGCGGCTGCTTTTGCGGCTTCGGACTTCGCAGCCGCAGGCTTTGCAGGAGACCTGGCCGCCTGCGCTTTTGGCTTGGCTGCTTTGGCGACCCGAGCAGGGTTGGCTTTTGCGGCAGTAGCCTTGGGAGCCGCTGCCTGCTTCGAGGCGACTGGCTTTGCAGCTGCGGTTTTCGAAGCTGCAGGCTTGGGCGCTGGCGCTGCCTTGGCAGCTGCCGGTTTGACCGGCTTGCCGGCGGCCGGCGTCTTACCACTGGCCTGGGCCGGCTTTGCCGCCGCAGGTTTTGTTTCGGCAGGCGCCTTTGCCTTGGCCGTTGGCTTCACGGATCCTGCTGTCTTCGTTGCCTTCGCCACTTGTTCCTCCCTCGACGATATGGGTCGGCTCGACCCCTCTTGGGCGGGGGCTGCTGCGCCGTGCGACTGGCGCTGTTCGCGCCGAAAAACCCTGCTGCCGACTATGTATTGCGACTATTCGTTCGCGTGCAAGTCTTGCCCCAACGGCAGCTTGGCCGGAATTTGCAACAGGGTGCCGACAACCCACTGGGCGCGTCCTTTTCTGTCGCAAATAGCTGTAGGAGGTTTTTGCACTTCAACGAAAGATACGGGCCTTCATATTCTTGTGATGAGCTGTTGAAGCAATAATGTTGTCAGTGACTTGGCTATTTGTAGAATTTTATTTCCATAACAGGATGGGTGACAGACAGGTAGTTCCAATGCCGTAAAAACGGTGCTTATATGCGCGCTTCGCGAGCCTAGAGGGGCTTGGCAGAACACCAGGGAGTGCTCAATGAAAACGAAACTGACTTTTGCGGCCGCGTTGCTGGCCGCAACCGTCATGGGTGGGATGGCGAACGCCAAGCAGTTGGTTTACTGCTCGGAAGCGTCGCCAGCGGGTTTCGACCCTTCGCCGTGGAGCGGCGGCAATGACTTCGACGCGTCATCGCGTACCATCTATTCCCGTCTGGTCGAATTCGACCACGGCAAGACCACCATCTCGCCCGGCCTCGCCGAGAGCTGGACCGTGTCCGACGATGGCAAGGAATACACCTTCAAGCTGCGCAAGGGCGTGAAGTTCCAGACCACCGACTGGTTCACCCCGACCCGCGAGCTCACTGCTGAAGACGTGAAGTTCTCCTTCGAGCGTCAGTGGAAGAAAGAAAGCCCGTGGTACAGCTACCTGGCCGGCACCGGCTGGGAATACTTCGCCGGCATGGGTTTCCCGGATCTGCTCAAGGAAATCGTCGTGGTCGACGACCTTACCGTCAAGTTCGTGCTGAACAAGCCGGAAGTGGCTTTCCTGCCGGACCTTGGCATGGACTTCGCCTCGATCGTGTCGAAGGAATATGCCGACCAGCTCGAGAAGGCCGGCACCCTGCCGCAGTTCTCGCAGAAGCCGGTCGGTACCGGCCCCTACCAGTTCGTCGACTACCAGGTTGACGCGGTGATCCGCTATCAGGCCTGGGACGGTTATTTCGGCGGCCGCCAGAAGATCGACGACCTGATCTTCGCCATCACGCCGGATGCAGCCGTGCGCGCGCAGAAGCTGAAGGCCGGCGAATGCGATATCATGTCCTATCCGGCCCCGGCTGACATCGCCGGCCTGAAGGCTGATACCAACCTCAATGTCGCCGAGCAGGAAGGCCTGAATGTCGGCTACATGGCCTACAACACGACGGTCGCTCCGTTCGACAAGGTCGAGGTCCGCAAGGCCCTCAACATGGCCGTCAACAAGCAGGCGATCATCGACGCAGTCTATCAGGGCGCCGGCCAGGTGGCCGTCAACCCGATCCCGCCGACGATGTGGTCCTACAACAAGAACATCAAGGACGATCCGTACGATCCCGAAGCGGCCAAGAAGATGCTGGCCGATGCGGGCGTGAAGGATCTCTCGATGAAGATCTGGGCCATGCCGGTGTCGCGTCCGTACAATCCGGGCGCGCAGCGCGTCGCCGAGATGATCCAGGCCGACTACGCCAAGGTTGGCGTCAAGGCCGAGATCGTTTCCTACGAGTGGACCGAATATCGTGAACGCGGCAAGGCCAAGGATCGTGACGGCGCCTTCCAGCTCGGCTGGACCGGCGACAACGGCGACCCGGACAACTTCCTGTTCCTGCTCGGCTGCTCGGCCATCGGCCAGTCCAACTACGCGATCTGGTGCAACAAGGAGTTCGAGGACCTGCTCCAGGCGGGCAAGGCCACCACGGACGTCGCCAAGCGCACCGAGATCTACGAGAAGGCCCAGGAAGTGTTCAAGCGTGAGGCCCCGTGGCTGACGATCGCTCACTCCAAGGTGTTCATGCCGATGAACAAGAAAGTCGTCGGTTTTGCCATGGATCCGCTCGGTATTCACCGTTTCGACGGTGTTGACGTCACCGAATAAGGCTTTCAACGCGAAATAGGGAACGGCGGCGCTGGACTTTCGGCGCCGCCGTTTTATTAAGGCCCATGTTCCGCTATCTACTCCACAAGCTGGCACTGATTGTGCCAACCATCTTCGGCATCTCGCTGGCGGCCTTCGCGTTTGTGCGCCTGCTTCCAGGAGACCCGATCCTCGCTATGGCTGGCGAGCGCGGCGTGAGCCCCGAACGCTATGCCGAACTGATCGAACGTTTCGGTTTCAACCGACCCTATATCGTCCAGTACTACGACTACATCGTCCGTGTTCTCGGTGGTGATTTCGGCATCTCGCTTTCCACCAAGCGGCCGGTTTTCGGCGAATTCATGACGCTGTTCCCGGCGACGCTCGAGCTTGCGCTCGTTGCCATGATCATCGCCATCCTGATCGGCATTCCCGCCGGCATCTTTGCCGCCGTCAAGCGCGGCTCCTGGTTCGACCAGGCCACCATGGGCGTGGCACTGACCGGCTATTCGATGCCAATCTTCTGGTGGGGCCTGCTGCTCATCATCTTCTTCTCCGGCTATCTCGGCTGGACACCTGTCTCTGGCCGCATCGGCCTGCAGTTCTTCTTCAAACCCGTCACCGGCTTCATGTTGATCGACAGTCTGATCTCCGGCCGGCCCGGCGCCTTCTGGTCCGCGCTCAGCCATCTGATCCTGCCTTCGATCGTGCTCGCCACCATTCCACTCGCCGTCATCGCGCGACAAACGCGATCCGCGATGCTGGAAGTGCTGGGCGAGGACTATGTGCGCACTGCGCGCGCCAAGGGCCTGTCGCCGCGTCGCGTCATCGGCCTGCACGCGTTCCGCAACGCACTCATTCCGGTCATCACCACGATCGGCTTGCAGGTCGGCACACTGATGGCCGGCGCCATCCTGACCGAGACGATCTTTTCCTGGCCGGGCATCGGCAAGTGGATGATCGACGCCATCGGCAAGCGCGACTACGCCGTCGTGCAGAGCGGGCTGCTTATCATCGCGCTCATCGTCATGGCCGTGAATCTCGTCGTCGACGTGCTCTATGCCGTCATCAACCCACGTATCCGGGTGCAGTGACATGACAGATCAAACCGCAGGCGAGACCACCGCCGCCACGGTGCCATCCGGCCCCAAGCAGCGCGCATTCGCCGAATTCTGGCACTACTATTCCATGAACACCGGCGCCGTCATCGGCCTGGTGGTGTTCACCCTCCTCGTCCTGGTGGCCATATTCGCGCCGCTGGTGGCGCCGCACATGCCGGACGAACAATACCGCGATGCCTTGCTCACTCCGCCGGCCTGGCAGGAAGGCGGCAAGTCGATGTTCATCCTGGGCACCGACGCCGTCGGTCGAGACATCCTCTCGCGCCTGATCTTCGGCGCGCGCTACTCGCTGTTCATCGGCCTCATCGTCGTCGTCTTCGCACTGTCCTCGGGCATCGTGCTGGGCGTGCTGGCCGGTTATTTCCGCGGCTGGGTCGACACGCTGATCATGCGTGTCATGGACATCATCCTCGCCTTCCCGTCTCTGCTGCTGGCGCTCGTGCTGGTGGCGATCCTCGGGCCTGGCCTGTTCAACGCCATGCTGGCCATCGCGCTGGTGCTGCAGCCGCACTTCGCACGCCTGACCCGCGCAGCGGTGATGGCCGAGAAGAATCGCGAATATGTCGTCTCGGCCAAGGTCGCCGGTGCCAGCCATTGGCGAATGATGGTGGTGACGATCCTGCCGAACTGCGTGGCGCCACTGATCGTCCAGGCAACGATGTCCTTCTCCAACGCCATCCTGGAAGCCGCCGCGCTCGGCTTCCTTGGCATGGGTGCGCAGCCGCCGACGCCGGAATGGGGCACGATGCTCGCTTCCGCGCGCGAGTTCATCCTGCGTGCGCCATGGGTCGTCACCTTCCCCGGCCTCGCCATCCTGATCACCGTGCTCGCCATCAACCTGATCGGCGACGGTCTGCGCGATGCGCTCGACCCCAAGCTGAAGAGGTCGTGACATGGCGTTGCTAGAGATCAAGAACCTGACGGTTTCGTTCGATACCTCAAGCGGACCGTTCATGGCGGTGAAAGGCATCGACCTGTCGATCGAGCCGCGCGAAGTGCTGGCGATCGTCGGCGAATCCGGTTCCGGCAAGTCGGTGTCGATGCTGGCGGTGATGGGCCTGCTGCCGCCATCGGCGACGGTGAAGGCCGACCGCATGAGCTTCAATGGCATTGACCTTCTGGCGCTCGATCCAGCGGAGCGGCGCAAGATCATCGGCAAGGACATCTCGATGATTTTCCAGGAACCGATCGCCAGCCTCAATCCGTGTTTCACGGCGGGCTACCAGATCGAGGAAGTGCTGCGCGTGCATATGGGCATGGACAAGGCCCAGCGTCGCGCACGCGCCATCGAGCTGTTCAAGCTCGTCGGCATTCCCGAACCGGAGGAGCGGCTCAATTCCTTCCCGCACCAGATGTCGGGCGGCCAGTGCCAGCGCGTCATGATCGCCATGGCGATTGCCTGCAACCCGAAGCTGCTGATCGCCGACGAGCCGACCACCGCGCTCGACGTGACGATCCAGAAGCAGATCCTCGATCTCCTGATGAAGCTGCAGGCCGAGCACGGCATGGGCCTCATCATGATCACCCACAACATGGGCGTGGTCGCCGAAACGGCCGATCGCGTCGTCGTGCAGTACAAGGGCACGAAGATGGAAGAAGCCGACGTGCTGTCGCTGTTCGAGAATCCGAAGAGCAACTATACCCGCGCGCTGCTTGCGGCCTTGCCGGACAATGCCACCGGCGACCGGCTGCCTACCGTCTCCGACATGCTGTTCGAGCCCGCAGTTTCGGGAGCCGCGTCATGACTATCGTCGTCGAAGGAAAAGACATCAAGCGCGACTACCATGTCGGCGGCGGCATGTTCCGGCCGGCGCGCACGGTGCATGCGGTGAAGGGTGTTTCCTTCTCGGTCGAGAAGGGCAAGACACTGGCCATCGTCGGTGAATCCGGCTGCGGCAAGTCGACCCTTGCGCGCATCATCACGCTGATCGACGCTCCGAGCGCCGGGGAGTTGTTGATCGACGGCAAGAAGGTCGATATCGCCCGAGACGGTCTCTCCAAGGAGATGCGCCGCAAGGTGCAGATCGTGTTCCAGAACCCTTACGGCTCGCTCAACCCGCGCCAGAAGATCGGCGACATCCTGGGTGAGCCGCTGGTGATCAACACCGACGTTCCCGCCTCCGAGCGCCGCGAACGCGCCATGGCGATGCTGAAGAAGGTCGGCCTGGGACCGGAGCACTACAACCGCTATCCGCACATGTTCTCGGGCGGCCAGCGTCAGCGCATTGCGATCGCGCGCGCCTTGATGCTCAACCCGAGCCTGCTGGTGCTGGACGAGCCGGTTTCGGCGCTCGACCTTTCGGTTCAGGCACAGGTGCTCAACCTGCTTGCCGACCTGCAGGACGAGTTCCAGCTGACATACGTCTTCATCAGCCACGACCTGTCGGTGGTGCGCTACATCGCCGACGATGTCATGGTGATGTATTTCGGCGAGGCCGTCGAGTATGGCCCACGCGACGAGGTTTTCGCCAACCCGCAGCACAGCTATACCAAGACGCTGTTCGCCGCCACGCCGCGCGCCGACGTCGACAGCATCAAGGCGAGGCTTGCCCGCAAGAAGGCGGCCTAGGCCGCCTTCCATGTCTCTCGTCTCGGCCCCTGAAGCGCGCATTCAGCGCTCGCAGGCATCCGCCTGATGAGCCCGCCACGCCTGCCTGATCTGCCCGTTACCGCCGTATTGCCTGCGCTGGCTGCGGCGCTGGACAATGGCAACAGCGCCGTGCTGGTCGCACCGCCGGGAGCAGGCAAGACGACGCTGGTACCGCTCGCCCTGCTAGATGCCTCCTGGTGGGGCTCCGGAAAGATCGTGCTGCTCGAACCGCGCCGGCTTGCCGCCCGCGCGGCCGCCAGGCGCATGGCCACCCTGCTCGGCGAGGAGCCCGGCGGCACGGTTGGCTACGCCATGCGCATGGAGAACCGTACTTCGGCCAGGACACGCATCCTGGTCGTCACCGAAGGCGTTCTGGCGCGCATGATCCTCGATGACCCGGAGCTGCCGGGCGTGTCGGCGGTGATCTTCGACGAATTTCACGAACGCTCGCTGGATGGCGATTTCGGACTGGCGCTGGCCCTCGATGTGCAAGGCGCGCTGCGGCCAGACCTGCGCCTTCTGGTGATGTCGGCGACACTCGATGGCGCCCGTGTGGCGAAACTTCTGTCCGATGCCCCTGTCATCGAAAGCGAGGGCCGCAGCTTCCCCGTCGAGATCCGCTACGACGAGCGCCCCTCCGGGATGCCTGTCGAAGAAGCGATGGCCAAGGCGGTGCGAACGGCACTGGCGGATGAACCCGGCAGCGTCCTCGCCTTCCTGCCCGGACAGCGCGAGATCGAGCGCACGGCGGCACATCTCGAAGGTCGCGTTGGCGCCGACACCGATGTCGTTCCCCTGTACGGCCAACTCGACGGCAAGGCGCAGGACGCAGCCATCCGCCCGGCAGCGGAAGGTCGGCGCAAGGTTGTGCTGGCGACCGCGATCGCCGAAACCTCGATCACCATCGACGGCGTGCGCGTCGTCATCGATTCCGGGCTGTCGCGACTGCCGAAATATGAACCGGCGAGCGGCCTGACGCGGTTGGAAACAGTGCGCGCCTCGCGCGCCTCCGCCGAACAGCGAGCCGGCCGCGCCGGGCGCACCCAGCCGGGCGTTGCCATCCGGCTCTGGCGCGCCGAACAGACCGCAGCACTGCCAGCCTTCACCCCGCCCGAGATTCTCGAAGCCGATCTTTCCGGGCTGATGCTGGACTGCGCCGCTTTCGGCGTCGCGAATCCTGCCGGCCTTTGCTTCCTGGATGCCCCGCCAGCGCCCGCATTGTCCGAAGCGCGCGCCCTGCTGAAGGCCTTGCATGCGATCGACGACGCCGGACGACTGACCGACGCTGGTTCCGCCATGCGCAAGCTCGCGCTGCCGGTGCGGCTGGCCCATATGGTGGCCGAGGCGGCCGACCACGGCCGTGCAGCAGACGCGGCACGGCTGGCGGTGCTTCTCACCGAGCGCGGGCTGGGTGGCGACAGCGCCGACCTGGAGCGGCGGCTGATGCGTTTTTCTTCCGATCGTTCGCCCCGCGCCAACGCCGCGCGGCAATTGGCCGACAGGCTGGCGCGCGCTGTTTCTTCCGCGGCGCCCGAAGCGACCAGCACGGGGGCGCTTCTTCTCAATGCCTGGCCCGACCGTGTCGCCAAGGCGCGTGGCGAGCGTGGTCGTTTCGTGCTCGCCAATGGGTCCGGCGCGATGCTGGATACGGCCGATGCGCTCGCCGGCGAGACATTTCTGGTCGTCGCCGACCTGCAGGGCAGGGCGCAGAACGCCCGCATCACCGCAGCAGCACCGGTGAGCGAGCCGGAAATCCGCGCAGCGCTTTCCGACCGCATCGAGACACGCCGCGAAACCAGTTTCGATCGCGAAAGGCGCTCGGTGCGCGTGCGCGAGACGGTTCGCCTCGGCGCCATCGTGCTGGCTGAACGGATGCTGCCTGCTCCGGCGGGAGCGGATGCAGACAATGCCGTGATCGAAGCGATCCGCGAACACGGCCTTGCCCTGCTGCCATGGAGCAGGGAAGCGGAAAGCCTGCGCAACCGCCTTGCCTGGCTGCATCGCGGCCTTGGTGCGCCATGGCCCGACATGAGCGACGATGCGTTGACCGAACGGCTCGACGACTGGCTGGCGCCCTTCCTGACCGGCGAGGCCTCACTCAACGCCATTTCGGGCGGCACATTGACAAGTGGCCTGATCGCGCTGGTACCACATGACCTTCAGCGCAGGATCGACGCGCTCGCCCCGACCCATTTCGATGCGCCGTCCGGCAGCCATGTGCCTGTGCGCTATGATGGTGAAGCGCCCGTGCTGGCCATTCGCGTGCAGGAGCTGTTCGGCCTCGATCGCCATCCGTCAATCGCCAACGGCACCGTGCCACTGACCCTGGAACTGCTGTCGCCTGCGCATCGGCCAATCCAGACGACACGTGACCTGCCCGGCTTCTGGCGCGGCTCCTGGGCCGACGTGCGCTCCGACATGCGCGGCCGCTATCCGAAACATGTCTGGCCGGAAAACCCGCTCGAGGCCACCGCCACCAGCCGCGCCAAGCCGCGCGGCACCTGATTTTTGCCAACAGCAATTCCAGCAAAAATGTCTGGCGGTTTGCGTAGAAACAAAACTCAGAGCGTTCTGCGTTGCCGCAAAAAGCAGAACCGCCGCAGGCCGACGAAACTGGCGCCATCAACCCGCCCGCGATAGAAGACCTGATGATCCAGATCCAGCGCTCTCCCGACTTCCAGCCAACGGACCGGCTGCGGCTCAACACATTGATCTGGCTGCGCTGGCTGGCCATCGTCGGCCAGAGCATCACCGTTCTGGTCGTCGCCTATGTGCTGAAATTCCCGCTGCCGGTGAGCTTCTGCTTCACGCTGATCGCCTGTTCGGCCTGGATGAACCTGTTCCTGGCCTTCCGCTACCCCGCCGCGCACCGGCTGGCACCGCCGGCCGCCTTCGGCATCCTGGTGTTCGACAGTCTCCAGCTTTCCGGCCTGCTCTACCTGACAGGCGGCCTCACCAACCCGTTCGCGCTGCTGCTCACCGTACCGGTGGTCATCTCGGCGACGTCGTTGCCACAGCGGCTCACGGCAGTTCTTGGTGTACTGGTCGTGGCTGCGGCAACGCTGCTTGTATTCTTCCACGAACCCCTGCCGTGGTACGAAACCATAACGCTGGTTATGCCCGTTCCTTATGTGGCGGGTGTTTGGGTTGCGGTGCTGTGTTCCATCGCGTTCACCGGCATCTATGCCTTCCGCGTCGCCAAGGAAGCACGTCAGCTGGCCAATGCGCTTGCCGCCACCGAGCTGGTGCTGCAGCGCGAACAGCACCTTTCGGCACTCGACGGCCTGGCCGCCGCGGCCGCACATGAACTCGGTACCCCGCTCGCCACCATCACGCTGGTGGTGCGCGAGATGGAAAAGTCGCTGGGCGAGGATCCGAAGTACCGCGAGGACGTGTCGCTGCTGCGCACACAGAGCGAGCGCTGCCGCGAGATCCTGAAACGCCTGACCAACCTTTCCTCGGAAGGCGAGCCGCTGCTTGCCCAGCTGTCGCTGACTTCGCTGGTGGAGGAAGTGGTGACCCCGCATCGTGACTTCGGCATCAAGATCGACCTGCAGCCGGGCGAGTGCATCGGCACCGAGCCGGTAAGCCGCCGCAATCCCGGCGTGCTCTACGGGCTCGGCAATCTGGTCGAGAACGCGGTCGACTTCGCCCGCTCTTCGATCACCGTGCGTTGGGGCTGGAACGATCAGCGCGTGACGCTGTCGATCACCGACGACGGCAGCGGCTTCCCGCCGGAGATCATCGACCGCATCGGCGAGCCCTACATGTCCACCAGGCAAGGAACCGAACGCGGCGGCGGCGGGCTCGGGCTCGGCCTTTTCATCGCCAAGACGCTGATCGAACGTTCGGGGGCGAACATCGAGTTCCAGAATTCGGGCGGCCCCGGCGAAGGAGCCGTGGTGCGCATCGACTGGCCGCGCGAGGTGTTCGTCAATGCAGCGGCGATGCATCCTGCTGGTTTCGATGCGGCGGAATAGCGCAGAAAGCCCTCAAAACCGGGCTGAAAACCGCTCAAAATTGGACAATTACGGCTCAGTCGCTATATCTGGGCCGAAAAAATAAAAAAGAAGGACAAGGACCATCATGAGCGGTGAAGATGCCCAAGGCAGCATGGTGACGGGCGACGATACCTCGCTGTTGATCGTCGAGGACGACAAGCCGTTTCTCACCCGCCTGGCACGCGCCATGGAAGGACGCGGTTTCGTGGTAGAGACCGCTGAAAGCGTCGAGGAAGCGCTGGTGAAGGCGCGCGCCAATCCGCCAGCCTATGCTGTCGTCGACATGCGCCTTGGTGACGGCAGCGGGCTCGACGTGGTTGCCGCCATCCGCGAGAAACGCGCTGATGCGCGCGCCATCATCCTGACAGGCTACGGCAACATCGCCACTGCGGTGACGGCGGTGAAACTCGGCGCCATCGACTATCTTTCCAAGCCGGCCGACGCTGACGATATCTTTGCGGCGCTGACGCGGACCGGCGCCGAACGCGTCGTGCCACCAGAAAATCCGATGTCGGCCGACCGCGTGCGCTGGGAACATATCCAGCGTGTCTATGAAATGTGCGAACGCAACGTTTCGGAGACCGCGCGCCGGCTGAACATGCACCGCCGCACGCTGCAGCGCATCCTGGCCAAACGAGCCCCGCGCTGATTCTTCCGCGAAAATCCTTCTGAACCTGCCATTATTGTCGCAGGCGACGCGGCTTTGCTTGCCGCATCGCCTTGCCTTCGGCATCATTGGTCCAGCCACAACCCGATCCAGAGCATTTCCGTTTTCGCGGAACGGTGGAAACGCTCTAACTTTTTGTTTTACGCAATTCCGGACGCAAAACCGCTACGCATCTTTTGCTGGAATTGGTCAAGGAGCAGACATGGCGAATGACAACCCGCGTCCGATCTCGGTTTTCCGCGAATTCCTGGACGGCGAGGCCGCGGGCGGCATCATCCTCATCGCGGCAGCGGCACTTGCGCTGATCGTTGCCAATTCGCCTTTGGCGGAAACCTATTTCGCTGCACTGCATGCCTATCTCGGCCCGCTCAGCGTGCTGCACTGGGTGAACGACGCTCTGATGGCAGTCTTCTTCCTGCTCGTCGGCCTGGAAATCAAACGCGAGATGCTGGATGGCCAGCTGTCGACCTGGCCGCGCCGCATGCTGCCTGGCATCGCGGCGGCTGGCGGCATGGTCGTACCGGCGCTGGTCTATATCATCATCAACCGGGACAATGCCGCGGCTCTGCCTGGCTGGGCAATCCCGACCGCCACCGACATCGCCTTCGCGCTTGGCGTGCTTTCCCTGCTCGGCAACCGCGTTCCGGCCTCGCTCAAGGTGTTCCTGACGGCGCTCGCCATCATCGACGATCTCGGCGCCGTCATCATCATCGCGCTGTTTTACACCAGCGGGCTGTCGCTCGCTTATCTCGCGGCCGCGCTCGCCGTCATCGTCGTGCTGATCGTGCTCAACCGCATGGGCGTGTTGTCGCTCGTGCCGTATCTCGTGCTCGGTGCGGTACTGTGGGTGCTGGTGCTGAAATCGGGCGTACACGCCACCCTGGCAGGCGTCGCGCTGGCGCTGACCATTCCGCTCAGGGCAACGCCCGGCATCGCGCACGACCTCGAGCATTCGCCGCTGCACCGGCTGGAGCACGCACTGCACCGTTTCGTGCCGCTGATCATCATCCCTATCTTCGGCTTCGCCAATGCCGGGGTTTCGCTCGCCGGCTTCACTCCTGCGACATTGGTCGAGCCACTGACGCTCGGCGTCGCCGCCGGCCTGGTCGTCGGCAAGCTGGTCGGCGTGCTCGGCGCGTCGGCACTGGCGATCAAGCTCGGACTGGCCGACCTGCCGGTGCGGGCCGGCTGGATGCAGATGACAGGCATCGCGCTTTTGTGCGGCATCGGCTTCACGATGAGCCTGTTCATCGGACTGCTGGCCTTTGCCGACAACCCGGCGCTGCAGGATGCGGTCAAGGTCGGCATCCTCGCCGGCTCGCTGGTCGCGGCGCTGGCTGGGGCGGCCCTGCTTCTTGCAGCACCGAGCGTCGCGGACCTCGGCGAAGACGAATAAACGCAGAGAAGCCGGCGCTTCATGACGAAGACGCCGGCTTTTCTGAAATCTCTCGTTTCCTTGACCGCGTGGTCGACCTGCTTTGCCGGATTCCGGTCTGGAACCGAGTGCCTAGGCCGGTGCGGTTTCCAGCAACACCGCAACCAGCATGCCGGCCGCCATGAGGGCGAGCACAATCTTTTTCATCAGGTTCATTCGCTTCTCCTTGTTGTAGGCCCTAAGTGGGGCCTGCACAGGCATCCGTCCAGAGGCATGGATGCCGCAGGAATCACAGCTTCAGTGTGCGCAATCTCAGCGAATTGGCAATGACCGACACCGAAGACAGGCTCATCGCCGCCGCCGCCAGCATCGGCGACAGCAGCGCGCCGAACACCGGGTAAAGCACACCGGCCGCCACCGGGACGCCGGCGACATTGTACAGGAACGCGAAGAACAGGTTCTGGCGGATGTTGGCGAGCGTGCCCCTGGCGAGCTTGCGTGCCCGCACGATGCCGGTGAGATCGCCCTTCACCAGGGTGATGCCGGCGCTTTCCATCGCCACGTCGGCGCCCGTGCCCATGGCGATGCCGACATCCGAAGCAGCCAGCGCCGGCGCGTCATTGACGCCGTCGCCCGCCATGGCGACGATGCCGCCGCGGCCGCGCAGCTCCTCGATCAGCGCGCTCTTGTGCTCGGGCAGCATGTTGGCGCGTACCTGGTCGATGCCGAGCCGCTTGGCGATCGCCTTTGCTGTCCGTTCATTGTCGCCGGTCGCCATGACCACGGTGATGTTCTCGTCATGCAGGGCGCGGATCGCCTCCGCAGCGGTCGCCTTGATCGGATCGGCAACCGCGACGATGCCAGCCAGCCTGCCGTCGATCGCCACATACATCGCCGTCTTGCCTTCGGTCTGCAGCGCCCCGGCACGATCGGCGAAGGCGCCGGCATCCAGGCCGAGTTCCGTCATCATGGCCAGGTTGCCGAGCGCCACCTTGCGGCCGGGCACGGTGCCGGATACGCCCTTGCCGGTGAAGGCTTCGAAATCGGCGGCGACCGCGATCTTCAGGCCGCGTTCCTCGGCGCCGCCGACAATCGCCTCGGCGAGCGGATGCTCGGAACCCTTCTCCAGCGCTGCCGCCAGTCCAAGGAGTTCCTCTTCGGAGACGCCGTCCGCCGCGATGACATCCGTGAGTTTCGGCTTGCCTTCGGTCAGTGTGCCGGTCTTGTCGACCACCAGCGTGTTCACCGAGGCGAAACGTTCCAGCGCTGCGGCATCCTTGATCAGCACGCCGGCCTGCGCGCCGCGCCCGGTGGCGGTCATGATCGACATCGGCGTCGCAAGTCCCAGCGCACAGGGACAGGCGATGATCAGCACCGACACCGCCGCCACGATGGCGAACACCAGGCTGGGCTCCGGCCCAAACACCGCCCAGGCAACGAAGGCGACAATGGCGACCAGCACGACAGCAGGCACGAAGTAGAAGGACACCCGGTCGGCCAGGCTCTGGATCGGAGCGCGGCTGCGCTGCGCCTTTGCAACCAGCTCGACGATACGGGCAAGCGTCGTCTCCGACCCGACCTTTTCGGCCAGCATGATCAGCGAGCCATTCTTGTTGAGCGTGCCGCCGGTCAGCGCATCGCCCTCGATCTTCTCGACCGGCACCGGTTCGCCGGTGATCATCGATTCATCGACGGAGGAACGGCCTTCCAGCACGATGCCGTCCACCGGCACCGCTTCGCCCGGCCGCACGCGCAGCCGGTCGCCACCCTTGACCTGGTCGAGCGGCACGTCCTTCTCGGAACCATCGGCGCCGAGAAGCCGCGCCGTCTTCGGCGCGAGATCGAGCAATGCCCTGATTGCAGAGCCGGTCTTTTCGCGAGCGCGCAATTCCAGCACCTGACCGAGGAAGACCAGCGCGATGATGACGGCTGCGGCCTCGAAATAGACCGGAACCGCACCACCATGGCCACGGAACTGATGCGGGAAGATGTCCGGGAACAGCGTTGCGACGACGCTGTAGATATAGGCTGCGCCAACGCCGAGCGAGATCAGCGTCCACATGTTCGGGCTACGGTTGACGATCGAGGCCCAGCCACGCTCGAAGAAGGGCAGTGCCGCCCACAGCACCACCGGCGTCGCCAGGACAAGTTCGACCCAGACTGCAGCCTGTTCGCCCAGCCAGTCGCGCAGGAACGGCAGGCCGACCATCGGCCCCATGGTGATGACCAGCAATGGAATGGAGAGTACCGCGCTCACCCAGAAGCGACGGGTAAAGTCGACCAGCTCCGGATTGGGACCTTCCTCGCCCGTCGGCATCATCGGTTCCAGCGCCATGCCGCAGATCGGGCAGGAGCCAGGCTTGTCACGGATGATCTCGGGATGCATCGGACAGGTGTATTGGGTACCCGTGGGCAGCGGCGCGGGCGCCGGCCGATCGCCGAGATAGGCCTTCGGGTCAGCCTCGAATTTCTTCAGGCAGTTTTCCGAGCAGAAATAGAGCTTCTCGCCTTCATGGCGCAGGAAATGCCTGGCACTGGCACGGTCCACATCCATGCCGCACACCGGGTCCTTGGCGGCGATGAACTCTTCGGGATGCGCTGCGAACTTGCCGCGGCAGCCTTCCGAGCAGAAGTGGAAAAGACGCCCGCCATGCTCCAGGGTCGGCTTGCCGGCTTCGGGGTTGACCTCCATGCCGCAGACCGGATCGCGCAGCACAGCGTCGCTCGCAGGTTTGGCGCCCGAACAGCACGACCCATCGCTGGCGTGTTGATGGTGGCTGTGGTCGTGATGCCCTTCATGCGCCTTCGTCATGGCCGAATCCCTTAATTCTTCCGCTTTTGACTGCAGATAGGGCTTCCAGTAACTGGAAGGTCAAGAGCCGAATGATGCGTCGCTTTCAGACCGGCGCGTGCCCATACCCATAGCCGTCAAAACAGGCTATAGACGCCGCCGGAAAGGCGCTGCTGAAGGCCAATGGCGAAGATTCCCCTCAAGCTCGACGAGATCATCGACGGCAGACAGCTGCGCGAGGAACTGTCGGCGCTGACCGCCGAGACAGGCGGTGACGGCTCGGGCGCGGCAGTGCGTACGGCCGTGCTGAAGCTGCTCAAGACCAGGATGGCAGAAGGCCGCAAGGCGGCCGAGCGCATGCTGATGGACGATGGTGGCGGCACTGCCTGCGCAGCACGGCTCTCCCATCTGATGGACGAGATCATCGCCGCGCTCTACGATTTCGCCGTCGGCCATGTCTATCGCGCCAAGAACCCGTCCGCGGCCGAGCGCATGGCGATCGTCGCCGTCGGCGGTTACGGACGCGGCACGCTGGCGCCGGGCTCCGACATCGACCTGCTTTTCCTGCTGCCTTACAAGCAGACCCCTTGGGGCGAGCAGATCGTCGAATACATGCTCTACATGTTGTGGGACATGGGGCTGAAGGTCGGCCACGCCACCCGCAACATCGAGGAATGCCTCAGGCTGTCGCGATCGGACATGACGATCCGTACCGCGGTGCTGGAAGCCCGCTTTGTCTGGGGTGAGAAAGCACTTTGCGATGAGCTGATCACACGCTTCGACCGCGAAGTGGTGCGCAACACAGGCGCCGAATACGCACAGGCCAAGCTGGCCGAGCGCGACGAACGGCATCGCAAGGGTGGCGAAAGCCGCTATCTGGTCGAGCCCAACATCAAGGACGGCAAAGGCGGCCTGCGTGACCTGCAGACGCTGTTCTGGATTGGCAAATATTTCTACCGCGAGCGTACGGTGGAGGAACTGGTCGCCCAGGGCGTGTTCACGCGCGACGAGTTCGCCCAGTTCCAGAAGGCCGAAGACTTCCTCTGGGCCGTGCGCTGCCACATGCATTTCCTGACCGGCAAGGCCGAGGAGCGGCTGCATTTCGATATCCAGCGCGATATCGCCGAACGGCTCGGCTACAAGAGCCATCCCGGCCTTTCGGCCGTCGAGCGCTTCATGA
>WPCJ01026251.1_pt1 | contig 25793 bp, 25 predicted proteins | sample 5399831 | NCBI WGS metagenome assembly WPCJ01 (sample SAMN12869470, study PRJNA574797) | sludge metagenome | isolation source: wastewater treatment of pH10 | place: China:Beijing | collected 2019-05-20 | reverse complement strand
TCTGTACATCATTGGCAGTGTCTTTACTATTGGTGGAATTTCAGCAATCTATAATTATCTCATTGTTCAAGGCAACAATACGTCATCGGCCCCCGTCATTGGATATTCTCTTGCTGCCATCATGCTCTTTGCAGGCGTTCTATTCGCCGCTGGCAAGAAGAATGCATCTGTTTCCTGACCAAAAATCCAGAAATACGGCGTGATGTCATCAGTAAATTTAATGCTGCTTCGCGTCAGGCGCGTGGCACTGCGTAACGCTAGACGTTGAAGCGAAATTCAACTACGTCATTTGGTTGCATGACGTAGTCCTTGCCCTCTGTTCTAAGTTTGCCCTTGGAGCGAGCATTTGCGAACGAACCTTCCTCGATAAGATCTGTATAATTTACGACTTCAGCAGCGATAAATCCTCGCTCAAAATCACCATGTATGACACCAGCAGCTTGCGGAGCAGTCATCCCTGCATGAATGGTCCATGCCCGAACTTCCTTGTCGCCAGCTGTCAGATAGCTCTGTAGTTTCAACGTGTCAAATGCACAATGAATGACTTGCTCTAGACCAGACTCCTTGAGCCCAGAAAGTGACAACATTTCCGATGCGTCCGTCTCATCGAGATCATTCAGCTCATGCTCAAACTTGGCGTTGATAAAGACGGCGATGCTCGGAGCAGCTAACTCGGTTAGTTCATCAAGCTTGCCTGTATTTTTCAAATCATCCTCATCAACATTGAATGCGTAAATTACGGGCTTGGCAGTTAGTAGCTGGAGGTCTTTCAATGCTTCGTGATTAGCAATTTCAGGATTTGAAGAAATTAGCTTGGCTTCGTCAAGCATTTGACGGGCTGTTTCGACGATTCTAACCGCTGGTAGTAACTTTGGATTAGCTCGGGCCTCTTTGCTGAGTTTCACCAGACGTTTGTCGATAGATTGCAAATCGGCCAGAATGAGCTCGGTATTTACCACATCAATGTCTTGCTGAGGATGAACTCTGTTTTCAACATGAACAACATCATTGTTCTCGAAGGCACGAACCAGATGTAAAATAGCATCGCATTCGCGAATATTTGATAGGAATTTATTGCCAAGACCTTCGCCGGTACTGGCACCTTTGACTAATCCAGCGATATCAACGAAAGTAACACTAGCCGGTATAATTTTGGGATTGTCGAATAATGAAGCTAGCTTACTAAGTCTTTCATCAGGTACAGGTACAATCCCTGTATTTGGTTCGATTGTAGCGAAAGGGTAGTTAGCCGCCAGAATATTATTCTTGGTTAAAGCATTAAAAAGCGTGCTCTTGCCGACATTAGGAAGTCCAACGATGCCAATTGAGGTACTCATAGTAACTAACTGTAGCTGTTTCGGTTGTCAGTAGTAAAGCATGACCATTTAAAGATAAGTCATAAATTGATATTAATCACATAAGTTATTAGTAACCAGATTCTTTTGAAGATAAACGAATCTAAGCGTTTGCGTAAACATGTTTGGAATCATACAATTACAATAGTCTAAAAGGGTGATGACAATAAATAATCTCAATGAACAAAAAGAGAAATTTCAATAAATTAACAAAATCATCAGCTTCTAAAGTGAAATTTATAAATAGACTTTGGAAAATAGTTGCTATAGCGATTCTGTTGATCGTAGTGGCGAGCGTAGTGGTATATCGTTACTACACCAGACCAGGAATTGTTGTCTGCAACGCAAATATAATTAACCGAACTGCTCCATACATAAATTCGACACCAACCCAAAACTCTATTAAGGCAATCAATAAAATTCAAAGGCTAGAAAACTTCAGTAAGGATGTAAATTGCCTGTACATATTGGTTAATCATTATATTAACGTAGGTGATGCAGAGAAGAGTCGAATTTATTACGACAAACTTGAAGCTGTCTATAATCCTCTGACTGGTTATAGCGAACTTTTTGGAGAGGAAACAAAGAGTCCGAAAAACCTAGAACCAATAATTAAATTTTTAGAAAAACAATCTAAATTAACTGAAGATAATATTCAGAGCAGTCCAAAATGACAAAGTCACTAAAAAGCCGATTAAATCCATTAACTTTCCTAATCATGACGATGACTGCCGTGTTGATCAGCTGTTTCTTGGTTATTATAGATAACCCAAAATCAGCCCATGCTGTCATCAATTTGAATCCTAACCCAAACGGCTATGTTCCTGGTTATATATATAACAATCTTCGAAATTCAGATTCTTTATCACGCTATCCAGCCGTTGAGAGTTGGCTATCTGAAAGGGGAAATTACGCCAATCAATCCATAACCGTAGCTCAGGGTCAGACCTCGGTTGGTCTATCGCTTAACTGGGCAGGTGTCGTAAATCGAGTACCTAATCAAGCATCATATAGTCGTGAAATAGTTCATGATGTATCTGGCGGTTCATTCTCAGGATCGTTTGTTGGTAGTACCAGAGATTTGCCGTGGGGGAATCTAAGAAATACTCTGGGCACCTACATGTGGGATAAATCTGATTTTAATTTTACGCCCCCTGGAGGTAGTTTCACTTCCAGTAGAAGCTATACAATTAATGTTCATACGAAATCAATAAATCGATTTACCAATTCTGCCGGCCAATTATCCTATAGATGCATTGGTGGCAATGCTGCAGCGACTACATCTCTTTCAAACTTTGCACCATGCAATGGCACTGTTTTTTCGTTGTCGATTTTTATCACTGTTGAGCCTGGCCAATATGAAGTTAAGTCATATCTACGAAAAGCTAGCGGTGGCCGATTCACTGGGAATTGTAATACTGGTAATGGCGCAGGCTATACTTTCGGAAATGATGCATCCGGCAATCAAGCTCAGCACTCGATTTCGACCACTAACGGTTCATCGCTGGTCGATTCATGTGCATTAGACTTGATCAAATCCAACATCAATCCAGACAAATCAACAGTTGTCCACGCGCCAGGCAGTATCTATACCAACAAAGGTCAGGCCAATGAGAAGCGATGGCGAAACTACGAGGGCAATATGACCTTCACTTCTTCGGGGCAGAAGATTTGGTATTACGAATGTACCGAGGGATGCGATGGACCACCACCTCCGTCTTGCGATAATCCAATTACCTTTTTCCCACCTTCTCCAATTTCGGGGCCGGGCAATGTCACTGTTTACTGGAGTAGTAGCGATAATGAAACTGGCGTTATAACGGACAATTCCGGTTCAGCTGTTCCTTTGATTGGCCCCCTTGGACCAGTCGGGTCGCCGACTGATAGATTATTTGGGTCGAAGTCAGTGTTCATTTCGAATACGACGACATTTACTGGACGGTGGTCACGAGCGGGTAAGCCCGATGCTGTCTGTACCGGGATTATTGCAATCGGCCCAGGAGGCCCTTCCCGCAAACCAATCCTCAAAGTAACCGGTAACGATGTCCACGCTGGTGCCATCATCACCACCGATGCCGCCAAGACCAAGAACTTTGCTGCCTGTACCCCAGTAAACCCACCACCAGCTGGCGAAATCGACACAGTACCTGTTCCGACAGCACCATCATCAGGCTCAACTGGTCAGTATGCTGTAAGTGCCTCAGGTAGAATCACTGGCTTCCAAGGTGACAATAAATCAGGTGGCTCTAATGACCTGACCTTTAACAACAACAACCTACTACAGCTCGGTGGCTACGATGTTATCTGCCGACTAGACCTAGCCCGGTCCATCGTTCCGACTTCACCAACATTGACCATTCCCACGATTATTACTAAACCAGCACCGACAACAGCTAAGCAGATTATTAAATACGATAATGGCGATCCCAATCGGGACTACTTTTTAAGCAACAGCCCAGCTAATGGCTTTGGTGGCGTACCTACCATTCCGGCAGGCGGTAACCGTCAGCGTCTGACCATCGTTGTCAACGGTAATGTCCAGATCAATCAAAACATCAGCTATGACACAACCTACGGTAATCGCTCGGGCATCCCATCGTTTGCCCTAATCGCTACCGGTAACATCTATGTAGCTGAAGGTGTCACCCAACTAGATGGTCTCTATGTCAGCAACAAGACTTTCAGTACTTGTTCCAACGGAAGTACCTTGTTTAACCCAGCCCTCACCAAAGACACCTGCAAAAACCAACTTACCATCAATGGAGCTCTAGTTGCTAATGAAGTCTACTACCGTCGCACTAGTGGTAATGTCGGAAATCAAACACCAGCCGAGCAGCTATCCTTCCTCCCCGAGCTATACCTCTCACCACCACCCTCGACCAGCACCTTAGTCGACCTTACCCGTACTCGCTTCTTGGATTTGCCACCGGTGTTTTAGGAAAGCAACTGGCATGGTCTTGTGGTTAAAGCGTAAGTTGTTTAATCTATAACAAGAGTTAAAGTAGCGAACCATAAATGCAACCAACCAAACAAAAATTCACAACACTGAAAAGATTTACTAAATGGCCCCGTCGTACTGGCCTAATTGTGCTCAGCACGGTCATAATTACAGCAATCGCTATTCCAGTCTACCGAGCTCTAACCCAGGTCGGCCCTCCACCCCCAGTAGTAGTAGACAATACTAAATGTCAGAATGAGGCCTTCCTTTATCAAACAGAGGGTAGTCAGAATCTTTCAACGCTAAAGAGGATATCTTTTAGTGGTACTAATTTCAATCTAGACATATTAGGGGACGGCCCTTCAGTCGTTAATGGAATGGGCTATAATCTAACGGATGGCTATTTCTACGGGATTGTACCAGGTGATGAATTTTACCGTCCGTCTGACCCATTAGTTTATCCCCAACACGGGACAATCCAAAAGATAAATCGTTCTGGTGTACCAGTGGCTACACTAGGGCGACCCAGTGCATTACCATTCATTGGTGGCCTATACAAAGGATATATTTCTGGTGACATTCGTAATCTTGTATTACCGGATGTACCTGATGGTGGCAATGGATTCGGGAGAGCTGATGGACGCTACTATACGATTGAAGCTGATCAAAGTGCACCCGATGGCAGTCAACACCATCTTTATGCAATCGACGTAAGGCCGAGCGGCGGCTTAGCCACCAGAGTAATTCCAATCACTGGAGGACCAAATAGTGTCGATGTTTTAACTCAAGATTTCGCTTTTAACCCTAAAAATGGGTTACTCTACGGAGTCAAACGAGTACCACCAAGAGAGTCGGGTAGTGTAATAATCTATAGCATCAATCCCGCTACCGGAGAATATATAATCAGAACACCGAATCTTGTAGGTGTCTACCCGCTTGGTCCTGGACCAAAATGGCGCTCAAACGTTCACGGCGCGGTCTGGTTTGATGCCGAAGGTTATATGTTTGCCTATAACAATACTGAAAGTTATGTCATCCGTACCCCTATTCTCAACACCGGCGCTGTCGATCTCAACGGAATGACAGCCTATTCGGCTTCACTTTCAACTCAAGCGAACGATGCCTCTGCCTGCCCATTCCTATCCTTTACCAAGACTCCAGATAGAGCCACTGTCAATCAAGGTGGGACGATTAGGTACACCTACCGGATTAACAATGTCATGAATCAACCGCTTAGGGCAGATTTTGAAGATGACCTAGGTAGGCTTGGTAATTCAGCTGGTAGGGAATTTGTAGCTGGTAGTTTAGCTGGCAATTATGGTGGGGGGGCTCCCAATGATTATGGAGTTAGTCAGTTGTATAGATTAAATATTGAAAATATAACTGTCCCGGCTTTTTCTACCATTACCTTTAGTGTCGATGTGAGGATTGCCGGTGTCTCACTACTACCTGGTAATACCATCCAAGAGAATCAAGCAACCCTAAGTGGTTTTGAAGTCGATGTTGGCGATTTTGGTACGGTAGATTCTGACTGGAACGGAAGATTGACCGATGGTACACCAGTTGTCGATCGACCAGGAACTAGTGACCCAACCGAGATTACCGTTATCCCAGCAGCGGTTCCCGTTTCCCGCAAACCCATCCTCAAAGTAACTGGTAACGACGTTCAAGCTGGTGCCATCATCACCACCGATGCCGCCAAGACTAAGAACTTCTCGGCCTGTACCCCAGACAATCCTCTAGACCCACCACCAGCCGGTGACATCGACACAGTCATACCGGCCACCCCGTCATCAGGCTCAACTGGTCAGTATGCTGTCAGTGCCTCAGGTACAATCAAAGGCTTCCAAGGTGACAATAAATCAGGTGGCTCTAATGACCTGACCTTCAACAACAAGAACCTACTACAGCTCGGTGGCTACGATGTTATCTGCCGACTAGACCTAGCCCGGTCCATCGTTCCGACTTCACCAACATTGACCAGTGCAACGATTACTAAACCAGCACCGACAACAGCCAAGCAGATTATTAAATACGATAACGGCAATTCCAATCGGGACTACTTTTTAAGCAACAGCCCAGCCAATGGCTTTGGTGGCGTACCTACCATTCCTGCTGGCGCTGGTCGTCAGCGTCTGACCATCGTTGTCAACGGTAATGTCCAGATCAATAACAACATCAGCTATGACACAACTTATGGTAATCGCTCTGGCATCCCATCATTCGCCCTAATCGCTACCGGCAATATCTATGTAGCTGAAGGTGTCACTAGACTAGATGGTCTCTATGTCAGCAACAAGACTTTCAGTACTTGTTCCAACGGAAGTACCTTGTTTAACCCAGCCCTCACTAAAGATACCTGCAAAAACCAACTTACCATCAATGGAGCTCTAGTTGCTAACGAAGTCTACTTCCGTCGCACTAGTGGTAATGTCGGTAATCCCACACCAGCCGAGCAGCTATCCTTCCTCCCCGAGCTATACCTCTCACCACCACCCTCGACCAGCACCTTAGTCGACCTTACCCGTACTAGCTTCTTGGATTTGCCCCCGGTGTTTTAGGTGGGAATGATGGTCAATTTTACAAACAATCCTAATCCAGAAGAAATCTATTTTACAATGCTAATGCTTATGATAGGATATTGACTATGGGTTTGTTCGCTAAAGACAAAGATTTTTTTGGACTTGATATTGGCTCGACTGGGATTCGGGTCGTAAAGTTGTCTGGTGAGGGAAAATCACGCAGACTAGAGCGCTATAATTCTATATCTGTAGATACAAAATTGAGCCAAAGTCAGGCACCGGCTGATCGTCACAAACTAGCTCAGATTATTAAGAAATTAGTAGCCGACACAGAGATTAGATCCAGAAATGTCGTAATTGGTGTGCCGTCAAAGAATGTTTACGCATCAGTAATCGAGACAGCAAAGCTAACACCTCAAGAATTGAAGAAGTCAATTAACTATCTTGCCGAACAATATGTCCCAGTTGCACTTGATCAAGTAAAGCTCGACTGGGCTCAATTAGGAGCTTCTCCTGATGACCCAAACAAACAAGAAGTTCTACTCTTAGCAGCCAGAAACAGTTTCACCGAAGCAAGACTCGGGATGCTCGAGGCTATCGGACTTGATGTAATCGGCATCCAGCCAGATGCTCTAGCAATGGCTAGGGCTCTCGTCTCGGGTAATCTCAGTGAACCAGTCATGATTCTCGACCTAGGAGCAACCTCGTCTGATATTCTGATTGCTTATAATAACGCTCCTCGCTTGATTAGATCAATACCTGTCGGTGGAGAAATTTTCATTAGAAGTATTATTCAAGCTCTAGGGGTTGACTCAGAGCAAGCATCGCAGTTCCTATTTAAATTTGGCTTAGACGAGACCAAGCTTGAAGGCAAAATAGCTCGTGCCGTTCAACCAAACCTTCAAATATTAGTCGAAGAAATCAAGAAATCAATTAAATTCTTTACCGGACGCTATAAAGGTCAGTCGATAACTAAAATTATAATTACTGGGCAAGCCTCAAATATTCCGGAGCTACCAGTCTTTATTGTTAACGAGTCTCAGATTGCCGTAGAAATAGGTAATAGCTGGACCAATGTAAATTATTCAGATAGCCAGAAGGAAGAATTAATGGGTATTTCAACGCAATTTTCAGTTGCAGTTGGTCTAGCGGAGTCAAACATATGATTGATGTAAATCTATTACCAGACAGCAAGCTAAAACGACTTGAGTCGCGTCGTACAAGTCAGCTGATTGTCAGTATCTCTACCTTAGTAATAATTGCCAGTATTGGTCTTCCAGTAGCGCTGTTTGTGAGTGATTTATTGTTGCAACAGTTGATAGCTACAAAGCAACAGAGTATCGATAGTCTTCGTAATAAGTTCGAGAAGAAACAGGATGTTCAACAGATTCTTACCGTTCAAAGTCAATTATCTAGTCTGTCAGAAGTAGAAGAAAATCGCTTCTTTTCTTCAAATTTGCTACAAATTGTTGAGTTTACCTTACCGGAGAATGTAAGCATCAGCTCACTTATTGTGAACAACGAAGATAAGACATTCGAAATCCAAGCTAATGCTACGACAGCCGCCGAAGCAAACCGATTTATAGACACTTTGGACGCAATCGCTGTTTTAGGGGCTGATGGCGATAGCGAAACGGCAGTATCTCCATTCTCAGATCCGTTAGTCGAATCATTTTCTGATGATTCTGATGAGCCAGTTACTTTTAGTATTGCCGGCACATTTAATCCTGAAATTGGTGAGATTAAGAACATCAAAGATTTCATTCTACAGCCATATAAACTTGAACTGATTGATCAAAAGAATAAATCCTTTAGTAGAGCAGCCGATAATGAGGTTAGTGCACCATGAGTAATCCAAAATCAAAAAAGTCTAGTTCATTAGATGATGCAACCAAAAAGCCAATATTGATGCTTACGGTAGCAGCAGTTGCCCTAGCGCTAGGGCTTGTGGCTGCCAATTACTTCTTCAAATCACTAGATTTCCATAGACAAGTTTTCTCAAAGAAAAATGCCGTTGAATCGCAGTTGAAGTCCAACGAAAAGGCTTTCGATAAATTAGAAAAATCATTTGTTGTACTGGAGAAATCGGGACCGAAATCTGAAGAAATATTTCGAGTTTTGCCGACCAGCAAAGATCTAGCCAATACCACGCTTAGCTTGGAAAGCATCGCTCAGAGAAGTGGTATGCAAATAAAGACAGTTGCACTTGATAATAATGGAGCCGTTCAATCAGAAGCTGAATATGCTGTTGCAAATCCAGAAGTCACTCCAATGGTATTATCCCTCGAAACTCAAGGGACTTATTCTGGTCTAGTGCAATTGCTTAAGAATATTGACAAATCAAAGCGTATCTATCGAATCGATGGAGTTGATATAAGTGGTAGCACGGATAGTATTAGAGCATTGATTACGCTCACCACCTACTATAAGCCTGCAGTTGATAATTCGATCGAAACGGAAGGATTCTCCTTATGAGATTTCGGGATCTACTATTACCAATTCTCATAGCCCTACTAGTTGGTGCCGGAGCATATCTTCTTAGCAATCAGCTGTTGTTAACTCCAGAAAGATTCAGCACCGACATTGAGATTGTTAAACCAATTAAAAAGGGATTTGACACTCAATCCACCAAGGTTTTCACTGACGATAAGAGAGAAGATTTCTCTAGCGAATTGATACTGAATCAAACGCGCAAAGCCCAACCATTCGATAGTGGGGAGTAGATCAGCTCATGAGTGTGCTTTCAGCAGAGAGCCAGACAGAAGTCGAGGCCTATTTAGTCAAGAACGGTAAATTAGACAAAAAGACTCTTGAAAAAACCAGAAAGGCCGCTCAAGCCGACGGTAAAACTCTCTTTGAATATGTGGTTGATAAAAAGATAATAACAAGCGAACAGCTAGCTAAAGCTGTAGCTAGGGTCAGTGGTGTTTCCTATGTTGATTTATCGGAAGCAATCATTGAAAACAAAGTACTTGGTTTGTTATCTCGTGAAATCGCCGAACGCTATATGGCAGTTCCATTAGGTGAAACTAAAGACCGATTGGCTGTCGCTATGCTTGATGCGAATAATGTTCAAGCTGTCGACTATCTTTCCAGCAAAATTGGCCGACCGATTAAGGTATATATGGCATCTGAGGATGGTATCAAGAATGTACTATTGCAATACAAAGGTGCCTTAGCGGAGAAAATGAACGAGGTAATTGAGGACGCCCCGCCTACCGAAGAGCATGATGACGATGGTCATATCGACAAGCAAGAAATCAAGACCATCGTTCAGGATTCTCCTATCAGTAAGGCGCTAAGCGCCATTTTAGATTATGCTGTTCAAAATGGAGCTTCCGATGTCCACATTGAACCAAGAGAGCAGAATCTGAAAATACGAGCTCGTATTGATGGAATTCTGTCGGAAATAATGACTTTGCCAAAATCGATTGAACCAGCCCTGATATCAAGGATAAAGATTCTTGCAAGTCTAAAGATTGACGAGCATCGTGTTCCTCAGGATGGTCAATTCAAAGTTAATGCAGGCGGTAGAAAAGTTGACTTGCGTATTGCGATTGCACCAGTTGTTTGGGGAGAGCAAGTGGTAATTCGTATTCTGGACCAGTCAGGAACCCTTATTCGGCTTCATGACCTAGGGTTTGTCGGGCCAGCTTTCCATGCCATCAAAGAAGGCATCTCAAAGCCAAATGGCATGATTATTTCTAGCGGGCCAACCGGTTCTGGTAAATCGACAACTCTATACGCACTAATAAATGAAATTATTAGCGAGGAAATCAACATTGTCACTCTGGAAGATCCAGTTGAATACAAAATGGAAGGGGTTAATCAGATACAGATAAATCCAGATGTTGGTCTAACCTTTGCCAACGGACTGAGATCCGTACTCCGGCAAGACCCAAATGTCGTCATGGTGGGTGAGATAAGAGACAAAGAAACAGCTGAGTTAGCAGTACAAGCCGCCCTTACTGGACATTTAGTATTTTCAACTCTCCATACAAATTCTGCTGCTGGGGTTCTGCCACGACTTCTTGATATGGGAATTGAGCCATTTCTAATTGCTTCGACTGTCAACACGATAATTGGCCAGAGATTGGTCAGGAAAATTCCTGAGAAATATGAAACATACCAGAGTTCGGAGGCGGTTTCTCAGACAATTCATGAGGTTATTGGCAATATTTTACCAAAGACAGATAAGGTCATGAAGGAGACAGCCACAAAATATGGCTACCAAGCCTTGCCGTTAAGTGGCCAAAACGCTTATACTTTATACAGAGGCACTAATACATTACAAGCGCCTGGAGGTTACAAAGGACGAACTGGAGTTTATGAAGTATTTTCAATCACAGAAGAGATAGAAAAGCTTATCGTGAACCATTCGACCAGTAGCTCAATCCAACAAGCTGCTCAATCGCAAGGTATGCTTACAATGAGACAAGATGGCTACCTGAAAGCGCTTGCAGGAATAACTAGTGTAGAAGAGGTGAACCGCGTGGCAGCGGCACAAATCTAGGGGGAATTATGCCAACAAAAGAACTAAGAATAGAGAATTTATTAGAGCAAGTTGTAACCAAGAAGGCTTCCGACCTTCATTTACAAGTTGGTTTGGCGCCTACTTTACGCATAGATGGACATCTTACGCCTGCCCAAGGTGGGGGAAATCTTACACCAGAAGCAGTGGAATCACTTGTTTTTGCAATACTTGACGAAGACCAGAAGCAAATCCTGTTGAAAGATAAGGAATTTGATTTTTCATTTGCCTTTGGTGACCTTGGTCGTTTTCGAGTAAATGCCTTCCATGAAAGAGGCAACATTGCTGCCGCTCTTCGGCTCATACCTCATGAAATACGAACTATTGATGATCTAGGTTTACCACCGGTAGTATCCAGTTTCGCCGAACTTCCCCGCGGGTTAGTTCTGGTAACTGGTCCTACTGGTTCTGGAAAATCAACCACGCTCGCTGGGCTAATTGATAAGATCAACAGCGAAAAAGAAACTCACATAATCACCATTGAAGACCCAATTGAGTACACGCACGCCAACAAAAAGGCGGCTGTTGTTCAGCGCGAAGTTCACTACGACACCTATTCATTCGCGGCTGCTCTTCGTTCGAGTCTGCGTCAGGATCCAGACGTTGTCATGATTGGCGAAATGCGTGATCTTGAGACTATCTCGGCCGCAATAACCCTCGCCGAGACTGGACATTTGGTGTTTGCCACTTTGCACACTAACTCAGCATCTCAATCTGTTGACCGTATGGTCGATGTTTTCCCGCCACATCAACAACAGCAAATTCGCTCACAATTATCTGTAATCTTGCAAGCTATCGTATCGCAAAGGCTGGTACCCGCCATAGGTGGTGGTCGAATAGCCGCGGCCGAGATACTTGTTGCCACTTCTGCGGTCCGCAACATTATTCGCGAAGGTAAAACTCATCAGCTAGACGCCGCAATCCAGACTGGCGCCGAACACGGTATGCAATCAATGGACAGAACACTGGTAAACTTGATCCATAACGGAACAATTGTCTACGATGAAGCCCGGGCAATCGCTGTTGATGTAGATGAATTAGATAGATTAATGAGAGGCTAGAACACTAATATGCTTACTTTCTCCTATACCGCCAAAGAAACATCTACCGGCAAAGTCATAAAGGCTCATGTCAAAGCCGAATCAGAACGCGAAGCCGCCAACTTACTAATTGACCGCGAACTCGTTCCGTTATCTATCTCACTCAAAGGTGATTCCGAAGATATTTTTGGTGGCATACGCAATCGAGTTGGCACCAAAGATAAGGTTTTATTTACTCGTCAATTAGCAACCTTGATTAATGCAGGATTACCCCTGACGCAGTCTTTGAGGACAGTTGCCGAGCAGACTGAGAGCAAATCCCTGCGACAGATAATTGATCAGGTTACTGCTGATGTCGAGGGAGGAACCAGTCTATCGAGCGCTTTTAGTCAACATCCCAAGGTCTTTAATCTTGTCTATGTCAGCCTAGTCGCTGCCGGCGAGAGCTCAGGAACCCTCGATGAGACCCTTGAACGCTTAGCCGCCCAACAGGAAAAGGACGCGGCAATTGTATCGAAAATACGCGGGGCACTAACGTATCCGATTATTGTTGTTTTCGTTATTCTTGGCGTACTGGTATTCCTCCTGACATCCGTATTGCCCCAGATAAGCACTTTATATAATGACCTGAACAAGGATCTGCCTTTCATAACCGCAGTAATGGTTGCAGTAGCCCAGTTTATTATAAGTTTTTGGTATATCGTTCTAATGGTTATCGCTGGAATTGCCTATGGTGCGTTCACTTATGCCCGAACCGAGAAGGGCAAGCGTACTTTTGATCGGATTCGCATGAATATGCCTCTGTTCGGCGATCTCTACATGTTGCTGTATATGGCGAGATTTGCTCGTACCGCCAGTACATTGCTGACTAGTGGTGTCGCGATGATTGAAACGATAAATATTAGCGCTAAGGCCGTCGACAATGTACTCATCAAAGAATCATTAGATAATGCCGCCAACCAAGTTAAACTTGGCACCGCACTATCAAAATCAATCGAAGGCGATCGTCATTTTCTCCGACTTGTACCTCAGATGATTCGCATCGGTGAACAATCTGGCTCAATCGATACCATGCTCGCCAAGATTGCTAGCTTTTACGAAGATGAGCTCGACAACAAAATCAAAGCGATTTCGACCATTATCGAACCGGCGCTGATGGTTGTTTTGGCTGTCGTCGTCGGTGTGATTGTCGGCGCTATTCTTTTGCCTGTTTACGGTCTGGTGGGGGACTCTCTAGCGCTCTAACTTGGTTTCATCTCAATAAACATTCTTTGTACACGATTCTAAAACTATTTTCCGTAGTACAATTGCTGTCATTGGATTGAACTTAAAATTAACTTGATTTGTTCTAAGTCTAGTGTAAAATGTTATTCATAAGCATTTAAACAAGGATTCAAAATGTCAAAACATGTGGGAAACAATAAAAAAGGCTTCACAATTATCGAAGTTGTCTTAGTTCTAGCGATTGCCGGTCTTATCTTCCTAATCGTCTTCTTAGCAGTTCCAGCTCTTCAGCGCGCTCGTCGCGACACGCAACGCAAGAATGATGTTGGTCGCTTTATCGCTCAGCTTGAACAATATGCAGGTAATAACAACGGAGATTACCCAAATACCCAGCTTAAAACAAACCAGTTTATAACTGACTACATGGATGATTTTAAGGATCCAAAAGAAGGTAGTTATGATGTTGAATACAGGGCCAGTGGAGTTCCTGATGTTCCACAAATATTCTATAGTGTAGATGCGGACTGTAAAGGCACAGCAAGTCCTGGCAACCGAGCTATTGCAGTAGGTGTTGGTCTCGAAGCTGGTGGAGTTTACTGCCAGGACAATAGCTAGCAGGTGCAATCACTAGATCCAGCAGTCTTTGCTGGTGGACTGGTTGCCTTACTCGGGGTCATAGTCGGAAGCTTTCTTAATGCGCTGGTCTGGCGGGTTCATAAAGCTATCAAAATCGGTGGCACAGCTCGTAGCAAATGTCCAACCTGCGAACATACACTCGCTTGGTATGACCTGATTCCAGTAGTGAGCTGGCTTGTTCTCAGGGCACATTGTCGTCATTGTCAGGAACCGATTTCTAGTCAGTACCCAATTGTCGAGCTATTGACCGGATCGCTTTGGTTTCTCTCATATCTGGTATTGAGTCCAACATCAGCAATTGAGTATTTCCAGCTAGTCGTTTGGTTAATTGCTCTATCTACCCTAATTGCTCTGGCTGTGTATGATCTTCGTTGGATGATTCTACCCGACAAGCTGGTGGCTGTTTTCGTCGGTTCGTCAGTTGTCTACGCTATAACTGTTTCATTATCAGGTAGCTCAACTACACTCCAACAAATTGATCCACTTCTTGGACTAATTTCAATCGCTGGTTTGTTTTATCTAATCTATCAAGTTTCAGACGGTAAGTGGATTGGTGGTGGTGATGTGAAGTTAGCAGTCGGGATTGGCCTACTACTTGGTCTGCAGGGGAGCTTGCTGGCACTGTTCATAGCATCATTATCGGGTAGTCTTGTTGGGATATTTGGTATTATCTTCCTAGGCAAAACACGCAAAGATGTCATACCTTTCGGGCCGTTTCTAATTGCTGGAACAGTTTTCTCGTTTCTTTTCGCTAGCAATTTAATTGACTGGTACTTTAACCAGCTAATCTAATGATGCTTATGCTATACTAGTTTTGATGCACATCTCTGTTAAAAGATTATCTAAAACCGGCTTTACTATTATTGAAGTCATGCTCGTTCTGGGTATTTCTGGTTTGCTTTTGCTAATTACTTTTTTTGGGCAGGGTAGTATTCGTACCGAGTCGCAATTTCAGGATTCGGTAGAGGGACTGAGGTCAAAGCTAGAAAGGATCAAAGACGAAGTCAATACAACTGTTAGTTCTGATGTAAACGGTTGCCTCGGCGTTTCAGCATCCGGCACAAAAGCAGACTGCATATTGTATGGCAAGCTAGTGGCTTTTGATGATCAAACCAGTAACTATCGTGTAAGGGATATAATTGCTAATGGCCCAGCAACTGGTGCGCCGGTTTCATCAAGTATCCCAGTGACTAACCCCAGAATCTATGGTCCCCAGGATAACTTTTCCTTACCCTGGGGTTCAATATTTGATAAAAACGGCGCCCTACTTTTAAATAAAATTGTGTTTACTCGTCACTCTGGCACTGGCGAACTGCAGACGTATGTGTTAGCCCCATTGGCCAACGTGCAGCTCGCAAGTACCTACACTTCTAATTCCCCCGGAGAGATTTATAGACTGCCAGTTAAGGGCCCAAAATGTGATCGAGCTGATATTGTTTTTAATGACCCAGTCAATACAATTCGTGTAGAATATGAGGGGAAATCATGCTGAAAACAAAACTAACACAAAGAGGTGATACCCTAGTTGAAGTACTAATTGCTATCGCTATTCTATCGTTTGTGTTGACTTCTTCCTACGCCGTTACTAGTCGAGCTATTCGTCTTGGCCAGTCAGCCCGTGAGAGAGCTCAAGGTGTCGCATTTGTCAGTCAACAAGCCGAAATCATAAAGTCATACGCATCACGCGATTGGGATAACTTTATCGATGAGGTTGATACTGCGGGTACTTCCGGCCATTTCAATTTAGATACTTGGAAACCAGCTACAGGTGAATTGGCCATTCCAGCTAGCTTTCAAAGTGCTGCAGCTGATTACAAAGTCTCCTACACAAGTGATATTGAAAGGGTTGCCGGTGAAGTAAGACAAGTTACTTTTACAATTAAAAGTACCTGGGTGCCAATTCAAAGCATTGGTGTAGACGCTGTCGGCGATCCAATCAGGGAGAGCACCACAGTAGTAATTAAGGTCTCTCCATCGAGGGTGTCTGAATGAGCAACAACAATAAAAACCAATCGGGATTTACAATAGTCGAGTTGCTGTTAGCACTAGCAATTTTTAGTTTCATACTGGTAGCAATGACTGTCGCTTTCTCACAAATTATTCGCAGTTATCGCAAAGGAGTCATTGCCCAGCGGACGCAGGAATCATCTCGCGAACTAATCGATACTCTGACCAAAGAAGCCCATAGGGCAGATAGTATTGATGTTAATGATACGGTTTCCAAGCGCTTTCTATGCTTCGGCAGTACTCAGTATGAGTATGATTTAACTGACAGGACCCTAAAGCGCGGCATCAACAATCCAGCCACCAATTGTTCGGTCTCTGATCTTGGTGCTGTTGGTGTTATTGACTCAGGTTCACTGCAGATTTCTAAGTTTGATGTTGAGGTAATTCAGACTAGCTCAGGAGAAACTTTGGGCATTAATATTGATGTGATCGTCGCTACCAAGACAAACGACTTATTAAACGCAGGTGGTACTGCCTGCGACGGGGCGGCCGCCGGTCAGCATTTCTGCGCAACGAGTCGCATTGCAACATCAATAGGATTGAGGTAAATTATGGGTATCAACAAAATAAATCAAAACAACCAAGGTATCATTTCATTTTTTACTGTTATATTTTTGACAACGTTACTAATAATCATTACCACTGCATTCATCCGTCTAATGGTTAGCGAACAGAGGCAAGCCACAGACAATGACCTATCATCCAGAGCCTATTTTGCCGCAGAATCAGGTGTTGATGATGCCATCGCCCTTTTACGCGATAATATTAAGGATAATGGAGGAATACTAGATCAAAGCGCCCTTGCTCCATCACTTGATCGTTGCGGACCTGAAGAGAATCTAAATACCGATTCCGACATATCTTATACTTGTCGATTCATTAGTTTGGATGTCACCTCATTATCAGGACGCCTCGAAAGAGGTGAAGTAGTTAACTTTGATCTGGTAGGAGTCCCTAATGCTGTCAGCGCAAGACTGAAGTGGCATATCCCTAATGAAGATCAAGAAGGTGTTAACGCGTCACGAGCCGTTTTCAATGGTCAGACTTGGCCAGGGATTGGTGCAAATCGACCAGCAAATGAATGGGCAACTGATAATGTTCCAGCCTTAATGCGACTACAGACCGTTAGTTACCCAAGTGTTAATATAGTTAGGGCAAACATAAACAATAATATATCGTTCGTTTACCCAGACAATTCTGGTTCACCCAATGGTTCCGGCGATGTCGCATCAACATCTAAAAGGGTTACTGCCTGCACACTGCTTGCTAGCACAAGTAGTAATTATGCCTGCCAGTTTACTTTTCAGAATATCGATGACCCAGGCAATCATCCCAACAAGTTCTTAAGACTTCAGGCAATCAATAACAAAACCTCCTATGAGCTATCATTACTCGACAGTGGCGGTAATCCAGTTTCGGTTCCCAACCAAGCAGTGATTGATGTTACCGGCAAAGCAGGCAATGTCTTCCGAAGAATTAGAGTCACTGTGCCATTAAACACTGGTGGTGACGAAGATATCGCTGACTATGCGCTACTGGTCGACGAAAGGATCTGTAAGAATTTCGAAGTATTTGACAGTGGTGGCGATAGTACTTTCTTCTGTAATGACGAGCCGTAAACACTATTTACTTATACCATTCAAGCTAATAGGGAGCTAAAGGGTCTTTCTGTGGAAGTTATCATGAACTTTCTTAAGATGAGGATCTGTTACGTGAGTGTATATCTGAGTTGTTGATATATTACTATGGCCAAGTAGCCCCTGTACGCTACGTAGATCAGCTCCGTTCATGAGTAAATCAGTCGCAAATGAATGACGCATTGTATGAGGAGTGACATGTTTAGTTATCCCAGCCTGCAGTGCGTATTTCTTAATCAACCTCTGTACACTCCTTGTCGTCAATCGAAGATACGAACCAGCATTAGTTAGGTTTTTTGTACCCGAGTAATGAATAAACAGAGGTTGAGTGTTATCAGAACGTTGATTTAAATACAACTCTAAAGATTTTGCGGCAATTTCACTTATGAACACTGGCCGGTCTTTTTCGCCTTTACCGCGAATCGAAAATTCACGTCTTTTCAGATTAATGTTATCGCGATTGAGAGACACCAGTTCCGATACTCGCAGACCGGAAGAGAATAGTAGCTCTAGTATGGCTCTATCTCGCAAACCGACATTTTTACTTGTGTCTGGTTGCGCCAATAATCTGAGGACTTCTTCATTAGATAGAAAAGTTACTTGTTTGCGGTTTGTTTTTGCCAGCTCCACCTTATCGCTTGATAAGGCCGTTACATCTGTTTGCGCTAGGAATCTCAGGTAGCTCCTAAGTGCTATGAGATGATAGTTCTGGGTTGATTTGCTTAAGTTCCCACCATGTTCATCGATATATCGATTAAGCCATAATCGCCATTTACGCACTAGTTCTTTAGTTATTTCCTTTACTTTGAGTTCAGGGTGAAATTCATCCAATCTCATCAGGTAATGATGGTAGTTGGCAATCGTTTTCTGAGAACGATTCTTATCAACCTCAAGATATTCAAGGAAATCAACTAGTGAATCCGCGTAGAGCATAAACACATTGTACGACGTCCCACCTTCTTTTCAACAGTGAAAGGGTAATCACTTTACTCTATACTGAAGGATAAGTATGTTATATCCATTAATTGAAGCTTTGATTCTCGGCCTAATTCAGGGTTTAACCGAGTTCATTCCTGTATCCAGTTCAGGTCATTTGTTACTAGCTGGTATTCTGTTTTCTTTCTCACAAAATGGTTTTGCCTTTGAGCTAGCACTTAATGCCGGTACTCTTGCCGCCTTAGTCTGGTATTTCCGTCGTGACTTGATGGCAATAATTACATCTATAATTATCCAACGTGATTATAAATTGGCAGGATTCCTAATTATCGCAACTATTCCGGCCGTTGTTGCTGGAGCACTCTTTCTCCCTGCCATTGAGTCTAGTCTACGCTCTCCATATATTACCGTTTCAGCCCTTATGCTTCTAGGCTTTGTAATGCTTTTTATAGACAAGCTGTCAGCCAAGCGACAGCTCAGTGAGCTTAAAGCCTCTGACGTCCTTTTAATTGGGATCGCTCAAGCAGTAGCACTGATACCCGGTACTTCTCGTTCCGGTGCAACCATCATTGCCGGAAGACTGTTGAAGCTTTCTAATGAGGCTGCGGCTCGTTTTAGTTTTCTGATGGCAATACCTATAATTAGCGGGGCCTTAGCCAGTCTTTTTCTGAAGCCAGACTTGGCTTTAGTTTTTGATAATAGTGGCGTGTTGATTGTCGGAATATTGGCTTCATTTGTTAGTGGCGTATTGGCAATTAAGTTTTTAATGAATTTTATTCAAAATTATGGCCTAAAGTGGTTCGGCATCTATCGCATTATCTTCGGTGGAGTGGTACTATTACTGCTGTTGATTAAAGGGAATACATAAATGGAAAAAACGTTAATAATCGCCAAGCCTGATGCAATCCAACGTGGGCTAGTTGGTGAAATAGTTGGTCGTCTTGAGAAAAAGGGCTTAAAGCTTATCGGACTTAAAATGATGAATGTTGACAGTGTCCTGTTGAAAGCTCATTACGCTCATATATCCGACAAACCTTTTTATCAAGATGTTGAAGATTTCATGAAAAGCTCTCCAGTTGTGGTCATGGCTTGGGAAGGTTACGAATGTGTCGATGCTGTACGCATACTAGTTGGTCCAACAAATGCCCGTCAGGCACCCGCAGGCAGTATTAGAGGCGATTTTGGTATGGCAGTTGGCCGAAATCTAATTCATGCGTCGGATAGTGCTGGAAATGGCAAGGCGGAAGTAGAGCGATTCTTTGATAAATCCGAACTCTTTAAGTATGACAAGACAGAATGGATTCATATCTACGAAACTCATGAGTTGCTTTAAGTAAGTAGTTATAATTTCTACTATCAAGCATATGGAAAAGAATAAAAAAGATTTTGACGAACAACACGATGACGAAGAAGTGCTCGTGTTGTCCAATAATCATCCTGTAGTATTGAGAAAACCTCTACTCGTAGCCATGCTAATACTAGTAATTACAATGATTCCCTTCAGCATTAACCCGTTTTACATGCCTTTGTTATGGTTGGCTTTCGGCGGTCTTCTGTTTGCCTCCTTAGTGTTGTTCTATTTCTGGATCGGCTGGCACTTTTCATGCTTTATCATCACTAATCAGCGATTGATGCAGATTACCCAAAGTGGTTTTTTCAAAAGATCAGTCGTAGAAATTGGTTTGGATAAGATACAAAATGTTAATTACAGTATTGATGGACTACAACAGCACCTACTGCATTTCGGTAATGTTACAATACAGACGTATGCTGGCGATTTATTATTCAAGAATATTAATCGCCCAGGCCAATTTCATAATCAACTGACCAATGCTATAAAGAAGTTTGCTCCAAATAGTAATGGGCCAAGCGGAAAAAAGGGTTAATAAATGGCAAGTAAAAAATTACCAGTCGACATCGATGATGAAACAAAAAGTGTTCAACGCGAAAAACAGAAAATGTTGAAGAAAGCACAACGATTAATTTATCCAATAGGTACGACACGAAAGAGGATTACAACAATATCGACAGCGATTTTTACTGTGTTCGTAGTAGGATTTATAACACTTACAGTTACTCTTGTTTATGCTTTTCGTGATGAGAGTTCATTTACATATCAGATTAGTAGAATAGTTCCTTTCCCAATCGGTAGGGTCGATTCGAATCTTGTTACCTACGAAGAGTATCTCTTCGAACTTCGCCAAGCTACTCATTTCTTGACTGAAAAGGCCCAAATAGACGGTTCTACAGCCTCAGGAAAAAAACTATTTTCCAAGAAACGGCTTGAGGCTTCTGATAAGGTCTATAATAATGCTCTGGCTGAGAACATAGCCAAATCAAATAACATAGAAGTTACCGACGAAGAAGTCGAGCAAAAAGTTACTGTACTCAAGACTCAGGTAATTGATTTGAATTCCGATCAGAAAATCAGTGGCAATCAGGTGATAAAATCGGAAGATCCAAGATTTGAGGAAATTCTTTCCGAGTTCTATGGCTGGACTGAGAATGATCTTAAGCGAGCTTTGCGATTGCAAATAATCAAATCAAAGCTTCCTGCAGTTGTCGACGATGTTACTAAGAATAAAGCCAGCCAGGTGCGCAAGAAAATCATTGCTGATCCGTCGCTCTTTGCAGATCAGGCTAAAGTTAATTCTCAGGATCCAAAGTCAGCCGAAAAAGGTGGCGACTTAGGTTTTCTTGATATACAGAATTCGGTTGCTTATCCTAAGGAGTTTTTAGATGTGGCTGAATCACTTAAGGACGGCGAAGTGTCTAAGTTAGTTAGCACTGAGTTTGGATACCATATTTTGCTAAGAACTGAGACAAACGATAAAGGCATTCCAAAAATATCTCATATTCTCTTTAAATATAGAAGTGTTGATGAAATTCTAGATAGCGAAATAAAGTCTCATACGGTTAAAAAGTATATATCAGTAAATAAATAGCGGTACTAGTTCTTTGACAGCTAGCCCAACACTCCTTCGCTGATACTTTGGAGTGCACGCCGGATAGTGACCTCGTCTTGTGTCTCGTATTGACTACACGAACCTCCGGTTTGAAGACACGAGCAAGCTTGCCCAGAAATAAAACAGCCACCTGATAGGTGACTATATTATTTCTGGCGGACCTTAGCGGAAAGAGTTTGGAACTATTACTTAGAAGACTCCACCTCGTTGCCTGAGGTGTTGTCAGCCAACTTGATTAAGAGCCTGGCTTTAGCGTCATAAGGTGGATCCTCATCAGAATCAAGATCAATGAGGGGAGTTCCCTCATCTTCAACAGTCACAGCCTCGTCCCCAAACACCTTTCTCATTAGGTGTATAATCTCGTGGGTTCTTAAACTAGCACTAATCTCTGCAGCCTCGAGCTCTAATGCTTTTTCTCGAGCGCGTTCAACCAGTGTAGTTGCTATTCCTTGACGCCTAGAGTCTGGGTCTACAATGATCTGTTCAATATTAAAGTCACCGTTTCTACGCCCTACTGAGGCGTCTAGTTGGCCGCCTCCACCCATGACGCCTCCGCCAACTGTCAATAAGTAAGTATCGCTATATTCGTCAGACAAGTCGGGTTTATGTTCAACCAAGACTTCAGGGTTTTCATTCGACTTTTAGATATAATAGCACAAAATAGCTATTAAATCAACTTGGCGGGCCCGACCGGATAGCGGCTTTGCCTTGTGTCTAGTATTGACTACCCGAACCGTCGGTTCGAATCCACGAGACAAGCTCGTTAATAGAAAAAGCCCCAATCACTACGGATTAAGGCTTTTTCTATGGCGGGCCCGACCGGATTCGAACCGGCGATCTTCTCCGTGACAGGGAGACGTGTTAGGCCAGCTACACCACGGGCCCGCGTCGATGTGTGATGGTTTGTTTACCATATCAGTCGCAAAACAAGTTTCTCGACTGATATTGCTAAACAAACCAAGCCATCTCCTTTTAATTTCGAGAATCCTCTCTCGAAATTAGAGAATATCTCGAGCATAACATGATTCGCTGGCTTCCTCTCAAATCAGCAAACAGCTGATGCTTGGTTCACTGATTAGTAGCTTAAATGCAAAATGCTTTAAGCTGGTTAATCGTATCAATTATTACCGCTGGGTGCAATCAAGAGAAATTTGTTACAATTACACACTGATCGCCGAAATGTACTCAATTACTTTTACATTACAAAATGCCAATATAGCTCAGCTGGCTAGAGTACCGCTTTCGTAAAGCGGGGGTCGAGGGTTCGAGTCCCTCTATTGGCTCCAAGAACGCGCTGATTAGTTATTTTGATCGTAGATGTGTTTTTGCGAGTATAATACAATGGTTGTGTGCTAGTTGCTTGTATTAAGCTAGAGTCGCGGGATAGATTATTACTACTCGCCCTAAAGTTAATTAAAGCGTGTAGACTTATAATCAATCATTAAGGAGAAACTGACCAAAAATGGCCAAGAAAAAATCAAGAGATATCATTAACTTGTCCTTGCTTACGACTCAGGCTGTTTTGTTTGTTGCTATTGTCGTGCCAACACTCTTGAGAGTAGAGAATCAGCAACTGAAAATAGAGTTCAGATATAACTTCCTTAAAAACTATGTTGAAAAGGTGGAGTGGTACTGGCTGTATCTTCCAGCCCTTATCGCCCTCTCGATTGTTATTATAAACATACTGATAGTCAATTATGCTGGAGCGAGTATCGACAAAGTTATAATCAGGACATATTTGGCCAGCTCTTTGGTGGCACTAATATTCCTGACAGTTGTAACATACTCCATGCAATCAGCTATTGGTCTATAATCAAAAGGGTATGGCCATTAACAAGAGTTATGAAATTTCACAGATACCTTTTTGGTTTCGACGCACCTTCGAAATCATTCCAGGCTTAACTGCCTGGACTTTTCTGTTCGCCTTTGTCGCTTTTAGTTTTTTTAATCCCATAATCGCTGCCTATGCATTGATAGCTTTCGATCTGATCTGGCTGACAAAGGCCCTAACGATCGCAGTAAGACTTGTCCAAGGTTATGTTCGTCTCCATCAGATGGATTCGGTAAATTGGCAGTCGCGAATTGCTGACTTGGCCAATCTTGGAAAAGCTCTCGAGGGTCTGGATAAAGCTAAGTCAAATAGGAGTTTTTCACTTAATGCAGAAAACAATAAATATCATAAATTTATTCAACAGTTAATTGACGATAAAAGGAGTGTTTTAAACCCAACATCCATCTATAACGCTGTAATAATTGCTACATTCAATGAATCCATTGATATTTTGGAACCAACTATTCAGTCATTAACCAATGATAACTATCCACACAAAACTAATATGATTGTTGTCATTGCCTATGAATTGCGCGGAGGCAAAATCACCGAAGAAACAGTTAAGAAGTTAAAGAATAAGTACGAAGATCAGTTCTATAAATTTGAAATAGTTCCCCATAAAATAGGAGTAAAAGGCGAGGTTATAGGAAAGGGGCCTAATATAACAAATGCCGGAAGATATCTTTCTCAACTGGTAGGCAGAATTGGTATTACTGAAGATAACGTTGTTGTAACTACACTAGATGCCGATAATAGACCAAGTGTTCATTATTTTAACTATCTGACATTTATGTATGCAACCTCAAACAATAGGATAGCTCAATCATATCAACCAGTAGCAATGTTTTATAACAATATATGGGATGCACCCGCAGCAATGCGCGTTGTCGCAGCAGGAAATAGTTTTTGGAATGTCTCACTTTCTATGCGTCCACACCTAATTAGAAATTTTTCTGCCCACGCCCAAAGTTTATCTGCACTAAAAGCGACTGATTTTTGGTCAGTTGAGACCATAGTAGAAGATGGTCATCAGTTTTGGAGAAGTTACTTTCGATTTGGTGAGAAATACGAGGTAATCCCTTTATATACGCCTATTTATCAAGACGCTGTCCTGGCAGCCACTTACTGGAGAACGATTGTTGTTCAGTTTAAGCAAATTCGCCGCTGGGCATGGGGGGTATCTGATGTGGCTTATGTTGCTTATTATGCGCTTAAGGATCGATCGATTAATTTTCGGGATAAAGGAGCAAAGTTTATTCGTTTGTTTGAAAGTCACTTTACTTGGGGAACGGCGCCACTTGTGCTTGCCTTCATGGGCTGGGCCCCGTTATTTCTAAGCCCTTCATCTGACCAAAACATTGTTGCACATCAATTACCGATTGTCGTCAGCAGAATACAAACTATAACGATATCTGGTTTGTTCATCACAGTAATCATTAGCCTCTTGTCGTTGCCTCCAAGACCTGACCACTACAACAAGAGTAGATCCCTGCTGATGGTTCTGCAATGGCTACTATTCCCAGTCACAACAATAATATTCGGCGCTGTAGCAGCCCTTAATGCGCAGACTCGTCTACTAATAGGCAAATACCTTGAAGAGTTCGAAGTAACTGATAAGGCTATCAAGAAACATGCTAAGTCCTGAATTCACAGTGGGTATCATCGCTTTTTCTACCAGTCTATTATCTATGCCAATAATCCGTTCGGTTGCCATTCGCTATCACCTTTACGACCAGTTATCGGCTCGAAAGGTTCATTCCAGCATTATTCCTAGACTCGGTGGGGTAGGATTATTTGTAGCAATAATTTTGGCTATTAGTCCATTCTTTGAACTATCAAGGCCGTTGGTGGCGCTTTTACTGAGTGCCTCATTGTTATTTGGGATAGGAATAATCGATGATATACGTGGACTTAAGCCATTAACCAAATTAATTGCGCAGGTAGTATCGGCCCTTATCGTACTAACTGGTGGAATTGGCATTGTTACAATTACAATTCCAATCCTAGGCAGCGTCTTGAGGTTAGACAACTGGCAGATTCCAATCCAAATACTTGGTGATACATATAATATTATACCAATAGCCAACGCAGTAACTGTATCTTGGATTGTAGTAATTATTAACGCAATCAACTTACTGGACGGCTTAGACGGATTAGCTGCCGGCGTTTC
>WPCJ01234134.1_pt1 | contig 25860 bp, 19 predicted proteins | sample 5399831 | NCBI WGS metagenome assembly WPCJ01 (sample SAMN12869470, study PRJNA574797) | sludge metagenome | isolation source: wastewater treatment of pH10 | place: China:Beijing | collected 2019-05-20 | reverse complement strand
AATAAGCAATTATGAAAACAAAACTATTTCTTGCATCAGCTCTGACTTTGGCAGTTAGTCAAACAGTATTATCACAAACAGATGAATATGGATATACTTCCGTAGAATTATCAATGGGAGCTCAGTATGCAAACAGAGTATTCTTTGATTTTTCTGAAAACAAAATCATTTCGCAACCCGCAACCGGTTGGGACATCGCTTTTTACAGAAACTCAGCAATGGATTTTGGAGAAAGAGTGAATGACGCAAACAATGTGAAAGTTTATCAGGTTTCTGCTAATCCTGCAGCATTTGATACTGTTGTACCGGGTGATAAAGCTAACTGGGGTGAGCCACTTTATAATCCGGACAAAACAGACAAGCTACAGGATGGCGCTTTTGATAATGCAACATTGTTACCATCAGGCGGCTTTAACTTCAGTTGGGGAAGTTATGACCTGAGTACTCATAAAATATTGGGAAAGGTCGTGTTTGTTCTGGAATATGGAAACGGGGATTATTACAAATTCTTTATTAATGAATATTCGTCCGGCTATACATTCAAATATGCCAAATGGAACGGAACATCTTGGGATGCAACACAAACAAGAACGATTGCCAGCGGGACAGATGATGCATATTTTAATTATTTTTCATTTACAACCGGAGCAAAAGTTGAAAACATCGAGCCTTCCAAAGCAAAATGGGATCTCATGTTCACAAGATACTGGACTTTCTATAACAATATCATGATGTATCTGATGTCCGGAACAATCCAGTCACCAAACGTAACTATTGCATATGTAAAACCTGAAACTCAGGCTACATCAACTTATACTCTACCCTCTGCGGCTATTTTCTCAAAAGAGATTACAACGATTGGACATTCCTGGAAGCCAACTTCAGGAGTATATACAGATGCTGTATATTATATAAAAGAAGGCAGCAACTATTACAGAATGTATTTTACTTCTAATGGCGGTGCTTCTACAGGTAATATGTACTTCAAGTATAAAAATATTACCAGTGAACTATCTGTTGCAGATTTTGGTAAAAAAGGGACATTCGGTATTTATCCCAACCCAACAAAAGAGGATAGAAAAATTAACATCTTATTTGATGTAAAACAAGCCGATTCCAAAAACGGGAATGTTGAAATTTTTGATTTTACCGGAAAGAAAGTTTATGAAACTGTTATCAATAACAAATCTGGTTTCTCTGCACAAGAAGTGGATGTAAAAAATCTAACCGCAGGAATCTATCTGGTAAAAATCTCATACGGAGGTCAGACAGAAACAAAAAAACTTGTTGTAAAATAAGTCATATTTCAGATTTTATTCTTTATAGTGACCACCTTCGGGTGGTTTTTGTTTATTGTGATTTGATGAAATAATGAGTAAATTTGTAGAAATAATTCAATTACAGTGAATTCCATTATCAATAAAAAAGTAGAATTTCAGGATTTGGGAACCAAAGATTACCAGCCATCCTGGGATTATCAGGAAGAATTACTGAAAAAAAATCTCGAAACCAAAATCTTTAATCGGGAAAATCCAGACCATCAAAAAACGACCAATAATTATCTTCTTTTCGTAGAGCATCCGCATGTTTATACGCTTGGGAAAAGTGGTCACGAGGAAAATCTTTTAGCTAACGAAGACAAACTGAAGGAAATCAATGCGACTTATGTCAAAGTGAATCGTGGTGGTGATATTACTTACCACGGATTTGGGCAGATTGTTGGCTACCCTATTTTGGATCTGGAAAATTTTTATACAGATATCCATCGTTACATGCGCGACTTGGAAGAAGTCATTATCCGAACCATTGCAGAATATGGACTGAAAGGAGAACGTTCCAATGGCGAAACAGGCGTCTGGCTGGATGTAGGGCAACCTTATGCAAGAAAAATCTGTGCAATGGGTGTAAAAGCATCACGTTGGGTTACAATCCATGGATTTGCTCTCAATGTAAATACAGATATGCGTTATTTCGAATACATTATCCCTTGCGGAATTACCGATAAACAAGTGACTTCTTTGAAAAGAGAATTAGAACGGGAAGTTGATATTGAAGACGTTAAAGAAAAAATCAAAAAACATTTTGTAGATGTTTTTGGCTGTGAACTAATTTTATAAATGATTAATGATAATTGATAGATGATACTAATGATTGATCATTTATCAATTATCAAACATCGGTTATATTACATCGTCATCCCAATATCAATTCCTTTTATTTTTCTATAAAGATCAGTTGCGAAATTATCCGTCATTCCCGAAACAAAATCAATTACACCAAGGACTTTCTGATAATCTGTTCCGTCTTCATAAAAGAATTGTTTTGGAAGAAGCTTTAATGCTTTTTTATCGTAAGATTTTCTTTCATTTGCTATTTTCAAAATTGATGGAATAAAATGATCCAATAATTCGTACATTACATTATAACCGGCATTTTCGATTTCAACAACAGCTTTATGATTGTAGATCTTTTCAATGGAAAAACTTTCGATATCCTGCAGTGTTTTATTTTCGGATTTATAAATATCCAAAAGCCCTTTATCAAGATTTCCTTCAAGAATTTTGTTGAAGTTAGACTTATAAAGCTCAACAGATTTATTGATTAAAGCATTAATAACCTTAGCTCTAAGGTAAGAGATTTGTTCATTTTCATTACTTATCGAATCCAGTTTTTGCTCTATTCTGTTAATATCGTCCGTTTCGGATTTTACCAGTTCGAAGAAAAGATTTTTACAATCGGCAGTGGAAACAATTCCTAATCTGTGTGCATCTTCCATATCAATGATATTGTAACAAATATCGTCAGCAGCTTCTACCAGCCAAACAAATGGATGTCTCCTAAAAATATATGGATTTTCATTTTCCAGGATCATCGAGGTTCCTTTTGCAATCTCCAAGAAAATATCTTTTTCATTCTGGAAAAAACCGAATTTTTTTCTGTGGATAATGCCTTTCTTTTTAGCAATCGCTTCGCAAGGATATTTTGCAATACTAGCCAAAGTTGCAAATGTCAATTGGATTCCGCCGGCATCTTTGCCTTGCTGTTGTTGTGCCAAAACTCTGATTGCATTGGCATTTCCTTCAAAATTAACCAGATCCGCCCATTCTTTTTCATTGAATTTCGATTTCAAATCGCTTTCATTTCTGTCAAAGTAACTGGCAATCGCATCTTCTCCGGAATGTCCAAAAGCAGGATTCCCAACATCATGACAAAGACAGGCTGCCGCAATCACATTTCCTAAATTATGAAGGTAAAAGTTTTTTGATTCTTCATTAAGATCACTGACAAAATTATCGTGGATAAATTCTCCTATCACACTTCCCAAACTACGACCAACAGAGGAAACTTCTAATGAATGCGTCAAACGGTTATGTACAAAAACACTTCCAGGAAGCGGAAAGACCTGCGTTTTGTTCTGCAATCTTCTGAATGCTGACGAGAAAATAATCCTGTCAAAATCCCTCTGAAAATCAGTCCTTGAAACTTTTGTGTGCGGATTATTTCCTGTGCGTTGATTGGTAAAAATTGAATTCAGATCCATAATGGATTCAAAAATAAGCCATATTTTATTTTTAAAGGAATAATATTTGATTTTTCCTGAAAAAAGTTGTTATGCCAGAAGGTCCATCCATAGTTTTGATGAAAGAAGATCTCAACAAATTTGTTGGAGAAAAAGTGACTGCTGCTGTCGGAAATGCAAAGATTGACAAAGATATTCTTGTCGGTAAAACTTTAAACGAAATCAGACTGTACGGTAAACAAACCTATTTGATTTTTGACAAGATTAATATCAGAATTCATCTTTTGATGTTTGGATCATATGAAATTGACGAACAAACAAAACCGGACAAAAATCTTCGTATGGGATTAAGTTTCAAAAACGGAAAAATGCTTTTCTTCACTTGTTCTGTTAAGCTTTTACCCAATGACTTCCTGAAAACTATCGATTGGGAAGCTGATGTGATGAGTGACATTTGGAACCCTGAAAAAGCCAAATTCAAATTAAAATCCAATCCCGAAATGATGGTTTGTGATGCGCTGATGAATCAGGATATCTTCTCCGGTGTTGGTAATATCATCAAGAATGAAGTACTTTTCAGAATTGCCGTTCAGCCGGAAAGTCTGCTTGGAAATCTTCCTGCAAAAAAAATAAATGAGCTGATCAAAGAATCCAGAAATTACAGCTTCGATTTTCTGAAATGGAAACGGGAGTTCACTTTGAAAAAACATTGGAAAGCGCATCACCAAAAGAATTGTCCGAAATGCGGAAAACCTTTGACAAGTAAAATCACAGGCAAGTCCAAACGGAGAAGTTTCTATTGCGAAACCGACCAAAAATTATACTAAAATCCGTTCTTTTTAGCGAAAACTTAGAATTAAAAGGCTTTTATGGATTTGATTTGAATTTAATTTTGCTTATCATTGGCAAAATTTAGTTTATGAAAAATAAATACTTATTAATTCTATCATTAGTTTCATCATTTGCTTTTGCGCAACAAACCATTTCTTTCGAAGCTTCAGAAGGTTATACTGCTGGAGATATCAATGGACAAAATGGTTGGGAAGTTACACTTAACAATGATGAAGCTCCTATCAACAATCAAACGATTTCTACAGAAAAAGCTTTTGAGGGAACTCAATCTTTGAAAATAAGTGTAGATGAAGCGGAAGATTTTGGTTGGTTTCCTATCTATGGTGCAGCTAAACTATTTGATAGAGCTTATGATTTTCAACATACAATCGTAGATTTTGATGTTTTTATTACAGAATTAGAAGGCTCTACATTTGAGTTTGGAACTTTTGGAGTTGTAGATACAGATGAATTTATGCCGGTTTCTATCTACTCTTTCAACTACACAGGTAATCTGGAAGTAGTAAATGATGAAGATTATGGCTATGAAAGTACCGATTTTACTTGGGAAGCCAACAGATGGTACCATCTAAGATCAGAAACCAATAGCAACGAAATCAAATTTTACATTGATGGAGTGCTAATCAAAACGATTCCGAATTTTGCTCAAACTAACATTACAGGCCTTAACTTTGTTCACGATAACTTTAGTGGAAGTGCTTATATTGATAATCTAAAAATCAATGATCAAATACTAGCCGTAAATGATGTAACGAAAGCCAACATCAAATTATATCCAAATCCAGTCAAAGATATTTTAAAAATCAATCTTTCAAATAACGAAAGCATCAGCGAAATCAACATCTATAATGTTGCCGGACAAAAACTGAAAACGGTTTCTAAACAAACTGAAATTAATGTGGAAAGTTTGTCAAAAAGTGTTTATTTGATTGATATCAAAACAGATAAAAACAAAACTTACAATTCGAAATTCATCAAACAATAAATCTTAATCCTGCTTTCATCGGCAGGATTTTTTATTAATTTTATCTAAAATATTATTCTGATGAAAAACCTTATCAAGCCGGAAACGCTTAACTTTCTTTCAACTCTGGAAATTAATAATAACAGAGAATGGTTTAATGAGAACAAACAGCTTTATCTAAATGCTAAAGAGAATGTTGAAAATGTAGTCAATGAGATTATTTCCGGTGTTTCGGAATTCGATAAAAGTGTTGAACGACTGGAAGCTAAGAATTGTATTTTCAGAATCTATAAAGACACAAGATTCTCTAAAGATAAAACGCCTTACAAAACCAACATCGGTGCATCGTTGGTAGAAAAAGGACCGAAAACTTTAAATCATGCCGGTTATTACATTCATCTTGAACCTGGCAAATCTTTCCTGGCTGGCGGTGTTTATATGACCGAACCAAAAAACCTAAAATCCATCCGTGAAAAAATCAGTTCCGAAGGTGATGAATTTCTGAAAATCCTCAACAAAAAATCTTTCAAAGATAATCTGGAATTACGAGGCGATAAACTGGTAAAAGTGCCGCAAGGTTTTGACAAAGAAAATCCAATGGGTGATTATCTCAAATTCAAGCAATTCACGGTTTTTCATCCGCTTTCTGATGAGGATGTTCTGGATGGAAACTTTGTTAAAAATACCGTTAAAGTTTTTAAGGAAATTTATCCCTTTAATCAGTTTCTTAATGACGCTATAGGAAAATAATCACATTGATAAACACAAAGTAGAAGCTTTTTTATTAAGCTTCTACTTTTTTTAAAGTCTAAACAAAATTGCCAGAATCAATCGATTCTCTCTTTTGACCAAATCAGGTCGCCAATTCGGGTCCAGTTCAGAAACCGTGTAACCTGTCTGCGAAGTCACACCTCCGTGACCAGCAAAATAAGGAACATTAGCTTCGCGATGAACAAATTCCAAACGGAATGTAATGCTTTGATTTGGCATATAATCTAAGTTGGTAGAAAGATCCCAGCCTTCAAACTGATCTCCCGGATTAGCTGAGAATGGAAACGCGCCTTCAGTCTGTGTAGGATTGTTCGGATTGGGTAATGGGCTTGCCTGTCCAGTTGGATAAAGAACCAAATACCGTCCGGGATTTTTCATCCAGCCACCACCAACAGTCCAGGCCATTTTATCTTTCGCAAACCAGACCCTGTTGTAAAACATTGCACTTAAGAAATATTGTGCTGGTTTGTCCGGATCATTATTATTGAAACCATTCACACCGCCGCCTTTTTCAAAACCGATATCGCCTGTAAGAGAAAACGCCATTTTAGTAATCCCGTCAGATTTTGGTCTGTTGTAGTAGCGCCACAAAACACTGTTGTCACTGTGAAATCTTTTTCTGTCCGGAATCAATGCCGCATCGGAGCCGTAATAATTATTCGTGATTAATTTCAGATTACTGTTAGGAATATAGGTCACATTCGCTCCAAATCCCGGCATCGCATTGAATCGCCCATAACTCTGCCAGCCGTTGATAATCCAGGGTTCGATTTTCAAATTCCTGGTCGGAAATATCTGAATCCTTAATCCATTAAAAAACCAAGGTGTATTATCTGAAGTAAACGATGCCTGATATTCCCAATTCTCAGCCTGATAAAAAGAATTGAGTCCAATATAAGACATAAACAAACCTGCGTCAATATTGATTCCGTACCATTTGTTGATATGGATTCCGGCATTGGCTTCGCTCAGATATCGATAAACGTCATTCAGTTTATATTGTCCGCGGTAAGGGCTGTAATCGTTTCTAGGAATGACGACTGAACGTGTTCCAAACTGCGTCATGATTCTCGCTCTTGCATTTTTGTAATAGAAATCGCCGCCAAAATGTAAAGCCGCAATCTGAACCTCATTATGCCTTGCAACGGCTGTGCTTCCAATCGCCGTATTATCAATCGGGTTATTGAAAGAATAATTGTAATTGACATCCACCAAAATACTCGGAACAAAGAACTGGTTATCCTTCCATATATTTTTAGTTCGTCTGTCGCTTCCGTTTGCCCAGCTCATATCGAGACCTTCAAATGGTTCTCCGAATTGTTTATTGACTTTCGGTAATTCAGTATCGGTTGTATCAATTTTAGAATTGGTTTGAAGTTTCAAACTATCAAGAATTTCTTTTTTGACTTGCTGAACAATACTTCTTTTATCAGTTTCTGTTAAAGTTTGAGCATTACTGTTCAATGACCATAAGCACAAGGCTATGATGATATTTTTTTTCATTGGATTAATGATAAAATTTAGATTTATAAAATAGGCTGAGTTTTGATTTCCCGTTTCAAATCGATTTTCGAAACAGGCTGATATACCAAAGGTGTGTGTTCTATCACAACATCACTTTTGTCCAACCCAAATGCTGCTTCATCGCTTTGACCAAGTCGCTTAAGAAAGAAATAGGAATTAAGTAAAACACCTTCTCTCAAAGCAAATTCATTTTCTACGGATAGGAATTTTTCTATGATGACAAATTTGAAATCCGGTTCGTTGTTATACTTGGAAGAACCATCCGGACGAATATGAAGATTGAGTTCTTTGCAATTGACCAAATCCTGCATAATTTTTTTGAAATACAATTCGGTTTTTGGCTGAATCCTGAATCCGATATTGATATTAACTTTAATAACTTTATCATCCACCAATTCCGAAATATTATAAGACAAAGTATAAGGTTCTTCTGTCCTATTAATATGGAGAAACCAATAAACATCTGCTTTTTTAGGATTTTTTGAAAAGATAGATTTGATGATTTTTTCTTCTATCTGGTGACGATGATTGGCCTTAGTCAAATAAACCAAATGCGTTGCAAACTTTGGAATATCCTGGTCTGAGCTTAACTCCTTGATTTGAGGGACAAATTGTCCAAGGTCAACAAACTTCGTAAATCTGTTATTGATTTTTCTCGCAAAAAACCAGACATACATTGTCATAAAAATGAATAACTCGAAGAACAAAAACATCCATCTCTCCTTAATTTTAGCAACGTTAGCAATGAAAAATGAAATCTCAACCGTCGCAAATAAAATCAATAATCCGAATACTAAAAACTTGTTCCATTTCAATCTGTAAATCAGGAAGTAACAAAGCAGAATCGTTGTCATCATCATTGCTATCGTGATACTAAAGCCATATGCTGCTTCCATATGTGTCGAAGATTGAAAATAGACAATCATCAGAATACAACCTGCCCAAAGGATATTATTCACACTTGGTATATAGATCTGACCTTTGATATTGGAAGGTTGTCTTACCGCTACTCTAGTCCAGAAATTAAGATTCATCGCTTCACTGATTAATGTATAACTTCCACTGATTAGAGCCTGAGAAGCAATGACTGTGGCAACTGTCGCAATAATAATCCCAGGAATTAAAAACCAATCAGGCATTATTTCGTAAAAAAGATTTCTTCCATCGAGAGCCGTTCCGCCTTCATTCAATAACCAAGCTGCCTGTCCCAGATAACATGAAATCAAACAAACTTTCACAAACATCCAGGTGATTCTGATATTCTTTTTACCACAATGTCCAAGGTCAGAATACAACGCTTCCGCTCCTGTCGTACAAAGAAAAACCGCTCCTAAAAGCCAAAATCCGTGAGGATAATTAACCAATAATTCATAAGCATAATGTGGACTCAAAGCTTTGATTACTGATGGAAACCGGATAATTTGTGAAATTCCCAAAATAAATAGCATTGCAAACCAAATTGCCATTACAGGACCGAAAACCCGACCAATCTTATGCGTTCCGAATCTTTGAAAAAAGAATAATAAAGAAAGAATTACAATGACAATCGGTACCGTTGGAATATGTTCCAGACCTTTAACCATTTCCAACCCTTCAACTGCTGAAGCTACGGAAATCGGAGGCGTGATAATTCCATCTGCTAATAATGTGGTTGCGCCAAGAATTGTCGGAATTGCCAGCCATTTTCCGTAACGGCGAACTAATGCATACAATGAAAAAATTCCGCCTTCGCCAGCATTATCGGCTTTTAAAGTCAGCCAGACATATTTGATAGTTGTTTGTAAAACCAAAGTCCAGAAGATGCAGGAAACACCTCCTAAAACCAATGTTTCCGTAATTTCTCTTTCTCCAATAACTGCTCTGAGAGCATAAAGTGGACTTGTACCGATATCGCCGTAAATAATTCCTAAGGCAACCAATAAGGAAGCAGCAGTAATCTTGCTGTTAATTCCGTTTTTTGACTTTTCCATTCATCTAATAATTGATGATGCAAAAGTGGTAAGAAGCCTATCGGTAAAAGATAAAAAGATTGAGCGTTTGTATAAAGAAAATATAAAGATTGAAATATGTTTTTGTAACACAAAGGCACAAAAGCGTTAATATTAAATACAATTTTAAGGCACAAAGCTAAATTTGAAACAAATCTTTCTGCCTTAATTATTATTAAGAATTTCCTTGTGCCATTGTGTTTAACTTACTGAAACCTGTAACCGACTCCGCTTTCGGTAATAATATGTTTCGGCTGGTTGGGATTGTCTTCAATTTTTTTACGAAGTGTTCCGACAAAAACTCTCAGATACTGCGTTTCAGTTTGATAACCAACACCCCAAATTTCTTTCAAAATGTATTGATGTGTCAGAACGCTGCCTTCGTGTTTTGCAAAAAGCGAAATCAGATTGAATTCTGTCGAGGTTAATTTAATCAGTTCATCATTTTTCTTAACCGTCCTATTGACAAGATTAATCTGCAAATCATCAATCTCAATGACAGAAGTATTTTCCTGAGTCTGATTTCTACGAATGGCTGAGCGGATACGAGCCATTAACTCTGCCGTACGAAAAGGCTTTGTCAGATAATCCGTTGCGCCATTATCCAAAGCAGAAACAATATCATTTTCGTTGTTTTGAACAGACAGAATAATAATCGCTTTATTATACCATTCTCTGAGTTCTTTCAGAATCTCGTGACCGCTTTTATCGGGCAATCCAATGTCTAACAAAATCAATTCTGGTGGATGATTGGCTGCCATAATAATACCCTGTTTTCCGGTTTCTGCCTGCAGAACTTTATAATCATTACTTTCTAAGGTGATTTCCAGCAGTTTTCGGATTTGCGGTTCATCATCTATGATAAGAATCTCGGCTTTATTCATTTTTAAGATGGTTGATATAAGACATTTCTGCAGGAATTTCTACCGTAAAAACAGCACCGCCATTTTCTTTATTATTCAATTTTATTTTTCCGTTTTGAGCTTCAACAAAACCTTTGACAATTGATAATCCTAATCCGCTTCCACCGGCCTTTGTGTTTGGAAGGCGATAAAATTTGTTAAAAACCAGATCCATCTTATCTTCGGGAAAACCATTACCATTATCAGAAATCAAAATAATTAAATTTTCCGATTGATGCCTCACTTCAATTTCAATGATTGAATTTTCAGACGTATATTGAATCGAGTTATGCAGAAGATTATGGATGATCTGTTCTGTAAATCCTTCATCGATCCTGAACAAAGGCAGTGTCTCATCGGACTGAAAAATAATCTTATGATTTTCATTAACCGATAATTTCTGAAGAACAGAATTAATCAAATCATTCATATCGCACCAATCAAATTTGGGACGTAAAATTCCATTTTCCAAGCGACTAATGTTCAAAAGGTTTTCAACCTGTCTATTCAGTCGAAATCCTGCTTTTCCAATTTCATTAAGCAAAATATTCTGATTGTCTATTGATAGTTTTTCTTTGTTTTCGTTAAGTGTATCAACTGCTCCTAGAATCGTTGCAATCGGTGTTCGCAGCTCATGAGAAAGGGAATTGAGAAGTGTGTTGTATAATTTGATCGTGTTTTCTTTTTCTTCTTTATCTCGTGCTTTTTTCTCAGCTTCTCTTATTTTGAAAGTCAAAACCGCATTGACCAAAGCAATGAAAAAATACAGGAAAAACATCAGCAAGTCCTGCGTATTGTTGATATGAAAATTATAAACAGGCGGAATGAAAAAAAAGTTCCAGATCAATGCACTTAAAACTGCCGAAATAATTACCGGAACGATATCGAAAAGCATTGCGATCACAGAAACCGTCATTAGCAAAATCAATGAAGATGTTCTGTAACTTAACCAGTTTTGCAAAGAAAAACATAAGAAAGCAACCATAAGCACGGTTAAAATGCTTACGGTATATTGCTTCGTCAAGGAAATATTTTTTATTAACGGTATTTTCAATTCATTTATCAAAAAGTTGAACAAAGTTAGTTAATAACGTATAAAGATTTTGTAAAGAAAACTTTTTCATTAATTGGAAATAATTAATTTCTAAAAAAACACTCTAAAATTATTAAAACTACTATTAAGTTAAAATAAAAAATCAATTCAAACCATCGACTATACAGCGTTTTTCATAGGCATAGGTATGATCGATGATGTTAAATTTCAAATTCTATTTGGAACTTAAACCAAAAAGTTTATAATTTTGCTAACGCTGTTAGGAAAACTAAAATGGGAGTACACGAACGCCGACAAAGAGAAAAAGAATCTATACGCGCCAATATCTTGGATGCAGCTTTCTCTTTGGCTAAAACGGACGGGTGGGCTTCTCTTTCCATCAGAAAGATTGCTGATGCTATAGAATACAGCGCTCCTGTGGTTTATGATTATTTCGAAAACAAAGAAGCTATTCTCTTTGAGATCTCTCTGAATGGTTTTCATAAACTACACATAGAACTGCTAAAAGCTCAGAAGAAACACGACACACCGGAAGAGCAATTGGTTGCAATTGTTGATGCTTACTGGAATTTTGCTTTCAAAAATAAGGAGTATTATCAGCTAATGTTCGGATTGGGAATGCAATGCAGCGGAAAAGGATTGATGAAAGAAGAGTTCTCTTCTTTTCAGGATTTACTGTATGATTGTACTTATGATATCATTGTTAAAAAAGGTTCAAACCCAGATAATGCCTGCCATTCTTCGCACGCATTATTTTCAGCGGTTCACGGTTTGATCTCAATTATGATGATGCGTAATGATGATATCCCTTCTACGATGAATAAGACAACACTTGATGAGACTGTTGCAGCTTATATAAAATCGTTATAATTTTTTTTCAATTTTCAATTAACACTGTTAGGAATATTAACACAGTATTAATTTTAATTTAATTATTAAAGGAATAATATCTGATATAATAGTTTCTTTATATTAACACTGTTAGATAAAAGAACATAGTTCAGATGAATTAATTAATCATATAATAACTTTTCAAAATATGGAAACAATGTAACTCAAATGCTAATATTTTGATTTTTAACTAACAACGTTAGATAAATTAACAATATTCAATTCTATTGCACTATTACTTAAAATTAACACACTTAAAAACTTGAAATGAAAATAACTAACAATTCTAAACTTATTGTACTGATCTCGAGTATTATCTTTTTGCAAAGTTGTACAAAAGCTGCAGACAATACGGCAATGGCTTTCCCTACGCCGGAACTTCCGGTTTATACCGTTATCACTTCTCCTGCAACAATTTATCAGGAATTCCCAACCTCTTTGGAAGGAAAAAACAATGTGGAAATCCGTTCTCAGGTAGACGGTTATCTGGACAGAATCTATGTTGAAGAAGGTTCTTTTGTAAGAGTCGGACAGCCACTATTCAAAATCGACCCACGTGTTTATGGCGAACAGATGAATATGGCATCAGCTAATCTCCAGGCTGCCAATGCCAATATTCAGAAAGCAAAAGTTGAAGTAGACAGACTTCAGCCGTTGGTTGCTGACAAAGTCGTTTCTGATGTACAACTGAAAACGGCAAAAGCCAATTATGCAGCAGCCGTTGCAGCAGCCGCTCAGGCAAAAGCATCGTTGGGTGGAAGTAAAATCAATGTTGGATTTACAACGATCACAGCACCCGTGAGTGGTTACATAGGAAGGATTCCTTATAAAAAAGGAAGCCTGATTTCCAGAACCGACCCTACGCCTTTGACTTTGTTATCGGACATCAGCCAGATCTACGCTTATTTTTCACTGAGTGAACTGGATTTCATTGCGTTCCAAAAGAAATATGCAGGCGCAACGCTTGAAGAAAAATTGAAGAATATGCCGGCGGTCGATTTGGTTATCGCAGATGGTAGCAATTATTCTGAAAAAGGAAAAATGAGCATCATTGACGGACAATTCGATAAAACAACCGGAGCCATCAGCGTTCGTGCCGTATTCCCAAATCCAAACGGAACTTTGAGAACCGGAAATACTGGTCGTGTCCGTATGCCGCAACTATTATCAGATGCAGTTGTAATTCCACAGGAATCTACTTTCGAAATTCAGGATAAAACTTATGTCTATGTTCTTGGAAAAGATAACAAAGTGACCGGAAAACCTGTGACAATCTCTGGAAAAACAGAACATTATTACTTTATTTCCGAAGGATTGAATAAAGGTGACAAAATCGTATTCACAGGAATAGGAAACTTAAAAGACGGTGTTCTTATCAAACCAAAAACGATCTCTTCTGACAGTTTATTAAAAGCCAATCCTTTGTAAAAATTATTCAGAAGATTAAAATTAAACTAGTATGTTAAAACAATTTATAGAAAGACCGGTTCTTTCAACGGTCATCTCCATTATATTATTGCTGTTAGGAGCATTATCGGTGTTCAACCTGCCGATCACATTGTTTCCAGACATTGCACCACCAAGTGTTCAGGTAACGGCATTTTATCCGGGTGCAAACGCCGAAGTTGTGGCGCGTTCTGTTGCCGTTCCTATTGAGGAAGCAGTGAATGGTGTTGAAAATATGACTTATATGACATCCAATTCCAGTAACGACGGAACGATGACCTTGAGCGTATTCTTCAAGCAGGGTTCCGATGCAGACAATGCTGCGGTAAACGTTCAGAACCGTGTTTCAAAAGCAATGAGCCAATTGCCTCAGGAAGTTGTTCAGGCAGGAATTTCGACTCAGAAAGTTCAGAACAGTTTCATTATGTTTATGGGTTTATATAGTGAAGACCCGAAAGAATATGATGAATTGTTCCTGCAGAACTATATGAAAATCAATATCATTCCGCAGTTGCAGCGTATCCCGGGAGTAGCTCAGGCGCAGGTTTTCGGAACGCGGGATTACTCGATGAGACTTTGGCTGAAACCAGACCGTTTGGCGGCTAACAATCTTTCGCCTCAAGAAGTTCTGAATGCTGTGAAAGACCACAATCTTGAAGCAGCGCCAGGTCGTCTTGGACAAGGGAGTAAAGAAACTTACGAATATATTCTAAAATATAAAGGTAAACTTAGCAAGAACGAAGATTATGAGAATATTGCCATAAAAGCCAATAATGATGGTTCTTTTCTAAGACTGAAAGACGTGGCGAGAGTAGAATTTGGTTCTTATACTTACACCGCCGCAAACAGAGTTGACGGAAAACCGGTTTCTGGTTTCGCAATTTTGCAGACTGCAGGTTCTAACGCCAACGAAATCTTAACTGAAATCGAAAAACAGGTTGAGGAATTCAAAACAACTTTGCCAAAAGGTGTGAAACCGATTATTATGTACAATTCCAAAGACTTTTTGGATGCGTCAATTCATCAGGTTGTTGAAACTTTGGTGATTGCATTTATTCTTGTTTTCATTGTTGTATTTATTTTCCTTCAGGATTTCCGTTCAACATTGATTCCTGCTATCGCGGTTCCTGTGGCGATTATCGGAACATTCTTCTTCCTGCAGTTGTTTGGATTCAGTATCAATATGTTGACACTATTTGCATTAGTTCTTGCCATTGGTATTGTTGTCGATGATGCAATTGTAGTTGTAGAAGCTGTCCATTCCAAAATGGAACATACAGGAATGCCTGTGGAACAAGCCACAATGAGTTCTATGTCAGAGATTTCCGGCGCTATTATTTCGATTACTTTGGTAATGTGTGCGGTATTTATTCCGGTTGGATTTATGCAAGGTCCTGCAGGTGTCTTCTACAGACAATTTGCCTTCACTTTGGCGATTGCTATTTTGATTTCTGCTGTCAATGCATTGACATTAAGTCCTGCCTTATGTGCATTGTTCCTTAATGATCCTCAGGGAGAGCACAGCGAACACGGTCACAAAAAAGGTTTTGGAGCAAGATTTTTCAATGCTTTCAATGTGGCATTCAACAATATGACCAGAAAATACATTTATAGTCTTAAGTTTTTAATTAAGAATAAATGGGTTGCAATTGGTGGCTTAGGAATTATCATCGCTGCGAGTATTTTCCTGATTAAAAAAGCACCAACCGGATTTATCCCGACAGAAGACCAAGGTTTCGTTTTGTACGCTGTGAATACGCCTCCGGGAAGTTCATTGGAAAGAACACATAAAGCAACGGAACAAATCGATAAAATCGTAAAAGGCGAAAATGCAACCAATCATCTTTGGGTAGCAGACGGACTGAATTTCATCAGTAATGCGAATGCTTCTCCCTACTCTGCAGGTTTCATCAAACTTAAAGATTACGAAGACCGCGGAGATATGAAAGACCCGGACCAGATTGCAGCCGCTTTGACAGGAAAAGTGTCTCAGGTAAAAGATGCGAATGCATTCTTCTTCAACTTCCCTACAGTTCAGGGGTTTGGTAACGTTTCCGGTTTCGAGTTTATGCTTCAGGATAAAACTAATGGTTCTTTTGAGCAATTGGGAACAACGACTCAGGCTTTTATTGGAGAATTAATGAAACGTCCCGAGATTGCATTTGCTTTTACCACTTATGCGGCAGGAAATCCTCAATATACGATTGATGTTGATACCGATAAAGCCAATCAGTTAGGTGTTTCGATTACAGAATTGATGCAGACAATGCAGATCTATTACGGAAGCAGCTTCGTTTCGGATTTCAACAGATTTGGGAAATATTATCGAGTAATGGCTCAGGCGGATATTCCTTACCGTACGGACACGAATTCTTTGGCCGGCATCTATGTCAAAAATAATCTTGGCGAAATGGTTCCTGTCAAAACTTTGGTGACTTTGAAAAGAACTTTCGGACCAGAGACGGTAACAAGGAACAACTTGTTCAATGCTGTGACCATCAATGGAACACCGAAACCAGGTTATAGTACAGGTGATGCGATTAGAGCTGTGGAAGAAACAGCGAAACAATCTTTACCGAGAGGTTACGGTTACGAATGGACGGGAATCACGCGTGAAGAAATCAAAACCGGAGGACAAACGGCTTTCGTTTTCCTTTTGAGCATTTTGTTTGTTTACTTTTTGTTAGCAGCGCAATATGAGAGTTACATTCTTCCGTTTGCCGTTATTTTAACGGTTCCGACAGGGATTTTCGGAGTGTTTGCTTTTACAGGATTGGCTGGAATTGATAATAATATTTATGTTCAGGTTGGATTGATTATGCTCGTTGGATTGCTCGCTAAAAATGCCATTTTGATTGTAGAATTTGCAGTTCAGAGAAGAAAAGCCGGGAAAACTTTGATTGAATCGGCCTTACAAGCTTCGAGATTGAGATTAAGACCAATTCTGATGACCTCATTCGCTTTCATTATCGGGATGTTACCATTGGTTTGGACGCAAGGTGCGGCAGCAAAAGGAAATCATTCAATCGGAATCAGTACCGTTGGCGGAATGTTTACAGGGGTTGTATTCGGGATTTTCATTATTCCGGTGATGTACGTGATCTTCCAATACCTGCACGAGCAAATGCCAAGTAAAAAGAAACGTAAGCTGAAAAAAGAAAAAGCAGCTCTGAATTTAATTTAAATTTAAACGCAAAGGCACAAAGATTTTTTCCATAATCTATATTGATAAGGTACAAAAATTTAAAATCTCCGATTTTATTTTGCGACTTAGAGTTTTTGACAATAAAGATTTATTTGTGCCTTTGCGATAAAAAAATAACAATCAATGAACATTATAAATAAAATAAAAGAGATTCTGGTCTCGACAGTAGTCGTAGCAAGCGCGGTTTCCTGTATGCCCAAATTAGCTTTGGACAAGGTGAGCCCGGAACTGCCAGAAGCCTTTCAATATACAGCAACGGCTGACACAGCGAGTGTGGCCAACCTGGAATGGCGACAGTTTTTCAACGACCCGATCTTGCAAGGTCTGATTGAAAAAGGCATCAAAAATAATTATGATTTGCAGATTGCCTTGAAACAGGTTGCCTCTTCGCAGGAACGACTAAAACAGGCAAAATATATGCAATATCCGGAAGTTGGTTTTGGCGTTACAGGTCAAATTACAAGACCTTCCGACAATAGTCTGAACGGACAAAGTATCAACTTGTTCCTTGGAAAAAGTTATGTTGAAGATTACAATGCAGCGTTCAATCTGTCTTGGGAAGCGGACATTTGGGGCAAAATCAAGAATCAGCAAGAAGTTTCGAAAATGCAATATCTGCAGACCTATGAAGCGACAAAAGCAATTCAAACGCAAGTTGTTGCAGCCATTGCGCAAGGTTATTATAACCTTTTGATGTTGGACAAGCAATTGGAAATTGCCAAATCGAATTTAGAGTTAAGTAAAAATACACTTAATATCACAGAAAAAATCTTGCAAAGCGGCGATGCAACATCTTTAGGTGTTCAACAGTCAAAAGCGCAAAAGGAATATACGGAACTTTTGATTACGCAACTGGAACAGAATATTAAAATCCAGGAAAATGCGTTGAGTATTTTGGTGGGTGAAAATCCGGCTAAAATCAGCAGAACGATTGAAATGTCCGACACGTCTCTTCCTCAAAATTTTTCTGCCGGATTGCCTGCAGCAATGGTAAGCCGCCGTCCGGATGTTCGTCAGCAGGAATTGGTTTTGTTAGAATCCAACGCTTTGATTGGAATTGCTCAGGCCAATATGTATCCTTCTTTGAAAATCACAGCCAATGGTGGTGTAAATTCATTTAAGTTCGATAACTGGTTTCAGATTCCGGCTTCATTGTTTGGCTCTGCTTTAGGCGGGATTACACAGCCAATTTTCCAGAAAAGACAATTGAAAACCAACCTGAATGTCGCGAAAATCCAGAGAGAGAAAAATGTTCTGGCCTTCCGTCAATCAGTTCTGAATGCCGTTGGCGAAGTTTCAGATGCATTGGTTTCTAATGAAAGCCTGAAAGTTCAGGAACAGAAAGCCGCAGAACAGGTTACGACCTTGAAATCCGGAATCCAAAGTGCTGAAAAACTTTATAAAAGTGGTTTGGTGAATTACCTGGAAGTCATCACAGCTCAGGCAAATTCTCTCCAAGCGGAATTGAATCTGGCCTCCATTAAAAGACAACGGCTCAGCAGTATTGTTGATCTTTACCGTGCTCTTGGCGGTGGGTGGAAATAGTAAAATTAAGTTATTTTTTGTTAAAAAGATGTAGTCTTTCGGGACTGCATCTTTTTTTAATTTGATTAATGGAACTATAAAGATTTCAAATACTTTGATTTTTTTTATCAGAGATTTCAAATATTTATTTCTTAGAATACTTATCATAAGCCTTTTTCAGCTTTTTATCATAAGCATTAGAAGCCTGAGACGGCCCGTTATATTTCAAAGCAAACCGAGTCCAATCTTTCTTCTGTAAAAACGGGATCAGTTTATTTTTTTTCAGATACATCCCGAATGCTTTCAACTGTAATCCTTCACTTTTATACATGTCCGCTGTAAAAGATTCTACATTTTTGTACCCGATATCTATTGCATTGAAACCCATAATCTGAAACATTCCCCAAGATGTTGCACAAAGAGCTGCTTCTTTTACTTCTTTATTGTCGGATAAGGCAATGGCTTTATTCAGTCTTTTATATTCTGCAGCACCACCTAAGTAATATTTTTTTGTCCAGGTTTTATATAAAATATCCGGATTTTTTACAGAAAACTTTTTGGGGTCTATTCCTCTTTTAGTAAGTTCTTTCCAAAAGATATGTCCTTCAAATAAAATTTTCGGATCACCGTTGATAAGAAACCCTGTTCCATTACTTTCGATTTCGTTGACGGCTTTTACAACAGCTAATTCCAGTTTGTACTGCTTTGCAAAATTTATTAGATCATCTTCAGATAAGAATTTGTTTTTCTTAGAAAATATCTCTTGTTGTGCGGAAAGTAAAATTGTCCAGGTTTTAATTCCCACAATCCCATCGACAACCAGTTTATTCTTTTTCTGAAAATCTTTTACTGCTCTGTCCGTATCAACATCAAAATAATTATCTACGATAATGTAATCGTAGCCCACTTCTAACAATATTTCTTTGAGGGTATAAACTGTTTTGTTTCTGGATTTGAGTTTAACGGTTTCCATTGCTTTATTTTAAGAGTTTAATTGATGATAATATTAGTAATTTTTTCTTTTACATCAAGTTACAATCTTAATAAAAAATAAAACTTTTAAAAGTTCTCTCATGCGTATTTTACAGCAAGTCCCTGTGTGCCATAAGATAGGCTAAAGCTTCTTTTACCGTTTGTTCCGGACTCTTAGGATTAAAACCCAACTCGTTTCTTGATTTTGAAATATCGAAGTTCTGCTGTAATCCTGAAAACATTGCAATGTCTTTAACGCTTAATACCGGAGGTTTTCCACTGATTTTAGCTGAAAGTTCCATTACACCTGCAATTGCATACAGGACAAATTTAGGAACAGAGCCAGGTACTTTGATTTTCAATTCCGGATAAAGTTTTTGAGCCAGTTTGGTGGTATCAGTAATGGTCATACATTTTTCGTTGGCTAAAATATAACGCTCTCCGGATCGCCCTTTTTCTGCAGCAAGATAGCAACCTTCCGCAACATCTTTTACATCTACCCAATTCAGCGTTATTTTAGTATCCATCGGTATCTGCTTGTTTAAAATTAATCCCAGTACGCCATAAGAGACATTCAACGGGAGAAATGCTTCACTACCAATCATTGCTCCGGGCATTACGGACACCAATTCAATTCCTAATTCTTTAGCGAGCTGAAAAGCCAGCTTTTCGCCATCATTCTTAGAATTATAATACATATCTCTTCTGTCCGGGTTGTATCCACTACTCTCTTTAGTCGGGAGATTGGTATAATCTAAAGCCGCAATAGAACTTACATACACAATTCTTTTTACCCCCGCCTCAGCTGCAGCTTCAATCGTGTTACGGGTCCCGTTCATATTGACGTCGTAGATTTCCTTTTTAGGATCTTTGGCCCATAATTTAAATGAAGCACCCACAGCATAAAATGTATGAACTCCTTGAAGAGCCTTTACAAATGAAGCTTTGTCGGTGATATCTGCCTGCACCACTTCACAGTCCAAATCTTTAAAACAGTCTTTATTTTTGATATTACGAACGGATGCGCGAACCTGAAATCCTTTTTTAATGAGTAACCTTACCAGATTGTTACCTAAATGTCCATTTGCTCCGGACACTAATACTAAATTCTTACTTGTCATTTTATTGATTTTAAATACTACTGCAAAGTTCATCCTTGCTTATTCAAAATCACTTCACAAATGTTACTTAAAAATCTGTTTGCGGATACGGCTTAAACTTTTAGGGTTCATCCCCAGAAAAGAAGCGATATACTGCATTGGAACATTATGCAACAACTCAGGATGTTCTGTCATTAATTTTAAATAGCGTTTTTCTGCGGTAAGTGTTGCCAGTTCTTTCGCCCGTTTCTCATTGTAGGATAACGATTTCTGAAACACAAAAAAACTGAAATCTTTAAATGCAGGACTTTTTTGAGTAAGCAGATCAAGATCTGTCTTTGTAATACGTAAAAGTTCACAATCGGTAATACATTCCAGATTTTCATCTGATCGGGTCTGATTTGTAAAATTGGAATAAGAAGTAATAAAACCCGGAGGACAATTGATATGCGTGGTTACCTCATCACCTTTATCATTGTAATGAAACAACCGTACAAAGCCTGAAACCACAAAATATAAATATTGAGGAACTTTTCCCTCTTCTTCAATCACTCTGTTTTTGGGATATAGGACGGGTTCAAAATACTGAATGCATAATTCTCTTTCCACATCTGAAAGTTGTGCACGTTCTGAAATAAGACGGATGAGTTGATCATGCATAATATCATTTTTTAATTCATCAGTTCAAAAAAACTGGAATTACGATCATTCAAATATAACATTACTATTCTTTATAAACACTGGAAAAAGCGATCAGAAAAGTATCATTACTATTTTTACTTAAAATGCCAAATGATAGTTTATAATCATTTGGCATTCTTTGTTCTAGTGACCTCAGCGGTGCATTTTCCGAACACTTTTGTAGAAGATTTGAATAAGCTTGTAGAACTATCGAAAATCATCTATAATCAAAAATAGAGTATCGTATAATATTTTTTATAAACCAAGATATAAATTTAAATAACTCCTTAAATTAAATATATTTATCTACAAAATTAAATTATTAAAACCATATAAGACTATATTTTTTGAAATTGTTCAATTGTGAAATGTAAACGTTCTAATAAGTTATCGTAAGTAATTATATCAACAATATTTTTATATTTTCTTTTGACTACCTCAAAATCGTTTTTTTGTTGTGATGATAAATTATTCTCCCTTCCCATAATAATTAATCCATTTGGGTTTGCTATTTTAATCTCAAAGCCTTCAGGCAATTGAGTTTTGTATCTTTTACTTAAAAAAAATTCTCCTTCCAGGCTCCAGCGGTTCAGATAATAGATGTATTTTTCAATTTGCATGACTGTTCCCGAAAGTTCTCTAAGAGGAATATAGTTTTCCCGATAAACACCTTTAGTCATAATGGCATTTTCAAAAGGTTTCTTTATTTCTATAACATCAATATACCCATTAGAATCTACTAAAAGAAGGTCAAGTTGTTTGTCTTTTATCCCATCTGCTAACCTAGCTTGTATAGGAACTGATTTAAAAGCCAAAATATATTTTGGATAGAGCAACAAAATAATCTGTAAAATTTCTTCCTGCCACTGGTGTTCACTATACTGGTTTTCATCTTTTAACATTTCTCGCAATTTTTCAAGAATCGTTTGATATTTTACTAGTTCTACATTGCGGAAAATTTCGGTCAAATTTGTCCCATGCATAAACAACTTTGTATCAAGATACTTCTGGTATACCTTTTCGGCATCCTTGACTCCTTCTAAATAATTTCTTAACAAGGAGGAGAGTCTGGCTTCGACGTATTTACGCCTTTCATAAGAATTTGGAAAATGTTTTAAGAGTTTTTCAAATTCTTCTACGGGAACAGCACTTGGGTTATCCCCACCCAAATAAAAATCATTAGGTGATATATTTTTAATTACTTGGAAAACAGAAACGTCTGAATCCGCAACAAAAAAATTTGTCTTTAATGGAACATTCTTATATATGAATATATCAAAGTTGTCGATAAGAATCCCCCTTTTTACTTTATAATAATCTGCAGTAAGTTCTGCAAATCTGAAGAATGTGGTTACTTCCATTTCGGGATCAACGTAATCGTCTATTTCTGTTGTCTCCTCAAATTCGGCATTATTCAAAATATCCCCTTCTGTATATCGAAAGGTTTTTTTAAGTTTTACCAACCCTTTAGCTTTAATCGTATCTGTTATCCAATTAACAGAACCTGCATATTCAGGAGTGTAACACAAAATCAGCCTGTCATCTTTTTTCAAAAAATTAATCATACGTGTTATCTATCATTTTGTATATCTATTATCTCCCATTCTTCTTTGTTAATACCCGAGAGATATTTATCAAATCTATCTTTGTGAACAGCAATACATAGTAGGTCTGTTGGTCGTGAAAATCCAACATATGCCATTTTTGTAGAGCTCTTATGATGTACTCTCTTATCATCAAAGGCATTCCCCAAGAATTGATTTGTTAGTCTTTCAGATTCATAATTACCTTGGAAATACGATTCTAAATATAAAGTAGCACAATGTGTTTGCCCCTTTACGGCGTGAACGCTTGTAATTTCAATTTCAAGCCCTTGTTCCTTGTAATGATTCGAAATTTCTAATTTCTCTACATTAATTTCAAATAATCTGGTTGTATCATTATTGATAAACGATATACTTGTCGAAGGTGCAACTTCAGAAAATATTGCAAAGAAATTTGGGATGTACGCTCTAATCCCTTCAAACACATCATTTGCATTTCCTTTAATTACACCCATTGACCAGTTATAAATATTTAGCTTTAACTCTTCATATTTTTGATGATCTTTTACTCTAATAAAGTCAATTAATTTTTTCTTCGTATAAGGACGCCCATCTAAAGTGTTTATATTTTCTAAGCGTAAAATTTTGAGAAAAGAATTCAAAATATTCTTTCTTAAAGGTTCTAAAGTCTGCTTACTCTTATCATAAAAAAGTAAGTAGCTTTTCAAACAATCATAATCTTGTTTAGGCTTGCTCTTTTCTTTTCTAAATCCTATATGATAATCTTCTAATCTCAATTTGGCATCATCTTGTCGACTGGTATCATCCTCTTTCCAATCGGTATTCCAACAAACAACCTTTATAGGCCTTTCAGGATTTGTAAAACTGCCCTGCTCTTTGTATGCCTTTACTATATGTGCAAATTGAGGGATAAGATTACCAATTGTTTCATTTTCAAATTTCAAGATATGGGGTTTTATAACACACACATTCATACCAACAATATTAAAGTTGACATCATTATACAAGGCAAATCTTTTCACGAAATTTGCAATTGGTTTACTAAGTCTTTGGCTACCGTTTAATCGTAAAACCTCTGCCCTGTCTTCCCAAACATCAATCGCTTTAACCGAATTATATATAGCTTGATTTTTATCTCCAATTCGTTGGATTATTGAAATGCTGTTTCCATCATCATAGAACACTTTTTCTAACAAATTATATTGATGTGTATCCATGTCTTGCATTTCATCTACAAACACGAAAGAAAAGCGTTTTTGTAAGAGGCTTTTTATTGAATTGTGCTTGTTTAAGTAAATATTTGCTAAGGTAAATGCGTCATTATAGTTTAAGATTCCTTTATTTAATAATCGCTTTTTGACGGCAAACAAATTCTTATAAGTATCTGTATGGCTACCGATTTTAGGAATACTAATTTCCTCAAATGAATCGAAATGAAAGAGTTTATCATTTGGGCCAATGGATAATTCCTCCATAAATTGTTTGAATTTGTTTCCAAGCCTTTTTTCTAATGCTAATCTGCTGCCATAGGGCAGGCTTTTATGCAGGCTTTCCCAAAATATTTCAGAATCAATTCTGATAGGCTTTTTGCCCTTCCAATGAACAAACATTGGTATTGCTAAAAAGGTATCTACAAAACTTTGAATTGTTCCAATAAAATTTGGATAAGAAAAAAGTTTAGGACAATGTTTTTGTACTTTTTCCTTTATCTCATCTATGGCTGTGTTTGTATGAGATATTATAAGAATTCCTGAGCCATCAGAAAAAGGAAGCTTTCGTTCTATAATAAGCAATTTTGCTAAAAGTGCTGTTGTTTTTCCGCTACCGGGAACGGCTTGTAAATCTATGGTATTAAGATTTCTGATAAACGCTTTTCGTTCATCATCAAATTCTTTTCCTTCAGGCAAAAGTATTCTTTCAGCATACCGAATATCGTCGTCGGTTATGTCAATTCCCTGTAGCATACTTAATGGCGTTTACAAGATAGTTTATGGCATCAATTTCCCCAATTTGAATTTCCCTTTCAGGTTTAATCAAATCTTCATCAATAACATTTGCAATTTGATAAGCAATTTCAGTCTTTTTTAAACCTTTATTTATCAATTTTTTCGCAAGGGCTTTTTCAAAATCAGTCCAATCGGTACCTGTATGAATTGCTTTAACTACCGTTTGAAACAGTGTTGTTAAACTTGTTGATTTAAACAACGAATATTCTAATGTCCAGTTTGGAGCTACAAAGTATTGTACACTTTGCTCTGCTTGTCCAATTATACTTTCTATTTTTTGTTGTGTTTCCTGTTGAACAGTATCCATATCCCTTTTTATGTAATCATTTGCGTCTTTTTCATATTCTTTTACATCAGAATCAGTAATTACGGCCACAGGAATTGTCATAAATGGTTCTACATTACGAAGATAAATTTTCGAATAGTGTTCAAAGCCTATATGTCCAATGTTTACAATCGAAACACCCTTTTCTGTTAGATTAATTCCTATAGCTTTTGCTATACTTGGCAAGAGAATTTCTTCCGCCCAACCCTCTACTAAAATGACACCTTTTGCGAAAAATAAATTTGCCTTTGTAGTGTCAAGGAATTTTTCTAAAAACTTATAATTGTCTCCACTTAATTTGGTGTAAGGATCACCCATTGGAAAAGCATTGCCATTATTGCAAATTATTAAATTTTCCAGTTTTAGTTTGGATGCTAAATTTGGACTATGGGTTGTTAGAATTAATTGAATTGCTCCTTGTTTTTGAAATGCCTCTATCACTTGCATCTGGGCTTGTGGATGAAGATGTGCTTCCAGTTCCTCTACTAATCCTAAACGTAAGCCACTCCAATTTGATTTGTTCAAATGAAGTAATTCGGCTGCCATAAATAATCGGTTCAGCGTACCCAA
>WPCJ01037832.1_pt1 | contig 25922 bp, 22 predicted proteins | sample 5399831 | NCBI WGS metagenome assembly WPCJ01 (sample SAMN12869470, study PRJNA574797) | sludge metagenome | isolation source: wastewater treatment of pH10 | place: China:Beijing | collected 2019-05-20 | reverse complement strand
GGGCTTAGAAGGATTGAACTTAATTTTTCCGGTATACCCCACAATATCGGCAGTCAGAAAAGCCAATTCTTTTATACTGACCTCTTTACCTGTTCCTATATTGATATGGCAATTACGAATATCTTCCTTATCTCCTCTCAGGTCGCTGAAGTTCACATTCTCCATGATAAAGACACAAGCGTCAGCCAGATCTTCACTCCACAGGAACTCTCTCATAGGTTTGCCCGTACCCCATAGCTCCAGATGGTTTGAAAATATCCCTATCTTATTGAGCGTAAAGACAAAATCGTCCATAGTGCTTTGTCCGTCAATCTTATCGAGGGATCTTCGCCTGAGGTCTTTTTGTATGCCGCTCCAGTTATTCTCTTTCATACATTTGGCCAGATGCATTTTTCGTATTAATGCCGGAAGCACATGGCTTTTTTCCAGATCGAAATTATCATTAGGACCATACAAGTTGGTAGGCATTACGGCTATATAATTAGTGCCATACTGAATATTGAAGCTTTCACACATTTTAAGCCCGGCAATTTTGGCAATCGCATAAGGCTCATTGGTATATTCAAGCGGTGAAGTAAGCAAATCTTCCTCTCGGATAGGTTGTGGAGCCTCTTTAGGATAGATGCAGCTGCTTCCCAGGAATAACAACTTCTGCACTCTGTGCCGGTAGCTTTCTCCTATCACATTGTTCTGTATCTGGAGGTTACGATAGATAAAATCGGCACGATAGGTATTATTTGCGACAATTCCTCCCACATAAGCCGCTGCCAGAACCACATAATCCGGTTTCTCTTCGTCGAAAAATCTTTTGACAGCAGCACCATCCATTAAATCTAACTCACTGTGAGAGCGGCCGACAAGGTTGGTGTACCCTTTCGATAACAGATTTTTCCAGATAGCAGATCCTACCAAACCATTGTGTCCGGCAATGTATATTTTGCTATTTTCATTCATTGTCGATTGCCTCTTTTATTTTTAGTTTTTTTACAAATTTCATATCGTGCCTGACCATTAATCTGACCAGTTCTTCGAAAGAGGTTTTACGGGGATTCCACCCCAGTAATGTCCTTGCCTTAGTAGGATCACCCAGAAGCTGTTCTACTTCAGCAGGGCGGAAATATTTGGGATCTACCTCTACCAATATCCTACCTGTGGCAGTATCTATTCCTTTTTCATCTATACCTTCACCTTCCCAACGGAGTTTGATACCGGCTTCGGCAAAAGCGTGAGTACAAAATTCGCGCACTGTGTGCATCTCTCCGGTAGCAATTACAAAATCTTCGGGTTTGTCGTGCTGGAGCATCAACCACATACATTCTACATAGTCTTTGGCATATCCCCAATCTCTTAATGCATTCAGGTTACCGAGATAGAGTTTGTCCTGTTCTCCCAGCGCAATACGGGCCACGGCAATCGTTATTTTTCTGGTGACAAAGGTCTCTCCCCTGCGCTCACTCTCGTGGTTAAAGAGGATACCATTCACGGCAAACATATTATATGATTCCCTGTAATTTTTCGTAATCCAGTAACCATATAGTTTTGCCACTCCATACGGGCTACGGGGATAAAAGGGTGTCGTCTCTTTCTGAGGCACCTCCTGGACTAATCCGTAGAGTTCCGATGTGGATGCCTGATATATTTTTGTTTTTTGCTCCAGCCCAAGAATACGAACTGCTTCCAAAAGACGGAGCGTACCCACGGCATCTGTCTCTGCCGTATATTCAGGCACATCGAAACTTACTTTTACGTGGCTTTGTGCTGCCAGATTGTAAATTTCATCCGGTTTTGTCGTTTGGATGATACGGATCAATGAACTGGAATCAGTCATATCTGCATAATGAAGATTGACCAGCCTGTCACGCCGCATATCCCTTACCCATTCGTCAAAATATAGATGTTCTATACGAGCTGTATTGAAAGATGAAGAGCGGCGTATTATCCCATGTACTTCATACCCTTTTTCAATTAATAATTCTGCCAGAAAGGATCCGTCCTGTCCTGTAATACCTGTTATCAGCGCTACTTTTGTCATATTATTTCCTATTTAGTTTTTAAATTCTTAGTTCTTAACTTTCATCCTATATCTATCCGGCATTTTCGTAAGCTTTATTACCAAACAGCGTCATAAAAATTATTTTTATATCCCAAATAAAATTCCATTTCTCCAGATACTCCATATCATACTCCACCCTTTTTTCCATTTTCCAGAGTTCGTCCGTCAGTCCTCTGAATCCGTTGACCTGTGCCCAACCGGTGATACCGGGTTTAACAAAATGGCGCACCTTGTAATGGCGGATCAGTTCGGAATATTGTTCGGTATGTTTCAACATGTGTGGACGGGGACCTACTACCGACATGTTACCGAGAAATACGTTAATGAATTGCGGTAATTCGTCGATATTGGTTTTTCTCATAAAGTGACCTATTGACGTGATGCGAGAATCATTCACTTGTGCCTGTTTGCTATCGGATTCACTATTCACGGTCATCGTCCTGAATTTATAACACCAAAAAGTTTTATTGTTGATACCTGTTCTTTGTTGTTTGAAAAACACCGGCCCTCTTGAATTTAATTTTATCAGTAGGCTCATAATAGGAAATAACCAACTGAATATAAACAGAATCACAGCAGCTGAAAACAGAATATCAAAAATACGTTTCTCTGTACGTAATGTCAAACTGTCTAATGGGATCTCCTGTGGGTTGAACATTTCAAAATAACGAGCCGATTCTTTTATTCTGCCCATGCGATTATTGTTACTCCAATATCCTTTTGTAAGTACATACCTTACCCGCATCCCCGTCTCATTACATTTGGAGAGTAACACTCTGGTGTTTTCTTTCGTGAAATAGGATGGATCAGTTACAAAAAGCATATTCAATTTGTATCTTTCGGACAGAGAGGGCAAATCGTCCAAATTACCCAATGTAGCAAAATCTGACTGTAGTCCTTTACTTGAAAGATACCCTGCCAGCTTAAACCCTAAAGAGGGATTATCATTGAGCAACTTACCCAATACCAGATCCGAGTTCCCTACCCCAAGGATAGCTACCCTATGGTGTGCATACCCGTTTTTATACCTGTACAGTTGCACTTTGTAAATAAGATAAAAAACAACGACCTTGAACACAAAGAAAAATCCCGTATATTCAACCAGAAATCCCTTGTGGTATCCTGTGGGGAGAAAAATCTCGGCTAACAGAAAGAGAATGGCAAGAAGGATGAGAAACCGTATGCTGAAAGCTTTCACTCTTTCAGTATAACTATCCGTAAAAAAGTAATTTCTGTTCGAATAGATAATGTAGGCCAATAATTCAGAAATATTGGCATGCAGGATATAAAGGTTTCTTCCCGGAAGATCAATATAATTATACATCGGGCTATTGTAAAATACCATATAAACCGATATATTTAAAAGTAATAAATCGAAGAGAAGATGGAGGAATCTTACTCCTGAATGATCTGTCTTCATAAGCTGTGATTATAAAAAAAATACAATTACATTAAAAAAAGGACTCTTTGAGTCAACGAATAGAAAGAATAATTCCCTCTATGATTTAGTGGCGTTTCGTTTTACAGTTTGCGATTGTAAAGCAGTAAACGGTGGATTTTTAGCAGGATTTTTAAATTTCTCCTTCAGAATTTGAGACACAAACAAAGTATTTCCTACCAGATATCTCCTCCACATACGGCGGGGTTCGCGAACCAACCGGTAAAACCACTCCATTCCGGCGTTTACCATCCAGGCCGGTGCACGTTGTACGGTACCTGCATAAAAGTCGAATACGGCTCCAATGCAACAAATATGGCCGGCATTCAATCGATCGAAATGGTCAAATGCCCATTTCTCCTGTTTGGGTGCAGTCATCCCCACAAAGAGTACATCCGGTTTAACTTGATTCACCGCGTCAATCATGACCCGGTTTTCTTCTTCCGTGAACTCCGGTTTATACGGGGGAGAGTAGCTATATACCTCCAGACCGGGAAACTCCTTCTCTGCTCTTTTCTTGATGAGGTTCAAGGTAGCTTTCGAGCTGCCAAGGAAAAAACATTTGCCCCCTGCCGCATGTACCCTTTGCATTTCATAACGGAATATGTCGTCACCGGCTATCTTTCTTATTTTTTTACCTTGTAGCAACCGAGTGGCCAGCACCACACTGATGCCGTCAGGCAATAATATATCGCTGGCCTGAAGCGCCTCACGGAAAACGGGGTCTTTTTTAACCGTATTATACGAATGGGCATTCAACGTGGTGATCAACTTTTTGGAAGAAGTTATTTCCTGTAAAGGACCATTGAATAGTTCAAATTGCTGTAACATAATTCTGTGATTTTTAAAAACATTCAAACATACTGTAAACGACACTTATAACTACCGGTTAAGGAGTCCAGGAAAAAGTGTATCTCAATGATGTGAGACAATTATGAAGTTCTTTAAAGCGAATCAGACCGATATTCGGTTCTCCTTCGAAACTGGAAGTACCCAGATCTATGTAATCGAACCCCATATCTTTGTAATGGTAGAAACAATGTTTATACATAAGATTCATAATGCCTAAATTTCTTTTTTCCATATCATCGCCCATAAAGATTCCCTGAACGATCTTTTCATGTCCACGATAAAAAACGCCGGCTCCTAAGACATTGCCGTCACTGTCCTTCACACAGAAGAAGTCTACAGGCACAATACGATTCATTTCCAGTAGGTCATCCAATGACATATGTATTTTACGTCCTTGCTCCTCACGGTTCCGGAGAATCACCTTATACCCTTCTTCCATCGAATCCCTATCGGTCACCATCGACCAGGAGAGACCATGCTTTACTGCCTTGCGGCAATTTTGTTCCACCACATACTTGGCCCATTTACCATCAAAATTCTTTAAGTCTGCCCAATTACAGATATCCGGTGTGGCCATAGTAAATCCAATCTTGATAAATGCATTGACCAGCTTTGCATTCATATTGGTCTGGTAAAGGTTGGGAGGTAATGTAACAGATATCTCTTCCAATCCTTCTTTTCTGACATACTCTTTCAGATCTATAAGAAAATTGGATATCGTATAATAAAACTGATGTTCGTGCGAATAATGAAATCCACCGAAAGGAGCAGAAAAAGGTGATTTAAGGACACCATCCTTTATACCCGCGATCAATCCCATGGATGAATCATCCTCTTTTATTAACCTAACCACTCTGTCACATTTGTTCTCTACCATACCGATAAACGTTTCCGATATAAACATATGCGGATCAGAAGTAAAACGTCTTCTGTACTCTTCTTGTGATACTGCTACAAGCATTTCTTCTATTTATTAATAACTTCCTGTAATATATCTAGTAATTTTTGCTCAAAAATAGGGAGCGTAAAATTTCCCTCATATTTCGTTCTGCCATTTTCTCCCATTTGCTTACGCAATACAGGATCAAACATCAGGCGTTCAATCCTGTCTGCCAAAGTGCCCGCATCATCATAGGAAGATAGCAGAAAACCTGTACGTCCCTCATCTATCATATCCGGTATTCCCCCTTCGTAAACAGTAATCACCGGCAGGTTATGTTGCATGGCTTCCAGAATCACCAGAGGAAAGTAGTCAGATCGTGAAGGCAACACAAAAATATCAGCCTGTTCAAAAGCCATCTCTTTCAACCGCCCATGTCGTGTTCCGAGATATTTCACCTGATCTTTCAAACCATTCTCCTGTATAACCTCGTTGAATCGCTTTTCACTGATATCGCCTTCTCCCCCAACGAAATCACACTGAAATGAATAGCCTTTATTCTTCAGGATCGAACATGCTTCCACCAATACGAATACGCCTTTATCCTCTACAAGATTCGAGAAAAAAAGAATATTGAACGCCCTGTTTTCGGGTAAGGCTATTAAAGCGGCACTGGGTTCATAATCCTTAATACCGTTTGGGCAATAATAAACATGATCCTCCGACACATATGATTCTATATCGTGGTATAGATGCCCGGAAAGCAGGATTACAGATGTATTTTTGAAAATAAACCGGTAAAGCAGATGATTGAGTTTCTTTCCGCTTGCCTCTTTTATTCCTTTAGTATGGATATGATAGACAATTTTTACCCGAAAAATACGTAATAGAATTGTCAGGAATACATCTTTATGAAAACAGGAGCCGGTAGTTGTCAATGCATAATAACAGAGAGCGGGCCTACGATGAACCAGTTTGCCCAATAACTGAAACCATATTTTCACAAACCGGATAGTTTTTACAAGTCCTGCTTTTCCACGTACATGTACCTTACGAGACAAGATAAGATTGATGTATCTTCCCCTGAATGCAGTATTGATCAATGTGCTCTCTTTTATTTGCTTTCCTATGATGGAGTAGCCATACACCGGTGGTGGAATATGGAGCAGATAGAGTATGTCATTCTGTACAGGGTTCATAATATTTCTTTATATAGCCGAAAATAAAATTCAATCATTTTGATATATATCATTCACAAGCACTCTTGGATATTATTTTTTGAAATGATCCCAAATAAAAGGAAAAAACACCTTCATCCACATCAAGAAGAATGAGTAAGGTAGATACAGTGGAAAATGCTTCCTGATATAATACATATACTCATTATAAGCAAGTCCTTTGGGGCTTTTCATCCAGGCAATCCGCTGTTTCAAGGGGATAGTACTGTCTTTCCATTTTTTTCCGTGATCATAATTACATGCACCACAAACATTGGGGGCCAGCCATACCGGTATTTGCTTTTTAACCGCTTGCAGGGAATAGTCATAGTCAGCAATTCCATGGGTATACTTTTCTGAGAATATACCAATTTTATCCACCACATCTCCACTGATCCATAACACATTCGCATTGGTGAATTCACACCTTTGGGGTTGACTTGCCGGCTCTAGTTTCTGTGCAGTCATTATAAAATGGTTTTTTTTAATAACCGATGCTCCGTAACTTACCATACCGCTATCATCCATTGTAGCACCGGAATAGATTCCCTTCTTTCCTGTCTGTGCAAGCGAATAGGCCTCGGTTTCCAACAGGTGGACAAAAAAATCAGGATATAATACCACATCGTCATTGATGAGTAAATAAGCATCATATGACTTTTCGCCCATAGCAGTTTTCCATGCCAGGCGCATTCCTCCTGCCCAGAAAAGGTTCCCATCACCTTTCAGCACCTTCACCTGAGGGAAGAGCCCTTTTACAGCCTCTCCGGTTCCATCGGAAGAACCATCATCCGTCAGAAACATGTGGAGTTCATATTCTGTCGGGATTGTTGCCTTAAAGAAGGAGGAAAGACAGTCGATCGTCTTAGTTTTCCGGTTGTGGCACGTTAGCAAGACTGCTATATTCTGTTTCTGCATATTTGTTCTTTTTAAATAGATATTGTTGAAGGTGTACATACCGGACATCAAAGATGCCACGCGCCCAAATCGTCACATCTCTCACAGACATACTCCTGAATGATTCTGAAAAACAAAGTCCTATCATCACCATCAGCATAAAATAGTTAAGCGTAAAGCTATTCACATCTTCTATCCACGAATAGAGCCAGCGGAATGCTACATAGATTCCCAGCATCTTTGCATAAATATTCCGGGATCGGTTGACAGCCAGATACGACGCCCTGAAAAAGATAAATGAGTAAAGAATTACCCCTACGATACCTGTCCAGGTAAACACATTGGCGAGTCCGATTTCGTTGGTAAGCCGTTCGTATCTCCCGGTCAATTCCGCTTCACGTATTCCAAACGTGTAAGAGTCATTTCCCCGTGCAGGAGTACGTCCCAACAGCCAGTAGTTATTAAGGATCGCAGATTCCAGTACCTCCTCATAGAGAAAGGTTCTGGTATCTGCCATCAAATCTTCATCAACACGGTTTCCTTGTGCATCAACACCTTTACCTGTATACTCACCTTTGATATAATCTTCCGTATTAAAGACATTGAATATACCGGAAACACCCAAGCCAAAAAGTGTGAGAGGAATCACAAATAATGCAATACGTATCCATTCCATCATCTTCACAGAAATACTTTTTCTGAAATAATAAAGTAACAGGACAAAGAATGGAATACCGAATTTTATCACATTACTCCGGGCTCCCAAATCAACCAGGATAGTAAATACTGTAATAGCCAACAAAATCATTTTCTGTCGCTTGGTAAGTATCGGTAAAAACAGGATCAGGAAACTGACCGGGATCAGGTAAAATCCGTAAGCATCTGTCCTGACGATCACTGCGAACACCACAAATAATGGCAAGACATATTTCATGAAAAATGAAAGTAACGACTGCACGACCATTTTATTGGTTGATGCAAATATCACAACCGGTAACATTAACGCCATAGCATTTCCAATTAAACCTTTCCAGTCCCAATAAATTTCAGCAGCAAACATTCCTCTTATGATGCAAACGAGATTCCATATCAAATAGATCCATACAATAAGCATATTGTCCTGGTTTCTTTTATCGAAGAAATAACGACGGGAAAGAAAAAAAGCTAACAGGATCAGGAAGGAAATAGCCCACCAAATCGTTGTATTATCTAAAACTCCTGCCATTGGTACTCCCTGTTTAAGAAAAGGAACTACTGAATAGACCGCTAACAATAAAATTGTAACCGGGAGAAAATGGCTGATAATCTGTTTATTTACTCTATTCATTGGTCTTATTTTTTTAAAAAAATTGCTTTAAACATTATACTGCTTATTCGATGTTACTACATCCACCTCTATAATTATATCAGCCATTTTACAGTGTTAATAGTGCTTTACACCGTTGGCTTTCATATACCAGTAATTGAGGCTCAACTTTCGTAAAAATCGTCTACCGTTATAGCCATTTATTCCCTTATACCGGAATCTTAACCAATTCTCATAATAGCCCGACAAGTCTAATGGATTGAAAATACTTAAGTGGCGGGTCAGGTATTTTTTGAAAACCTTAAAACCTTCCTTTTTTCTGATCTCTTCCAACTTCGGACTTCTGGAAGTTGCATTGCTATGTACCCTGTAGGCTACTGTAGGTTTCTCCATATAATGCAACCTGTACCCCTCTTCCAATGCTCTTATCACCATGACCATATCCTCGTATATCTTGAATTCCTCATCTAAGAACATCCCTTTCCCAATCATTTCTCTCTTACAAAAGAAAGTGGGAGTATTCAAAAAGACCGGCCATCGGGAGTAGGTTTTCATCTGTTTTTCGGCCGTGGGCAAACTTGAAAAGTGGATCAGCCCTTCGTTAAGTACCTTATCCCTGATCAATACACCGTTTTCATCAATTTCTCTGACATCCGAGGCTATAAAGGAAGCTTCGGGAAATTGCCTTGTATAGGTTAGATTATCGTCAATTGCACTATCAATAAGGATATCATCTCCGGAGATTACTTTGATCCAGTCACCCACCGATGCACGCACTCCTCTGTTACAGTTAGCCGAAATACCGGTATTACGTGGTACGGTAATTAATTTTGTCGTCGAAAAACGATCCTTATTTTCCACTATCCAATCCGCGCAAAGCTGAACAGTTTGATCACGGGATCCGTCATCACTCACTATCAACTCAAGATTTCCCCAGGTTTGTGCTTTTACGCTTTCGAGAGCCTCAATTACATACCTTGAGCTGTTGTATGTGATAATGATCACCGATACCAATGGATTGTCCGTTACTTTCATAAGCATTTATTTTCTTTTAATTTTTCGTATAAAATTTTGAGTGAGTTCTTTTATCCCTATCCTTTTTTCCAGTTCCCTGAATGAGTACCACGATGAAACGGCAATTAGCAATATACCAATTAAATAACTATAAGGGCGTTCGATAAAATGTACCACTCCAAACGTGAGTAAAGCCAAAAGGAATTGTATTGTAAAAATCTTTTTAAAAACAGAATGAAATGAGAAATTATATTTCACTTTTGCAATGATGAATACCTGTATAAGATAAACAATATAGGAAACCATAAATGCAAATCCTAACCCATCTAATCCTCCCCAGCGAAAACCAAGAATACCAAAAACCAGCATATACAAACTTCCTCCCAATTCATTCCAGAAGTACAGTTTTCCCTCACCTTTCGCCAGAAACACAAAGGCGATAGCCCAGCTAACAGCTTTGAAAAAAATCCCCAGTGCCGCCCAGTAAATCATACCGGAGATGACCAAAAACTCCGAAGAATATAAGATCAAAACTGCTAAGTTCACAAATACCAGAAAAACAATGAGAATAGGAGCCAAAAGGAGTAGTGCTATTTCGGATTGCTGGTTGATACTCTCCCTGCATAAACCGTTATCCGAAGCTACTCGTGATAAGCCGGGAAAGTAATCGGTTCCCATCGCCGTGAAAATCATTCCCACATAAGTGTTGATCAAGGTAAAACCGGCAGTATAAAAACCCACATCATCCACACTACCGGTATGATTGATATAGATCCTGACCAAATAGCCCGTAATCAAGGCAACCAATCCGCTCAGGCTGATTATAAAACCGGTTCCCATCATACTTTTCCCCTCAGCAATGGTTTTCTCCCCCGAGACTGTTACTTTCTCCAGCTTGATCTTCCGGGCGAAATACCATGCGAAAAAGAATGTAATAAATGCCGTAATAATAATTACCGGCACAATCCCGTCCATTCCAAACAGATAGTACAATGGAACAGTAACAAACAACCCCACCAGGCTTCCGTACAGATTGGCCTTTGCCAGATGCTGTATCCGACGTAATGCCTGTAGCGTTACCAATTCCCCCGTAGTCAATTGATTCAGGAGCAATGTAACGGAGATCCAGATAAAAGGCAGCGTGTATTCCCTATTTCCGAAGGTGAACTCGCTCAACCAGGGTGAAAAGACCAACGTAACCAACGCACCGAGCAGTCCGGATATCCATACCATACGCCGTAAAACAGTAACAACCGTAGAAATGCGTTTCTCATCACCGGTGTTAGTCGCTTCAGAAATACTTTTGACGGCGATCGTGCCAAGTCCAAAATTGGTCAGTCCATTCACCAAACCGGTTGTAGTGGTAAGCAGTCCCACAACCCCCATACCGGTCGGCCCCAATAATACCGCCACAAACTTGGAACGTATTATCGAAATCAATATCTGGAAGACCTGTACTCCACCAAAAACTGAAGTAGCCTTCATGATCTGCCGGTATGAATCTTTCTTTTCTGTCATTTTTTTTTACACTAATGCGTCAACAAAAAGCGTTAACAGCATCTACAATTGTTTTTACTTCTTCATCGGTGATCACCGCACTAATTGGCAAACTCAATACCTCTGCATGTATCTTCTCTGTAATCGGGAATGAAAAATCATTCCAGGCACTGTATGCTTTTTGTTTATGAGGTGGGATCGGATAATGGATCAGTGTCTGTATTCCCTTTTCCCGGAGGTAGTGCTGCAATTCGTCTCGTTTTGCTGAGCGAATGATAAACAGATGAAACACATGTGCATTCCAATCATTGATCACCGGTAATGTAATATGGGGATGGATGATATGTTCCAGATAATAGGTAGCCACTTCTCTCCTACGGGTTGTTTCACTATCGAGATGTGCCAATTTCACATCCAGCACGGCAGCTTGCAATTCATCCAGACGACTGTTATATCCCTGATAATCGAATCGGTATTTCACTGATGAGCCATAGTTGGCAAGGGTTCTTACTACTTCACCAAGTCCTTTATCATTGGTGGTAACGGCTCCGGCATCACCCAGGGCACCCAGGTTTTTACCGGGATAAAAACTGTGTCCTGCAGCATCGCCCAATGCACCGGTTTTCTTCCCGTTAAATTTACAACCATGTGCCTGAGCATTGTCTTCGATCAGTTTTAAACCATATTGTTTACAAAGGTTACCGATCTTGTCAGTATAAGCACATTGTCCGTAGAGATGGACGATCATGACTCCTTTTGTCTTCGAAGTAATTGCCGCCTCGATTTTTTGGTCGTCGATCTGGTAGGTAGTTATATCCGGTTCCACCAGGACAGGCACCAACCCACTATCAGAAACAGCAAGAATAGAAGCGATATAGGTATTGGCAGGAACAATGATCTCATCACCCGGTTGCATTACCCCTATTTCCATGTAAGACCGCAAAATGATCCGCAAGGCATCCAGCCCATTGGCTACACCCACGCAGTAATCGGTTCCGGTATATGCGGCGTAGCTTTTCTCGAACTGCTTCACCTCTTCTCCTAACAAATACCAGCCGGCATCAATCACACGTGACACGGCATCATGGATTTCCGGAGCGTATTGTTGCGTTATTTTTTGTATATCAAGAAATTTTATCATCTCCATTCTTGTAAGCTAAAAATTGATTATAGTCCCTGATATAATCACCGGCATCATATAAGTGCGATGCCAGTACCAGACATACCGATCCCGATGAAAATCCGATCTCCCCGGCCCATATACCGGGCGGGATATGTAGCCCAAGATAGGGCCGATTCAGTGTCACAGTTCGTTTTGTCTTTCCGTCATCGAGGATGATATCGAATGCACCACTCACTGCAACCAGGAACTGATGGCACTCTTTGTGTGCATGCGCTCCCCGATCCTCACCTCCGGGTATATCGTAAAGATAAAAAACACGATTGACCTCGAACGGGATTGATCTTCCATTTTCAATCACACTGATATTACCTTTTTCGTGTTGATGCTTACCTATTTCAATGATAGAGCAATCATAAATAGTAGGTTTATTCATTGCGGATTTTCTTTAAATGATTTGTAATCATAAATATAATCCGACAAGTCGAATTTTGTAGATGCCAGAACCAATGCTACCGAATTGGTGGAAAAATTCTGCATCTGTCTCCATACTCCTTTAGGAACATACAATCCATAATAGGAGCGATTCAGGGAGAATAGTTTTTTCGATTTACCGTCATCCATCAATACTTCGAAACTTCCGGATAATGCCACAATAAACTCCTGGTTGTTTCTGTAGGCATGACCACCTCTCACCTCTCCCCCCGGAACATCATAAATCCAATAAGTACGTTCAATTTTGAATGGAATATGATTGTTCTGTTCAATAACAGAGAGATTTCCTCTTCTGTCAAAATTCTTGGGAAGTTGAATAATTTCCGCTTCATTGAATGTCATCTTGCAACTCCTTTAAAACATGTTAAACATCAACTATTTACAGGACAAAAAAAGACAGTATATTTTAAAAAAAAGACATTACTTCATCCGCCAATTATAAGCCAATTTATGCATATCCATACCCATATTTCTTATAAAGGCCATACCTGTAGGACGCTTTATTTAAATTAACAGAATTGAGTATGAAATACATCTTCTTGAGTTTGTTCTCATTAAAATACCTGTCAGCGTCTTCCACAAACTTTTTCGGAGTGACACCGGCACGGGTAACAAACAGATTCACATCAGCAATGCGGTTCAGTAAAAAGCCGTCGGAAACCATTCCTATAGGTGCTGTATCAATAATGATAAAATCATATTTACTTTTGAGAGTACTGATCAATTCATCCAGCGCCGGCTTTGCCAATAATTCATTCGGATTGGGAGGAACAGATCCGGCAGTGATAACGGATAAGTTGGGATGAATCCCCGATGGCTTTATCAGCTCCTCCTTATCCATATAGCCCGAGAGGTAGAGTGTCATACCCTGCTTGCTATCCAATCCCAACTGTTTGGCCAGTTTCGGTTTTCTGATATCTAGTTCTACTAATAATACCTTTTTGTCGAGGAGTGCCAGACTCATACCTAAGTTAACTGAAACAAACGATTTACCTTCACCGCTAACACTCGACAGTATATTGACCACTTTTTTATCTTTACTGTCAACTACAAACATAAGGTTGGCCCGCAGGAGTCTTAACATTTCGTTAAAGCTATCGTTATTGTCCTGTTTCACCATAACTGTTTCCGTCTGTACGGTCTTAGGTATCTCTCCCAACAACGGGATGGAGGATATTTTCTCCAGTTCCTCTTTATTCTCCAATTGAAAACGGAATAAATCTCTTATATAAATGCCTATTACAGGTAATACCAGTCCAAGGACAAAGAAGAAAAACAGAATAATTATTTTCTTTGGCCATGCCACACCCGCTACCCGTATATTGTCCACCAATTTAGAATTGGGCTGTACAGCCGTCATGTTCATGTAACGTTCTTCTTTCTTCTGAAGCAGATAGAGAAACAAATCTTCTTTGATATTCTGCTGACGTTTAATATCGGATAATGCCCTTTCCTGTCGTGGAATAGCCCTGACCATGGCATTATTACGAGAATATTCATCATTGATATCCCTCAATTGGATCTCCAGCGTATTTTTTTCTCCTTGCAAACCGGAAACAACAGAACTGAATGTGGATGCCAGTTGATTATTCAGATTGATCATTGATTGATTGCTACTGGAGGCAATTCGTGACAGCCTGTTTCGCTCCAATACCAAATCATTGTAGGCCGTAATCTGGGAGTTCAATACGGTACTTTGAATACCGGTATTAGCCGGAATAAGTTGGGTGTGTCCGCTCATTTGCCGCACAGAACTTAACAAGCTTGAGACAATTCCCAATTGTGTCTCTACATCCATTCTTCGCTGGCGAACACTAGCCAGTTGTGAAGTATAGAGGTTGGCCTGGGAAGAGATATCAGTCAGACCCTGTGATTGCCTAAACTGCTGTGCCTGATCTTCCACACTACTTAATTCATTGCTCAGATTGGCAAGATGCTTATCAATTACCTGTGCTGTTTTTTCAGCCAATTCTAATTGATCACTAATCCCCTGTTGATTATAAGCTTCAATATAGTCTCTGAGGAAATTCACCCCTAATTCCCTATTGGGGGCAGTCATCGTGATATTTGCCACAGTAGAGTTTCTTGAGGTTAGTTTTACATCCAAAGACCCCTTTAATCCATTGGCAACACTTAATGGATGCTGAATAATTACTCTGATCCACCTTTCTTCTGTCGGCAACATCTTGCTTTTTGACAGCTTGAGTTGGCCAAAGGGTAATTGTATAGTGGAATCATTTCTGGAAGCTTTTACCTGGTACTTTTGCTCGTTAAATTTTCCATCAAACAGATAATTACCATCGGGATAGGCTATCAGATCGAACGTTATACCATTTTTACCCAAGGCGTTTAGCTGTTCTTCCGATAACATAACCTTAACAGGTAACTCGTTTCCATATAGTACCGCAGTCTTTCGTTTGGGAAAGTTGGGGATAATTTTATCCAGGCCAAGCAGAGGACTCATTTCAATATAGGTGGCATACAAATGGTTTTTCCTGACCACCTCTTCACCAACCGGCGACATCTTCAGAATCTCTATTTCATTTTCAACATTATTCCGTCTGAAGACTACTCCCATATTATGTTCCATATTCAGTTCGGTAGTACCTCCCTTCTGATCGTCTTTGAATAGAATGGAAGTAGTTATCTGGTATTTTGGCAATGTAAAATAGATATAAGCTGCAGCAATACCAAGAAAAAAGACGATGGAAAATACAAACCATTTCCAATAAGACAGATATTTCATCAGAATGGCGGTCACATCAATCTTTTTCTCTGATAACTCCATAAACTCTTCTTCTACTCCCATATACTTATTCATAATTTTCCTTTTTGAGATATTTATCGGCGTGTCAAAGTATAAATGGTGACTCCCAATGTGGCTAACGAAACCAATACTGATATAGTGGAGTTCCGGAAATTATCCGCTTCCCCAAATCTGGATGAATTAGCTCTTGTCTGATTGGGTTCCACATAAACCACATCATTTTGTTCCAGGAAAAATGCCGGAGAATCAAATACATTCTTATCGTTAAGATTCAATGTATAAATTACTTTTTCCCCATCTTCATTTTCGCGCAGGACTTTCACATTGTTCCGTTTGCCATATATGGTCATATCTCCTGCCATGGCCAACCCTTCAAAAATGGTTATCCGGCCGTTAGAGGTTTCAAATTTCCCGGGCCTCTGTACTTCTCCCAGTATATTCACGCTGTAATTCATAATTCTGGCAGTTATCACCGGCATCTCTTCCGAGAAAAATGGTTCCAATTGCTTGCCGATATGCTCTTCCAACTGCCTGGTAGTTAATCCGGCAACCTTTAGCTTTCCCAGAGAAGGAAAATTGATTTGTCCTTCACTGTCCACCAGGTAATTTTGTAATACGGGCGTGGAAACGATAGAACTCATCGTCCCATCAATTTGTGGTGCAACGAGATTGAATCTACTCGCAGCTGCGGGCTCACTGCTCACTACTGCAATTGAAAGAATGTCTCGGGGTTTGATTTGGGCATCATATTTTTCACTGTTGAGGATGGTCTGCCCTTGACCGGATTGCTGAAGGTAGGCAATATCTTTTACTTGTACACAGGAAGCCACCATGCAAGCAAAGGCCAGCAGATAAATAGTCTTTTTCATTTTTTGAATTTTCTTTTGGGGTAATTGCACAATATCGCCATATTACAACAAAATACGGACAACAAACATACAACAACCAGTAACTGTGATTTTTAATTTCTATACAATGACAAAATTTTAATTTTGTCGACCTCTATATTCTTAACTAAATTAGTTAAGTGCTGCAAATATAAGTAGGGAATAGATCATTTCTATAAAAAAAAGCTTACATAACATTACAAAATAACGACACTTTTTTATATAAACGGCTGTAGCATTTATTTTAAACATTTTCATTTTTCACACTTGTTCTAAATAGTGAAATTTTTCCGTTAATGGGTTCTAATTCTTATTAATTTGAATATTTTTCACATCTATCGTCTTGTCTTTTAACATGATGATAAAAAAAAAGCACTTATATTTGCACCGCAATCAAACAACAAGCTACATTGAACCGATTACTTTCGGTAGAAGTCACTCTTAGGAAAATCAGGCATGTTCACTCTTTGTATAAGGGAAATCGTTATTGTGTTTTTAGTTGAAAATAATACGAATTCAATCGGGCTTAAATTTCAAACACACTATCTAAGAAAGAAAAAAAGATGAAACGAAACAACTACATTATCATCATGGGATTGACATTATTATGCCTCCCAATACACTTATCTTACGGTCAAGGATCCAGATATACCGGATCATACAAGAAATCTGGCGTGATTCAACATACACGTCAATCCAATTTTGTAATTGAAGGATTAGAGTTTTCAGGTACCCAAGGAGATATTATTTCTCTATATGCTTGTGAAAATGTAATCATAAGAAACAACAAGTTTCTCTCTTCAAACAACATCGGTATTTATCTTACTGATTGTAAAAACATCACAATCATAGATAACTCTTTCGATAATGTACGTACGGCACTGAGAGCACATAGATCAGAAACTGTAAAATTTGACTACAATGACGTTTTTAATCTCGGTGGCCTTTTAGCATTATCAGATAATACCATTAATGGCTTCGCTGCATTGTTTGATAAGGTAACCGGAAGTGGAAACAGTATCAGTTACAATGCTATCGAAAACATTTTTGGAGATAGTTCTCCTGGTGATATAATCAACGTGAATCAATCCAATGGAACACTACAAAGCCCCATCATTGTGAAAGGAAATTGGATCAGAGGCGGTGGTCCATCACCAAACGGTGGAGGCATTCTGTTAGGAGATATAGGTGGTTCTTATCAAATTGCGGAAGACAATATCCTTGTCGATCCCGGACAATACGGTATTGGAATTGCAGGAGGCCATAATATGACTGTGAGAAATAACAAGATATATGCCAAAAAACAATACTTTACCAATGTGGCTCTTTACGCCACAAATTATTATGAGAACGAATTTGGCAAATCTCATACTATCAGGATGGAAAATAACATCGTTAATTATACGAACAGCAACGGAGTAAGCGGACAATCCTGGTGGATAGGTGACAATATGAAACCGGTTGCAGGTATAGAAACTAACAAATATGATAAGAATCTAACTGCATCTATCCTTCCGACTAAAATTATCGGAAGGGCTGGGTCAACTTCACCTGCTCCACCATCTAATCCCGGAGAAGGAACGACTCCCCTCCCTGAGGATGAACCGGAAGAAAACCCTGCTCCGACCCCTAACCCCGAGAATCCCGGAAATAATGATCAAGAAACTAACAATCCGGACACTTCTCTCCCCAATATAAAGAATGACCCTTCCATCCGGATTTATCTGGACAGATACAACCGGGTTTGTGTGAACGTTGTGGGAACTTTGATTTCACCAACAGCCGAAATTATTGGAGCCAACAACAAATTACAGGTCATCTATCGCAAACCACTAAAGCGTTTCCATACTGTGCTGCCTAACAGACCCGCCCCAGGTAATTACACTATCCTGGTAAAGAACGGGGATAAGGCACACCTAAAAACGCTCTATGTTCCCTGATTCAGAAATTACATCATTGCAATATCTGAAAGCCTGAGGCATATAACGACGAACATGCATCTTTCTTTCCTCTCGGCTTAATACAATTATTCATTACACTAATCGTATAGAAGAACGAACTTATTATCAATCACGTATAAAAGGATAACTCGGGTGAGTTTCTATACATCTAATCATAAAACAATCGTATGAAGAAAATAATATATTTACTGGGATTCCTCACATTGGGAATCATTGCTTCTTGTGAAAAAGAAGCGGATAATGGTGCAACAGATGATGCATCCAAGCTGGTCAACATCACCGGGCAATGGGAAGTAACAGCCTACAATGATTCCACATTTGTATCGGGACCATTCAAGGTGATCACGCTGAAAGATCCTTCAACTAAAAGTGATTCGATCACTATTCAAGATACGGAGATAGAATTCTGGAAATTTCAAACCAAGGCATTTGTCGATGAAAAGAATGGTACTTTCCAAACAGAGCTATCTAATTGCGAAGTGAGTGAAGAAGCTATCGGAATCAAAATTTCGAATGGAAAGATAATTAATTCAGATAGTATTTACTTCGAGATACAGTTCGAGGACGATGAAACTCCTTACAAGAACACTTTCCAGTTAAAAGGACATCGAATTAGCGAATAAGATTATATCCCTGCAATACAGAAACTGCGGTGTTGGCAGGCTGATCCTCATCGTGCTTGTTCACCAACTCTTTGAGCGTATCTATTAATTGTTTTTTGTTAAGTATATCCAGTTTCCTGTTAATACGATGTATCGTCACGAACACCGCATCCAGGGTTCTGTTGGTAATTGAAGCAATATCCTTGCTGTCCATATCGTTTACAAGTAATCCGCAAAGGATCACTTCTCGGTGGGACAGTGAGGGATATGCTTTCTGGATAATACGTAATTCCCTTTCATAATAGACCAGATCATCCAAGGTCAGTTGCTGGTTCTCCTCCCTAAAATATTTCTTCATCAAACTCTCGTGCATGGTCTTTCCTGTTCTGTTCAAATAGGGTTTCAATTTTGCAATCTCCTCTTTTACCGAATAGAGTGATGAGATAGAAGCTACCGAATATTTCTCCGATGCCTTTGAGAAGTAAATAATATACACTTTTCCTAACAAAGGATTGTGTATGCAACTTAAAGAATAATTCATTATTTCGTGCTTGCCATTCAGAAGAATTATATGCACTTTCTGATCATTCACAATGTCATCCTTAAGTTTTTGGTAACAGTCTCCTAAATAGGGATTGATCTTCCTCCATGTCGTCAGGTCGAAAATTGCTCCATCTTGCATTCCCAACGTTTCATAAGCACGCTTGTTTAATATGACTTCCTCCTTGAGAGGAATATAGATGGCAGTGGGACTGGGAATCTGATTGATATCAAGTACAATCTTGCCGTTCAATTGGTATTCATTACCAATTCCGACCTCAATTTCTTGGGTTCGCATTTTGCTGTGATTTTAATATTTGTCGCAAATATATAACATATGGTCGATATTTAAACACAAGTTAACCAAGAAAAAAATATTAAAAATATTAAAAATTAAACACACTTCCTATATATCATTGATTAAAAGCTAGTTAAATAAATTTACATTTTTTGTATCATGAAGAATAATTCCACACTTTTCCTCACTATCTCATTTTTGAAATCCTTATTAAGCTTTCTATATCTAACTGGGCGTTTACGTCCTTTTGTTTTTCTTACCGTTAGTTTCCCGTTACAAACAACTTTTCACTTTGTTTCATTCTTCTTTTTTTGGCTGCCTGATGTATCTTCAAGAGACCTGTGTACGACATAATATCATAGACAAAAATTCGAACTTTCCGTTTGAAAGTATAAGGGTTGACCGGTTCATTCAAAACTTCACTCCATAAATATTTCATTGTATCTATGTATAAAGAAGGTTTTTCACATTTCCTTTTTAATGGATCAATACTCAACATTATATCAAACAATTCTCTTGAATTGAACGGTGTGAAGACTTCTTGTACTATATCCCATTCCAACTGGCTCTGAGCCTGCCAACCTCCCATACGATGCTCCCAATAAAACAAATCTAACAAGAGGTAATTAAAACTATTTCCTTTTATTGATTCACGCCATTTTCTTATTTCTTCTCTTATAAAATCTAATTCTTCCCAACCATTTTCCATTTGTAAAAAATCATTTTCAGTTAAATTGGCTTTATGCTTTCCATCTGGGTAGCAAGCACATCGACCAATTTCCGAACAACTACCTTTCACGGCTACTTTCTCTTGTGGATAAATTTTCGACATTCCAAAAGCAATTCTACCCCAGTCATTAATGTGAGCCATATCGGTATTACCTCTATATATTCCGGCAAATTCGGGGGTAATACTTTTTTGACAATCTAAAATATTAAAATTTAAGTTTAGCGATTTAGATAAGGACATAGGTATTCTTATATCCATATGTTTGTCATTCATATTCCTGTATTTCAATGTATAAAAAGTAATATTGGGAACAATATCTTTACAGCTACTTAAAATAATTCTGGAATCCCATCCCGCTGTCAAACTAAAGGCTAAATCCATATTGTTGTTTGCGGCCGAAATTATCTTTTTTAATAGAGTGGAAAACTCTATTACTCCTTCAGAATAATCTCTTCTTTTTAATTCTTGAAACGGATAGTAACGTTTTTGTTCAAATTCAGAAATCTTGACATAATGATTTGGAACTAGGTGAAAAATGTTTTCATACAAAGTTGTACCACTCGGCAGATAGTGCTCTCTGACAGTTGCAACATACTCAGAATTAAAATATTCTTCATGTGCCTTTGTTTTTTTCAGAGGTATAACTTCATTGATTAATAATGGCTGAGAAGCTGCATAAAAATTATCCTCGTCTTTTGTATAGTAAACTGTCCTTAAACCACAAGCATCATTAAAGAAGATGAAGTCGTCTTCTGTTTTAATGATTAACACGAATCGACCGGTCAAACTATATAATTTTTTTGGAAAATCATTTATATCTTTCAGATTCGAAAGATCATCAAGTATTTGTTTTGATGTTTCCCCAGGAGCATGTGGATTTAAAATGTAACCGATTAAATACAGATCATAAAATCCTGATGATTTTTCAAATTGACAATCCGGGTGAACGTATATAAAATATTTATCATTTTTTTCTATTTGCCACGTTTCAAGCCGCTTACACTCAACGGGGGTAAATAAAAACTGTCTTCTAAACTTTAAGTTATCCATATTTGGGGTTATTAAAGAGTTTCTTAATATAGAGGTAATCATCAATACGAACAAGTCGAAGACCGTACCATCTTGGATTTGTATCTTACTGTGATTTTAATATTTGTCGCAAATATATAAATATGTGGCCGATATTTAATTTTTTCCCCTCAATTTTTTCTTTTTTTCACTGCCTGATATATGTTCAAAAGACCTGTGTATGACATAATATCATAGACAAATAATCGTATTCTCTGTTTGAAAGGATAAGGGTTGACCGGTTCACTCAAAACTTCAGGCCATAAGTATTTCACGGTATCGAAGTACAATGCGGGATTTTCGTATTTCCTTTTTAAGGGATCAATACTAAACATTATATCAAACATTTCTCTTGAATTGAACGGCGTGAAGACCTCTTGTACTATATCCCACTCTAACTGGCTCTGAGCCTGCCACGCACCCATATGATGCTCCCAATAATATAAATCCATCAAGGGGTAATTAAAATTGTTCCCCTTTATCAATTCATGCCATTTTCTTATTGCCTCTCTTATGATAGCTACATCCCTCCAACCTTTTTCTACCTGCAATAAGTCTTCATCCGTCAAATGGGCTTTATGCTTTCCGTCAGGGTACCAGGAACATCGACCGACTTCAGAACAACTTCCTTTCACAGCTACTTTTTCCCCGGGAAAAGTTTTTGACATTCCAAAAGCAATTTTACCCCAATCATTAATATGAGCCATATAGGAATTGGCTTCATATATCTCGGCAAATTCGGGAGTAATATCTTTTTGACAATCTAAAATATCAAAATTTAAGTTTAGCGATTCGGACAGGGACCTGGGTATTCTTATATCCATATTCTTATCATCCATATCCCTGTATCTCAGTGTATAAAAAGTAATATCGCGAGCAATGTCCTTACAGCCACTTAAAATAATCCGGGTATCCCAACCCGCCGTCAAGCTAAAAGTCAAATCCAGATTGTTATGTGCAGCCAAAATTATTTTTTTTAAAAGAGTGGAAAACGCGATCACCCCTTCGGCATAATTTCTCCTTTTTATTTTTTGAAACGGATAGTAACGTTTTTGTACAGATTCAGAAGCCTTGACATAATGATTTGGAACCAGATGGAACACGTTCTCATACAAAGTTACACCACTCGGCAAATAGTGTTCTATGTTATTTGCAACATACTCCGAATTAAAATATTCTTCGTAGGTCTTTATTTTTTTCAGAGATATAACTTCATTAATCAATAATGGTTGGGATGCGGCAAAAAAATTATCCTTCTCTTTTGTATAGCAGACTGTCCTAAAACCACAAGCATCATTAAAGAAGATGAAATCGTTATCTGTTTTAATGATTAACACGAATCGGCCAGCCAAACTATATAGCTTTTTGGGAAAACCGCTTACGTCTTTCAGGTTTGAAAGATTGTCAAGTATCTGTTTTGACGTTTCTTCGGGAGCATGTGGATTTAAAATGTAACCAATTAAATACAGATCATAAAATCCTGATGATTTTTCAAATTGACAATCAGGATGAACATAGATAAAATGGTTGTCAATTTTTTCTATTTGCCACGCTTCAAGTTGCCTACACTCAATTGGTGTGAATAAAAACTGTCTTCTATATTTTAAATTATTCATTTTTAGTATGTCGCATTGATTATTCTGTCATAAATTTCCAACTGGATTTGAAGAACTTTTGTCTGGTCATTTCTTTGCAATGCTGTCTTTCGGGCTTCGGCAGACAACTTTTTAGCCAGTTCCTGATCAGTGATAATTTTCTCTATTTGTCGTGCGCATGCCCAATGGTCTCCTGTTGGAAAATAGAGAGCGGACTTATTATGTTCAGCCAACTGAGGCATCGCTCCGGCATACGATGCGGCAATAGGTACGCCCACCATCATGCATTCTGCCATAAACAGGCTATATGTTTCTACAAAAGAAGGAATTACTACCAGGGATGACCTGTGCATTTCAGCTATCATTGCATCTACGTCCATCTTTCCTAACCAGGAAATTGAATCTGTAATACCTAACTTCTTCACTTTTTTAAGCAACCAACTGGTATAACCATCTCGAATCAATCCATAATATTTTTTATTAATTTGAATATCTCCACCGATATTCAGTTTTATATTGGGATACTTATTTTTAAGCAGGACAATCGCTTCAAAAAGAACTTGTAAACCTTTATAAGGAATAGCTCCGGAACATGATGTAAAGATGTTTATCGTTTGGCTATTATTTTGATATTCCCAAATAGGCGTTTCGTAAAATTCACGTCTTAGCATGATCCCGGTGTGGAAGATATTGCTTTTTGGACTTACGTACTGAACAATTGAATTTACCCAATCTGATTGCACAGATATATTTTCCATCTGTTGAATCAAGCGCCATTCATGTTTTCCATTTTTTTCAAATTCTTTACGGATAAAATAAGGATGATTTTGAGGTCGAAGTATTTCTTTCAGGCCAATACATCCCAGTAGATCATTACGGGATAGTCCTCCGTAATAATTTTTTGGAATAGTAAATAACAAACCCTGTATATCCAATAATATTGGTGTCTGAAGTTTTGCCTTAATTACTGAAAAGCCTAAACCACTTTCTGTTCCCCAAACCTGAATTAAATCGGGCTTTATTTCCTGATTGATTCTTATAATGAATGAGATTACCTCTCTGGTACCTTCATGGCACTTTTCTCTTTCTTTGTCTGGTATAATCCATTGAGTTATATTACTGACATTATTTTGCGTAATGGATTTTACATCTCCGTAGCTTACATTATAAAGTTCAATACCCGGACTTTTTGCGAGAGCATCTCCCATTGCAATTAACCACGTACCTGTGGTTTTAATTTTTTCGTTTGAAAATTGTAAGGAACTAAACCAAAGTATTTTTCTTTTTTTATTCATTCGAAAGTTGATTTTTATAAATACTGTTATATCGTAGAAACTTCAGATTGAATTATTCACGCTTGAGTAAGAAACCAATAAACCTCTATATATTAAAACATTAAACGCATACACAAGATGCAGTAATAACCTGAAAGAACATTTCATCTTGCAATGATACAAATAATTTTTAACAAAACATCCTTCTACTGTGAATTTTCTGTGTAATACCTCAACCATTACTGATAAAATGACTTAAATCTCTCAATCGAAATTCTTTATGGATTCCATTAAATATACATGATTATCTTTTCAGTCCCTTTAGTCTCTTTTTTGCGTATAAAATCTCGCTTTTATCTCGTATATTTGTACGATAAAACGAAAACATGGATATATCAGTTGTCATACCACTTTACAACGAGGAGGAGTCACTCACCGAACTGCATGATTGGATCCGGCGCATTATGCTCGAAAACCAGCTGTCATACGAAATTATTTTTGTAGATGACGGGAGTACCGACGGATCCTGGGAAATCATCAAAAAACTCAAAGACGAATCGGAAAATGTAAGGGCGATTAAATTCCGTCGGAATTACGGGAAATCGCCGGCCCTGCATTGTGCTTTCCAGAAAGCGCAAGGCGATGTAATCATCACTATGGACGCCGACCTTCAGGATAGCCCTGACGAGATACCGGAACTTTACCGGATGATCAGGGAAGAGAGATATGATCTGGTTTCAGGTTGGAAAAAGAAAAGATATGATGACAAACTGACCAAAAACTTACCTTCGAAACTCTTCAATGCTACCGCCAGAAAGGTTTCGGGTATTAAACTCCACGATTTTAATTGCGGACTGAAAGCCTATCGTAAGTCACTGGCCAAAAGTATCGAGGTCTACAATGATATGCACCGTTGGATCCCCGTATTAGCCAAGAATGCCGGTTTTACCCGTATAGGCGAGAAAGTGGTCCGGCACAGTCCGCGGAAATACGGGAAAAGTAAATTTGGGGCGAACCGTTTTGTCAATGGTTATCTCGACCTGATGACACTCTGGTTTTTGAGCCGGTTCGGTAAGAAACCGATGCATATCTTCGGACTATGGGGTAGCCTGATGTTCCTGCTGGGGTTGATTGCTATCATACTTGTGGGAGTCATTAAACTGTATGACATGCATCACGGGAATCCCTACCGGTTGGTTACGGAATCACCCTATTTCTATATTTCCCTTACCATGATGATCCTGGGTACCCTACTCTTCCTTGCGGGATTCCTGGGTGAACTGGTATCAAGGAATGCACCTGAAAGAAATCATTATCGAATCGACGAAGAGTTTTAAGAATTTGTTGATTTGATAATTTAACGACGTGATGATTAATCTGCTAGTCAGTAAATAACTTTTAGTTCTTAGTTTTTAGTTAAAAAAATATATG
>WPCJ01072658.1_pt1 | contig 25992 bp, 36 predicted proteins | sample 5399831 | NCBI WGS metagenome assembly WPCJ01 (sample SAMN12869470, study PRJNA574797) | sludge metagenome | isolation source: wastewater treatment of pH10 | place: China:Beijing | collected 2019-05-20 | reverse complement strand
CCTGCGGGGCCAACCGGTCCGGCTTCGCCGACCGGGCCTGCGGGGCCTGCAACGCCTGCGTCACCCTTGGGGCCCGCGGGCCCGGCATCGCCCTTTGGACCGGCCGGCCCGGCGAGCAGTTGCACTGCGTCAATATCGGCCGATCTTGCTCCGCCAAACGCGTTGACGATCGAACCGCCGCTCAGGCTGTTCCAGATCAGCAACAAGATGAAGAAGATCAGGGCCCCGACAAAGCCCGGCAGCACTCGGCCGACCCACCACTCACGATCCATCGCATCCTCCCGTTTCGGGGCAGCCTGTCACGACGCGGTGTCCGATGCATATCAGTTTGTTATGTGATCCACCGAAGCGATGGCAGTCAGCCGGAAGGGCGCCCTGGCAGGGATGAGAAAAAGCCCCGGCACGTTGAGATGCCGGGGCTTGGACGAGGCGTCGCGTTCTTGAGGGCGCTGTTGCCTTGGTCCAGAAACTGGCTTGCTCAACCGATCGACAGGCCGTAAGCGGCAAAAAAGATCGAGAGCGAGCAGATATAGAGCGTAACGAGGGTGAGCGAGCGCATGCTGGGCTCCGAGGTGGGGGATCTGCAGCGCCGGCGCCGGCCGGCGCTGCCCGATGCGGGGTGATCAGACGGCGCGGCGGCCGCGAATGGCGCGCCAGATCGCGATCAGCAGGCAGGCGCCGATCACTGCGACGATCAACTGGCCGACAATGCCGCCCATGGTGGCGCCGAACACGGCCATCAGAATGAAGTTGCCGACCACGGCGCCGACGATGCCCATCACGATGTTCATCAACAGACCCTGGTTCGAGCCCATCACCTTTTCAGCGATCCAGCCAGCGAGTGCGCCGATGATGATCGCCAGTACCCAGCCAATACCTTCCATGGTTTCCTCCTACTTTCCGTCAGGGACGACGTCGACGTTGACCGCCGGCACATCCACATCGACGGTGCGCGAGACGCCGGTGCCGTTGAAGAACAGGAAATAGGCGACGACGACAGCCAGGGCAACCAGCAGGATGCCGGCAATGATGCCGCCGCTGCCACCGCCCCCGGTGATGATTGTTTCACGATCAGCCATTTTCGAAATCTCCTCTCAAACGACTGCCTGGAGAACTTCATCACCTACGGTTGGTTCCCAAAATGCGCAACGATTTCATTAGCTTACAAAACGCTGATATGGTGTGTCAGCGAATTTGCAGGAAAGGTCAGCTCTGCTCGTCCTGCTGATGTAGGCCCCAGGTGGTGGACGGATGCTCGCCGGTATCGACTATGACCGCCCGGGTCTGAAGGACGGACTCCGGCTTGGGGCGTCTGGCGTCCGCCGGGGCGGGGACGGCCGGCTTGGGGAAATGATCTTTCGGTTAGGCCCTTTTCGACTCCATGGAAGGGGCCCGCCTCATCGAGACGAGCCCCCATTGGCTACTTGTCGTTCTTGCGGCTCTGGCGCCCGGCTGCCGCATGCTGCTCCGACGAGCCGCCCTGCTTGCCGGACGAGCTTGCCGTTTTCGAGCTGCCGGGGCCGGACTTGTTGCCATTGTTGCCGGCAGAACCGGCGGAGTTGCTGCCCGACGATTTGTTGCCTGAACCCTGTTGGTTGGCCATTTGCTTTCTCCTCACGGGAGTATTCCCGGCGGCCTCCATCGGCCTAGACAAGCAGGGATTGCGCACCATCGATCCAGATGGGTGTTCCGCTGATATGGCTCGCGTCATCGGACAGCAGGAAACGAACCAGCCGCGCGACGTCACCTGCGGTGCCGGGCTCTCCCCTGGTTAGCGGGACACGGCCATCGGGAAAAGTCGCGCGCACCGACGCACGTCGCACGTGGCGCCGCGTGGTGTTATCGCCGATTTCGGACTCGATGGCGCCGGGACAGATCACGTTGACGCGGATGCGATACCTTGCAAGTTCGAGCGCGGCCATCTGACCCAAGGCCAATTACCCGGCCTTGGTAGTGGAATAGGCTGATGCACCACCATTGGTGAAGGTCCGCGTGCCATTTATCGAGGAAGTGATCACGATCGAGCCACCGTGCCGTTTCATCAGCGGCACCGCCAGGTTGAGGGTAAGAAAGGTACCCCCGAGATTGATCCGGATGGTCTCGTTCCATTCGTCGTAGGTGAGATCGTCGATCGGGGCCCAAGTACCGTTTACCCCGGCATTGGCAAACACGCCTTCGAGTTGCCCGAACTGGCTTTCGATTTTGGCGAACGCCGACTGCATCTGCGAGAGATCGGCGATATCGGCGACCAGCTTGATCGCTGTTCCTCCCTGCGCCTCGACGGCGGAAGCCGTTTCATCCAGTTGCTCTGGCGTCCGCCCAAGCAGGGCCAGGTGCGCGCCTTCTGCTGCCAGCAACAGCGCCGCTGCCTTGCCAAGGCCTGAGCCGGCGCCGGTCACGAGTATTTTCTTGCCGTTCATGCTTAATATCCCTGCCGGGGATCGACCAGGTTGAGGAGCTTTCGCCTGGCGAGATACCGCTCGAGATTGTCCACGAAGATGTCGAGGCAGCGCTCGATATAGGTCGTATGGTCATCGACGCTGCAGTGCGGTGTGATGATCAGCCGGGGAGTTTTCCACGCCCGGTTCCGGGCTGGGATCGGTTCTTCGGGAAAGACGTCGAGCACGGCGCCACGCAGCGTTCCGGCATCGAGGCGATCCATGATCGCGTCATAGTCGAACGGGGCGGCACGGCCGACGACAACAATGCCGCCGCCCTCCGGCAACAGGTCGACGCGCCTGCGATCGATCAGGCCTCGCGACTGAGGTGTGTCCGGCAGCGTCGAAATCAGGATGTCGGTTTGCGCAAGCACCTCATCGAGTTCATCCAGCGTCGCGCTCCTGTCGAGCTTTACCCTTGCGTTCCCGGACCGGGTCACACCAGTGACGTGGCACCCCAACCGGCTCAACTGCCTGGCGCCGCTGGCCCCGATAGCGCCCACTCCGAGGATGGTGGCGCGATAGGTCTTGAGCACCGGACCAAAGGACGGTTGCCACTGCTTGTGGGCCTGATCGGTCACGTACTGAGGGATCTGGTGGGCAAGCATCAGGGCGGCGGCGAGGATGAATTCTCCTCCCTTCTCGGCATGGACGCCGGAGGCGTTGGTCACCTTCAGATTGCGCGGAAGCTTTTCCAACATGCCTTCGACACCTGCGAACGTGGTCTGCACCCATCGCAGGTTCGGGTTGGCCTTGCGTGCGTTTGTCAGGTCGATCTTGGCCAGGGTGATCAGCGCCTCGGCGTCGAAATCGTCGGGCAACGCTTCGGCACCATCATCGACGCTGACGGTAACCTTTCCCGCGAGGCCACGGTTTGCCAGTGCTTCCATCAGCTTGGCTGGTGGCAGCGTCAGGCTCCCCGGAGCGGCAGGGGGGTTCTGGATGTGAAGGCGAACCGAACCTTCTGGAGAGGGGTGTGGCGAAGTAAGGGGAAGGCGTCCGGCCATAGGATCATCCTGCTCGAAAACTGAAGACGCTAATTCGGCTGGATGCAGACAGTTCCCACCCGCGGGACCGCGCGGACCTAATGCTGACGAGGCCGTTGTCGGGCGATGTCACCCATGACCACACTGATCGATCTGGAAACCCGGGCGCTGGCCTTTGCGAGGGCTGCCCATGAGTCGATGGACCAGCGGCGCAAGTACACAAACGAGCCTTTCATCGTTCATCCGATGGCGGTGGCGGAACTGGTTCGCCCACACCCAGGAAATGATCGCGGCTGCCTATCTGCACGATGTGGTAGAGGATACCCCCGTCAGCATCCATGAAATACGGGAAGAGATCGGCCCTGAGGTAAGCGAGCTGGTGGATTGGCTCACCGATGTTTCGAAACCTGAGGACGGAAACCGCCGGGTTCGCAAGGAGCTGGATCGCCAGCACCTGGCAAAGGCGCCGCCTTAGGCAAAGACCATCAAGTTGGCTGACCTGATCGACCACACGCTTACCATCCGGAAGCGGGACCCCGAGTTCTGGAAGGTCTATCGTCGAGAGAAACTGGCGCTGTTGGAAGTGCTGGGCGAGGCGACCAGACGTTGTGGAAGCGGGCCAAACAGCAGTCAGACTAACGACGCCTGACCTCCCCCGTCCGCATCCAGCAGTTGTCTGAGAGCGGGGCCCTGGGGCGTGTAGAGTTCCCGCGGCAGGAAATTTCCCAAGGGAATGTCGCGGTTCTGCCCCCGGAAGCTGCGTTCAGCTCATGGCGCACGGTGGAACCAACCATTCCACCAACGAGGACCGTCTGGTCGCCATTCTCGCTGCGGTAGAAGGCGATATCTTCGGCTGCCATCGGTTTCACCTCTTGACATACATCTGCCGCTGCTGCCGCATGGCGGCAAGGAGAAGTTCGAGCTTGGCGGCAGGCAGTTGTGTAACAGGCTTGGTTTCCGTTCTTGCTGACATCACGTGTCATGCTCCGAAGCGTGCGTACTAGCCCGTGGAAGTTGGCTAACGGCGGGACTTCTGATTGAAGCCACCGCTGACGGTGTCGTCGCGCCCCTTCTTGAAGGGTCGCTGCAATCCCACCTTCCGACTCACTTCGGCGGCTCGTTCAGCGATCGGATCGATTGCGGGCGAGTGGGTCGCCGGGGCCTCGAGTTCTTTGTCGAGATTGTGCTGACGGAGGCACACCTCCAGGGCGCGGAACCAGTATTCCTGCTCCCGGCCCTCCGGCCGCCCGTCGTTCTCCCACAGGAAGTAGGCAGTGTCGCGCACCGCCTGCTCAAAGCCGGGATCGATCCAGGGATCATGCTCGTTCGCCATAGCGGTGCCTTTCCTCTTACGGGAACGCCGGGTTCATCGGGGACGGATTTGCATCGCTTTGATGGTCGTCGTCGCGTTCGGCGTCGACGGTATCCTTCTTGATCCGCTCGACCTCCTTGGTGCCCGGCTGTTCCTCGATGGAGCCGTCCGGACGCCGTCCGAGATCATCAATGTTGTCATCCATCTGCCGCTTCGTCATTGCCGCCTCCTAGTGCTGCTTGTCGTGGCGACCGGCGTCGTTCGCGCCGCGCTGGATAGATCGGTCTCCGGTCGAGATGTTGTAGGCGTCGCCCGGACCCGGCTTGGGATAGCGCTTGGCTGCATGCTCCCGCGTTTCACCGGGCAGCGGGGCAGAGCTCCCTTTGGTGTTCTCGTCTTTGTTGATGATCCGCTGCTGCTGGTCGTGGGTGTGCTTGCCCTGAGTCTTGGGAGCCTCCCGCGGTTCGGTCGTCGATTGCTGTGCCATCGTTCCGTCCTTTCTCGCCCGGGAGACGAACCGGACGCGGAGTGGGGTGCTCAAAGTCCAACTAAAGCCGGCGGAAAGGGTTCCCTCGCCAACGGCCATCCTGCGGGCAATGCCTCGACCCGCGGATCGACGGAACCACTGGGGCCGCCGCGGCTTCGTTCGTGGGATGCTAGAGGCTTGAACGATCGAGCCACCGACCGCGCCCGGGCTTGACGTCTGATGAGCTTGGTGATGCCGACCAAGGGCGGCGGGGAGATTCAAAAAACTTCAAACCTAACCTTGAAGGCGATTTCCGCTGGCCTAAATCGGTGCTGTCAGCCGCCGGAACCGGGGCTGGCGACAGTGGGGTAGCCCGCGCCGCGGGCCGTCCCTCGTACCTATGTTGCTCCAAGGAGAATGTGGTTATGAGAACCTTCGATTTCGCACCGCTCTATCGTTCCACCGTCGGTTTCGACCGACTGTTCGACATGCTCGACAGCTCAATCCGACCCGACTGGCCTCCCTATGACATCGAAAAGCTCGGCGAGGATGAGTATCGCATCAGCATGGCCGTCGCCGGCTTCTCGACCGAGGAGATCGAGCTGACCCAGGAGGGAAACACCTTGCTGGTGTCGGGCTCGCAAAAGCAGGCGGACAGCCAGCAGCAGTACCTGCATCGCGGCATTGCAACCCGCAGCTTCAAGCAGACCTTCAGCCTTGCCGACCATGTCAAGGTCGCCGGCGCCGCGCTGGAAAACGGGCTGCTTTCGATCACCCTCGTTCGCGAAGTTCCCGAGCAGCTCAAGCCCCGTCGGATCGCTATCGGCACCGCCGGGTCGACGAAGTCCGCCTCGGAGCAGAAGCAGATCGGCCAAGACCTCCGGTCGGCTGCCTAGCAGATTGATGCTCTGATGGACGCCTCCCGGCTCAGGCCGGGAGGCACTTTGCGAGGTTAAGAGGATGAGCAGGACATTCTATCCGTCTGACGAGTACGACAGTTTTGAACTCGAGCTGGAGCGAGCCAAGCGCCGACAGGCATGGCCTAGAAAACCCCGACGGGACGACGACGATGACGACCCGCCGGGGGCGCCGGTCGCGGCGCGACCACCAAGAACGCCGCCCATCGCCGCGGCGCAAGCTGCATAAGGTGGAGGGCGCCATGCTGATAGAAAGCCAGCCAGGTTCGCACAGTTCGAACCGCCTGTTCGACTGGCACCTGGACGTACAACGGCTCGAGCGAGAGGCCAAAGCGGCAGTGGCCGCCGGCCGCGGTGATCCGTGGGCCCTGGTCGAAGCGGAGTGTTCGCTCGACTTGATCGAGGCCGAACTGGCGGCGTTGAAAGGTCGGGATTGTCGTCAGGTGGGCGACAGTGTCGCTGAGCTCCGGAGCTGGAAAGCACGGGTGGAGCGCGTCATTCGCACGCTGCAGTCCCTCGACGAAGCTGGTTGAGTACAGGTTGCGCACATACTGAGGGCCGTCCTCAGTATCCAGGTTGCACAAGCCCCGACGTCCCCCGCGTCGGGGCCTTGGCGTATGCGGCCAACTTGGTAGCGGCAGTGGTCACTGGTGCCGGTACTCGGCTTCCGTTCGAGCTGTGGTCCACCGATCGTTCTCGCAATGCGGACAAGCCCCAGGGGCGTCATTGGCCGGCGTTTCGTGCAGGTACCCGCAACGCATGCACGCCAGGAGGCTGGGGTTTCTTAGGATCTGGTGTGCCACGATAGGGACCAAAGGCTCGATCTCCCAAGGTGGCACGATCGGAAGGCCCGGTCGTTCTTCCTTCAACCTGAAAACCGTCAACACTCCGTCGGGTTCGACATAGGCATGCGCTACCTGCCCCAGGTGTTCGACGCCGAGGTGCCGGAGCTGCTGCAGCAACTCGCTGACCCCCAGCGAGGTGTCCGTCAGGAACTGTCTGCACACCACCCCTCGACGATGACCTCTTCGGGTACGCCATCCAGCATTTTCTCTGCCGTCTTGCTGCGGGCGATCAGGATATCGAGACCTTTGTTAGCCAGCACCACGATGGTAACCACCAGCAGAGCGTGGATGAGGGGCACGTCCGGATAGAACATTGCGTCGCCAACCGCCGAACCGAGCGCGATGACCAACAGGAATTCGACGGTGGAGAGCTGGCCGATCGTGCGGCTGCCGAGCCAGCGCAGAAGCACAAGGGCGTAGATATAGACAATGGCTGTTCGCAGGATGATCTCGAACAGGAACAGCGGGGATTCCGAACCGAACAGGATACGGCCGAAATCCAGCAGGCTGGCGGGTTGATCCATTGCAAGGCGATCCTATTTGGATTGCCGCGGCACGTTCTGGCCAACAGCATCGTTAGGACCGAAGTCCGGCTTGCGAGGCTTTGGCCGGCCTGGTCTATGCTGACGGTCGTATTGTTCCTCGTTGGAGGGGTGGGGATCGCTTACGTCCCTGGTAGCCGCTGTACCTTTCCCCGTGGGCAGGCCGTCGCCTTTGGCGCGGTCCTGAGTACGGCCGCGGCGGCCGCTCTGTATGGTGGGCATCGCATTCTCCTTACGTCCTGCATGGCGAGTCGTAAGGGCATCAACCTTGTCTCAAAGTCTTTGTTCCGCGCCGAACGCAGCCGCCTCGCGGCATCCTCTCGAGGGTCGAGCCCCTTTCCGGGCTGCTCGGGGTGCAATCAAGCGGCGGCAGCAGCTTCGGCATCGGGTCGTGCCAGGGCAAGCGGAACACCTGACGGGGCGCGGGAGCCCAGCAACGCCACAACCGGCGCAATCCGCCCACGAAGCCGCTGCATCGACAGGCGGACGTCGTCGACCCGGCTGTGCCCGCTGATGCTCTCGGTCAGCTCAGCAAACGAAAGTTCAGCCTGCTCGAGCTCGTCGAGCACGTCCCTGAGGCTGGCGAAAGCTTCAGCCTTACCGAGTACGGAGGAGTGGCCCGAGGCCAGCACCGCAAGGTATTTGGGCACGCCGGTATTCCAGCGATCCAGCTTGGGCAGAAACGGGCGGAGCAACTGTAGGGCGCGGCGTGTCTGCTGCACTTCGAGGTTGGTGGCGCGTCGTTTGGGATACATCGAAATTCCTAGGGCTGGGCTGCGCCGGCAGAGTTAAACCATTCACCGAGCAGCGCGCCGCCGGCGATGGAGACCGCGAGGCTGAGGACGATGAGGATGAATGCGGTGAGCCACCAGGCCAGGTTACCGGCCAGGGGGAGGTTCGAGCTTGCGGCTCGCATGGGTACTCGCGATTCCAAGCCGCCTGACGCGAAGTCCACCAGATAAACCAAATGCGCTGTCCGGCCGGAACCCGGACGGACGGCATCGTCGCACGCAAGCGTGGCTGATGAGGCTGCTCCAAGAGAGTAGACAGCGATTGCCGCACCGCGTCAAACCATGACGGAGTGAGGGCATTACTCACTCAGCTTGGACGACGCGTTATTAACATTTGCAGTTGCGGGTCGACGTCTTTGCCCGTTCGGGCCACTCGGGTATAGGGCTGCCATGGGCGCACGCGAGGCAGCGAGGCGGCCATCGCAGCGCAAGTTGTCCTCATGACGAGCGATTCGCGCCCATTCAATGGTCATAACAAAAGGCTTACGCGCCCCGGCTGACCGGTCGCATCAGGCATTGTTCTCGGACTCAGCAGGTTCCGGCGGCTTCGACAGATCCCTGAGTGTGCCACGCGCCTTGCGAATTTCGGACTGGATGCGCATCAGGCGCTTCATGAAATCCTTCTGCAATTCGCCGGCGAACTCGAGTTCCTCGCTGACTTGCTGGCACATCTCGAGCTGTTCGGTGGAGAGCTCGACCAGTCGCCGCATGGTGCCGATAGCTTCTTCGGCCAGTTCGGGCGGAAAGGTGATGGCCTTGAGCATGCGGTCCTCGGAGGGCGGTGGCTGCAACTGCCAGAGAGGCTAGAGGACGGCGCTTGATAGGAACCTGAAACGCGGTATCAGCAAAATCACAGGCAAGGTTTCCTGGCTGCAGCGGTCGCGATCAGCGCTAATCGCCATATCCGCCGATGATCGGCAGGATTTCGCCGGTGATGTAGCTCGACATCTGAGGGCTGGCGAAAAAGACGTAGGCCGGAGCGATTTCCTCGGGCTGGGCCGGCCTGCCCATGGGCTGCTTGGCGCCGAACTTGCTCACCTCCTCGGCTTGGCGATCCGAGGGGTTGAGCGGCGTCCACACCGGGCCGGGCGCCACGCAGTTCACCCGGATGCCGCGCGGCACCAACTGGCTGGAGAGGGCGCGGGTGAACGCATGGATGCCGCCCTTGGTCATCGAATAGTCCAGCAGCCCGGCGCTGCCGTCGATTCCGGTGATCGAGCCGGTGTTGATGATGGCCGAGCCGGGAGGCAGCACCGCCACGGCGGCCTGCGCCATGAAGAAGTAGCCGTAGAGGTTGGTCTTCAGCGTCTCGTCGAGGTGCGCTTCGCTGAGGTCCTCGATACGCTGGCTATGCACTTGGAAGGCCGCGTTATTGACGAGTATGTCGAGCTTGCCGAACTCGGCCACGGTTTTGTTGACCGCATCCTGGCAGAAGGCGCGGCTGCGCACGTCGCCCTTCAGCATGATGGCGCGGCGGCCTTCCTGTTCGATGGCGGCAACCGTGTCGGCGGCGTCGCGATCCTCGGCCAGGTGGGCAATTGCCACGTCTGCGCCTTCGCGCGCGAACAGCACGGCCACGGCGCGGCCGATGCCGGAATCGCCGCCGGTGATCAGCGCCACCTTGTCCTGGAGCTTGCCTGAGCCCTGATAGAACGGCGCATCGTACATCGGCGGCGGGTCGAGCTTGAATTCGGCGCCGGGTTTGGGCTGGTGCTGTGCGGGGAAAGGCGGCTCGGGATAGGTCCGCGCACCAGCCTGCATGGCCTGTTTCTTTGGTTTGCCGGTCGTGGCGTCGGCCGCAGCCACCTCGTCCTGAATGTCCTGCTGTCGCTCTACCGTCTTGTTGGCCATGGTCGGTCTCCTCATGACAGGCAAACTTGATCAGCCCAACAAGGTTCAACCGCCTCTGAACGTCAGATGTCCGCTCCGGGCCAGGGTCCGGAAGGTCAGCGAGTAGCGCAGGGCGTCGACCGGCGGGATGCTGTGTTCCCACTCGGTTCTGACTTCGCCGCTCAGCCGATAGGCCGATCGCGGTTCCAGCACGATGCTGTGGCGAAGCCATCCCGATCCATGCTTGCGGCGCAGGCGCATCGTCGAGGGCGCGCCCAGCGACACCCCGACGATCTCGCCGAAACTCGCCTTGTCCTTGTGCCACCCGATCGCCGCGCCCGGCTCGTATTCGGTGACCAGCAGTTGTTCGAGCTGAGCGGGCGGCACCTGCAGCGCCCGGCCCGCGGCATCCCGTACGCTGGCGAATTCGGTGGGAATGGGCTCGACCGGCAGCAGTCGCTGCGCACTGAAATCGTACTTCCAGCCAAACGAGACGACCCGGCGCTTGCCCTCGAAGCCGTGGAACTCGAACGCCGTGAACGGCAAGGTCGGCAGCAGCGCCAGCAACGCAGTTTCGGCAGCGGAGGTCAGTAGGTCCGCCCGGTATTCGAAGCCGGGTAGCAGCGATTTGCCAAACAGGTCAGTGGACATTCGCGGCCCCTCGTGCAGGTCTGGGCGCCACCACTCACTCGGGCGCCGTCAGGTGATCCTCGAGCTGCTCGACGATCGGGTCGAACTTGTCGCGCTCCTCGACCGGATAGCTCGCTTCGAATCCTGCGATGCTGTCCCGGTCGGGCGAGAACATGAACTTGGCGTAGAAGATGAGGTTGTCGCCGCGCTGCGGATCGGCCTTATAGTAGCCTGAGACGACCAGCCAGGAGTTGCCGCGCCGGCTGTAGGTGATGGTGCTGATGCGGTCCGCATCAGCGAGCACCCGCTGATACTGCAGCGGGCCAAGCTGCTCGGTATTGGCGGCACCATATAGGTCGATCTGGCCGCGACCATCCTCCTCGAGCAGGGTCAAGCCGTTCTCGCTTTCGCTGATGGTGAAGCCAGTGACCGGCAGCAATGCCGTGTAGCCGAAGCGGGCATTCTCGTAAGCCATCCAGTCGGCTTGGCCGAGCGCCGGTGCGGCAGAAAATAGTGCGGTAAGTACGAAAAGAGTGGCAGCGACACGCAAGGCACGTCTCCGTGGCAGTGTCAGGCTCAATGAGCGTGTAGGCAGGGCGTTCCATTCGCGGGAACGTCTAGCGCGGAGCAGGGCGAAGGTGTTGGGGTGACTACGCCGCGAGGAGCCTGGACATGATGGTGGCGTTCTTGACCGCGTAGCCGTCGAAATCATTATTGAAGTAGATCCAGATGCGGCCGGGTCTGGCGTCCTGAATGCGACGCGCCCAGTCACTCAGTTCCGCCTCGCTGTAATCGTGTCGATACCACCGCTCGATGCCATGGAACCGCACATAGATATCCTCGGCGGTGCGGATCACCGGATCGGGCAGGTGCGGACCGCTGAGCGAGCAGAAGATCGCGTCAGCAGTTTCGAAGGCGGCATAAACATCGTCGCGCCACCAGCTTGGATGCCGAAACTCCACCACGTTACGCCTTGTCGGATCGAGTTGTCCGAGAATCTGTTGCAACCGTTCTGGGGTGTAGTCGTAGCTCGGCGGCAGCTGAAAGAGGAAGCAGCCCATCCGGGGGCCGAGCAGATCGGCGATATGGCCGAAATCGCGAACGAGGGTCGCGGTATCCTCGAATTTGCGGATGTGAGTGATAAGTTCCGAGACCTTCACCGTATAGGTCATCTGACGTCCCGCAGCTTGACGCCGCCAGGTTTCGACCGTGTGAACTGTTGGCCAGGAGTAGAACGGCGCATTGAGTTCGACCGTGCTGAAGTGGTCGGCATAATGCGCGAACCAGTCGCTGGTCGGCATCTGCGAAGGGTAGAAGCTGCCCTTGAGGTGCCAATAGAACCAGCCCGAACAGCCGACATTGAGCTGCGGCGGCGGCCAGACCGCAAGCGGAGGGGTGTGTTCAGCGAGGAGCCGAGCGTCGTGCATCTTTTGAGCGCGCAGCACGGTGATCTGGCGCTGCTTGACGCGCCTTTCGGCTTTCCGGGCGCGGCGTTCTTCGCGGGTCAGGCTCATGGCAGGTAAGGAACTGCGTGGGCGGGGCCCACGCAGTTCCCGGGTCATCAGCTACGCAGCACCGCCGGAGGCACAAGTCCGGCTCTGTAGTCGCGGATTTGGTCGGGCTCGTAGGGGTCGGCGCTTTCGTCGAACCCATTCCAGCCTTCGGCTTCGTAGTCGCGTCGGCGTGCGGCGATATCGACCCAGCTCGAGTCGCGTAGAATCGCGGCAGCCGCGTCTGCCCGACTATCGTCAACGCGCGCTGTCACCAGCGTGCCACCCCGGCGGACACCTTCGGCATAGACGTGGGCGTCTCGCTCATCGACCCCCGCATCGGTGAGGGCACCCACGATACCTCCGGCAGCACCGCCTACAGCCGCGCCGGTCAGTGCGCCGACGGCGGTAGCCACGAGCCAGCCTCCGGCCACCACCGGCCCGACGCCGGGGATGGCGAGCATGCCGAGACCCGCCAAGAGCCCACCAGTGCCGCCGACAACCGCACCGACGCCGGCGCCTGCACCGGCGCCTTCCACGACATTGTCGCCCTCATCGGCGCCATGATGGCTATCCGCGTTATTGGCGACGATGGAAATATCGTCCCGGGCGACGCCCGCATCCTCCAGCGCGCGCACCGCGGTCTCGGCCTGCTCGTGGCTATCGAAGAGCCCTGTAATTGTTCTCATAAGCTGTTCTCCTTGGGTTCGGATCCATTCCGGATCCTCAGCCGATGAACTAACTTTCACCGCATCCGTTCCGGCGGCGCTGGAAGTTTCGGGCGGTGGATTCAGTCGTGCCGGCAAGATGATGGCTGGACGAGGGCCGCCCTCAGCGGTTCAAGCGAGCGTGGCGGGTTGTCCGGACAACACCAGCTTGCGGGAGTGATATGGCGCGTTGCCATGCCGTACGCTCTGTCAGTGCGTCAGCGACCCCCGAGGCCGTCGAGTGCCGGGACGGGTGGGACAGGCGCTCGGCTGCCATTTCGTTGGCCCAGGTGGGAAACCGGAAAAACCACGAGGTTCACCATACCACCGCGTCCGGTTGACGCGCCCCGACACTCGTGGGGCTAATCTGCTTGCGAGCGTCGGGTTCCCTATCGAGCAGCCGATCCTCCCAAGACGCCGCTGGAGCAAAGACTTCAGCTAGTTGGAGGCGACCCGTCGCCTCGGATTTCGGGCTTTCTCGGCCTGCTCGACAATGGCGCGCGCGGTATCGACACGGATGCCGTGACGTGCCGCAAACTCTTCGGCGGACGGCAGCGCCTTGGGCTTTCTCAGCTTCTTGAAACGGTGGGACATGAGTTCACTGCGGTCAAGACAAAGGGCTCCTGTGCCAACTTGCCTGGCTCGTCGCCGTTCCATGCCCCGCAACCGTCCGGCAGTTTTCTCGTTGCGCACCGTTGATGATGAGGAACGCTCTATGAACACGGCCAATCTGCAACTCGAAGGACTCTTAACGGTGCTAGGCTTGATGAACCAACTGCTGGTCAGCAAAGGGATCGTCGCCACCGAGGAGCTCGACCGTATACTGGCCACGGCCGAGCAGACCGTGCTGGGCGACTACCGGGTGGCCGAAGAACTGAGCCCGGCGCATCGCGACGCAATCGTCTTTCCGGTGCGCCTGTTGCGATTGGCGAACCAGATGGCGGTTGAACGCGATGTGCCGCCGTTCAGCGAACTTGCAAAGATGGTGGGTGAAACCAAGGGGCCGCACAATGACCAGCAGTAGCTCGTGCAACTCGCTGACCGGCAACGAGCCGAAGTGTTTGCCCGCCGTCACAAGGTGACCAGAGCCGAAGCACGCCGCATCCTGAGGGAATTGGGGCCGGCGCAAGCCGAGCGATGGCTGCGGTGGGTGTCTTGCGGAGCTATCTGGCCGGCCGGGTTTGTCGTGAAGGATTAGCGTATTCGGAACCAACCTCCCGAAGCGAGGTTGGCCCTCCACAGCAGATAGTGGAGCACGTCCCATGCCGCGAAGCGAGAACAGCATCGATTTTTCCGTCGTGACCGGCGCTTCGTCCGGCATTGGGCTCGAACTGGCGCGGGTGGCAGCTGAACACGGATCCGACCTGCTGATCATTTCAGATGGTCCCGATATCGAGACGGTGGCGGAGGAGTTGCGACAGTCGACCGGTGTCGCAGTCGAAGCCTTGATGGTCGACCTCGCGACCCGCGAAGGCGTCGATCAGCTCTACGCCAGGTTAAGAGAACTCGGGCGTCCCGTGGATGCCCTGTTTGCCAATGCCGGGCGGGGGCTTGGCCACGGTTTCCTCGACCAGGATTTCAACGACGTCGAACGGGTCATCAACGTCAATGTCATCGGCACCGTCTACCTGCTGCACAAGGTGATGGGCGACATGCGCCGACAGGGGGGTGGCAGGGTACTGATTACCGGTTCGATCGCCGGGCTGATGCCGGGCACCTATCAGGCGGTCTATAATGCAACGAAGGCCTTTATCGACAGCTTTGCGTATGCCCTCCGCCAAGAGGTGAAGGACAAAGGCATCAGCGTCACCGTGCTGATGCCTGGACCTACCGATACCGATTTCTTCGAAACTGCCGACCTGCTCGATACCAAGGTGGGGGCGGGCAAAAAAGATGACCCACACATGGTGGCCAGGGCCGGCTACGACGCCATGCTGCGTGGCGACGGTCACGAGGTCAGCGGTTTCGCCAACAAGCTGCAGGCCATGATGACCCGGGTGCTGGGCGACAAACAGCTCGCCAGGATGCACGAGGGCCAGGCCAAGCCAGGAACTGCCCCATCCCATCATTGAGGAGCCAAGCCATGGCTACCGAACAGCTATCCGACAGCGCCCCGACGCGGGCTCGCAAGGACGATAAGGTCGATGACCTCGCCTATGTCGGCCGCAGCGTCACGATCAACCGGCCGCGCGGCGAACTATTCGCCTTCTGGCGGGCGTTCGAAAACCTGCCGACGTTCATGGAGAACATCGAGGCGATCGAGTTCACTGGACCCGATCGAGCCGTTTGGACGGTGCGAGCCCCTGCAGGGACCAAGGTGCAGTTCGAGACCGAGATCGTCGACGTTGTTGAGGATAGCGTCATCTCCTGGCGGTCGACCGAGACTTCGGCGATCAAGACTGAAGGGCGCGTCAGTTTCGTCGATGCGCCCGGCAATCGCGGCACGGTGGTCACCGCGGACATCGGCTATGCGCCACCGGCCGGCGATCTCGGTCGTATCGTTGCCAAGCTGTTCATGGCGGAGCCGAATATCCAGGCGCGGCACGAACTCAAGCGCTTCAAGATGCTGATGGAAGCCGGCGAAATCGCTACCCCAATCAACCACCGCAACTGACGGAGTTCGACATGCGCGCCCTTACATGGCACGGCATCGGCGATGTCCGGGTCGATACTGTTCCCGACCCCGAGATCATCAATCCGCGCGACGCAATTCTCAAAATCACCTCGACGGCCATCTGCGGCTCGGACCTGCATCTCTACGACGGGGTGATCCCCGGGATGAAGCAGGGAGATGTGCTCGGCCACGAATTCATGGGCATCGTTGAGGCCGTCGGGCCGAAATCTACCCTCAAGGTCGGCCAGCGCGTGGTCGTGCCGTTCACTATTTCCTGCGGCCACTGCTTTTTCTGCACGCAGGGCCAATTCTCGGCCTGCGACAACGGCAATCCGGTGGAGAACCAGGACGCATCGGAAAAGCTTTATGGCCACGCCATGGGCGCCGCCTTCGGCTACTCGCACCTGACCGGCGGCTATGCCGGCGGGCAGGCCGAATATGTCCGGGTGCCGTTTTCCGACGTCGGGCCGATCGTCATTCCCGATGGGCTCGATGACGAACAGGTGCTGTTCCTGAGCGACATCCTGCCCACCGGCTGGATGGCGGCCGAGAATGCCGGCATCGGCCCTGATGATACGGTAGCGGTGTGGGGTTGCGGTCCGGTTGGGCTGTTCGCCGTGCAGAGCGCGATGATCATGGGCGCGGCCCAGGTGATCGCGATCGATCATCATCCGCATCGGCTGGAACTGGCGGCCCGCTTCGGCGCGAAGGTCATCAACTTCGAAGACACGCATGTCGGCGAAGCACTGATGGAGATGACGGGAGGGCTTGGTCCCGATGCCGTCATCGATGCGGTCGGCATGGAGGCGCACGGCTTCGCGCTCGACAATGTCGTCGACGCGGTCAAGCAGAAGGTCGGTGTTGGCGCTGACCGCGGTCATGCCCTGCGGCAGGCGATTCTGGCGGTACGCAAGGGCGGACGGGTTTCCATTCCCGGAGTCTATGGCGGCATGCTCGATAAATGGCCGCTGGGCGCGATGATGGAAAAGGGCCTCGAGCTGAAGTCCGGACAGACGCATGTCCAGCGCTACACCCGCGACCTGCTGCAGCGCATCGAGCGCGGCGAGATCGATACGACTTTCCTGATCAGTCACCGCCTGCCGCTCGAAGAAGCGCCCAGCGGCTACAAGAACTTTCGCGACAAGCAGAACGAATGGACCAAGGTGGTGCTGAAGCCGCACTGACGGTGGGGGGAGCGGTTCACGCAATCCACGCGAGGACAATTCCTGCTGATGCCAAGGATTGCGACTTTCAACGTCAACGGGGTGAACGGCAGGTTGCCGGTGCTGTTGCGATGGCTCGCCGAGAGCGATTGCGATGTGGTCTGCCTGCAGGAACTGAAGACTTCGGAAGAGAAATTCCCCGCCTCGGCCATTGCCGAGGCGGGCTTCCACGCGATCTGGCACGGGCAGAAATCCTACAACGGCGTGGCGATACTTGCCCGCGGCAATGCACCGCTCGAACGGCGGCGTGGGCTGCCGGGCGATCCCGACGACACGCATAGCCGATACCTCGAGGCCGGCATCGGCGACCTGGTCATCGGCTGCCTCTATCTTCCTAATGGCAATCCGGCGCCAGGGCCGAAGTTCGATTACAAGATGCGCTGGTTTGATCGGCTGATTGCCCATGCACAGACATTGCTGGCAAGTGGCGCCCCAACTGTTCTTTGTGGCGATTTCAATGTGGTCCCGACCGATATCGATGCGGTGGTTCCGGGACGCTGGATTTGGGACGCTGTCACCTTCCCCGAAGCGCGCAACGCCTATGCCAGGTTGCTGCAACAGGGCTGGTGCGATGCCCTGCGGGTGATCCATCCGGAAAAGGGTATCTATACCTACTGGAACTTCGCCTATCGCGGCGGCTACGACCGCCGCTCCGGGCTGCGCATGGATCACCTGCTCATCAGCCGGGAGCTCGAGCCAACGCTCAAGGACGCCGGGGTGGACGCAGAAACCCGTGGCTGGCAGAAGCCGAGCGACCACGCACCGGCCTGGATCGATGTTGGCTAGTGGTGCGTGAGGTCGGCTTCTTTCCGCCCCTGCTCGGCGGCGGCAGCGCGGTCGCGCGCCACCCGTCTGCGGGTGCGCGACATGCCATAGGCGATGGCGAGACCCAGACAGATGAAACCCCAACCACCACGAGGAACCATGGTGCGGTGAGCAACGCACTTAAGGCGTGTGAGTCGACCTTGGCATCCACCCCTTATCTCCGACTGCCTGGGTGGACCCCGGCCAGGGAGGAAGCCGGGGTCCCGTCCAGGACATGCGAGGGGCATCCAATCTCTCGCCTTGGCACAACTTGAGTTGCGGGGATGGGTTCCCGTCTCAGGCGCGCAGCAGGCCGGGCGCGGTGCCGATCGGCTCGGCGGGTGTCTCGCCGGCGCGGCGCTGGTCGCTTGAGTGCATGTCGGCGGTGAGATGCACCTGTCCGTCGGCGTCGCGGAAGGTCATCGGCACGCTCTCGGCCGGGGTGCTGCTGGGCCGAGGCGCCGGTTCATCCTCGTCGGGGTCTTCTGAAGTGCCGGGTTCAGTGGGCAGGTCCTCGTCGTCGCCGAGTTCATCGGTTTCGCGGTCCGGCAGGTCGTCGGGCGGCACGGCCGGGGGCTGCGTCGGGGCAGGGGTGGGAAGATCTGTAGACATGGTGCAATTCCTCGCGTTTGGACCATGAGGCCAACCCGAGTGCGCGCGAATGGTTGCGCAGCCCTAGCCGAAACGTCGAGGGAACAGATGCCGATAACGGTAGTTGCTCCAGCAGTTGAGGCAGCAGAGGCGGCAGGGCCGGAAAGATGAAGTTCTACTTCGACATCCGCGATGGCGGGGAACTCACCGAAGACGATGCCGGGGTCGATCTGCCCGACGTCAACGCGGCGCGCCTCCAGGCAACCATCGCGCTCACTGAAATGGCGCGAGACTACCTGCCGCGCGATGGCGACGAGCGGAGGCTCGGCATCCGGGTGCGCACCGACGAGGGCCCGCAATTCGATGTGTCGCTCGACTACGAGCTCGAAGACCTGCGCGATCACGAGGGCTCGTAGATGGCAAAGCCGCGGCCCGAGGCGTTCGACCCCTTCTTCACCATGGTGGCGGCCCGCGACACCCTGTCGGAAGCCGAGCGCGCCACCATTCTTGCCGCAGCCGGCGAAACGCGCAGCTATGCGGCGGGCGAGGATATCGTCGACCAGGGTGATCGACCGCAATCGAGCACGCTGGTGACGAAAGGCATGACCGGCCGCTACTCGACCGTCGAGGATGGCGGGCGGCAGATCACCGGCTTGCACATCGCCGGCGATTTCGTCGACCTCCACTCCTTTCCGCTCAAGCTAATGGACCACGCGGTGACCGCGATCAGCCCGACCGAAATCATCAGCTTTCCGCATGCGCGGCTGGTTGAGATCACCGAACAGTACCCGCACCTAACGCGGGTGCTCTGGATGTTGACGCTGCTCGATGGCGCTATCCACCGGCAGTGGATGGTGACCAAGGGGCGTCTTACCGCCGACGAGCAGATGGCGCACCTGTTCTGCGAGCAATTCGTGCGGGCCCGGACCGCCGGGCTGGTCAGTGGGGATGCCTATCCATTCCCGCTGACGCAGATGCAGTTCGGCGATGCGCTCGGCCTCTCCTATGTGCACACCAACCGCACGCTGCAGCGGCTCAGGCGCAGCGGGGCGCTCGATTGGGAGGGCGGCGTGGTGACGATCCACAACTGGCCGTTACTGATGGAGCTGGCGCAGTTCGACCCCACCTATCTTCATCTTGAGAAGCTGCCGCGCTGATCCCGCCGGCCGCCGGAACGTTACTGCCACAACGAACTTCTCTCTGAGCGATCTCTCATGGAGTTGGAAATGGCACGCACAACGTCTGGTAAACCCGAGCAGGCAGTCTATGGCGACCAGCGGGTGGTGCGCGGGACGGGGGGCGAAACGCACCAGACCGCCGAAGAGAGCTACGAGACCCTCACCACCCAACAAGGAACTCCGGTTTCGGACGATCAGAACACGCTGCGCCAGGGGGCGCGCGGCGCCGCCTTGCTGGAGGATTTCCACTTCCGCGAGAAGATTTTCCATTTCGACCACGAGCGTATTCCCGAGCGCGTGGTGCATGCCCGCGGCTACGGGGCACATGGCTTTTTCGAAACGCTGAAGCCGATTTCGGAGCTCACGAGGGCGGATCTGTTCCAACGCAAGGGTGAGAAGACACCGGTGTTCGTCCGGTTCTCGACGGTTGCCGGCAACAAGGGTTCGTTCGACCTGGCGCGCGACGTCCGCGGCTTTGCCGTGAAGCTCTATACGCAGGAGGGCAACTGGGACCTCGTCGGCAATAACATCCCGGTCTTTTTCATCCAGGATGCGATGAAGTTCCCCGATGTCGTGCACTCGGTGAAGCAGGAGCCCGACAAGGATTTCCCCCAGGCGCAGAGCGCCCATGACAACTTCTGGGACTTCATTTCGCTGACCCCGGAGTCGATGCACATGATCATGTGGATCATGTCGGATCGGGCGATCCCGCGCTCCTTCCGCTTCATGGATGGGTTCGGCGTCCACACCTTCCGGCTGGTCAATGCGGCAGGCAAATCCACGTTCGTGAAGTTCCACTGGAAACCCAAGCTGGGGCTGCAATCGGTGGTGTGGAACGAGGCGGTGAAGATCAACGGGGCCGATCCCGACTTCCATCGGCGCGACCTTTGGAATGCCATCCAGAGCGGCGATTTTCCCGAGTGGGAACTTTGCCTGCAGACCTTCGACGAAAAGTTCGCCGAGAGCTTCGAGTTCGACGTGCTCGACCCGACCAAGCTCATTCCCGAAGAACAGGTGCCGGCAGTGCCGGTGGGCCGGCTGGTGCTGGACCGGATGCCCGAGAACTTCTTTGCCGAGACCGAGCAGGTGGCGTTCATGACGCAGAACATCGTGCCGGGCATCGAGTTCTCGAACGATCCGCTGCTGCAGGGCCGCAATTTCTCCTATCTCGATACGCAGCTGAAGCGGCTGGGTGGCCCGAACTTCACCCACCTGCCGATCAACGCGCCCAAGTGCCCATTCCATCATTTCCAGCAGGATGGCCACATGGCCTTCCATAACCCGCGCGGTAGGGCCAACTACGAGCCCAACTCATGGGGGCCGGAAATCGGCGGACCGCGGGAGTCGGCGGAGCGCGGCTTCAGCACGTTTCCCGAGGCGGCCGAGGGGCCGAAAATCCGGCAGCGGCCGGAAAGCTTTGCCGATCACTACAGTCAGGCGCGGCAGTTCTACGAGAGCCAGACTCTGGTCGAACAGCGACACATCGCCGATGCGTTGGTGTTCGAGCTGTCGAAATGCGAGGTCCCCAGGATTCGAGAGCGCATGCTCAGCCACCTGCAGAACATTCACGACGAGCTGGCCGATCAGGTGGCGCAGGGGCTTGGCATTGCCGAGCTGCCTGCGCCGGCCGATGCGGCGGTCACGCCACGCACCGACCTTGCGCCGTCCGAGCCGCTCAGCATTCTGAAGCGCGGTCCGGGCTCGTTCAAGGGAAGGAAGCTCGGCGTGCTGATGACCGACGGCGTCGATGCGGTGCTGCTCGGCGAATTGCAGAACGCTGCGGCAGCAGACGGAGTGACGGTCGAACTGATCGCCCCCACCGTCGGCGGCGTAGTGGCCAGCGACGGCACGGCAGTCCCGGCCCAGCACAAGATCGATGGAGCACCTTCGGTGGTGTTCGACGCGGTGGCGCTGCTGATCGCAGATGAAGGGATACTAGGTCTGTTGAGGCTCCCGCCGGCTCGAGACTTCGTTTCCGACGCGTACGCCCACTACAAGTTCGTCGGTTTCACTGCCGCGGCTACAAAGCTGTTCGAAAAAGCCGGGCTCCCCGAAGATCTCGATGACGGGCTCATCCCGCTCGACACCGCCGCTGATGCAAAGCGCTTCTTGAAGCAGTGCGCCGAGCTGCGATTCTGGGATCGTCCCGACGGCGCATGAGCCTCGACTAGCGTCGGAGTTCAAATCAGAGGCCGCGCTCGAATTCGGCCCAGCCGAGCAGTTGCTCGGGGCTCGACACGTCGCCCTCGCCCTCGGGCGGTGCGGTCTGCCTGGCGCGCGTAAGCTTGGCCTTCCAGGCGGCACGGCGACGGTTCTCCGCTGCGGTGATCGCGTCGGCCCCACGCCAGGCCTCGATGGTTTCGCCCTCGAGCAGCTCCTCGACCATGCGGGGGTCGAAGACGTGGAAAGTGATTTTCCGGGCGCGGCCGCGCAAACGCACAGTGCGCGTGCCGGCGCTCGGCAGGCGGCCATCCTTCAGCCAGCGGTGGCGCTCGGACCTCTTGATGGCAAGAATGTCCTCGATCTCGCGCGGCAGCACCGGCAGGCTGTCGATACCCTCGAGCGCGGTGGCGACCTTGCCGGAGAGTTTCGCCAGCTCTGACTCGGCCTGTTCGGGCCTCGAGAGGATCAACTCGCGGGCCTTGAGTGAGAGCAGTTTTCGGGATGCGACGGGCAAACGCGCGCGCACCTCGAGGAAAATGCCCTTGGCCCGCACCGACGAGCCGAGCGTTGCGGCATAGGGCAGGGCCCATGATGCGGCAATCGCTTCGGCTGGCTCGGATTTTGGCTGGCGCTTCATGGTGCTGAAATAGCTGCGTCTGGCGCCGCGTCAATGGTAGGGGAAGTCACGATGTCGCCACCGCAAAGCATGGAAAGCGGGCCCCGGCCGAGGGTGACCGCCGGGACCCGCGCACACTAACCCGGGGAGCGACCCTCCGGGTTCAGCCGAAACCTCGCTGGCCGCAATGGGTTCCGCTGAAATGTCGCGGCCGTGAAACCATCCCGCCGCCGCGAGCTTTCCCTCTCGAACAAGGAGAAACATCGATGACGGCTAAGGCATTCGAGCGCATCACGCTGGGCGAGAGGACCTCGATCCCGCAACTGGGTTTTGGGGTCTGGCAGATCGACAATGAAGACGTGCCCAGGGCGGTGGGCCATGCGCTCGAGGTCGGTTACCGGCTGATCGATACCGCGCAGGGCTATGACAACGAGCAGGGGGTAGGCAAGGCGTTAAGCGATACGACCGTGGCTCGCTCCGAAATCTATCTCACCAGCAAACTCAGGACCAAGGCAATGGGCGTCGAGGGCGCCCTCAAGGGCGTGCAGGAATCGCTGCAGGCGCTCGGCGTCGATTATCTGGATCTGATGCTGATCCATTGGCCGACGCCAGCGCACGACAAATATGTCGAGACCTGGCGCGGTCTGATCGAAGCCCGGGAGCAGGGGCTGGTGCGCGATATCGGCGTCTCCAACTTCACCCGCGAGCAGCTCGAGCGGATCATCGGCGAAACCGGCATCGTGCCGGTGCTCGACCAGATCGAGACGCACCCGCATTTCCAGCAGAAGCAGATGCTGACCTACCTTGCTTCGAAGGCCATCAGGCACGAGGCTTATTCGCCGCTCGGCAGCGGCGAAGTACTCGACGATCCGATCATCGGCGAACTGGCCGCGTCGCGCAACAAATCGCCCGCGCAGATTGTCCTCCGCTGGCACCTGCAGCGCGGCTCGATCGTCATCCCCAAGTCGGTCACGCCGGAACGCATAGAGGAGAATTTCGATGTGCTGGGGTTCACGCTGAGCGAAGCCGAGATGGGCCGGATCAGCGGCCTCGACGACCCAGAAAACGGGCGCGCCGGCAGCGACCCGGAGACGTTCAACGATCTCTACTGACGAGTTTGGGCCTCGGAGCACCGTGACCTGGAACAGCCGCCCGAGGATGCGCTGCTTCTGCAGTTCGGCCTCAACCTCGCGGTAGTGGCGCCACTAAGGCGGTGTCGATGTCGGCGACCATCACCTCGAAGATTGCGATGCGAGTCCTGGATTGCCTAACCGTCGGTGGCCGGCGCCTTCGGCCGGCGACCGCGTCGGGCAACTCGAGCGGCAGATAGATCTGGACGATGAACATTCAGGGATCGCATCTAGGTCGAACCCTTTGTCAAATGGTTCTTCAGACCGGTGTCCGCTGTGAACTGCAGCGAGCAGGATGTGCCTCTGCACCCGGTCATAATCGAACGATTTGGCAGCAACGGCGGTGCATCAGATAGGACGGCACGGTAAACTCGGCCTACTCGCGACCCTTAGCTAAGCCCAAGATTCTGTAGACCTGCATCCGCGAGCAGCCCACCTGACGGGCTATGGCGGCTGGTCCCAAGCCGTCGTTCTTGAGTTTCAGAACCATTGCTGGGTCGATCCGTGCCTTGCCGCCCTTGTAGACGCCTGCTGATTTGGCTCGGTCGATACCGTCGCGCTGTCGCTCCTTGATAAAGCGACGCTCCATTTGAGCCACCATGCCGAGAACGGTCATAACAAGGTGACCCATCTCGCCACGGGTGGACACATGTGGATCAAGAACGGTCACGAACGCCTTGCGTTGTTCCGCTTCGTGGATGATGTTGAGAACGTCGCGAGTTGAGCGACCCAGCCGGTCCAGCCGGGTAACGACCAATTCATCGCCGGGCCGCATGAACTGAAGGATCGTCTCAAGCTCAACCCGACCATCTCGGCTTCCACCGGAGACCTTTTCCGACCGAATGATGCTGCAGCCCTCGGCCTCGAGCCGCTCAAGCTGTACCGTCAGGTCCTGATCTGTCGTGCTGACGCGCGCGTAACCAATACGAGCCATGTGTCACCTCAAGGTTTTGAATTGAGGCTGGCACGTCACAAATAGTCGAAGTCAATTCCGATGTTACGCCCACGAAGCACTTCTCGTGACGCCACAGCAGGGTATACCCTCGTGTGACGCTCGAACGTTTCACGCTCGACAGGTGGTGGGGCACCCACCGAGGTTTCGTCCGCGCGCTCGGCGCAGGTCTGTTCTGTGCCTTGACGACATGCAACTCGTCGTCGGCTACGCTATCCTGTTGGCGCTTCATGCGATGGCTCGACGTTAAGCGGGAACCGTTGGCTTTGCGGAAGCGCGCTCACCTCTTATCGCAGGTTGGGCTGAAGCGTCGGCGTCAACGTCAGGGACCGGTTTCTCGTTTGCCATCCGTCGACGCCAATAGACGTTCTGCACTGCCAAGCTGTCCTTCAGCAGGTGCACCCCCATGTACAGCTCGTGGTCGCCGAGCACTTCCTGAGTATGCTGCCCCAGCAGCCGGGAGGCAGCAACCTGCATGGCGCCGCGGTGGATCATCCCTTCTGCCTCGATCCTCACTGGATACCCGGACATGGCGAGCTGGTTGATGGCTTCTTTCTCACGATCGTCGGCCCACTTGGTCGGATCAAAGGCGAACTCGGCGAGGTTCAGGAAGCGGCGGTAGATCTTTGCCTTTGGGTAGTGACCGGTGAGCTTGCGGTACGCCTCGGCGGCCTCGAGGCATGCCGACATCTGAGCTACTAAATCCTCTGGGCGGCCGGCGCCGCGCACGGTTCGGATCACATTGGCGGCCAGGTCCCGAAAAGGGAACTCCAGGTCACCCTCAGCTCGATTGAGTTCGATATGGGTTGAGGTTTGGCTGCTGACGATCTTGAGGCGCACGCGTCATCTCCGTCGCCCCAGAGTTGAAATCACGCCGCGGCGGCAGTGAATGATAGGGTAGGGGCCCTGTCAAGGCCGGCTGAATGAAGAGGCGAGCTGGCACCCCAGCCCGACGCCGGAAGACCCGCACTAACACCAAGTTGGAACCTTTTTGGGAATCGTGCATTCTTTCCGTAATCCGAACGCTGCGGATGATGGACGCCCCCGTCCTCTTTTCGCCAAGGGACTTCAGCGTCAATGGTCCTGAAGCACAGTGAAGCCCCGGTCACCCCCAAGCTGCCGGGGCTTCATTGCGTCTGACGCTGCAACGAATTTCTTAGCCGAGGTCGTAGGGCCTCAGGGCCCGTCGCCGCTCCTTGGCCTTCCTGGCTTTCTCGATCGCGGCCTTCACGCGCTGATCCTCCCGCCAAGCGTCTGAGCCTTCGATCGCGCGGTCGCGGGCTCGTACCTCGAGAGCGTGCACCGTCGCTTCTTCGACTGTTGTGGTTACGATGCTCATGCTGTGCGCACCGCCGGGTCCGGGGGACTTGTCGGGCATGTCGAACTCCGGCTGAGTGGAGCTCCGAACGCTATGCGCTGGTCTGGCGCGCCGGCAAGCCACTATGGATTGTGGGGCTCGCGGATGCAGCGCTACCATGCTCGCGAGAGGAACCGATGGAACTCCCGATGATCGTGGCCATGGCGCTTCTTGCGCGACGAGGAATCGTTGGGCGAAACGGTTCCGAGTCTCCAGTCGCGGGACAGTGGAACTAAGTTCCAGCCTCTAAGTTAATGCGCTGCGTCGCTGGGGAACGGCATGAAGATACTGGTTGTTGAGGACGAGCCCCTGATCCGTCTTGGCTTAGTGAGCCTCTTGGAGGATTGGGGACATGAGGCATTTTCTGCAGCGAACTCGGCCACCGCTATCGCTACTCTCGAAGCCAACGC
>WPCJ01037407.1_pt1 | contig 26020 bp, 21 predicted proteins | sample 5399831 | NCBI WGS metagenome assembly WPCJ01 (sample SAMN12869470, study PRJNA574797) | sludge metagenome | isolation source: wastewater treatment of pH10 | place: China:Beijing | collected 2019-05-20 | reverse complement strand
GGTCGGTGCCGGCCATGGCGCGGACCTCGCTGCCATCGGGGAGGCGCAGGCGGCACCGCGCGCCGTCGCGGGCGGCGATGGTGCCGTCGAGCTTGTGGTTCTCGCCGATGAAGGAGGCGACGAAGGCATTGGCCGGCTTCTCGTAGATCTCGGTCGGCGGCGCCAGTTGCTGGATGCGGCCATGATGGAAGACGGCGACGCGGTTCGACATGGTCAACGCCTCGCCCTGGTCATGGGTGACGTAGACCACGGTGACCCCGAGCTGCTCGTGGATGTGCTTGATCTCGAGCTGCATATGCTCGCGCAATTGCTTGTCGAGCGCGCCGAGCGGCTCGTCCATCAGCACGAGCTTCGGGCGGAAAACCAGGGCGCGGGCGAGCGCGACGCGCTGCTGCTGGCCGCCGGAGAGTTGGGTCGGGCGCCGGTCGGCGAGATGGCCGAGCTTGACCATGTCGAGCGCGCCGCGGACCCGCTCCTCGCGCTCAGCCCGGCCGACGCTCTGCATCTCCATCGGGAAGGACAGGTTGGCGGCGACGCTCATATGCGGGAACAGCGCATAGTTCTGGAAGACCACGCCGATGCCGCGCCGATGGGCGGGAACGTTGTTCAGCGGGCGGCCGTCGAAGGTGATGGTGCCGCCGGACGGGTCCTCGAAGCCGGCCAGCATCATCAGCGTCGTGGTCTTGCCCGAGCCGGAGGGGCCGAGCAGCGTGACGAATTCGCCGCGTTCGACGGCGAAGTCGAGCGACTTCACGACCTGCGTCGCGCCGTCATAGCTCTTGGTGACCTTGTCGAAGACGATGATGGGGTCGCTCATGATGGCACTCATGCAGTCGGGCCGGAGGGGGAGGCCCCGCGGGCCTGCGCGCGCTTCCGGATGAATTCGTTGAGGGCCAGCAGCAACACCGAGAAGAGGATGAGCAGCACGGCGGCGGCGGCGATGGTCGGGCTCAGGAACTCGCGCAGGCCGGCATACATCTGGCGCGGCAGCGTGAACTGGCCGGGACTGGCGATGAACAGCGCCACGATCAGTTCGTCGAAGGAGGTGGCGAAGGCGAAGAGCGCCCCCGTCGCCACGCCTGGCGCGATCAGCGGCAGCACGACGCGGCGGAAGGCGATCGCCGGATTGGCGCCGAGGCTGGCGGCGGCGCGCAGCAGGTTCTGGTCGAAGGTCTGCAGCGAGGCGAGCACCGTCAGCAGCACGAAGGGCACCGAGAGCACTGTGTGGGCAAGGATCAGGCCGGTCAGCGTCGAGCCGAGGCCGACGAGCGACAGCGAGAAATACATGGCGATCGCGGTGACGATGACCGGCGTCACCATCGGCAGCGACAGGATGGCGAGGAGCAGCGCCTTGCCGGGGAAACGGCCGAGGACAATGCCGAAGGCGGCGAGCGTACCGAGCAACGTCGCCAGGATCATGGTGGCGATGCCAACGACGAAGCTGTTCCAGGTGGCACTGAGCCAGCGGCTCGAGGTGAAGAAGTCCTCGTACCAGCGCAGCGAATAGCCCGGCGTCGGCAGCACCAGCAATTCGCCCGAGGAGAGCGAGAGCGGGAAGACGACGACGATCGGCGCCACCAGGAAGAGCAGGATCAGGGCCGTGACCAAAGCGAGCGCGAGGCGTCCGGCCGAGAGCTTGCGCGCTGGGGAGGGGGGAGCGATGCCTGCCATCGCTCAGACCTTCACATTGCCGGAGCGGAAGCCGGGCACGATCAGCCGCGCGACGATGACGAGCAGCGCGGTCATCGCCATCAGCAGGGTCGCCAGCGCGGCGGCCATGCCCCAGTTCACCGAGGTGTTGGTGAAGAAGGCGATGAAGTAGCTGACCATCTGGTCGCCGGAGCCGCCGACGAGGGCGGGCGTGATGTAGAAGCCGACCGAGAGCATGAACACCATCAGCGATCCTGCGGCGACTCCGGGCATGGTCAGCGGCAGATAGATGCGCAGGAAGCGGCGCCAGCCCGGCGCGCCGAGCGAGGCGGCGGCACGCATATAGTCCGGCTTGATCCCCTTCATCACGCCGTAGAGCGGCAGGATGGCGAAGGGCAGCAGCACATGGACCATGGCGAGATAGACGGCAAAGCGGGTGAAGATCATCGTCAGCGGCTGGTTGACGATGTCGAAGGCGAGCAGCAGCGCGTTGATCGGCCCCTCGCGCTGCAGGATGATGAACCAGGCGGTCGTCCGGACCAGGATCGAGGTCCAGAACGGGATCAGCACCAGCATCATCCCGGCATTGGCCCAGCCCTGCGGCAGGATCGAGAGCGTGTAGGCGACGGGATAGGCCAGCAGCGCGCAGATCACCGTGACGATCAGGCTGATTTCGAAGGTGCGCCAGAACAGCGGCAGGAAGACCGCGTCCTCGGGCCCGGCATGGACGATGCCCTTGTCGGTCGGGCGCATGTCGAGCGAGCGCAGAAGGTAGAGCGAGGTCCATGGGCCGGTCGCGCGCTTGAACATGCGCCAGAGCTCGGGCTCGCCCCAGCGCGGGTTGAGGGCGATCAGGCTGTCCTTCACTGGTGGAGCCAAATGAGCAGAGGCGCGCGCAGCTTGCAGCAACAGGCTGCGCAGGCCGGTCTCCTCGAAGTTGAGGCGGCTGAGGACGGCCCCGGCCTCCTGGTTCTGCTGCGCGTTGCGCAATTCCTCGACGATGGCGGCGAAGGCCTCGTCGGGCGGCAGGTCCTTGCCGTCCCAGGCGCGCAGCAAGGCGGTGGTGCGGGGCAGGGTGGTCGAGAACTCGGAATCGTCGACCGCCCGATAGAGCGTCGCCCCGAGCGGGACGAGGAAGCTCAGCGTGACCAGGAGCAGGAGGGGCGCGATCAGCGCCGCCGCCAGCAGGTTCCGTCGTGACATGCCGAGCCCTCGTGCCGGATCGAAGCTTTACTTCGCCAGCCAGGCGTTGAAGCGGGCCTCGAGATCCTCACCGTGCTCGACCCAGAACTCGGTGTTGATGAAGAGCCCTTCCTTGGCGTGGTTGGCGACCATGCCCGGGTTCTTCTTGATGACCTCGGGATTGTTGGCGACGGCGGCGTTGGCCGGCGACACCGCCCAGTCCTGCGCCAGGCTGGTTAGCGGCTTCTCGTCGGTCATGTAGCTGATCAGCTTCATGCCCTCGGCCTTGTTCGGCGAGTTGCGAACCACCGTCCAGTAATCGAACGAGAACAGCAGCGTGTTCCACTGCACCGGGTACTTGGCGCCGCCTTCATTGGCGCGGATCGTGCGTCCGACATAGCCGACCGCATAGGCGGCCTCGCCCGAGCCGACGAGCTGCAGCGGCTGCGTTCCCGACTTCCACCAGACGACATGCGGCTTGATCTGGTCGAGCTTGGTGAAGGCGCGCTTCTGCCCGTCCGGTGTTGCCAGCACCTTGTAGACCTCGGCGGCCGGCACGCCGTCGGCGAGCAGGGCGATCTCGAGCGTCATCTTGGCGCCGGAACGCAGCGAGCGCTTCCCGGGGAACTTCTGGACGTCCCAGAGTTCGGCATAGTTCGCCGGGCCGGTCGGGGTGCGGGCCTGGTCGTAGAACAGGCTGACGCCCCAGCCGACGGCGCCGGCGCCGCAGGCGGTGGTGCCGCCCGGGATGAACTTCTTCTGGTCGATGACGCTCCAGTCGAGCTTCTCGAAGACGCCGTCCTCGCAGCCGCGGGCGAGCTCGGGCGCCTCGACCATGATCACGTCGTAGGTGACGTCGTTCGACTTCACCATCGAATAGATCTTGGCCATCTCGCCATTATAGACGTCGTCGGCGACCTTGATGCCCTTCTCGGCGGCATAGCCCTGGAACAGGTGCTTGCGGGCATTGTCCTGGAAGCCGCCGCCGAAGCCGACGACCATCAGGTCGCGCGCCGAGGCGGGAGCCGCTGCCGCGGCCAGTCCGAGCGCGAACAGCCCCGCGCAGGCAAGTCTCGTCGTCTTCATGCTCATCCCCTCGTTCTTATGGATATCAAGCCCGGGTTTCGACGGCCATCGACGGCAGTCCGGCTGCCGCGTCAAGCCGCCTGCCACCCGCGTGACAAGCGTATTGGTATTTTTGATATGATGATGATACATATCTGTCAACGGCTACCCGACGCCGTGCTCTCCAGGGACCTCCGATGACCGCAGCCACGCTCTCGCTCGATCCGATCTCGCCAGCGATCCGCCCGACCCAGCAGGATTCGGACCAGCGCTATCGCTATCAGCACTATATCGACGGCGCCTTCGTCGATCCGGCGAGCAATGCCTGGCTGGAGACGTCGGATCCGGTGACGGGCGACGACTGGGCCTGGGTGGCGCGCGGTGACGCTGCCGACGTCGAGCGGGCGGTCAGCGCGGCGCATCGCGCCTTCTCGGAGGGGCCGTGGCCGGCTTTGTCCGCCTCGGGTCGCGGTGCGCTGATGCGCAAGCTCGGCGACCTCATCACCGAGAACGCCGACTGGCTGGCGCGGGTCGAGATGCGCGACAACGGCAAGCTCCTCGCCGAGCTGTCGATGCAGATGCGCTATATGGCGAACTATTATTACTACTATGGCGGGCTGGCCGATAAGATCGAAGGCACGGTGATCCCGACCGACAAGCCCGGCGTGTTCAACTATACAAAGCCGGAGCCGATCGGCGTCGTCGCCTGCATCATGCCGTGGAATTCGCCGCTGCCGCTGACCAGCCTGAAGCTGGCGCCGGCGCTGGCCGCCGGCTGCACCGTTGTGCTGAAGCCGTCGGAGTTCACCTCGGCCTCGCTGCTCGAATTCGTCAAGCTGGTCGAGGCGGCCGGTTTCCCGAAGGGCGTCGTCAACGTCATCACCGGCTATGGCGCCGAGGTCGGCGACGCGCTGATCAGCCATCCGCTGGTCGAGCGCATCGCCTTCACCGGCGGGCCTGAGGCCGGGCGGATGATCAACGAGAAGGCCGCCCGCCACATGAAGCGGGTGACGCTGGAGCTCGGCGGCAAGTCGCCGAACATCATCTTCGACGATGCCGAGCTCGACCAGGCCGTGAAGGGCGCCGTCGCCGGCATCTTCGCGGCGTCGGGCCAGACCTGCGTCGCCGGCTCGCGCCTGCTGGTGCAGGACACGATCCACGACGCCTTCGTCGAACAGCTCAAGGCCTTCATCGCCGATGTCAGGTTCGGCCATCCGTCCGATCCGGCGACGCAGGTCGCGCCGATCTCGACCCGGCCGCAGCTCGAGAAGATCAAGTCCTATGTCGAGATCGCCAAGTCCGAGGGCGCGCGCCTCGTCGCCGGCGGCGAGCCGGCCGCGGTGCCAGGCTATCCGAAGGGGCTGTTCTTCAAGCCGACCATCTTCGTCGACGTGAAGAACGGCATGCGCATCGCCCAGGAGGAGGTGTTCGGCCCGGTCCTCTCGGTGATCCGCTTCAAGGATGAGGATGAGGCGGTCCGCATCGCCAACGACACGCAGTTCGGCCTGGCCGCCGGCATCTGGACGCAGTCGATGCGCCGGGCGCTGACCATGGCGAACCGCGTCCGGGCCGGCACGGTCTGGGTCAACAACTACCGCTCGACCAGCACGACCTCGCCCTTTGGCGGCTTCAAGATGAGCGGCGTCGGCCGCGAGGGCGGCATCGCCGGCATCCGGGAGTACATGGAGACCAAGAGCGTCTGGATCTCGACGGCGACGGACATCCCGAACCCGTTCATCCGGCGCTGACGCGCCATCCGGCAGCGGCGTCCTAAGCGGCGCCGCTGTCGGTGATCATCGCCTTCCAGGGCGTGCCGAGGTTCTGGCCGTCGATCGAGTACTGAACGCGGTATTCGTAGCGATCGGGCCGGTAGAGCGCCTGCAGCAATTCGATCAGGCGCCCGTCCTCGTCGCGGACATGGCGGGTCATCGCCACAAGCGGCGTGCCGATCGCGACGTCGAGATGTGGCGAGGCATCGGAATCGGCGAGCACAGCCGTGATCTTCTCCTCGAAGCGGGCGAGCTTGACGCCCGCCGCGGCGAGCGTTGCCGAGACCGGCAGCGACGAGATCGCCGTGCGCGGCACCAGTGGCGCGAGGTCGGCGGGCAGATAGCAGAGCGTGTGCGAGATCGGCGAGCGCTCGTCGCCCCGGACGCGCTCGATCCGCAACAGCTCCGTGCCGTCGGCGATGTCGAAGGTCTGGGCGAGCAAGGGCGAGGGCCGGACGAAATCATAGGCCAGCAGGACGATCTTCGTCTTGCGGGCGAGGGAGATCTGGTTGTTGAGCAGCTGGCTCGCCGGCTCGCCCGCCTCGTTGGCCGGCGTCAGCGGGAAGGTGCCGCGGCCGCGCTGGCGCAGGACGCGTCCCTCGCGCTCCAGCCTCTCCATCGCCTTGCGGATGGTGACGCGCGACACGCTGAAAGTCTCGGCAAGGTCGTCCTCGCTCGGGATCGGGGAGCCCTGCGGATAGGAGCCGTCCATGATCTTCTGGAGCAGCATGACGTAGACGCGGTGATAGAGCGGGATCACGTCCCGTTCCGACGAAGGCCGCTCAGCCGCCGTACCCGTCTGCGGTCTCGCCATGGATTGCCTTTCCGGAATCGTCGTGGGGAATCGCTAGCATGTATGGTCTGGAATACCAATCAGGCCCCTGCGCGCGGAAGTATGTTGTATTATGTTTATATCATTGATACCTATTTAGCCGCTTCCGATACCCTAGTGACGCCTTCGTGAGACCGTGATGAGCAACAGCCTCGACGCCGCAGACCGCCAGCGCTTCGCCGGCTCCTATGCGCATCGCAAGACCGCGCTGTCCCATCTCGCCTATGGCGTCTCCTCGACCCCGCGCGCGACGCAGAATCCGGTGGCGATCACGGTCGAGCGCGGTGAGGGCGCTCATGTCGTCGACGTCGACGGCAATCGATTCATCGACTACGCCCTTGGTTATGGCCCGCTGATCCTCGGCCATACGCCTCCAGCCGTGATCGGGGCGGTCCAGGACGAGCTCGGCCGCGGCCTGCGCACCGCGAGCGTGCATCGCGGCGAGGCGGAGCTGGCCGAGCTGATCGCGGCCTGCGTGCCTTCGGCCGAGCAGAGCAGTTTTGTCAGTACCGGCACCGAGGCGATCCAGCTCGCCCTGCGGGTCGCGCGTGCCGCGACCGGGCGCGTCAAGATCATCAAGTTCCGGGCCAATTATCATGGCTGGGCCGACGGCATCCATGTCGGCAACGCGATCGGGCAGGACGGCGCCTCGGCGCTCGGCCAGGACCCGCAGGCTGCGCAAAGCGTGACGCTGCTGGACTGGGGCGATGCCGAGCAGGTCGAGGCGGTGCTCGATGCCAGTTTTGCCGCAGTCATCGTCGAGCCGGCCGCGATCAATGGCGGCTGCTTCGAACCGCCTGCCGGCTTCCTGGAGCGGCTGCGGACGGCGACGCAGCGCTGCGGCGCTCTGCTGATCTTCGACGAGGTGATCACCGGCTTCCGCCTCGCCCTCGGCGGCGCGCAGGAGCGCTATGGCGTGACGCCCGATCTCAGCGTGCTCGGCAAGGCGCTCGGTGCCGGCCTGCCGATCAGCGCGGTTTCGGGCAGCCGCGCGGCGATGGAGGTCCTGTCGAGCGGGCGGCTGATGCACCGCGGCACCTTCAACGGCAACCCGCTTTCGGTGGCGGCGGCGATCGCCTGCCTCAAGGTGCTGCAGGCCGAGCACGGGGAGATCTATCCGCGCATGGACGGGTTCGCGGCGCGGCTCTGCCGGTTCCTGAACGATCAGGCCGCGCGTCGCGGCGTTCCGATCCGGGCGCGCCAGGCCGGGGCGGCGTTGCAGATCTTCGCCGCCAACGGGCCGGTCGAGACGCTGCGCGACACGGCCAAGGTCGACAAGGACAAGACGCTGATGTTCACCGGCGCGCTGCTCCGGCAGGGAGTGATGACCCTGCCGCGTGGCCTCTGCTACCTGTCATCCGCCCATAGCCTCGCCGATATCGAGGCGACCGAGGCGGCGATCGCGGTGACGATGGAGACGATGGCGCAATCGACGGCCGCCTGAGGCGGCCTCGATCACAGCGGGTTCGGCAGAGCGCCGAAGCCGCCTCAGGACTGCAGCATCTTGAAGTGGCTGCAGAATTCCCGGTAGCTCGTCTGCAGGATCTTCTCGCCGCCGCGGATCTTCAGCGTCTCGGCGACGGCAAGGCCGAGCTCCTTCGCCTGCTCGCCCGGCTCGTCCTGCGTCGCGACGACCCGCTCATGGCCATCGAGCGAAGTGATCTGGGCCTGCAGGCTCAACCGCTCGTCCTGCCAGTTGCAGACGGCGCCCACCGGCAGGCTGCAACCGGCCCCGAGCGCATGCATCATCTCGCGCTCGGCATCGACCTCGGCTCGGGTCTTGCGGCACTCGATCGAGCGCAGGATCTCGACAAGCTCGGTATCTTCGCCGCGCGCCTCGATGCCCAGCGCGCCCTGGCCGACGGCATAGGGAAACGCGACGGGGTCGAGGAACGCCGATGACTTGCTCCCGAGACCAAGCCGCTCCAGCCCGGCATGGGCCAGGATCACGGCGTCGAGCGCATCGTCGCCCTCGATCTTGGCGAGGCGCGGGCCGATATTGCCGCGGATCGGCACGACGGTGACGTCGGGGCGCAGGCTCAGGATCTGTGCGCGCCGGCGCAGCGAGCCGGTTCCCACTCGCGCGCCTTCCGGCAAATCTTCGAGCGCCGAGCCGCACAGCACATCGCGTGGATCCTCGCGCTTGGGCACGGAGGCCAGGACGAGGCCGTCGCGAAGAATGGTCGGCAGGTCCTTGAGCGAATGGACGACGAAATCGACGTCCTTGCGGAGCAGCTGCTCCTCATGCTCGGTCGTGAAGACGCCGATCATGCCGAACTGATGGAACTCGGAGACCCTGTCGCGATCGGCGACGGTCGAAATCGGGCAAATCTCGAATTCGATATGCGGATGCAATGCCTGAATTGAACCAATTACAAAGTTGGTTTGCGTCATGGCAAGGGGGCTGCGGCGGGTGCCAACGCGAAGAAGCATAATTCGTGAACCTGTTTGCGCCGTGCACGCGCGATCGCGCACCGTCTAGCAGTTGCGATCCCGGAGTGAAAGTGCGGCAGATTCGCCGACTCGGAAGCTCGAAGATGCGGTTTTGCGCCGAGTCGTCGGAGCCTAAAACAAGGAGGATGGCGCCTTTCCCGACCTGGCTGAGACAGCTTCCTGTGCTCGTCGTGCGTGGGGTTATGTACTAACGATCAGAATAAGCTGTCCGACGACGAAAACAGGACGCGAGGGAGATGGACGCCGATTTTCTGGCTCGCGCCGAAATAAGATTCCTCGATGCCGCCACCGACCCGGCTCTCTGGCGGTTGGCGATGGACGATATCGTGCAGGCGACAGGCTCTCTCGGCGCATCGCTGCTGACGGTCGAGGGGCGCGGGCCGTTCATTCTCGCGACCGACGGCGTTGCGGAACTTGCCGATGAATATGTCAGGGATGGCTGGTACCAGCGAGATTATCGCTACGCCGCCGTGCCGCGCCTGCGCAAGCACGGGCTCTTCGTCGACCAGCAGATCACCACGACCGACGACATGGCCAGGAATCCCTATTACGCCGACTATCTGGTCAAAAAGGGAGCGGGTTGGGGAATCGGTCTCCGGATCGATACCGGGGACGACATGTGGTGCCTGATGATTCAGCGCGGGATGGGCACCGGTCCCTATCAGGAGGACGAGCAGGAGCGCCTCAAACCGCTCGTCGAGATCGTCAACAGGGCGGCGAGCCTGTCGCGCCGTCTCGAATTCGCGCGCCTCGACGGTGCGGTCGAAGCGTCGGAGATGGTCGGGGGTGCCTGCCTGTTCATCGATCGATTCGGCCGTGTCGCCAGGATGAACGCGGCGGCGGAAGCCATGATGGGGCGCAAGTTCCTCATCCGGCAGGGGCGGGTCGCGTTTGCGCATTGTGCCAGCGAGCCGCTGCAGCGCCACATCGATGCGGCGATCTGGCCTGACCTCGCTGCGACGGAGACGGCCTTGCGGCCGGTCGTCGTGCCGCAGCTCGCGGGCCGACCGTTGGTCTTTCGGGCCATCCGCATGCGCGGCAATGCGAAGATCCTGTTCGCGCCTGCCTATGCCATGCTGCTGGTGACGGACCTCAACGAGAAAACCGGGCCGCCTCCGGAGCACCTGCAGTCGGTGTTCCAACTGACCGCCGCCGAGGCGCGCCTGGCCAATGCGCTGCTCCAGCAGTTCAGCCTGGTCGAGGCAGCTGACCATCTCGACTTGAAGCATGAGACGGCCAGGACGCATCTCAAGAGCATCTTCGCCAAGACGGAGACCCGTACACAGGCGCAGCTCATTCACGTCCTTGAGGGCATTCGTCGCTGCTGATGGCCGGGGCCGGATACGATCAGGCAGAAGCAGGCCGATCGTGGGATGGGCTCCTCGACCTCACGTGCCTTTCGGTGCGGACTCCCTCGGCTCTCAGCGCAAGAGCACGTAGCGCGGTCCCTGAGTGACAAGCTTCATTGCCGAAACCGCGCGATCAGGCTGACGAGCTCGACCTGGTTCGCCGTCGATGTCTTCGCATAGAGCGCTTTCGCATGGGTCCTTGCCGTCTCGTGGGAGATGCCGAGTGCCGCGGCCGCCTCGACGACCCCATGCCGCTCGATGAGCGCTTGAGCCACCCGCATCTCGGACGGCGTCAGCTGATAGTGCTGTCCGAATGTCGTCATGTCGGGTGGGGAGGTTTCTTCCAGATCTTTGACCGTCACCATCGCGAATGCGGGAGCCAGGAAGCCGAGCGCGTTTCCTCGCAAGCGAATCGCGTGGAAGATCAGCGGTCTCTTGCTGGGCCGGGAGATCGCAAGCGGTCGTAGGGCCGCGGCATCCGGGGCGAGGTCCGGCCAGATCGATGCAGCAAGGTGTCTGTCGAGCGCTTCGCCGCCAAAGGGCAGACGTATGCGTCCCTGCTGGATTTGGAAAACCTTGCCCACCATGCGTTCGGCCGCGTCGGTCATCCGGATGACCCGGCAGAACCTGTCGATGAACAGGCAGGCGCCGGTCATTGCATTGGCGGCGTCGACTGCGCCGTCGAGCCTGGCGAACTCGAGTCGACGGGTGATGGCCGCCGCGCGGGAAGCGACATCGCCGATCCGGGCCAGGCGAAGCTGGTCATCGGCCAGATAGGCGCCCGCCTCCTCTCCGCGCTGAAAGGTCAGGCACCACAGATCGTCGCCTGTCGTGACGCGCAGTCCCGCGAACCAGCCGAAACCCATAGGCCGCAGGAATCCGGCATAGTAGTCCATTCGGGCCATGCGATCCGGCGCGACGATGTCCTGATCGACCATGATGCCGCGCTGCTTCATGAACGGCACGCCTGCATAGCGGAAGTCGCGCTGGTGCCAGCCGTCCTTGACGTAGCGTTCGGAGAGCTCGCCCATTCCCTCGGTCGACAGGACGAAGGGGCCGCGTCCCTCAACGGTGAGGATGGCCGCTCCCTTCGACCCGGTGGCGCGGGCCACCATCTCCAGCGCCGCCTGCCAGGCGTCTGGATCGGTCGCTGCGTCGAGCAACATCGTCTCGGCGCGCTGCAATGTCTCGTCGTCCATCGGCTGCTCGAATTCGGAACTAGCCACCGCCCAGCCAGGCTGTTGAAATCTCTTCCGGGCTGAGTATGCGAAACGACACCGCATATCCTACCGTAAAGTCAACGCTATCTGGCCCGGACGACACTGCGACATCCGCTCTGACCGGAGCGATAGGAAGCCTCAGATCGAAATCCCGCACTTGGTCTGCTGTTCGTTCTTGTAGCCGACGGCAGCCTTGCCGGTCGGGGCTTTCCATTGGCCTTGGGCGTTCTTGGCGGCGTGAGCGGCGAAGACATCCGCATAGCAGTTCGGGTTCAGATAGCCGCGCTTCTTCGCGATCGACATGCCGGTCTGATGCGCGGTCTTGCTGTCCTGCGCCCAGCTTGGAGTGGACAGGGCGATAGCTGCGGTAGCAACGGCATAGAATCGCTTCGAGAACATGGGCATTCCCTTTGCCAGATTGGGCCTCCGGTCGCGCCGCTCTTCTCTCGAAGGTGGCGTCGGCAGCACGTCTTGAACATCATTTGCGAGACGTCACTGTGCGTCACCCAATCGGGTGAGACCTCGAACTTGGCCCGGAAGCTCCGACGCATCGACGTGCCGCTGCGTTCAGGCTGCGCTTGCAAACGCCGCGGCGTCGCCTCTCGACGCGAACGGGCGGAGCGTGCAAATTGTCCGCCAGGGAGCGGCTGGGCTCCTTCCTTCATCTGGTTCGCCGCATGCATCGCCGCTCCCTTCTGGTTGCCCTGGCAGTGTGCGGCCTCGCGATGTCGAGCCGGGCGGCGCGCTCGGCGGAACCGGCCAAGCGGATTTCGATGCTGATCGGGTTGCCGCTCGACCATCCCATCGTGAGCGCGCGCGTGGCCGAGCTCTATCGGCTGCTGGCCGAGCGGGGCTGGGTCGAGGGCAAGAATTTGCGGGTCAGCTGGAGAGTCTGGGGAGCGAGCGAGGTGGACCTTGCCCGCGGCGCCGCCGAGGTCGTCGCCGAGAACCCGGACATCATCGTCGTCGGCTCCAGTGCCGAGACTGCGGCCGTGCTGGCGAAGACCCGGCGGATACCGGTGCTGTTCGGGACGGCCTCGGATCCGGTCGGGAGCGGCTTCGTGCGCTCGCTCGAACGTCCCGATGGAAACGCCACGGGCTTCAGCAACAACGACCCCGCGATGTCGGAGAAATGGGTCGAGCTGCTGGCCGAGATCGCGCCGGCGACGCGGCGCATCGGCGTGGTCTTTAATCCCCATACGACGCCTGCGGCCGGAGCGACCTATCTTGCGCGCCTGCGGGCGGCGGCGACTGGCGAGGGGCCGGCCTTCGAGACGATCCAGGTGACCGAACCTGCCGCGATCGACCGGGAGATCGCCGGATTCGCCGGCAAGGGAGCGGGCGGCGGCCTGGTCTTCCTGCCGGACAGCTTCACCTACCGCAACGCCGCGCTCTGCACCGCCGCTGCCGCGCGTCTGGCCTTGCCCGCTGTCTACCCGTTCGACACCTTCACCTTGCAGGGCGGGCTTATGTCCTATGCCGGGGCGCGCGAGGAGACGGCCGAGATGCTTGCCTCCTATATCGACCTCATTCTGCGCGGGGCCGACGTCGCCGAATTGCCGGTGCAGTTCTCGCGCAGCTTCGAGCTGGTCATCAACGAAAAGGCCGCCGCGGCCCTGGGGCTGAGCCTGCCGGCCTCGTTGCGGATCCGTGCGCAACGGATCCTGTCGTGACGCAAGACGCCCTGACGGGACAAGGCGGCTCCCCGCGTCGGCGCGGCGAACTCACCCGCAAATACGCGCTCTTCGTCGGCCTTGCGATCTGCCTTGCGCTCGGGCTCAACGCGGCGATCGCGACCTTCTTCGCCTTCTCGGACCAGAGGGCTCTCCTGGTTCGGGTCCAGCAGGAACAGGCGAGGGCTGCGTCCCAGAGGATCGGCGCCTTCGTCGCCGACATCATGGGGCATCTCGACTGGGCCTCGCAAAGCGGCGCCAGCAGCAGCTCGCCGGAGGAGCGCCGGCTCGACGGTCTGCGGCTGATGCGGCAGGTCCCCGCCGTGCTCGAATTGCGCCAGATCGATCCCGGCGGGCGCGAGCAGCTCCTGTTGTCGCGCTATGCGCGGGACCGGGCGGATGGCGGCACCGACTGGTCGACCGATCCCGGCTTCCAGGCCGCCCTGGTGCAGGGCAGCTTCCACAGCGAGGTCGAATTCCGGCGCGGATCGGAGCCGCATATGGTGCTGCTCCGGCGGGCGGCCTCGCCGCCGCACTGGGTGGCGCGAGCCACCGTCAATCTCGTCTTCATCCGCGAGCTGGTCTCGCGCCTCAAGGTGGGCGAGGCCGGCCGCGCCTATATCGTCACGCGCTCCGGGCGCCTGATCGCCCATCCCGACCTGCGCTTCGTACTGCGCAACACCAACCTCGTCGCGCTGGTGAATGCGCATGAGGCTGCAGGAACGGCCAAGGCCGGGCTTTCGATGACCGATATCGAGGGCCGGCGCGTCCTTTCGGTGATGACCGCGGTCCCGGATCTCGACTGGAACGTGGTGATCGACCTGCCGGAGAGCGAGGCCTTCGCGCCGATCCACGCCTCGATTCTGCGTTCGCTGACGGTGCTGCTCCTGGCCCTGCTGGTGGCCGTGCTGGCCGGCATCATGCTGAGCCGCAAACTGGTCGCGCCGATCAAGGCTCTCGGCGAGGGGGCGGCGCGGATCGGCCGCGGCGAGCTCGACGCGCGGATCGCGATCCACACCGGCGACGAGCTCCAGGAACTGGGCGAGCAGTTCAATGTGATGGCCGAACGCCTGGCGGAAGGCCGGGCGGTACTGGAGGACAAGGTCGCCGAGCGCACCGCGGCGCTGGAGCAGGCGCTGACACTCGCCTCTGCCGGGCAGAAGGCGGCGGAGGAGGCGACGCGGGCCAAGTCCCGGTTCCTGGCGGTGGTGGGGCACGATATCCGCACACCGCTCGCCGGCGTGCTCGGCGTCCTCGAACTGATCGATCGCCGCCGCATGAGCCAGCGCGACCGTCGCCTCGTTGCCATGGCCGTGACCTCGGGTGAAGCGCTGGTCGACCTCGCCAATGCGACGCTCGACCTGTCGCGGCTGGAGGCCGGAACCGAAAGCCTCGACCGGCGCGATTTCGCCCTCTGTGCCCTCCTCGCCGCCGCGGCGGCGCTGATGCGGCCGCTGGCGGAACAGAAGGGGCTTGCCCTGACGCTGCGCCCGCCGCCAGAGGAGCAGCGCCTGCACGGCGATGCCGGCAAGATCCACCGCATCCTGGTCAACCTGCTGCGCAATGCGATCAGCTTCACTGAGGCGGGTGAGGTGGTGCTGGCGGCAGAGCTGCAGCGCGCCTCGGCGGGGAAGGGCCTGGATCTGACATTGACCGTTCGCGACACCGGCATCGGCATCGATCCGGCCATGCAACGGCAGATCTTCCGGGATTTCGTGCAGGTCGATCCGGAAACGGGGCGGCGCAATGGCGGCGTCGGGCTTGGCCTTGCGATCTGCAGCAAGCTGGCGGAGCTGATGGGCGGTTCGATCTCCGTCGCCAGCGCCAAGGGGCAGGGCAGCACCTTCTCGGTCAGGCTGCCGGTGACGGCGGCCCGGGCCGCGGCCCGGCCGGGCGAGGTCGGGGCGGGGCAATTGCAGACGATTCTCGTCGTCGACGACGATCCCGTCACGAGGGAGGTCGCTCGGCTCATGGTCGGCAAGGCCGGCCACAAGGTGCAGGCCGCAGCCTCAGGCGAGGCCGCGCTCAAGACGCTGCGCCGACGGTCCTTCGATCTCGTGCTGCTCGACATGCATATGGCGGGGATCGACGGGATCGAGACCGCCCTGGCGATCCGCGAGATCACCGGCATCGCACAGCCCCGGATCGTCGCGCTGACGGCCGATGTCTCGCCGGAGACGATGCGGCGCATGCGTGCGGCAGGGTTGACCACCATTCTGTCGAAGCCGATCACCTCCGCCGCCCTGCTGCAGGTGATCGGGCGCGGCAGCGCTCGTGGCGGCAAGAGCCAGGTCGTGGCGCTTTCGGCCGAGCAACCCGTCGATGCGGCTTTCTTCCGAACGCAGCGCGGCCTGATCGGCCATGAGCGCACTAGGCAGCTGGTGACGCTGTTCGCGACGGTGTCCGGGGCGATCCTGACCCAGATGCAAGCTGCCCTGCCGGCGTCCGACCGAGCCGAGCTGCGACGGCTGGCGCATCAATTGGGGAGCTCCGCCGGAGCGGTCGGGCTCGGGCAGGTCCTTGCTCTCGCAGCCGCCCTCGAACGCGATGCGGCCACAGCCCACCGTGGAGCGCTCATGTCGGCAGTCGAGGCGCTCGGGCAGGCCCGCGAGGAGGCCTTGGACGCCTTGACCGAGCTGGAAGGAGCGCCCGCTGCCGCTGCTGTCTGAGATCGGATAGGGGCGCTTTTCGACCAGGCCGCATCGCGAGGATCGGACACATTGACGGGACAAGGCGCGCCTGATCCAACCCGGCCGAGCCGCCCAGCGTCGGGAAAAGGAACGATCTCGCCATGACAGCCAGCAAACGCGTCGTCCTTTCCAGCGACCATGCCGCCATCCCGCTCCGCCGCGCCATTATCGCTCACGTCGCGGCGCAGGGCTGGGTCGTGGTCGACATCGGCCCGACGACGCCGGAGAGCACGCCTTATCCCAAGCATGGTGAAGCGGCGGCTCGGCTCGTCGTCTCCGGCGACTGTCGGTTCGGCATCATCCTGTGCGGCACCGGCCAGGGCATCATGATGGCGGCGAACAAGGTCAAAGGCATCCGTTGCGGTGTCTGCGCCGACACGTTCTCTGCCCGCATGATCCGCCAGCACAACGACGCCAACATGCTGTCGATCGGTGCGCGCGTGGTGGGCGAGGGGCTGGCGCTCGACATCGTCGATGCGTTCCTGAGCGCCGAGTTCGACGGCGGCCGGCATGCGACGCGGGTGGAGATGATCGAGGCGCTGGAGGGCTAGCTCCGTCCGGAGCCTTGCTAGATGCGCTCGACGGGGACGCCGATCTTGTAGCCCTTGCCGCTGACGGTCGCGATGATGCCGGACTTGGCGGTGTCGCCGAGCTTCTTGCGCAGACGTGCGACGAGGGCATCGACGCTGCGTGCGTCGACATCGGTGAAGCGGTTGCTGATGACCTCGATCAGATAGTCGCGGCTGAGAGGATGGCCGTTGCTCTCGATGAGTGCGGCGAGCAGATCGAACTCGCCGCGGGTCAGGCGCATGGGCTCGCCGTTGTTCATCGCAAGCTCGCGGCGCAGCAGGTCGATCGTGAACGGTCCGAAGATCGCTACGGTGTTGCGGCGCGCCGTGTCGCGCTCGGTCCGGCGGCGGCGCAGCAGCGAACGGGCCCTGGCGAGCAAGTCGCGCAGGTCGACCGGCTTGCTGACATAGTGGTCGCCGGCGAGCTCGAGCGCGACGATGCGATCGACGTCGGCGTCGCGCCGCGTCACGAAGATGATGCCGGCATCCGAGGACGACTGGAGTTCCCGAGCGAGTTCGAGGCCGTCGCCATCAGGCAGGACAACGTCGATGAAGATCAGGTCCGGCCTGAAGCGTCGCACCGCCTGCCTGGCCTGGGCGATGGTCTCGGCCTCCTCGACCTGGAAGCCTTGATCGGTGAAATAGCCGGCGATCACCGCGCGGGTGACGGGGTCGTCCTCGACGATGACGAGCCGGTCGCTGGATAGCGCGTCCATCAGCCCTGCTTCCCCTGCCGGCGCTCCGAATTCTGCCGCGATTCGGCCGGTCGGACGATTCTACAGGGGCCGATGCGCCGCAAGCGATGGAGCCTGCGAATGTTGACGGTTGTTCACCGCGCGGTCAAAGGCCCGGCCGCTATCCACCATTGGCTGTGCTGACGCCCGGTGGAGGGAAGATGGGCGATGACGCCGCGAGGCCGGGATCACCAGCCTGGCGGCGTCGCATCATGGGTTCAGATGACGCGGCGCGGGTCGAGCGCGTCGCGCAGGCCGTCGCCGATGAAGTTGATCGACAGCACGGTCAGGAAGATTGCCGCGCCGGGGAACAGCGCCCAGTGCGGAGCGGTGTCGAGATGGTCCTTGGCGTCGAAGAGCAGGCGCCCCCAGGTCGGGATATCCGGCGGGAAGCCGAGGCCGAGGAAGGAGAGCGTCGATTCCGCAATGATTGCCGAGGAGACCTCGATGGTCGAAGCGACGATGACGGGCCCGAGCGCGTTGGGCAGAATGTGGCGCGTCATCTGCCGGAGCTTGGTGGCGCCCTGAGCCTTGGCGGCCTCGACGAACTCCTTCTCGCGCAGCGACAGGAATTGCGCTCGCACCAGCCGGGCGACCGGCATCCAGCGCAGGCCGCCGATGACGACGACGATCAGGATGAAGACGCCGCCCTCGACGCCGAACACCGCCTTGAGCTGCTCGCGGAACAGGTAGATCACCAGCAGCAGCAGCGGCAGCTGCGGCAGCGACAGGAACAGGTCCGTCACCCACATCAGCACGGGATCGGCGATCTTGCGCGACATCCCGGCCAGGGCGCCGATCACGACGCCGACGGTGGTCGCGACCACCATGGCGGCCAGTCCGACGGCGAGCGAGATGCGCCCGCCATACATCATCCGCGCCAGGATATCCTGGCCGAGATCGTCGGTTCCGAACGGGTGCGCCCAGGATGGGCCCTGGAGCTGCGCCGAAAAGTCGATGTCGTTGATCGGGACGGGCCAGAACCAGGGGCCGACGACGACGCCGAGGATCAGCAGGCCGAGGATGACCACGCTCGCCATGGCGAGCTTGTGACGACGGAAGCGCCGCCAGGTCTCACGGCCGGGCGAGACCGAGACGGACGCGCGGGAGGCAGCCACTGCCGGGTCAGCCGAAGGAGATGCGAGGGTCGAGCCAGCCATAGAGCAGGTCCGCAATGAGGTTGAACAGGACGACCAGGCAGGCGAAGACGAAGGTCACGGCCATGATCACGGGGGTGTCGTTGGCAAGGATCGCGTCGATCAGCAGCGAGCCGATGCCGGGGATCCGGAAGATCTGCTCAGTGACGATGGCGCCGCCGAAAACCGCGGGCATCTGCAGGGCGACGAGCGTCACCACCGGGATCAGCGCATTGCGGGTGATGTGCCGGAGAGTGACCCGCTTCTCGCTGAGACCCTTGGCGCGCGCCGTGGTAACGTAGTCGAGCCGGATCACGTCGAGCACGGCCGAGCGGACATAGCGTGTATACGACGCCGCCTGGAACAGGCCGAGCACCGTGATCGGCATGATCGCCTGGCGGAACATCTCCCAGTACCAGCGCCAGCCGCTCGCCGCGATGTCGGAACGATAGACGAAGGGGAACCAGTCGAGCTTGATCGAGAACAGCAGGATCAGGAGCAGGCCGGTGAAGAAGGTCGGCAAGGAGAAGCCGACGAAGGCGAGCGTGTTGGCGATCTGGTCGAAGACCGAATAGGGCCGCGTCGCCGCGTAGATGCCGACCGGCAATGCGATGCACAGCGCCAGGATCTGCGAGGTGCCGACGACGAAGAGGGTGGTCGGCACGCGCTGCAGGATCAGGGTGTCGACATTGATGCGGCTGGCGAAGGAGAAGCCCCAGTCGCCCTGCGCCATCGCCGAGAGCCAGCGCAGATAGCGCACCATGATCGGGTCGTTGAGGCCGAAGCTGGCGCGCAGGGCCTCGCGCACCTCGGGTGGGACGTTGGGGTTGGTCGCCATCTCCGAGAACGGGTCGCCCGGCGCCAGCGCCAGTACCGTGAACAGGATCAGGCTGATGCCGAGCAGGCTCGGTATGGCGATGAGCAATCGCCGCAGAAGATAAGTCGCCATCTGGAGGGTCCCGTGAAGCGGGGTGTCGCTGGAGCGAGCCGCACGGGCTGATGGCGATGAGACACCACCGGGCCCGAGGCGGCTCGCGCGGAAGCGGCAGGGGCCGCTCGGGGACGATCAGGCGTCCGCGAGCGGCCTGGCCGGCCTCAGCTGCGATACCAGGCAGCCACGTTCCAGGTGTCGACGTCCCAGCCGCTGTGATCGTGCATCAGGTTGCTCGCCGAGGCGGCGACGCGGGTGCGCGAGAGCAGGGGCAGGATGACGTTCGCTTCACAGAAGATCTCGTCGACCTTGATCAGCAGCGCGGCGCGCTTGGCCGGGTCGAGCTCCTTCTGGGCAGCCTTGTAGGCCTTGTCGGCCTCCGGGTCGGAATAGCGCGAGACGTTCCGGCCCAGCCACTTGTTCTCCTTGTTGGCGATCTCCCAGGAGACGAACTGGTTGAGGAAGCGCTCCGGATCCGGCTGCGGCTGGGTCGTCGTGTACATCTCGATGTCGACATAGAGCTTGGTGTAGGTGTCGGGGTTCGCCACGTCGGAGGAGAAGAACACCGATGCGGTGACCGACTTCAGCTCGAGGTCGATGCCGGCCTTCTGACAGGCCTGCTTGATGATCGCCTGCGTCTTCTGGCGCGGGGCGTTGATCGAGGTCTGGTAGACGTATTTGAGCTTCTTGCCGTCCTTCTCGCGGATGCCGTCGGCGCCGCGCTTCCAACCGGCCTCGTCGAGGATCTTGTTGGCCTTGTCGATGTTGAACTCGTATTTCAGCTTCTGCGAGCGGAACTGCTTGGGTTCGTTGACGAAGCTCGCCGTCGCGGTGCCGCCGCGGCCATAGATGAACTTCTGAATCGAATCGCGGTCGATCAGCAGGTTGAACGCCTGGCGCACCTTGGGATCCGACAGGGTCGGATGCTTGGTCTTGACGCTGGAGCGCTCGCCGTCGACCTCGGTCCACGGGTCGGTGGTGTTGAGGATGATGAACTCGATGTCGCCCGACGGCACCGCGCTGACCTTGCCGCGGCCGCCGGTCTCCATCTTCTTGAGGACCTCGTCCTCGACCTGCAGGTTCCAGGCATAGTCGAACTCGCCGGTCTGCAGCACGGCGCGGGCGGCCGAGACGGCATCGCCGCCGCCCTTCACTTCGATCGTGTCGAAATGCGGCTGGTTCTTGACGTGATAGTCCTCGTTGCGCGTGCCGGTGAGGATGTCGCCCGGCTTGAAGTCGGCGAACTTGTAGGGGCCAGTGCCGACGGGCTTCAGATTGGCCGGGGCCTCACGCGACTTGGCCCCCTTGTACTCGCCGAAATGGTGCTTGGGGAGGATCTGGCCGACGACGCCGACGAAGGGGTCGGCCCAGAACGGCGTCGCCTCCTTGAAGATGACCTTGACGGTGTGGTCGTCGACCTTCTCGACCTTGATGTTGGTGTAGGAGCCGGTGGTGTAGGCGGCGGTCGCGGGATCTGCGGCATATTCCCAGGTGAAGACAACGTCGTCGGCGGTGAACGGCTTGCCGTCATGCCATTTGACGCCCTGCTTCAGCTTCCAGGTCACCACCTTGCCGTCTTCGGAAAGACCGCCATTGGCGCGGGTCGGCACCTCGGCTGCAAGCTGTGGGGTGAGGTTGCCTTCCTTGTCCCAGCCGGCGAGGGGCTCGAAGAAGATGCGCCCGGCGATCTGGTCCTTGGTGCCGCTGGCGAAATGCGGGTTGAGTAGCGTCGGCGCCTGCCAGAGCAGGATCTTGAGCGGCCCGCCGCCGCCGGCCTTGGTCGGTTTGTACTGCAGCGAGGCCTGCGCCATCGCGACGTCGTTCCAGGCCAGGATCTGCGAGGCGATCGGCGCCGTGATGCCGACGGCAGCCAGTCTGCGAATGAAGGAGCGGCGGGAGATCGCGCCATCCTTCACGTTCTCGATCAAGCCGCTCAGCGTACGCTCGTCCATCATATTCCCCTGTTTTAGCTGGCCTATTATGAGGTGGCCCGAAGGGGGAGCGTAATGCATGCCCGGCCCGGCGGCTATGCCCTGTTTCGGCCGTAATTCCGGCATTTCGCCTCGATAAGGGGCATGGCCTTGGGTCAACCCGTTGCGATTTCTCGCGCGAGATTGGCGAGATAGCCGCACTCGTCGGCGGATTCGTTGTTCCACCACATTGCGCACAGATTGTGCGAGGGGATCGGCGGATCGGCTTCGAGCACCCGCAGCGCCAGCTTCTCGCCGGAGAGATGGATCATCTCGCGCGGGATCAGCGCGGCGCCGGTGCCGGCGCTGGCGAGGCGGGCGATCACGGTCAACGGATTGCAGGTGTTGAGGCGGCGCGGCTTCAGCCCATATGCGCCGAACCACATCTGGATGGTGGTGAACAGGCCGGACGGCGAGCTGTTGGTGAAGATCGGCAGGTCGACCAGCTTCTCCGGCGTCGCGACATTGCCGGCAAAGGGCAGGCCTTCGCCGATCACCCAGACGAGATCGATCAGCCAGAGCGGGACGATGGTGACCCCGTCATGAGCGCGCGGCTGTGAGAGGAAGGCGATGTCGATCGAGCGGTCGAGCAGCAATTGTTCCAGCTTCGTGCTGAAGTCGACGGTGACGTCGACCTGCAATTCGGCATGGCGGCGCGCCAGCTGGGCGAGCAGATCGGGCAGGATGGCGGCGGCGAAGGAATCGGCGGCGCCGATGCGCAGCAGGCTCCTGCCGCGCAGGCCGTCCTTGCTGTGGCGCTGCACCTGCTCGGCATGGGCCAGCATGCGCTCGACATCGGCATAGATCGCATTGCCGAGCGTCGTCGGCACCGGGCGATAGAGCGAGCGGTCGAAGAGCTCGCCGCCGAGGATGCGCTCGAGCTCCTTGATGCGCAGGCTGACGGTCGGCTGCGAGAGATTGAGATGCTGGGCGGCGGCGCGGAAACCGCCGAGCCGGGCGACCCAGTAGAACGCTTCCGCCTGACCGAAGGTATAGCGCATGGCCAAGATGATAGCCTGAGGCAATCGAGCGGCAAGCACTTCTTATTTTTATTCGTCGCCTCGGCGCTCTAGCTTTCCCCTGTTCGGCGCGGCGCCGGTCTCCGGCGTCGCCAAGGCATTGCCAATAAAACAGGGGGACTCCGATGCTGACCGTGCCGACAAATCGCCGTGCGTTTCTCGCTGCTGCAACAGGCGGCGCCCTGGGCGGCCTGCTGCCCGCGAGCCTGCTCTACGCCCAACCGAACAATGGCAAGACGCTGACCGTCGTCCTGCCGAGCAATCCGATCACCATCGATCCGATAAACCAGCTCAATCACGACGCCATGGTGCTCGGCCAGACCGTGTTCGAGAACCTGGTCGAATACGATGTCGACGGCGTGCTGAAGCCGCAGCTCGCCAAGGCCCTGCCGGTAATCTCGGCCGACAAGAAGACCTACACCTTCGAATTGCGCGACGACGTCACCTTCCATAACGGCAAGAAGATGACGGCGGAGGATGTGAAATACTCCTTCGACTATCTGCTCGACCCCGCCAACAAGGCGGCGCGCCGCTCGCTCTTCACCCGCATCACCAAGGTGACGGTACTCGACCCGCTGAAGGTGCAGTTCGAGCTGTCGGAGCCCTACGGCCCCTGGCTCTATTTCTTGACCAAGTACATGGGCATCTATCCTGCGGGCTCGCGCAAGGAGCATGGCGACGACTATTTCAAGTCGAAGCCCGCCGGTGTCGGCACCGGCTTCGGCGTCTTCGAGGAGTGGAAGCCGAACGACTATATCAGCTTCAAGAAGAACCCGACCTACTGGCGCAAGGGTCTGCCGCATTGGGACCGGCTCGTCGTCAAGATGATCCCGGAGGATGCGACCCGCGTCGCCTATCTGCTCACCGGCCAGGTCGACCTCATCAGCGCCCCGCCACCGCGGGAGTTCAACCGGCTGAAGACGATGCCGGGCATCACCGGCGCCTCGCGTCCGACCCTGGGCGGCGCGCTGCTGATGTACACCAACAACCTGAAAGCCCCGTTCGACGACGTGAACTTCCGCAAGGCCGTCTCCGCCGCGATCGACCGCAAGACGATCGGCGAGAAGGTCTATTACGGGCTGCTCGACCCCTCGTCCGTGCCGGCGCCGGCGCGCGGCTGGTGGTTCAATGCCGAGGCCGACAAGGAGCTCGGCTTCGATCTCGACAAGGCGAAAGCCCTGCTCGCCAAGTCGAAGTATGCCACCGGAGCCGAATTCGACCTCAGCATCCAGGCCGAGCCCTATCTGCTCGACACCAAGGATGCGGCGATCTTCGTGCAGGCGCAGCTCGCCAAGATCGGCATCAAGGTCAATCTCAAGGTCTACGAGTTCTCGGTGCTGATCCAGCAGGCGATCCGCGGCGAACACCAGGCGGCGCTGCAGGTCTTCATGTCGCCGGGCGAGCCGAGCTATATCATGCAGGTCTGCCTGACGCCGGAGCAGGTGCTGTCGAAGAGCACGGGCTACAACAATCCCGAGTTCAACCAGACGCTGGCAGCAGCTTTCGCCGAGACGGAGGAAGCCAAGCTCAAGGAGCTCTATGGCAAGCTGCAGATGCTCGCTGCCCGCGACGCGCCGATCGGCGTGCTCGGCTATGTCCACGCCTCCAACCTCTGGCGGCAGGCACTGCAGGATGTGAAGGTCAACCAGGGCCTGACCATCGCCCCCGGCGAAATCAAGGTCTGAGCGAGCCCGCCATGCTCCGCCTCGTCGCAGGCCGCATCGTCTCCTCGATCGGCACGCTGTTCTTCGTCGGCCTTGCGCTGTTCGCGCTGACGCGCTCCGGTCCGGGCTCCCCGGCCCGGATCGTGCTCGGGGCCGATGCGACGGCCGAACAGATCGCGCAGTTCGAGCAGGCGCATGGCCTCGACCGGCCCTTTCTCTCGCAATACGTCGCCTGGCTCGGCGACATCTTGCGCGGGGATTTCGGCAAGTCCTTCGTCACCGGCCGCGACGTCGCGGCCGAGATCGTCAATGCGCTGCCGGTGACGCTGGCGATCGTGCTTTTCGCCTTTCTGATCGCGCTGGTCTTCGGCATCGGCATCGGCGTGCTGGCGGCGCTCAAGCCGGGCGGCGCCTTCGACCGGGTCAGCCGCTTCGCCTCGGTGCTCGGCCTGTCGATCCCCGCCTTCTGGCTCGGCATCCTGCTGATCCGTTTCCTTGCTGTCGACCTGCGCCTATTGCCGCCCGGCGGCTATGTCCCGCTCGCGGCCGGCCTTACGTTGCATTTGCAGAGCATCCTGATGCCCTCGCTCTCGCTCGCGGTCTACTACATCGCCGTGCTGGCGCGGATGACGCAGGCGAGCCTGCAGGAGAGCTTGCGCGGCGATTATGTCCGCACCGCCCGCGCCATGGGCCTCTCCTCCCGCCAGGTCGTGTTCTACGCGCTGGTCAACGCGCTGCCGCCGGTGGTCAACCTTGCCGCGCTCTCCTTCGGCTACATGTTCGGCTGGGCGCTGATCATCGAGCAGGTCTTCAACATCCCTGGCCTGTCGCGCGCCCTGCTGAACGCGATCTCGCAGCGCGACTTCCTGCTGCTGCAGGGCATCGTCTTCCTGTTCACCGCGATCTTCGTCTTCGCCAATCTCGGCGCCGACCTGATCAACCGCGTGCTCGATCCGCGCCAGAGGGCGGCGGCATGAGCAATCTGCGCAAAGCCCTTCATGGCCTCGACTGGAGCGGCTGGCTCGGAGCCGGCCTCGTCGGGCTGATCCTGCTCGCCGCGATCTTCGCCCCTCTGATCGCGCCTTACGACCCGCTCGCGCTCAATATCGAGGACAGGCTCACCGCGCCCGACGCAAGTCATTGGCTCGGCACGGACCAGGGTGGCCGCGACGTGCTCAGCCGCATCCTGTTCGGCGCGCGCGCCTCGCTCGCGGTCGGGATCGGCGCGGTGCTGATCGGCGCTCTGATCGGTGTCTCCGCCGGGGTCTTCGCGGCCTACAAGGGCGGGCTCGGCGAGCAGATCGTGATGCGCATCGTCGACGGCGTCGCCTCGATCCCGCTGCTGGTCTGGGCGATCGCCATCGTCGGCATCCTCGGCGTCGGGCCGCTGCCGGTGGGGCCGCTGCTGCTGCCGAACGAGGTCAAGATCGTCGTCCTCGTCGGCTGCCTGTTCTCGCCGGTCTTCGCCCGCGTCACCTATGCCGTCGCCAGGCGCATCGCCGGGGCCGACTATGTCCGCGCCCGCTTCCTGCAGGGCGCCTCGCATTGGGACATCGTGACCAGCGACGTGCTGCCCAACTGCCTGTCGCCGATCATCGTGCAGGGCACGCTGCTGGTCGCGATCGGCATCGTCATTGAGGCCTCGATCAGCTTCGTCGGCCTGGGCGTGCAGCCGCCGCAGCCGAGCTGGGGCACGATGCTGTCCGACGCCCGCAGCGCGATCTATTCCGGCGAATGGTGGCTGCCGGTCTTCCCCGGCCTCGCCATCTCGCTGACCGTGATCGGCTTCAACCTGCTCGGCGATGCCGTGCGCGAGCTGTTCGACCCGCGCAGCGAAGCCAGGACACTGGTCGCATGAGCCCGGCTTTGCTCAGCGTCGAGGACCTGCGCGTCGGCTTCCGCTCGGCGGATGGCGGCGTGGTCGAGGCGGTGCGCGGCGTCGATTTCGCCGTGGCTCCGGGCGAGGCCGTGGGCATCGTCGGCGAGTCCGGCTCGGGCAAGAGCCTCAGCATGCTCGCGGTGATGCGGCTGCTCGGGGCGCCGGCGCGCGCTATCGGCGGACGGGTGATCTTCGACGGCGAGGACCTGCTCGCCGCCGACGAGAAGCGCATGC
>WPCJ01285226.1_pt1 | contig 26025 bp, 23 predicted proteins | sample 5399831 | NCBI WGS metagenome assembly WPCJ01 (sample SAMN12869470, study PRJNA574797) | sludge metagenome | isolation source: wastewater treatment of pH10 | place: China:Beijing | collected 2019-05-20 | reverse complement strand
GAGGAGCCGGACATCGAGAACAGCTTGTTCTCCGAGCCGATGAAGATTCGCACGCCATCGCCATCCTCGGCCCGGGTCAGCAGGTCGATGACGTCGGTCTGCGTCTCAAGATCGCCGAAGAGCATGCGGATGCGCTCGAGATCCTCCTGCGCCCGGAGATCGTCGAGCAGGTTCGCCTGGCCGCGCACGATGAGATGGCGGTCGCTGCCCGGGCCGGCCTGGGTCGCGATGCCACTCTCAACGAGCCGAGCGGTCAGGGCGTCGAGCTCGCGCTCCATCAGGGCGCGCTGCCCGCCGATCTCGCTGCGCAATTCGGCCAGCGTCTTGCCGAGGATGCGGGCGTTGAGGAAATTCGCGGCCTCGCTCAGGGCCGAGGCCGGCAGGCCGGGCGGCAGCGCCAGCAGGCGGTTCTCGACCGTGCCATCCTCCGAGACCAGCACGACCAGCGCGCGGGCCGGATCGAGCCGGACGAACTCGATATGCTTCAGCCGGACATCGGCCTTGGTGGTGACGACGACGCCGGCGCCGCGCGACAAACCGGAGAGCAGAGCCGAGGCTTCGGTCAGGGTCTGATCGAGATTGCGGTTGCTGGCGGCGACCCGAATCTGCGCCTCGATGCGCGAGCGCTCGTCGGCCGTGAGATTGCCGACCTCCATCATCGCATCGACGAAGAAACGCAGGCCCCGCTCTGTCGGCAGGCGCCCCGCCGAGGTGTGCGGCGCATAGATCAGCCCGGCCATTTCGAGGTCGGTCATGACATTGCGCACCGTCGCGGGCGAGAGCGCCATCGGCAGCAGGCGGGCAATGTTGCGGGAGCCGACCGGCTCGCCGGTCGTCAGGTATCCGTCGACGATCTGGCGAAAAATCTCGCGCGAGCGCTGGTCGGTCTCGACCAGGCCACTCATCGACTCGGGGCGGGGCGTGTGCGCGCTCATGAACCTTTTTCAGGCGAACCGTCGTTCTCGTCCTATTGTCGTCATGCAGAGCGTGCGGATCAAGGGGCAGGCCGGGCCGGCGCCTTGCCGTGCGCGGCGCAAGCGCCTACAAGCCGCCACTTCCCCAAAGACAGGATCATTTCATGCGACCCTCCAAACGCGCCGCCGACGAGATGCGCAAGGTCACGCTCGAACGCGGCGTGGTGCGCTATGCCGAGGGTTCCTGCATGGTCACGTTCGGCGAGACCAAGGTGCTCTGCGCCGCGACCGTCGAGGAAAAGGGGCCGCCGTGGCTGCGCGGCATCGGCAAGGGCTGGGTCACCGCCGAATACTCGATGCTGCCGCGCGCCACGCATGAGCGCACGCGCCGCGAAGTCACCTCCGGCAAGCCCTCCGGCCGCACGCAGGAAATCCAGCGCCTGATCGGCCGCAGCTTACGCGCCGTCGTCGATCTCACCGCGATTGGCGAGCGCCAGATCGTCGTCGATTGCGACGTGCTCCAGGCCGATGGCGGTACCCGCACCGCCTCGATCACCGGCGCCTGGGTCGCGCTGCACGATGCGCTGAAATGGATGGAAGGGCGCGGCCTGCTCAAAGGCACGAACCCGCTGAAGGACCATGTCGCCGCGATCTCCTGCGGCATCGTCGCCGGCAACCCGGTGATCGATCTCGACTATGTCGAGGATTCCGGCGCGCAGACCGACGCAAATTTCGTCATCACCGGCTCCGGCGGCATCGTCGAGGTGCAGGGCACGGCCGAAGGCGCGCCCTTCTCCGAGGAAGAGCTTCTGTCGCTGCTGAAGCTCGCCAAGGGCGGCGTCGCCAAGCTCGTCACGCTGCAGAAGGCCGCGGTGGCCTGAGCATGAGCCCGCATCGCCTCCTCACCGGCAAGGTCGTGATCGCGACCCATAACCAGGGCAAGCTGCGCGAGATGCGCGACCTGCTGGCGCCCTATGGCATCGAGCTGGTCTCGGCAGGCGAACTCGGCCTGCCCGAGCCGGTCGAGGACGGCACCATGTTCTCGGAGAACGCGGCGATCAAGGCGGTCGCCGCGGCGAGCGCCAGCGGTTTGCCCGCGCTCTCCGACGACTCAGGCATCTGCATCCATGCGCTCGACGGCGCGCCCGGCCTGTTCTCGGCCAACTGGGCCGGCCCCGGCAAGGATTTCGCCCCGGCGATCGGGCGCGTGCAGATGGAGCTCGCCAAGCGCGGCGCGGTCACGCCTGACAAGCGCAAGGCGCATTTCGTCTCGGCACTCGTGATCGCCTGGCCGGACGGACATCAGGAACTGTTCGAAGGCCGCGTCTTCGGGACGGTGACCGAGCAGGCGCGCGGCCTCGGCGGCTTCGGCTACGATCCGATCTTTCTGCCCGATGGCCATGACAAGACCTTCGGCGAGATGACGGCCGAGCAGAAGCACGGCATCCCGGCCGACGGTTCGCCCGGCCTGTCGCATCGTGCGCGCGCCTTCCATGTGCTGGCCGCCGCTTGCCTGAGGAAGCCGGCGTGAGCGCCCCGGCCGCCCTCGCCGCGCGGCCTTCGATCCTGCATCCGACCACGGATGCGGGCTTCGCCGTCTATGTGCATTGGCCGTTCTGCCTGGCCAAATGCCCCTATTGCGACTTCAACAGCCATGTCCGGCTGCAGCCGCCCGACCAGCAGCGCTATATCGCCGCCTTCCGTCGCGAAATCGCGCATCGAGCAGCGCTGGCGCCGGGACGCACGGTCTCCTCGATCTTCTTCGGCGGCGGCACGCCCTCGCTGATGGAAGGCCGAACGGTCGGCGCGATCCTCGATGCGATCGGCGAATACTGGGCGGTCGATCCGAATTGCGAGGTCTCGCTGGAGGCCAACCCGACCAGCGTCGAGGCCGGGCGCTTCCGCGATTTCCGCGCGGCCGGCGTCAACCGCGTCTCGCTCGGCGTGCAGGCGCTGAACGATGCCGATCTCAAGGCGCTCGGCCGGATGCATTCGGCCGAGGAGGCGCTGGCGGCCGTCGCGATCGCGCGGCAATATTTCGAGCGCTATTCCTTCGACCTGATCTATGCCCGCTCACCCTTGCAGACGCCCGCGCTGTGGCGCGCCGAGCTGGAACTGGCGATCAGCCATGCGGCCGAGCACCTTTCGCTCTATCAGCTCACGATCGAGCCCGGCACCGCCTTCGACCGGCTGTTCCGCGCCGGCAAGCTCGCCATCCCCGATCATGATGCGGGCGCGGCACTCTACGAGACGACCCAGGAGATCACCGCCAGGCACGGCCTGCCGGTCTACGAGATCTCGAACCACGCGCGCCCCGGCTCCGAATGCCGACACAACCTCGTCTACTGGCACTATGGCGAATATGCCGGCATCGGCCCCGGCGCCCATGGCAGGCTGGTGACGGCGCAGGGCCGCATGGCGCATTCGACCGAGAAGCGGCCGGAAGTCTGGCTGGAACGGGTCGAGGCCGAGGGCCATGCGCTGGTCGAGGACGAGCGGTTGTCCGAGGAGGCGCAGGGCGACGAATACCTGCTGATGGGGCTTCGCCTCGTCGAGGGTATCGACCCCGAAGTGTTCAAGGCGCTGGCCGGGCGCGCGCTGAACGCCACGCGCGTCTCGAGCCTGATCGAGCAGAAATTGCTGATGGAGCGCACAGGCGGCCGGCTCGCAGCGACGCCGGATGGGGCGCTCTTGCTGGATGCGCTGGTGGCCGATCTGGCGGCTTAAGGCTTGCCGTCATTCTCGGGCGGAGCGAAGCGCAGACCCGGGAATCCCATGACGAGAGGGCGCTGGTTTCCGAGAAGCTCGGGTCAAGCCCGAGCATGACGGGTGCCGGTCAGGCGTTCAGCCCTTCCCCAGCCGCGCCCCGCTCTTCGGATCGAAGACGTGGACCTTGTCGGGATCGACGGTGATCCAGAGCCGGCCTTCCTGTGCCGCGACTTCGCCGGTTGCCGCCTGCATCACGAAGGGGTGACCCGACAGCTTGCCGTGGAAGAGCTGTGTGGCGCCCAGTTCCTCGATGAACTCGACGTCGAAGGGCAGCGAGCCCGCCTGCCCTTCCGAGGCGATCTCGACATCCTCGGGACGCAGGCCGATCTCGACCGGCGCCTGCGCCGCCAGATCCTCGCGCAGGTCGCGGACCTCGATGATGGCATCGCCGAGCGCGACGATGCCGTGGCCATCGACCGCACCGGGCAGGATGTTCATCGGAGGCGAGCCGATGAAGGTTGCGACGAACTTGCTCGCCGGCTTGCGATAGACCTCGGCCGGCAGGCCGATCTGCTCGACCTGGCCGGCATTCATCACGACCAGCTTGTCGGAGAGCGTCATCGCCTCGACCTGATCATGGGTGACGTAGATCGCGGTGACGCCGAGCGCGCGCTGGAGCTTCTTGATCTCGACGCGCATCTGGACGCGCAGCTTGGCGTCGAGGTTCGAGAGCGGCTCGTCGAACAGGAAGACCTGCGGCTTGCGCACGATGGCGCGGCCCATGGCGACGCGCTGGCGCTGGCCGCCGGAGAGCTGGCGCGGCCGGCGCTCAAGGAAGGGCTCGATCGCGAGGATGCGGGCGGCTTCCTTCACGCGCTTGTCGATCTCGTCCTTGGGCGTGCCGCGGTTGCGCAGGCCATAGGCCATGTTGTCGTAGATGTTCATATGCGGGTAGAGCGCATAATTCTGGAACACCATGGCGATGTCGCGGTCGGCCGGCTCGATCTCGTTGACGACGCGATTGCCGATCACGACCTCACCGGACGAAATCGTCTCGAGACCGGCGACCATGCGCAGCAGCGTGGACTTGCCGCAGCCGGAGGGGCCGACCAACACGCAGAAGCCGCCATCGGGAATGTCGAAGGAGACGCCCTTCACGGCTTCGACGCCGCCGGCATAGACCTTCTTGACGTTGCTGAGAGTGACCTGGGCCATTCGCGGATTACTTCTCGGTTTCGACCAGGCCCTTCACGAAGAGCCTCTGCATGGCGATGACGACGAGGACGGGCGGGAGCATCGCCAGCATGGCCGTGGCCATGGCGAGCTGCCATTCCGTCAGGGCGTCGGCGGTGACGATCATCTTCTTGATGGCGATGACGATGGTCTGCATCGAGTCCTTCGTCGTCACCAGCAGCGGCCAGAGATACTGGTTCCAGCCATAGATGAACTGGATGACGAAGAGTGCCGCGATCGTCGTCATCGAGAGCGGGATCAGCGTGTCCTTGAAGAACCTGAACGGACCGGCGCCGTCGATCTTGGAGGCCTCGAGCAGTTCGTCGGGGATCGTCATGAAGAATTGCCGGAAGAGCAGCGTGCCCGTCGCCGAGGCGATCAGGGGCACGGCAAGACCCTGATAGGTGTCGAGCATGTTGAGATCGGACACGATCTTGAAGGTCGGGAAGATGCGGACCTCGACCGGGAGCATCAGCGTGACGAAGATGATCCAGAATGCCGCCATGCGGAACGGAAAGCGGTAATAGACCACCGCATAGGCCGAGAGTACGGAGATGAAGATCTTTCCGAGCGCGATCGCCATTGCCATGACGAAGGAGTTCAGCATCATCCCGATGACCGGCTCGCGCGTCGTGCCCGACGTGCCGACGAAGAGGATGCGGTTGTAATTCTCCAGGAAATACGGCCCGGGATAGAGCGGCATCTGGCCATTGATCACGGTCGCCGCGTCCCAGGTCGAGGCGACGAAGGTCAGCCAGACGGGGAAGGCGACGACCAGCACGCCGATCGTCAGGATGACATAGGCGATCAGGTCGCCCAGGCGGCGGTCCTCGACCATCAGGCGGCCCTCCCCATCTCGCGCAGCAATCCGGCCAGCGCGTCGGCGCAGGCATCGAGGCAGGCCCGGCCCTTCTCAGGTGTGGCGCGGCGGGCGTCGCCGACCACCCCGGTATCGGTCATCTCCCGGAAGGAGCGGTGGCGCGAGACGACCTGCCGGCGCGGGGCACGATCCAGCGCGCCGAAGGCTTCCGGAAGACGCGGCTCGCGGACCGAGCCCGGCGCCAGCACCATCATCATCGAGGTCTCGACCTCGCAAGCGTGCTGGACGCCCTGCTGGTCTTGCAGCAAGGGCGGGAATGCGTCCTGCGCCAGCATGAAATAGGTCGTCACTTCGACATGGAGGCTCGTCTCGCGCGCAAAATCCGGCAGGAAAGCCGTGAGCGCGGCAATGTTGCCGCCATGGCCGTTGACGATCAGCACGCGATGGAAACCGTGGCGCTCAATGCTCTTGAGGAAGGAGAGCAGCACGGCGCGATAGGTCGGGATGTCGAAGGTGAAGGTGCCGCCGAAAGCCATGTGATGCTCGGCCATGCCGCACCAGAGCGTGGGCGCGACCACCACATCAACATCACCGGCACGCTCGGCCGCAGCCTTGCAGACGCCGCTGCACAGGATCGTGTCGACGCCGACGGGCAGATGCGGGCCGTGCTGTTCGATCGAGGCGACGGGCAGGACGACGATGGCGTCCGTCGCCGCCTTGGCGCGCAGTTCCTCGGCGGTGAGATCCATCCAGAGCACGGAGGCCATCAGTAGCTGACCTTGCGCTCGATGAAGCGGAACTGGACCGCGGTCAGGCCGATCACCATGATCAGCAGCAGCACCGACTGCGCCGCCGAGCCGCCGAGATTGGAGCCGCCCTTGCCGTCGGAGAAGACCTTGTAGACCAGCGTTTCGGTCTCGCCCGAGGGACCGCCGCCGGTCATGGTGTCGATGATGCCGAAGGTGTCGAAGAAGACATAGACGATGTTGACGACGAGCAGGAAGAAGGTCGTCGGCGAGAGCAGCGGGAAGACGATGGTCCAGAACCGGCGCATCGGCCGGGCGCCGTCGATCACGGCCGCCTCGATCACGCTCTTCGGGATCGACTGCAGGCCGGCGAGGAAGAACAGGAAATTGTAGCTGATCTGCTTCCAGGTCGCCGCGAGGATGACCAGCAGCATGGCATGGTTGCCGTTGAGGCGCGGATTCCACGGAATACCGAGGGATTGCAGGCCACGCGCCAGCATGCCGAGCGAAGGATCGAACATGAAGAGCCAGAGCACGCCGGCAATGGCAGGTGCCACCGCATAGGGCCAGATCAGGAGGGTCTTGTAGATTTCGGCGCCGCGGATCTGCCGGTCCGCCATCACGGCGAAGAGCAGCGCAATCGAGAGCGAGAACACGCAGACGAAGGTCGAGAAGATGACCGTATTGACGAAGGCCTTCAGATAGCCGGGATCGGCGAACAGCATCTGGTAGTTCTCGAACCAGACGAATTCCGTCGATGTACCGAAGGCATCCTCGAGCAGGAAGCTCTGCCAGACCGCCTGGCTCGCCGGCCAGTAGAAGAACACGACGGTGATGGCGAGCTGCGGCAGAAGCAGCAGGAAGGGGATCGTCAGCCCCTTGAAGTATGCGTTCTTCTGCATCGGCTTCCCTGGAACGAGACGGCCATCCCGGACGGAGAGTGTCCGGGATGGCCTTGGGTTTGCAAGCGCTAACCGCTCAGCGGGCGGCGGTACGCTCGAACTGGCGCAGCATCTGGTTGCCGCGCTCGGCCGCCGCGTCCAGCGCCGCCTGCGGCGACTTCTGGCCGTTCAGCGCCGCCTCCAGCTCCTCCGACCAGATGTCGCGGATCTGGACGAGGCTGCCATAGCGCAGGCCCTTCGAGTTGTCGGTCGGAGCCTTGTTGGTCAGCTCCAGGATCGGGGTCTCGAGATAGGGCTTGTCCTTGTAGAAGCCGGATTCCTTGACCTTCTCGTAGGCCGCCTTGGTGATCGGCAGATAGCCCGACTCGGTATGCAGCTTCACCTGACGATCGACATTCGAGAGGAAGGTGAAGAACTTCGCGACACCCTTGTATTCGTCGGCCTTCTTGCCACCCATCACCCAGAGCGAAGCGCCACCGATGATCGAGTTCTGCGGGGCGCCCTGCACGTCAGGATAATACGGCATCGGCGCATTGCCCCAGTCGAACTTGGCGTTCGCCCTGACGTTGCCGAAGAAGCCCGAGGAGGTCAGGAAGATCGGGCATTCGCCCGAGGTGAAGCGGCCTTCGCCATTGTTGGTGCGGCCGGAATAGTCATAGGTCTTGTCCTTCTGCAGCTCGACCAGGTTGGTCCAGTGCTTCAGGAAAGCCGGGCTCTTGTTGAACTCCAGCACGGCGTCGAAACCGGCCATGCCATTGACCTTCGTCGAGAGCGCGATGTTGTGCCAGGCGCCGAACTGCTCGATATTGGCCCAGGTCGCCCAGGCGTTCGAGACGCCGCACTTGTCGTAGCCGGCAGCCTTCAGCTTCTTGGCGGCCTCGAAGGTCTCGGGCCAGGTCTTCGGCGGCTTGGCCGGGTCGAGGCCCGCCTTCTTGAAGGCGTCCTTGTTGTACCACATCACCATCGACGAGGAGTTGAACGGCATCGAGAGCATCTCGCCCTTGGCCGTCGAATAATAACCGGTGATCGCAGGCAGATAGGCGTTCGGATCGAACTTCTCGCCGGCTTCCTTCATGATCTCGTGGACCGGCTTGATCGCGCCCTTGGCCGACATCATCGTGCCGGTGCCGACCTCGAAGACCTGCAGGATATGCGGGGCCTGGCCGGCCCGGAAGGCGGCGATGCCGGCGTTCAGCGTGTCGGGATAGGAGCCCTTGTAAACGGGTACGACCTTGTAGTCCTTCTGCGAGGCGTTGAAGTCCTCGGAGAGCTTGACGACGACGTCGTTATTGGCGCCGGTCAGCGCGTGCCACCACTGGATCTCGGTCTGCGCCAGGGCAGGCGAGGCGCCAGCGAGCGCAAAAGCCGCGACCGACATCAGGATGCGCGATTTGATGGTCATGGAATGTCTCCCTTCCGCGGGCGAGCGCCGCCGCGGTTCTTGTCGTTGGTGCGCAAGCTAGCATGTAGCGCAGGCGACATTTCAATGACAAATCGATGACAGCCGGCGCAATCCGCCTATGGTCTGGGGGCGGCTTGCACATTCGCGCATAACCGGCTGATCTGCTCAGCCTATCCGAACCCGCTTCGTGGATGCCGCCATGCCCAGCCTCGATCTTTCCGCGACCGCAACCTTGCCGGTAGACGCCGATGCCGCCGCGCTCGCCGGCCGCGTCTGGCGCCCCGAGATCGGCGGACCGGCCGTGGTGACGCTCCGCGGCGGGCAGGTCGTAGACGTGACCAGGAGTTTCCCGACCAGCCGGGATCTCTGCGAAAGTCACGAACCGGCCGCCGCGCTGCGCGCCGCCGACGGCGAGGCGATCGGCTCGCTCGCCGACATTCTCGCAAACACGCCCGTGGACGGCCGCGATCCGAAGCGGCCCTGGCTCCTCTCGCCCCTCGATCTGCAGGCGGTGAAGGCCGCCGGCGTCACCTTCGCGGTCTCGATGCTGGAGCGCGTGATCGAGGAGAAGGCGCGCGGCAACCCGGCCGCCGCCGCGACGATCCGCGCGGAAATCGGCAAGCTCATCGGCGATGATCTCTCCAAGCTGAAGCCCGGCTCGCCGGAGGCGATGCATCTCAAGGAGGTGCTGATCAAGCAGGGCGCCTGGAGCCAGTATCTCGAAGTCGGCATCGGGCCGGATGCCGAGATCTTCACCAAGGCCCCACCGATGTCGACGGTCGGCACCGGCGCGGATGCCGGCCTGCATCCGGCCTCGAGCTGGAACAATCCCGAGCCCGAGATCGTGCTGGTCGTCGCCTCGACCGGGGCAATCGTCGGCGCCACGCTCGGCAACGACGTCAACCTGCGCGATGTCGAGGGCCGCTCGGCGCTCCTGCTCGGCAAGGCCAAGGACAACAACGCCGCCGCGGCCGTCGGCCCCTTCATCCGCCTGTTCGATGCCGGCTTCACGCTCGACCATGTCCGCAGGACGACCGTGACGCTGACGGTCGCGGGCGAGGACGGCTTCACGCTGGAGGGCTCTTCCTCGATCGCGAAGATCAGTCGCGACCCGGCCGACCTGGCCGCGCAGATGATCGGCCTGCATCATCAATATCCGGACGGGGCAGCGCTCTACCTCGGCACGATGTTCGCGCCGATCAAGGATCGCGATGCGCCGGGCGGTGGCTTCACCCATAAATACGGGGACATCGTCACCATCGCCGCGCCCGAGCTCGGCAGCCTCGTCAACCGGATGAAGCGCACCGACGAATGTGCGCCCTGGACCTATGGCGCCTCGCATCTGATGCGCCACCTCGCCGGGCGCGGGCTGCTCTGATCGGAGGCCCGCGCAGGGCACCGGAGCGCAACACACCTCCGAAGCCGGGGGTTCCTGCCGAAACCCGGCAAGAACCTGCCTATGCGTCAGGCAACTGGTAAGTTTTTTCTGCCAGAGAGCGGGCTGGACCAGGAGGGTTCGGCATGGCGATGAGCGAGATCGAGAGGCGGAACTCCCAAGTCGACGACGGGCGTATCGGTGGCAAGGGATGGGTGCTGCGCATGGTCGGCTCGCCCCTCGTATGGATCGCGGCCTTCGCGCTGGCGGCGGTCGCCGGCCTGATCCTGCCGCTGCGTCTTCCGCTCGGACCGAATGCCTGGGATACCGTGGTCTATCTCGACGCGATCCAGCGCATCGAGCTCGGCCAGGTCCCGACCATCGACTTCTTCGCGCCGATCGGTCCGCTCGGCTTCTACCTTGCCGCGGCTCTCGACATTGCCTTCCCGAATGCGCAGCCGATGCTGCTCATCAACTGGGCCCTGCTGCCGGTCATGCTGCCGGTGCTCGCCCTCATCGCCGGCGAGGTCTGCCGGCGCTCCCGTCCGCAGGCCCTTGCGCTGGTGCTGCCTTTCCTGCTGTTCGCGGCACTGCCGATCAACCTCCACGGGCTCTATCCCTCGCCCGGATTTGACGGATACGGCTTCTACAACCGCCATGTGGCGCTGCTGCTCTATCTGCTGATCGCCACGTTGATCTTCGCGCAGCGACGCAGCCTCAGCATCGGGCTCGTGGCCGTGCTAATGCTGGCGCTCTTCCTGACCAAAGTCACCGGGGCCGTCTCCGGCACGCTGCTCGTCGGCTACGCCACGCTGAGCGGCCGGATGCGCTTCCGCGATGCGGTCATCGCCGCCGGCCTCGTCATTCTCGCGCTGGGGGTACTCGAACTCGCGACCGGGCTGAGCTCGGCCTATGTCCTCGACATCCTGACTCTGCTCGGCCTCAACACGGATACGCTGCTGCCGCGCTTCCTGACCGTAGCCTCCGTCAAGTTCAACGTGATCGGGCCATCGCTGCTGCTGCTGGCCGCTCTGGCTTACGCCTCCTGGCGCGACGGTTTGCCGATGGCGCTTGCCGGCTGGCGGGCACTGGCCGATGCACCGATCGGCTGGTTCGCCGTCGGTCTGGTCGCGCTCGCCCTGTTCGAGACGCAGAATACAGGCTCGCTCGAATTCATCGGTCTGTGGCCGATTCTTCTGCCGCTCATCCTCGACTGGCGGGAGCGGCGCGAGGATCGCATGCGACCCGCCGTACTCGTGCTCGCGCTCGCGGTCGCACTGCCGAGCGCCGTGATCTGCATGGAGCGGGGCATGCGCGCGGTGATCGGCGGGGCGACCTATGTCGCGCTCGACGTGCCTGATCTCGGGCCCCTCGGCCGCGTCAGCGTGAAGCCGGACATCGCCACCCGCGCCGCCACGATGCTCGATCACTACGCGACGCAGCCGGAGGGCTATCGCGACCTGATACGACGCGACATCCTGCCCTCCTACACGCTCTATTCCGAGATCGACTACCAGGCGACCTGGATGCTCGAGATCCAGCAGGCGATCACCGCGATCAAGGCTTGGGAAACCGCCAACAAGCGCGAGCTCAACGGCTTCTTCACCTTCGATTTCGTCGATCCGCTGAACGTCCTGCTGCAGCGTACGCCGCCACGGATCGTGCCGGTCGGCGTCGATCCCGGCCGCAGCACACCCGATTTGCAGCCGGGCACCATCGAGGCGCTCAGGCAGACCGACGCGATGCTGATGCCGAAATGCCCGGTGACGACGCCGCGCGAGATGATCCGCAGTCACTTCGCCGCCGCACTCGAAGGGCGCGAGCGGATCGCGCTCGCGCCCTGCTGGGACATGTATCTGAAGAAATAGAGCGGGCAGCTCAGCCGGCTGCGGTCTGGCCGGCCTCCCAGCCGAGGATGGCGCGCTTGCGCGTCAGTCCCCAGTGATAGCCGGTCAGCGCACCGGACTTGCCGATGACCCGGTGGCAGGGCACCACGAAGGAGATCGGGTTCTTGCCGACCGCCATGCCGACGGCGCGTGCCGCGCTGGGCTTGCCGATATGGCTGGCGACCTCGCCATAGGTCGTGGCGCAGCCGACCGGAATACGCAGCAGCGTCTCCCAGACCCGCACCTCGAAATCCGTGCCGATCAGCACGACGCGCAAGGGCGTCTCGGGCGACCAGGCCTTCGGCTCGAAAATGCGACCGGCATAGGGCGCCGTCAGCACCGGATCATAATGGTAGTCGGCATGAGGCCAGCGCCGCATCATGTCGGCCAGCGCTTCGGCCCGGCCGCCGACGACCTTGCCGCCATCGGCGCTGTTCGAGACCCAGCCGAGACCGGCAAGGCCGCGATCGGTGATGACCACCAGCGCCTCGCCGAAGGGCGATGCATGGAAGCCATAAGAGAGCTTCAGGCCTTCGCCGCCGGTCTTCCATTCGCCGGGCGACATCGCCTCATGCGTCACAAAGAGATCATGCAGGCGGCCGGGGCCGGACAAGCCGACTTCCAGCGCCGTATCGAGGATGCTGGCGGAAGACGAGAGCAGCCCCTTGGCATGGTCGAGCGTGATCGCCTGCAGGAACGCCTTCGGCGTCAGCCCGCACCAGCGCCGGAAGAGGTGGTGGACATCGGTCGGAGTCGCACCGGCGGCCTCGGCGATCGCTTCGATCGTCGGCTGCTCGCGCCAGTTATGGGTGATGAAGGAGAGGATGCGCCGGACCGTGTCATAGTCGGAGCCGGGGGCGACGGCCGGGAAATCGGCCTCGCTCGGCATCGCATCCGTGGCGCGCGCCAGCACTGCATTGGAGAAGCGCGTCGGGGTCATCGCCGTTTTCATGGAAGCATGAGCGTTCATGGGAACCTCGCATCATTCGTCATGATGCGAATCTAGGGTCTCCACCATGCCGTTCCCACCCGAAAGCTGGCAAGGGCGGGGTTGCACTCCCCGTCGTCCTTGTCGATCGACCCTCATCCTGAGGAGCCGCGCGAGCGGCGCCGTGAAGGAGGCTCCAGATCGTTCCCAGCCTCCTTCGAGAGAGCTTGCGGACCTGCTCAGGATGAGAGTTCATAAGGCCATGACCTCCCCCGCCGACGCCGTCATTGACCTCTACCAGCGCCATGCCGCCACCTATGACGGTTTACGCGGCAAGCTGCTCATGGAAGGTCCCTGGCTGGCACGCTTCCGGAGCCTGCTCGCGCCCGGTGCCACGATTCTCGATATCGGCTGCGGCACCGGCCAGCCGATCGCCCGCCATCTCGGCGAGCAGGGCCATCCCGTCACCGGCGTCGACTCCGCCCCGGCGATGATCGCGCTGTGCCGGACGCGTTTTCCGAAGGGCGACTGGCAGGTTGCCGACATGCGCCGCCTTGCGCTCGGCCGCCGCTTCGGCGGGCTGATCGCCTGGGACTCGTTCTTCCACCTGACTCCCGAGGACCAGCGCGGGATGTTCAAGGTCTTCACGGCGCATGCCGCGCCGGGCGCTGCCCTGATGTTCACCAGCGGCCCGGCCCACGGCGAGGCGATCGGCAGTTTCGAGGGAGAGGCGCTCTATCATGGCAGCCTCGCCCCACAGGAATACCGGGCTCTGCTGGCGGAAAACGGCTTCTCGGTCGTCGACCACGTCACCGAGGACCCAAGTTGCGGCGGACATACGATATGGCTCGCCAGAGCGAGCGCCGCTCAGGATGCGCCGTAGTCAGGGCCGCGCCGGGCACTCGACAGCGCCAAGCCCAATGCATCGGCAAAGCCGGAGCGCTCATGCGGCGAAAGCGCGGAGGCGACCGCGACGCTCTGCCCGCGCGAGACCAGCTTCAGGCCGAGCAGGCCATAATCCTCGTCCGTCTGGCGTTCGAGCCTCGTCCAGATCGGATTGAAGCGCCAGACCGTCTCGCGGCCATGATGCGAGACCTTGCGCAGGAAAATCTCCAGCGGCGTCACCACGATGCGCTCGAAGGAGCGCGCATGCCGGAAGTTGAGGTGGAAAGCGGCGAAGAGCGCAAGAATGTCGAGCCCGAAGAAACCGGCCACCGGCCAGGCGCCGAGCACGACGAAGGGGACCGAGGAGATGACGCTGGCAAGGCAGACCAGCGTCATCACGATGCGAAAGCCGTTCTGGCCGAGCGAGCGATGCGGCGTGATCGTGGCGTCGAAGACCGGTCGCTGCGACGCGTCCGCGATCTTGCTGCCAAGGCTATTGCCGGGTGTCATGCGACGATTATAACGCCGTCATGGATCAGCGGAACAGGCCCCCTCGCGCCGCGGCGCCGGTAAAGCGCATCACGTTGCCGCGCGCGCGCAAGCCGGCGGAGATCTACGAGATCTTTCGCCGCTTCCAGGCGGCCAATCCCGAGCCCAAGGGCGAGCTGGACCACACCAACGCCTTCACCTTGCTGGTGGCCGTCGTCCTGTCGGCGCAGGCGACCGATGCCGGGGTGAACAAGGCAACGCGCCCGCTCTTCGCCATTGCCGACACGCCTGAGAAGATGCTCGCGCTCGGCGAGGAGACCGTCCGCGAATACGTCAAGACGATCGGGCTCTACCGTACCAAGGCGAAGAACGTGATCGCGCTCTGCGAGCGGCTGATCGCCGAATATGGCGGCGAGGTGCCGGCGACGCGCGAAGCCTTGGAGAGCCTGCCGGGCGTCGGCCGCAAGACCGCCAATGTCGTGCTCAACATCGCCTTCGGCGAGATCACCCATGCGGTCGACACCCATGTCTTCCGGATCGCCAACCGCCTGCGCATCGCGCCGGGCAAGAACGTACTGCAGGTCGAGCTCGGGCTGGAGAAGGCGGTGCCGCCCGAATTCGGCCGGCACGCCCATCACTGGCTCATCCTGCACGGACGCTATACCTGCAAGGCGCTTCGCCCCGAATGCGCCCGCTGCATCCAGAACGACCTCTGCGACTCCCCGGACAAGCGGATCACGTGAAGCCCGCCAGGACCGATCAATAGCCCCTTGCCGGATCGACCACGTTGAGCAGCGGCTCGCCCGCCTCCAGGCGCCCGATCTGCTGGGCGACGGCGGTGGCGATCGCCTCCGGCTCCGACATCGCCGAATTATGGGGGGTGACCGTCACGCCGGGATGGGTCCAGAGGGCTGAATCCGTCGGCAGCGGTTCGACCTCGAAGACGTCGAGGGTCGCGCCCTTCAGCGTGCCGGCATCGAGCGCGGCGAGGATATCATCCGCAACCTGCAGGCCGCCGCGCCCGGCATTGATCAGGAACGGCCCGCCGAGCCGCCCGTCCTGGGCGAGACCCGAGAGCATCTGGGCATCGATGATGCCACGCGTATCGGGAGTCAGCGGCAACAGGCTGACGAGGATGTCGGTGCGGGCAAGGAAGGCCTTCATGCCGTCCTCGCCGGAGAAGGTCTGCAGACCCGCGATGGTCTTTGGCGAGCGGCTCCAGCCGGCGACGTCGAAGCCGATCATCCCGAGCTTGCGGGCCGCGTCCTGCCCCAGCTCTCCCAGCCCCATGATGCCGACGCGGACAGAGCGGGCAGCCGGCTGGTTGCGGTCGTCGTCCCAGCGCTTCTCGCGCTGCTGCCGGTCGTAGCGGCGCTGCTGACGCAGATAGCTCAGACAGTGCAGGACGATGTATTCACTCATCCGCGTCGTCAGGTCGGGATCGACGATGCGCGCGATCGGCACCGCCGGCAGCTTGTCATCGGCGAAGAGGAAATCGACGCCGGCGCCGAGCGAGAAGATCGCAGCGAGATTGGGCAGGCCGGTCAGGCTGCCGGGCGGGTGCTTCCAGCTCGCGACATAATGGACGGCGCGACGGTCGAAGGGCTCGCCGAGGACGACGATCGGCATATCCGGCAGCAGCGCCTGGAAGCGCGCGCGCCAGTCCTCGACATGCCAGCCCGTCATGGCCAGAAGCAGACTCATCCCGTAACCCTCTCCGTCAACCGTTCCGCGACCAGCGGGCCGCGTGCCGCACCCTCTCCGATCCGATAGGCTCTGTGCAAGCGCTCGCTTGCGGCGGCGTAGCCGACTTCGTCACGGGCATGGACGATGCCGAGCGGCCGGTCCGGTCCGACGGCGTCGCCAATCCCCGCCAGTGCGACGATGCCGACGGCATGGTCGATCGGGTCTTGCGGGCGCACGCGGCCGCCACCGAGCGCGACGACGGCCAGCCCGACGGCGCGCGTGTCGATGGACGCGATCTGTCCGGGCGTTTCGGGATAGACCGGCTTCACGATGGGAGCGGCAGCAAGATGCTTCTGCGGCGCCTCCAGCAGATCCGCCGGACCGCCGAGTGCCACGATCATCCGGGCGAAGCGCTCCGCTGCGGCACCCGAGGCGAAAGCCTGCTCGATCTTGGTGCGAGCGGTGTCGAGATCCGGCGCGAGCTTGCCGAGCAGCAGCATCTCGGCCGCGAGCGCCACCGTGACCTCGTGGAAACGCGGCTCGCGCCGTCGGCCGGTCAGGTGGTCGAGCGCATAGGCGACCTCGAGCGCATTGCCGGCCGCCGAAGCGAGCGGCTCACCCATATCGGTCAGGAGCGCGTTCGTCGGCAGACCGGCGCCATTGGCGACGCCGACCAGCGCCTGCGCCAGGGCCTGCGCCTTGCCATAATCAGGCAGAAACGCGCCGGAACCGAATTTCACATCCATGGCAAGGCCGTGCAGGCCGGCGGCGAGCTTCTTCGACAGGATCGAGGAGACCAGCAAGGGAATCGTCTCGACCGTCGCAGTGACATCGCGGATGGCATAGAGGCGCTTGTCGGCCGGGGCGAGATCGGCGGTCTGGCCGATGATGGCGCAGCCCGTCCCCCGCACCACCTTGCGAAAGAGGTCGATGCCAGGCTGGGTGACGTAGCCCGGCACCGCATCGAGCTTGTCGAGCGTCCCGCCGGTATGGCCGAGGCCGCGACCGGAGATCATCGGGACATGGCCACCGCAGGCCGCGACCGCCGCCGCCAAGGGCAGGCTGACGGTATCGCCGACGCCGCCGGTCGAATGCTTGTCGAGAGCAGGGCCCGGCAGATCGTCCCAGCGCAGCACCGTGCCCGAATCGCGCATGGCCAGCGTCAGCGCCACACGCTCGCGCTCGGTCATGCCGTTGAAATAGACCGCCATGGCGAAGGCCGCGGCCTGCCCCTCGCTGACCGTGCCGTCCGGCAAGCCGGCGATGAGCTGGCGGATATCGGCATCGGACAGTTCCGCACCGTCGCGCTTGGCGGCGATGATTTCCTGGGTCAGGCGCATCAATAACTCCCGCGCGGCGCAGGATCGGGCGCGGCGCCTTCAATCGCCGCGACGAGGGCGCCATGGAGACCGCTGGCGCCGAAGCGGAAAGTCGTCGGCGAGACCCAGTCGGGGCCCATGATCGCATCGGCGAGTTCGAGATAGCTCCTGGCGTCGGCGAGCGTCCGGATGCCGCCCGACGGCTTCAAGCCGACGGGGCGCCCGGCTCCCGCGATGACGCTCAGCATCACCCGCGCAGCCGGGATGCTGGCCGAGTTCGCGGTCTTGCCGGTCGAGGTCTTGATGAAATCGGCACCGGCCGCGATGGCGAGCTCCGAGGTTGTCCTGACCTTGTCGAGATCGGGATATTCGCCGGTCTCCAGAATGACCTTCAGCCGCCTTTCGCCACAGAGCGACTTGACGTTGCGCACCATGGCCGTAGCAGCCGTCGTCTGGCCGGCGAGCACGGCCCGCCAGGGCAGGACGAGGTCGATCTCGTCGGCGCCCGCCGCGAGCGCCTCTTCCGTCTCGCGCATGGCCGGGGCGATCGGCGTGTCGCCGTCGGGAAAGTTCACCACCGTCGCGATGCGGACGGGACCATCGCCGAGCTCGGCCCGCGCCGTCGCGACGAAACGGGACCACAGGCAAACCGCCGCCACCGGCACTGGACCGGAGACGGCACGCCGGCAGAGATCCCGGGTGCCTGCCTCCGTGGCGTCATCGGCGAGATCGGTGAGGTCGAGCAAGGCGAGCGCGCGCCGGGCGAGATCGGCATCGGACATAGCTTACAACTCCGACAGGAAGGTGCGGATCAGGCGCTTGAGCGCGCCCGCGGCGAGGCCCGCGACATCGCGGGTCTCGGCATGATGCGGTGTGCCGCCATGCAGGCCGGCACCCATATTGGTGACGATGGACAGGCCGGCGACTCGCAACCCGTGGCGGCGTGCCAGGATCACCTCCGGCACGGTCGACATCCCCACGAGATCGGCGCCGAGAACCTTGGCCATGCGGATCTCGGCCGGCGTCTCGAAGCTCGGCCCGGTGAACCACATATAGACGCCCTCGCCGAGCGGGATCGCCGCCCTCTGCGCCGCACGCTTGAAGCGGCCGCGCAGATGCGGGTCATAGGCATCGACCATCGGCACGAAGCGCCCGTCGCCCCTGTCGCCGATCAGCGGGTTGGGACCGTTCAGATTGATGTGGTCGGTGATGAGGGCGAGGCTGCCCGGGCGCATCTCGGGCGAAAGCGAGCCCGCCGCATTGGTCAGGATCAGCGGCGGCGAGCCGAAGGCGGTGAGCACGCCAAGCGGCACCCGCATCACCGCGGAATCGCCGCCCTCGTAGTAATGGGCGCGGCCCTCGTAGATCAGCACCTTGCGGCCATGCAGCATGCCGTAGCAGAGCCGGCGGGCATGGCCGGAGACCTCGCCACGCGGGAAGCCGGGCAGCTCGGCATAGGGAATGCGGATCGCGTCCTGGATGTCCTCGGCGACGGCGCCGAGGCCGGTACCGAGCACGATCGCGCAATCGATCGCATCGACACCCCGATCCGTCAGGATGGATGCCACCTCGTCGAAGGCCGGATCGGCCGCCATCCCAAGCTCCCTTCAGACCGCCGAGGCGGCCGCAAATCACCGCGGCAAATTGGCCGGTCCGAAGGAGGCTGGCAACAGCTCTTCCAGGGTGAAGCGGGCGCGAATGCCCTCGGGGCCTGCGATCGCGATAGGGATCTCCGGTGCCGCGAATTCGCGGATGCGCTGGCGGCAGGCTCCACAGGGCGTGACCAGCTCGGCGCCCTCGCCAAAGACGAGCACGGCACGAATGGCTCGCCCGCCAGCCCCGATCATCGCGGCGATAGCCCCGGCCTCGGCACAGGAGCCGACGGGATAGGCGGCATTCTCGACATTGCAGCCGGCATGGACCGCGCCGTCATCGGCGAGCAGAGCGGCGCCGACCTTGAACCGCGAATAGGGCGCATAGGCGCGCGGCTGGATGGCGGCGGCGGCAGCGAACAGGGCCTCGAAATCGGGATCGGCCGGCAAATCAGCGTTCCTTCACATAAGGCAGGCCGGAGGCCCTGGGCGGTGTCGCCTTGCCGATGAAGCCGGCGAGCAGGACGACGGTCATCAGATAGGGCAAGGCCTGGATCGCTTCCACCGGCACGAGGCCGATACCGGGCAGCGTCACGCCCTGGAGCCGGATCGCGACCGCATCGAGCAGGCCGAAGAGGAGGCCCGCGCCCAGCGCCGGCCAGGGTCGCCAGTTGGCGAAGATCACGGCGGCCAGCGCAATGAAGCCGCGCCCCGCCGTCATATGCGGCAGGAAGCCGGCGGATTGTGCCACGGCAAGGTAAGTGCCGCCGATGCCGCAGAGCAGGCCGCAGATCGCGACCGCGCCATAACGCAGGCCGGCGACCGAGATGCCGGCCGTGTCCACCGCAGCCGGATTCTCGCCGACGGCACGGATGCGCAGGCCGAAGCGTGTCCGCTTCAGGATGAAGGCCGTGATGGACACGCAAAGCAGGGCGATATAGGCCGGCGCGGCGTGGCCGGAGACGACCTCGTCAAAGATCAGGCCGAGCCCGGGCACATGCTCGCGCGCCCAGCGGGCGAAGGGCAGGGTGATCTCGCCGAAGCGGGCCGGGCCTTCGAGCGAGGGGGTGCGCCCGCCTTGCCCGTACCAGGCATTGCCGAAGATGATCGTGAGCCCCGCCGCCAGCATGTTGACGGCGACGCCGGAGACGATCTGGTTGCCGCGCCAGGTGATCGCGGCGAAGCCATGGACCAGCGACAGCGCCAACGCGGCAAGGATGCCGGCGCCAAGTCCGACCCAGGCCGAGCCGGTGACGAAGGCCGCGACCGCCGAGGCGAAGGCGGCGATGAGCATCTTGCCCTCGAGGCCGATATCGACGACGCCCGCCCGCTCCGACCAGAGCCCGGCCATCGCTGCACAGATCAGCGGGATCGAAAGCCGGATGGTCGAATCGAGGATGACGGCGATGAGCTGGAGCAGGTCCATCAGGCCGCTTCCCGCCCGCTATGGAGGACGCTTGCGACAAGCCGGCGGAACAGCCCGTCCAGCGCTCCGGCGAAGAGGACGAGCACGCCGCCAATGACCACGACCATGTCGCGGGTGATCGCCGGCTTGTCGAAGGAGAGTTCGGCTCCGCCCTGATAGAGCACACCGAAGAGCATGGCGGCGAGGCCGACGCCAACCGGGTGGCCGCGTCCCATCAGTGCGACCGCGATGCCGACGAAACCGTAGCCGGCGGTGAAGTCGAGCACCAGCCGGTGCTGGACGCCGAGCGCCTCGTTGACCGCGAGTCCGCCGGCGAGCGCGCCCGAGATCGCCATCGCGATCATGGTCACAGTGGCGGGCGAGATGCCGGCATAGGCGGCGGCGCGCGGATTGGCGCCGACCGTGCGGATCGCATAGCCCAACCGCGTCCGCCAGATCAGCAGCCAGACGGCGACGAGCGCCATCAGGGCCAGCAGGAAGGCCGTGTTGAGCGGGGTCGACGGCAGGTCGATACCGAAAGGCGCCAGCCATTGATGCATCGGCGTCAGGACGGCCTGTGCCGGGAAATTTGGCGTTTCCGGCTGCATCGAGCCGGGTTTGCCGATGATTTCGCGCAAGAGATAGACGATCAGAGTCGCCGCGACGAAGTTCAGCATGATCGTGGTGATGACGACATGGCTCCCGCGCCTGGCCTGGAGCCAGCCGGGGATGAAGGCGTAAGCCGCGCCGCCCGCCGCCGCCGCCAGGATCGCAAACGGTGCGGCCAAGAAGCCCGGCAAGGCAGGGAAGGCGAGGCAGGCGATCGCCATGGCGATGCCAGCGACGGTCGCCTGCCCCTCGCCGCCGATATTGAACAAGCCGGCATGGAAGGCGACGGCGACCGCAAGCCCCGCGAAGATGAAGTTCGTGGCGTAGTAGAGCGTGAAACCCATCCCCTCGGTGCTGCCGAGCGCGCCGCGCAGGAGCAGGGCCGTCGCCTCCAGCGGGTTCTCGCCGATGCCGACGACGACGAGCCCGGCGACGAGCACGGCCGCGATCACCGAGACCAGCGGCACCAACGCGACATCGGCCCAGCGCGGGAGGTCGACGGGTACGGCGCTCATGCGGCCTCGTCCGTCACGCCGGCCATCAGCAGGCCGAGATCGCGCTCGTCGGCCTGCTCGGCGACGCGCTCGCCGGTGATCCGGCCGCCGCACATGGCGATGATCCGGTCGGACAACGCCATCACCTCCTCCAACTCGACCGAAACGAGCAGGATCGCGACGCCGGCATCGCGCAGCGCCACCAGCCGGCGATGGATGAACTCGATCGCGCCGATATCGACGCCGCGTGTTGGCTGGCCGACGAGCAGTACCTTGGGGCCGCGCTCGATCTCACGGGCGAGCACGATCTTCTGCTGGTTGCCGCCGGAGAACTTTGCGGTCTTCAGCGCCGGGTCGGGCGGGCGCACGTCATAGGCCGCGAAGGCCTCGCGCGCATGAGCCTCGATGCGGGCCGGCGAGAGCAAGGGACCGGAACCGAAGGCCGGATCATGCTGATAACCGAGGATGGCGTTCTCGGCAGCGGAGAAGGCGGTGACGAGGCCGCTGCGGTGGCGATCCTCGGGAATATGCATCAGGCCGCGATCGCGCAGGCGGGCAGGGTGACGGTCGGCGGCGGCAAGAATCTGCCCGCCCAGCCGGATCACGCCGCGGCTCGGCTGGATCAGGCCTGCCAGCACCTCCAGCAATTCGCTCTGGCCATTGCCGGCGACACCCGCGATGCCGACGATCTCGCCTGCATGAAGCGTGAGATTGACGTCCTTCAGGGTTTCGGTGCCGCGCCCGTCGCGGCAGGAGAGGCCGACCGCCTCCAGCACCGGCGCGCCACGCTCGCGCGGCTCCTTCTCGACCCGCAGCAGCACGCGCCGGCCGACCATCGCTTCGGCCAAAGCCGGCAGCGAGGTTTCGGCCGTGGCGACATGGGCGACCATCTCGCCGCGGCGCATCACCGAGACCCTGTCGGTGACGTCCATGATCTCGCGCAGCTTGTGGGTGATCAGGATCACCGTCTTGCCCTGTGCCTTCAGCGCCCGGAGCAAGGCGAAGAACTGGTCGGCCTCGGCCGGGGTCAGCACCGCCGTCGGCTCGTCGAGGATCAGGATCTCGGCACCGCGATAGAGCGCCTTCAGGATCTCGACGCGCTGCTGCAGGCCCACGGAAAGATCGCCGACGATGGCATCGGGATCGATCGCGAGGCCGTAGTCCTGCGAGAGCCTGGCGAGGGCGGCTCGCGCCTTCCCGACGCCGCTTTTCAGGAAAGCCCCGCCCTCGGCGCCGAGTACGACGTTCTCGACGACGCTCAAGGTCTCCACCAGCATGAAATGCTGATGGACCATGCCGATCCCGGCCGCGATCGCATCGGCCGGGGAGCGGATGCGGCACGGTGCGCCGGCGATCCTGATCTCCCCGGCATCGGCCTCGTAGAAGCCATAGAGGATCGACATCAGCGTCGACTTGCCGGCGCCGTTTTCGCCGACGATGCCGTGGATCGAGCCGGCCGCGACCGAGAGGGACACGTCCCTGTTGGCGGCGACCGGGCCGAAGCGCTTGGAGATCCCGACAAGCTCGATGGCGAGCACGGAACTCAAGGGAGCCGCCCGCGCCTCACATCGTGCATTTCTGGTCGGACATGTAGTCGTGGACCTTGACGGTGCCGGCAATGATATCGGCCTTGGCCTTGTCGGCGGCGGCCTTCATCTGAGGCGTGATCAGGGCCTTGTTGTTATCGTCCAGCGCCCAGTCGATGCCCTCTTCCTTCAGGCCGAGCACCGAGACGCCCGCCTTCCAGGAGCCGTCCTGCGCCGCCTTGAAGGAGTTGTAGGCGGCGATGTCGACGCGTTTCAGCATCGAGGTCAGGACCTTGCCGGGATGGAGGGCGTTCTGGTTGGAATCGACGCCGATGCCCAGCTTGCCGGCATCCGCCACCGCCCGGAGCACGCCGATACCGGTGCCGCCCGCCGCATGATAGACCACGTCGGCCCCGCGATCGATCTGCGACTTGGCGAGCTCGCCGCCCTTGACCGGATCATTCCAGGCGGCCGGGGTCGAGCCGGTCATGTTCTGGAAGATCTCGGCATCGGCCTTGCCGGCCTTGACGCCCTGGACGTAGCCGCAGGCGAATTTGCGGATCAGCGGGATATCCATGCCGCCGACGAAGCCGACCTTGCCGGACTTCGAGGCCATCGCCGCGAGCAGCCCGACGAGATAGGAGCCCTCATGCTCCTTGAAGACGACCGATTGTACGTTCGGCAGTTCGACCACCATGTCGATGATCGTGAATTTCAGGTTCGGGAACTCGGCCGCGACCTTCTGCAGGGCGGTGGCCTGCGAGAAGCCGACCGCGATGATCGGCGAATGGCCGTCCCGGGCGAAGCGGCGCAGGGCCTGCTCGATCTGGGCGTCGTTAGTGGGCTCGAAATCGCGGAACTCGACATTCGTCTCCTTCCTGAACTTCTCGGCGCCGATGAACACACCCTCGTTGAAGGATTTGTCGAACTTGCCCCCCTTGTCGTAGACGATCGCCGGCTTGATCGGCTGAGGCTGTGCCAGTGCCGCCACGGCCGAAAGCGCCACGCCGGCGAGCGCCGCCGCGAAAGAACCCAAACGCATGGAAGCGATCCCCTGTTGCAGCCGGGCGCCGTTGTCCGGCCCTCGATGGCGGCACGATGACATGGCCAAGCGACGCGGCCAAGCTGGCGAAAGGTCATGTTCATCACGACGGCATGGTCGCGCAGGCATGGCGATTGCCCAGAGGCCGCTCCCGGCCTTAGGCTACCGCCCATGATGCTGAACGACGACGAGATCGAGCGCTATGCGCGCCATATCGTCCTGCCCGAGATCGGCGGGCCGGGGCAGCAGCGGCTGAAGAACGCGCGCGTGCTGGTCGTCGGGGCCGGCGGGCTCGGCGCACCGCTGCTTCAGTATCTGGCCGCGGCCGGCGTGGGGAAGATCGGCATCGTCGACGACGATATCGTCTCGCTCTCGAACCTGCAGCGCCAGACCATCTTCACCACCGAGGATATCGGCGCACACAAGGCGGTGGTCGCCGCCCGCTTCGTGCGCAATCTCAACCCGAACGTCGTGGTCGAGGAACATGTCACGCGGCTCGATCCGCATAATGCCCGCGCGCTGATCGCCTTCTACGATATCGCGGCGGAAGGCTCCGACAATTTCGCGACGCGCTATGCCGTGTCCGACGCCTGTTTCCATGAGCGCAAGCCGGTGGTCATGGGCGCGCTCGGGCGCTTCGACGGCTCGCTCACCACGATCCGCGCCCACGAGACCGGACCGGACGGAAAGCCGAACCCGACCTGGCGCTGCCTCTTTCCGGAAGCACCGCCGCCCGGCGCGATCCCGACCTGCGCGGAAGCCGGCGTGCTCGGCGCCCTGCCGGGCGTGATCGGCTCCCTGATGGCGCTGGAGGTGGTACGCGCCATCACCGGCTTTGGCGAGCCACTGGTCGGCAAGCTCCTCCTGCTCGATTCACTGACGATGCGCTTCGAAACACTGCGCTATGGCTGGGACGAGGCCAACCCGCTCAGCGGCAACATGGCAGCCGAAGGCCGATTTTAACCCGATCCTGCTAGCAAACCCCGTCACAGGGACGGGGAAGAGCGCCATGCAGGCCGGCGGCACGATCGGGACGCGCGTTTCGACACGGGCGGGACAGTTTCCGAACCTGCCGCTCGCTCTGCTCGGCATCGCCCTTCTCGCCTGCGCGCTCGTGTTGACGCAGCCCCTGACGCTGCCGCTCGGGCCGATGTACTGGGACCTCGTCCTGTATCTCGACGCCGCCAACCGGATCGGCGACGGGCAGGTGCCGCTGGTCGATTTCATCGCGCCGGTCGGTCCGCTCGGCTACTGGCTCTTCGCCGGTTTCGACGCGCTGTTTCCCCGCGCGCAGCCGCTGCTTACGGCGCAATGGTGCCTGTTCGCGGTGACGGCCCCGGCGATGGCGCTCGTCCTGCACCAGGTCGGCAAGCTGTCACGCGCCAAGGCAACGGCGCTGCTCCTGCCCTATCTCGCCTTCCAGATCCTGCCGATCAATGTCGAGCATTACTCCTTCTTCCCCGGCACCGACGGCTTCGGCATCTACAACCGCCATGTCAGCATCGTGCTCTATGTGCTGGTCTCGGGCCTCGTCTTCCTGCGTGGCCTCGCACTCTGGGCGATCATCGGCTGGACGCTCACGGCGCTGTTCCTGATCAAGATCACCGGCTTCCTCGCCGGCGGCCTCGTCACGATCTTCGCCTTGGCAGCCGGGCGGATCGGCTGGCGCCAGTGTCTCCTCGTCGCCGCCGCGGCCGGTCTCGGGATGCTAGGGCTCGAATTCGCGACCGGGCTTGTCAGCGCCTATCTCGACAGCATTCTCGCGCTTGTCGCGATCAATGCCGGCGGCATCCTGCCGCGCTTCGTCCAGGCCACCTCGCTGCATCTCGACATCGTCGGCGCCGGAGCGGCGCTCGGGCTCGCCCTGCTCTGGCTGGATCGCCGCGACATCACGGAGGCTGCTCTTGCGCTGCGCCGCCACCTGTCTGCGGCCGGCTTCGTCCGCCTGCTCGACCGCGATGTCGCCTGGCTCGCGGTCGTCCTCGCAGCGGGGCTGTTCTTCGAGACCCAGAACACCGGCGGGCAGGCCTTCATCTTCATCTGGCCGGTCCTGCTGGTCATCC
>WPCJ01372609.1_pt1 | contig 26046 bp, 22 predicted proteins | sample 5399831 | NCBI WGS metagenome assembly WPCJ01 (sample SAMN12869470, study PRJNA574797) | sludge metagenome | isolation source: wastewater treatment of pH10 | place: China:Beijing | collected 2019-05-20 | reverse complement strand
AATGGCGTGGCAAGAGCTTCACTGGCGGCGGCAGGGCGAAGATACGTAGCGCGCTATTCATGGGGGCGATGGTCGCCGCGCGCCATAATCCGCAGCTTAAATTGTTCCGTGACAAACCGGTGGCTGCCGGTAAGCCGAAGCTCGTTGCCATCATCGCGGTCGCCCGAAAGCTCCTCACCATCCTCAACGCCATCCTCCGGGACAAAACGCCATGGCAGCCCAAAAACGCTTGACCCGAAAGACAGTCGCTCCCCACAGATCGCCGGTGGACTATTCGAGGAAATATCGAAATTCGGCGAAGCCAGCGTGCGACGCATCTACGGTGACTTTTCCAGTTCGCAACTCCGCTCATGGGCGGACATCCTGCAAAAGCACGCCATCGATCCCTACCAGCAGTTCGCCTACACGAAGGGCAAGAACGCCTCCGATATCGCGCTCGTCATCGATGCAATGGACCTGCTGCATAGCGGGCGCTTCGACGGCTTCTGTCTCGTGTCCTCCGACAGCGACTTTACCCGCCTTGCCTCCCGGTTGCGGGAGCAGGGCGCGGACGTCTACGGCTTCGGCACACGGAAAACACCCGAGAGCTTTCGACAGGCATGCCGACGCTTCATCTATACGGAAAATCTGATGCCCGAGCGTGCGGTGGCCGCGACCGAGCAGCCACCGGTCGCCACGGCCTCGAAAAATCACGCTGCGGCAATCCCCATTCTGGAAAGGGTGATCGCCCAGCTCGGCAGCGAAGAAGGCTGGGTCAATCTGGACCGGTTAGGCGAACAATTGCCTAACTTCGTCTCCGATTTCGATACCCGAACCTATGGATTCAGGAAGCTGAGCGATCTCGTTCGCAAGACCGAAACGTTCGAGATCGAAAAGACGGAAGCAGGTCGCCTGCGGGTTCGGGTCAAACCGAAGACGCGGCCGGCAAAGGCAGCGACACCCAAACCGGATGTGCTCCCCAAGTCAGACGCGGCATCGGAAAAAGCACCGCGGCGAAAGAAAGCAGCGACGCGGCGGAAAGCGAAAGCCGGCGAAGCGAAAGAGGAAGCTGTCAGCAAGGAGTGACGGCTCCCCCCGAGATCGGCTGTGAGCTCAGGCCGGATCGAAATAGTGGATTTCCATCAGCACGCAGCCGCCGACCGACTTGAACGGGCCGTGAAACACGCCCGGCGGACGGACCGCATAGGTGTTCGGCTGGAAGCTCTCGCCGCCATTGCCCTGCTTGTCGTTGCCGACGATCAGGTCGCCGGTGAACAGGAACACTTCTTCCCAGTATTCATGCACGAACGGTTCGGTGGTGTAGACACCCGGCTCAAAGCGCAGCAGACGGGTGCGGCTGCCCTTCTTGCCCGTCTCGTCGAGCGCGCCCGACAGGATTTTCTGCTGGATGCCGGCCGGATAGCCGGGCGGCGTTTCCCAACCCGACGACATATCGATGGTGCGGAATTCATCGTGAATCTTGTTGACGGTCATGATGGGGGTCCTGACGTAACGGGTTAGGCAACGGCTGCGACGGGCTTGCCGCCGGTGGTGAGTTCGTCGGCAAGGTCATAGCTCGCCAGCATCTTGTCGAGCAACGCCGTGGAGCCCGCCCAGTCGTATGTGCGGAACGCATGGCCCTTGGTGACGAAGGTCGCGCCGGCGAAAAACATCTCGTATTGCGAGTGGCGCGAGGCGAATTCCGAACCGACCGCATCCCAGGCGAGCTTGTAGAACTTCACCTTGTCGACGGCGCTGGCAGCCGGCGACTGCTGGGTCTTGCCTATGAGAGCCGCCAGTTCCGGATTCTCGAAATCCTTCACCGAGGACGGCAGCATGATCATGCCGCCGCCGGCGAGCTCACGTAGCGTATTGATGACTTTTGCATAAAGCTGCTGGGTCAGCACCTGCGCCCCATAGAGCAGGCCGCGATCCGGCACGAAATACTGGCCGCGCCGGGCGCCCTTGGCTTCCATGCCGAGCACGAAGGCTTCGACCATGGAGACTTCGGCAGCGAGCTGGCCAAGCATTTCCCTGACCTGCGGGAAGCCGATCACACCATTGGTCTCGGCGGTGCGATGGGCAATGCCGATCAGGAAGCGCAGCTTCACCGACAGGCGGATCATCGCCTGGTAGTTCTGGTAGGAATGCGCCGGCGTCGCGTGGAACTGCTTCTGGCACATGGCGATGTCCTGATCGATGAACACGCGGTCCCACGGCACCTTGACGTCGTCAAAATAGAGGACGGCGTCGTTCTCGTCGAAGCGGCTGGCCAGCGGATTGTCGAATACCGAGGTCGCCGAGGCCTCATAGGACTTGCGCGACAGGATCTTGAGACCCTTGGTGTTCATCGGAATGGCGAAGGAAACAGCATATTTCTCGTCGCCCGGCTGCAACGGCTGGATGCAGGTGACGAACACTTCATTGGCCATGATGCCGCCGGTGGCCAGCATCTTGGCGCCGCGAATCACGAGACCGTCCGCATCGCGCGAGACGACGCCAGCCGACAGGAACGGGTCGGCTTGCTGGGCGGCGCTCTTGGAGCGGTCGGCCTGCGGGTTGATGATCACATAGGTCAGATAGAGATCGTTGTCGCGGGCATAGCGATAGTAGTCCGCCAGCGCCTTGGCGCGATCGGCATTGTAGCCCTCGAACACGTCGAGACCCATGAACATGCCGGCGATACAGGAGGCGACGTGATCCGGTGCGCGGCCCATGAAGCCGGCATGCAACTCGGTCCAGGCTTCGAGGCCCTTGCGGCGCTTGACCAGCGCATCATAGCTGCCCGGCAGTTCCCAGATGCGATTGGCGCGGGTGCCGGTTTCCGTTTCAAACGTCATCAGATCTCGATTTTCCGGCGCGCTCTGGAAATCGAACATCCGCCCGATCGAGGCCACGGCGCCGCGATAGGCGGGATGGATGGTGACATCGGTCACCAACTCGCCGTCGAGGTAAACCTCGCGGCCGTCGCGCAGGCTGGCAATGTGCTGTTCGCCGGTCTTGATCATGCTGTTCCTCGACTTCCCAATTTCAGTAGTGCATCGGCAGCGGCCATTCCGGGCTGCGCTCGGTATCCTTGAGGCTACGATAGGCCCCGCGGAAGAAAACCAGTGGCTCATTGGCCGGATAGGCCGAAAACTTGACGACGCGGCCGACGAAGATCACGTGATCGCCGCCGTCATATTGTGCGTAGGGCGCACACTCGAAATGCGCGAGCGCACCAGCGATCAGCGGCGCCGCCTCGTGGCCGAGCGTGTGCTCGACTGCTTCCCACTTGTCGCCCAGCGCTCGCGCGAACTTGTTCGACAGGTGCTCCTGGTCGCGTCCCAGGATATTCACGGCATAACCCTTGGCTTCCGTCATCGCCTGCAGGCTGAACGCCTTGCGGTCGATGGAAAACAGGATCAGCGGCGGATCGATCGAGACCGAGTTGAAGGAACTCATGGTCAAGCCGATCGGCTGGCCCCCGGCGCCTTCGGCGGTGATCACCGCAACGCCGGTGGCGAATTGCCCGAGCGCCTGGCGGAAGGCGCGGGGATCCACGTCCGCGGTGGCGCTCATGAGTTCTTCTCCTGAACGGAAGCCATTAGCTTTGATACAAAGCTATATTATCGAGCAATAAAGCCCTGTCAAGCATGGCAGGGCTGCTATCAAAACGCCGATGTGAACTTGTTTGCTAGTAATCCGCCAGCTATACGACTCTTAGGTGTGCGGGGACCTGATGGCTACGAAGAGCAAATCAAAGAAAATTCGAGCCGAACTGACCATTTCACGGCCACAATTGATGGTCGATGGAGCGGATCGTGCGTTTCGGCAATTCTTGCACGATACATTGGCGTTTTCGGCGCGGCTGCAAGCCGTGCGCGGCCAACTCGGTGCGGTGATCGGCCTGTCCGGCACGCAATACACGGTGCTGATCGCTATTTCTCACCTGAGCAGTACAGATGAGAAAATCGGCGTCAATCAGGTCGCCGAGCATCTGCACTTCAGCGGCGCCTTTATCACCATCGAGATCAACAAGCTGGTCGCGGCCGGTCTGGTGGAAAAGGAAACCGACGCCGAAGATCGCCGCCGGGTTATCCTCACCACCACACCGAAGGCCCGCGCCTTGCTCAACGAACTGGCGCCGGTGCAACGCCCGGTGAACGACATGCTGTTCCGCGCCATGTCGGCGGCGGATTTCGAGCGCACGCGGAAACTGATGTCGGACATGGTCGACGCGGCGGACGAAGCCATCCGGCTGCTGGACTACAACGCACCGAAGGCGCCGGGGAAAACGGGCAAGTAGCGGGCATGGCGATCGTAGGATGGGTTGAGCGCAGCGATACCCATCACCACCATCGCAAGAGGCGATGGGTATCGCGCCGGCGCCATATGCCTCCGCTCAACCCATCCTACGAGCACTGCATGTCGCCCGGGAAAAGCTCGCAGAGCGAACTAATCCCCCGCCCGCAGCCGATAGCCGATGCCGGTTTCGGTCAACACGAATTGCGGCCGTTCCGGATCCAGCTCGATCTTCTGACGCAGTTGGCGGACATAGACGCGCAAATATTGCGCGTCCGTCAGTTCGTCCCACAATTCCTTCAGCAGAAAACGGTGGGTCAGAACCTTGCCGGCATGCTGCACGAGCACGCGCAGCAGGTCATATTCCTTCGGTGACAACTTCACCTCGCGCTCGCCAACCTTGACGATGCGGCGGACAAGATCGACGGACAGGTCGCCGGTCTTGAACACCGGCCGCTCGCCATGCACCTGCAACTGATGCCGCAGCGCGGCCCGCAATCGGGCCAGCAGCTCATCCATGCCAAACGGTTTGGTCAGATAGTCATCCGCTCCGAGATCGAGCGCCTGCACCTTGCCGGCTTCATCCCCCCGGCTCGACAGCACCACGATCGGCACGCTGTCATTGCGGGCGCGAATCATCCGCAGGAGATCGTGGCCCTGGATATCGGGCAGGCCGAGATCGAGGATGATCAGCGCCGGCTCCTCAGCCAGTTTTTCCAGCGCAATCTTGCCGTTGCTGGCCTCGACAATGTCGTAGCCCTGTGTGCTCAGGCCCATCCGGAGCAATTTCCGGATCGGCGGCTCGTCATCGATGACCAGGACCTTGATGGCAGAAGCATTCATGCGGCGGTGTCCAGAGCTTCAGGCGCGGGCGGGATCGGAAACCGGATCGTCAGCATGGCACCCGGACGATCAACGCGATTGGCCGCGGTGATGGTGCCCTGCATGGCTTCGATGAAGCCGCGCGAGATGGCGAGACCAAGACCGGTACCCGCCCGAACATGGTCGCCTTTGTTGGCGCGATAGAACTTGTCGAAGACCTGTTCAAGATCGGCTGCAGGGATTCCTGCGCCTTCGTCCATGATCTGCAGGATCACGGCGTCCTCCTCGCGCTTGGCGCGAATGGTGATCGTCGTATCGGACGGCGCATATTTGGCGGCATTATCAAGCAGGTTGAACAGCACCTGCTCGAACAGGACGGCATCGAGCTTCAGCATCGGAAGATGCGGGCCCAGATCGAGCGCCACGCGATGATGACCCAGAATCTTGCCGGCACGACGCAATGCGCTGCCGACGATCTCGCCGGGATCCAGCAATGCCGCATTCGGCACCACGGCCCCTGATTCCAGTTTGGTCATATCGAGCAGATTGGCGATGAAGCGATTGAGCCGTTCGGATTCGTCGATCACCGTGGCGAGCAGGTCGGCGCATTCGGCCTCGCTCAATTTCGGCGACAGATCGCGGAGCGTGGATGCCGCGCCGAGCACCGATGCCAGCGGCGTCTTCAGATCGTGCGAGATCGAGGTCAGTAGCGCCGCGCGCAAGCGGTCCGATTCGATATTGCGCTGGGCGCGGTCCATGTCCTCGACCAGCTGGACGCGCTCGATGGCGAGCGCGCTCTGATCCACCAGCGCATCGAGCAGGCGGCGCTGGTCGGGCGTCAGCAGCGGTCCTGTACGATCGTCATCGATGCCGATGACGCCGATCGGCCCGCGCCCGGTGCGCATCGGCAGGAATAAGCGCTTCGACCCCGGCAAAGTGTCGGAGCCGCGGCCGGCCGGATGATCGTTGCTCCAGGCCCAATTGGCGGCGGCGAGATCGGCCTGATCGAGCTGATCTTCCGGCGGATAGCCGGCCTTCACGCTGATGATCCCGTCATCGGGCAGCAGCAGCACGACGCGAACCCGCAGCATCAGCGCAATCTGATAGGCGGAGGCCCACAACACGTCGTCCAGCGCCGCGGTGCCGGCAAGCTTGCGGCTGAAAGCGTAGAGCGATTCGGTTGTGCGCACGCGACCGAAGGCGGAGACCGCCTGACTGCGCACCCGCGCCGCCAGATTCGACACCAGGATCGCCACCAGCATGAAGAAGAAGAACGCCGCAATATTGGTCGGATCGGTGATCGTGAATGTATAGACCGGCGGTAGGAAGAAGAAGTTATAGGCAAGCGATCCGATCAGACTGGCCAGCAGCGACGGGCCCAGCCCGAAGCGGACGGCGGTGCCGACCACGGCAGTCATGAAGACCAGATCGACATTCTCGACACCGAAGGCCGGGTACAGCAGCATGGCGATGCCGAGCGCAGCCGCCACGATGGCCAGCGAGAACAGATAGGGCTTGGGATCGAACGGCTCGACCCGGTCGGTCATCTGCGTGCGCCTGGCGGCCGGTTCGACGGGCAAGACGTCGCCGGCAATCACATGCACGCTGATATTGCCGGAGCGGCGGACGAGATCGTGCACCACCGAGCCGCGCAGCAGCTCGAACCACCATGAGCGCGAGGCCTTGCCGATCACGATCTGTGTGACATTGTTGGCGCGGGCATAGCCGAGCAGATCGTCCGCAATGCGGCGCGCCGCGGCGGGGATGGTCAGCGCCTCACCCCCCAGCGCCTCGGCAAGACGCAGCGTATCGGCAAGACGGTCGCGCTGTTCTTCAGAGAATTGCAGGCTGCGGCGCGTCTCGATGCTCACCGCCGTCCATGGCGCGTGGAGGCGATCCGCGAGGCGCTTGGTGTAGCGCACGAGGCCGGCCGCGCGCGGGTCTTCGCTGACGCAGACAAGAATACGCTCGCCCGCCGCCCAAGGGCCGGCAATGGCGTTAGCCTGCATGTGGGTCAGGAGCTGTTCATCGACGCGATCGGCCGTGCGGCGCAGCGCGAGTTCGCGCAGCGCCGTGAGATTGCCCGGCGAGAAATAGTGCTCAAGCGCGCGCTCGGCCTGCTTCGGCACATAGACCTTGCCGTCCTTGAGGCGCTGGATCAGATCGTCCGGCGTGAGATCGATCAGCTCGATCGCATCGGCGCCGTCGAACACCGAGTCCGGCACCGTCTCGCGCACACGCACATGGGTGATCTGTGCGACGACATCGTTCAGGCTCTCGATGTGCTGGACATTGACGGCCGTGTAGACATCGATACCCGCGGCGAGCAGTTCGGCAACATCGAGATAGCGCTTTGGGTGACGCGAGCCCGGTGCATTGGTATGCGCGAGTTCGTCGACCAGCACGATCTTGGGGCGGCGGACGAGGATGGCATCGAGATCCATCTCGTCGAGCGTCTGCCCCTTGTGCTCGATCATCCGCCGCGGAATGACTTCGAGCCCCGCCAGCAGCGCTTCGGTCTCGGCGCGGCCGTGGGTCTCGACCACGCCCACCACCACATCCACCCCGGCCTTGCGCTTGGCGTGGGCGCTCTGCAGCATCTCGTAGGTCTTGCCGACGCCGGGGGCGGCGCCGACAAAGATCTTCAGCCGTCCGGCCACACCCTCCTCGCGCCGTGCTGTCTCCAGCAAGGCTTCCGGCGAAGGGCGTTGGTCGGGGTCGCGGCTCTGATGTGCCATGAAGCTATATATAGTCTCCGCAGGATAACCGCCTAGCGGCTTACTTGGCCGCGGCGGCATCCAGCGCCAGATTCAGCGCGAGGACGTTAACGCGGGGTTCGCCCAGAAGACCAAGCAGGCGGCCTTCCGTCTTCTCGTTCACCAAGGCACGAACGCGATCTTCTGGCATGTTGCGCGCCTTGGCGACGCGCGGCACCTGAAACAGCGCGCCTTCCGGCGAGATGTTCGGATCGAGGCCGCTGCCCGATGCGGTGACGAGATCCACCGGCACCGGCATCGACGGGTTCTCCGCCTTCAGCTTTTCTACGTCTTCCTTGACCCGGTCGTTCAGCGCCTTGCTCGTCGGGCCCAGATTGGAGCCCACCGAGTTTGCGGCGTTATAGGGCTGCGGCACGGTCTTGGTGGAATCCTGCGGATCAGTCCCCGTGGTCGCCGACGGGCGGCCATGGAAATAATTGTCACCCTTGAATTCCTGGCCGATCAGTGCGGAGCCGATGACCTTGCCGCCCTGCTCGATCAGGCTGCCTTCTGCCTGTGCCGGAAACAGGACACCGGCGACACCCGTCATGGCCAGCGGATAGACAAGGCCGGTGATGGCGGTGAGCAGCACCAGGACGGTGATGGCGGGTCGAAGTTCTTTCAACATGATGTTTCTCCTCAGGCCAGACCGAGTGCGGTGACCGCAAGGTCGATGATCTTGATGCCGATGAACGGGACGATGAGACCGCCGACGCCATAGATCAGCAAATTACGGCCGAGCAGCGCGCCGGCTCCTACAGGCTTGTAGGCGACGCCTTTCAGCGCCAGCGGGATCAGCGCGACGATGATGATCGCATTGAAGATGATGGCCGACAGGATGGCGCTCTGCGGGCTGGCGAGGCCCATGATATTGAGCGCGCCAAGCTGCGGGTAGAAGGCGATGAACAGCGCCGGGATGATGGCAAAATACTTCGCCACGTCATTGGCGATCGAGAAGGTCGTCAATGCACCGCGCGTCATCAGCAGCTGCTTGCCGATCTCCACCACCTCGATCAGCTTGGTCGGGTTGCTGTCGAGATCGACCATGTTGCCGGCTTCGCGCGCCGCCTGCGTGCCGGTGTTCATGGCGACGCCCACATCGGCCTGCGCGAGCGCGGGCGCGTCGTTGGTGCCGTCGCCGCACATGGCCACCAGCTTGCCCTTGGCCTGCTCATCGCGGATCAGCTTGAGCTTGTCCTCGGGAGTTGCCTGAGCGAGGAAATCGTCGACGCCCGCTTCCGCCGCGATGGCCGCAGCCGTCATCGGATTATCGCCGGTGATCATGACGGTGCGGATGCCCATCTGGCGCAGTTCGGCAAAGCGTTCGCGGATGCCGCCCTTGACGATGTCCTTCAGATAGATGACACCGAGCAGCTTGCCGTCGCGAGCGACGCCGAGCGGGGTGCCGCCGGCCTTCGCCACTTCATCGGCAATGGCCTGCAGCTCACGGGCCGCTGCCGACATGTTGGCCGGCGCAAGCGCCCGCGCCGTATTGCCTGAAGCGATCGGTGCATCGCTGCCGCTGACATAAGCGAGGATCGAATCGACCGCCCCCTTGCGCACGGACATACCTGCAGCATCGATACCGCTCATGCGCGTCTGCGCAGTGAAGGGCACGAATGTGGCAGACAGTTCGGCCATGTCGCGACCGCGGATGCCGTATTTCTCCTTCGCCAGCACGACGATGGAACGGCCTTCCGGTGTCTCGTCGGCCAGCGATGCGAGCTGCGCCGCATCGGCCAGCTCCTGCTCGGTGACACCGCGCAGCGGACGGAACGCGGTGGCCTGGCGATTGCCGAGCGTGATGGTGCCGGTCTTGTCGAGCAGCAACGTATCGACGTCGCCGGCGGCTTCCACGGCACGGCCGGACATCGCCAGCACGTTGAAACGCACCAGACGATCCATGCCGGCGATGCCGATGGCCGAGAGCAAAGCGCCGATGGTGGTCGGGATCAGCGTCACGAACAGCGCCACCAGCACGACGACCGAGACGGTGCCACCGGCATAGGCGGCATAGCTCGGAATCGTCACCGTCGCGAAGACGAAGATGATGGTGAGGCCAAGCAGCAGGATATTGAGCGCGATCTCGTTCGGCGTCTTCTGCCGCTCCGCGCCTTCCACCAGCTTGATCATGCGATCGATGAAGGTGGAGCCCTGCGCCGCGGTAATGCGGACGCGGATCCAGTCCGACAGCACCTGCGTGCCGCCGGTGACCGCCGAGCGGTCGCCGCCGGATTCGCGGATGACCGGGGCGGATTCACCGGTGATCGCAGCTTCGTTGACCGAAGCAACGCCTTCGATCACTTCGCCATCCGACGGGATGAGATCGCCGGCCTCGACCAGCACGATATCGCCGACCTTCAGCGTCGTGCCTGCGACCATGCGATAGCTCCTGTCGCTGGCATCGTTGCCCGTGAGCAACTTCGCCTGGCTTTCGGTGCGTGTCTTCTTCAGCGTCTCGGCCTGCGCCTTGCCGCGGCCTTCAGCGACGGCTTCGGCAAAATTGGCGAACAACACCGTAAACCACAGCCACAGGATGATCTGGAAGGTGAAAGCGAGATCTTCACCGCCGGTGATCACATTCTTGATGAAGATGATGGTGGTGAGCGCGGCGACGATCTCCACCACGAACATCACCGGATTCTTCACCATCACCCGGGGATCGAGCTTGGTGAAGGACGAGGTTATGGCCGGCAGCACGATCTTCGGATCGAGCAGCGCCGAGCCGGCGCCACGCTTTTGCAGTTTGAGGGTTTCCATGGAGATTGCTCCGATCAGAACAGGTTGCCGGCGATCATCGCGAGATGCTCGACGATCGGGCCGAGCGCGAGTGCCGGGAAGAACGTGAGACCGCCGATGATGAGGATGACGCCGATGACGAGGCCGATGAACAGGCCGCCGGTGGTCGGCAACGTGCCGGCCGAAGGCGCGATCGATTTCTTCTCGACGAGAGCTCCCGCCATCGCCATCGCCGGAACGATCATGAAGAAGCGGCCGACCAGCATCGAACAGGCGAGCGTCAGATTGTAGAAGAACGTATTGCCGGTGAGGCCGCCGAAGGCCGAGCCGTTATTGCCCGTCGCCGAGGTGAAGGCGTAAAGCACTTCGGTGAAGCCATGCGGTCCGGCATTGGCCATCGACGCCAAGGCCGACGGCAGCACGACGGCCACCGCAGTCCAGCCGAGATACATCAAGGGCAGGACGAGAATGGCCAGCATCGCCATCTTGACCTCGTACGCCTCGATCTTCTTGCCGACATATTCCGGCGTGCGGCCGACCATCAGGCCGGCGACGAAGATCGCCAGCACGACAAACAGCAACATACCGTAGAGGCCGGCGCCGACGCCGCCGACGATGATTTCACCGAGCTGCATGTTGATGAGCGGAATCATGCCGCCGAGCGCGGTGAAGGAATCATGCATCGCATTGACTGCGCCGCAGGACGCGGCCGTCGTCACGACGGCAAACAAGGACGATGCAACGATGCCGAAGCGAACTTCCTTGCCTTCCATGTTGCCGCCGGTGAGGCCGAGCGCGCTGAGGCCCGTGGTGCCACCCGCTTCCGCCCAATAGGTGATGGCAACGCCGACGATGAACAGCACGCCCATCACGGCCAGGATGGCCCAACCCTGCCGCGGATTGCCGACCATGCGGCCGAACACATTGGTCATTGCCGCACCGATGGCGAAGATCGAGATCATCTGCACGAAGTTCGACAGTGCGGTCGGATTCTCAAATGGATGCGCCGCGTTGACGTTGAAGAAGCCGCCGCCATTGGTGCCGAGCATCTTGATCGCCACCTGCGAGGCCACCGGACCGACAGCGATGCTCTGCTTCGCGCCTTCCAGCGTCGTCGCATCGACATAGGCGCCGAGCGTCTGCGGCATACCCTGCCAGACCAGGAACAGCGTGTAGACGATGCAGATCGGCAGCAGCACATAGAGCGTGCAGCGTGTCACATCGACCCAGAAATTACCGAGCGTGCGCATCGACGACCGCGAGAAGCCGCGGATCAGCGCGACGGCCAGCGCAATGCCGGTGGCCGCCGAGAGGAAGTTCTGATGCGTCAGGCCGAGCATCTGGGACAGATAGGACAGCGTGCTTTCGCCACCGTAGTTCTGCCAGTTGGTATTGGTGATGAAGGAGGCCGCGGTATTGAAAGCGAGATCGGGTGCCACCGCCGACTGGCCCTGCGGATTGAACGGCAGGACATCCTGCAGCCGCAGCAGCGCATAGAGAAACAGAAAGCCGGCGACATGGAACAGCAGCATGCCGATCGTATAAGTGAGCCAATGCTGCTCGCGCTTTTCGTCAACGCCTGACAGCCAGTAGATGCCAGCCTCGACCGGCCGCAATACGGGCGACAACAACGTCCGTTCGCCATTGAACACGCGCGTCATGTAGCCGCCGAGCGGCTTCGTGAGCGCCAAGATCACCGCACAGAATAGTGCGATCTGAACCCAGCCGATGAGTGTCATCGTGTTTGACCTTTTTTGACGCGCGCTCAGAACCGCTCAGGGCGGAGCAGCGCGTAAGTGAGATAAACGAGGAGAGCGGCCGACACCGTGCCGGCGAGCACATAGTCAAAGATCATGATCCATCTCCTCACAGCCGCTCGCATGCATAGGCGTAGCCCAGCGCGAGAAGGAAAAAGCCGAACCCGAGGCCCAGCATGAGAACGTCCAGCATCGAATGCTCCTGATGTACTGGCGACGATGGCGCAGAAACTGCGCCTGAGCGCAGAGATCGCGCCCGATCGTCGATCAGGTGCCATTCGGGACGTAGGTTTTCGAGATGAGGGAATCTGCGAACTTATAGGAATCCCATAAAGACGCGACCGGCAGCTCTCCGCCGCCGCAAGCCACTGACGCCTATGACGCGCCTATATCTTCGGCCTCCGAGCCGTCTCGCATTCAAATGGCCGGACAAGCAGATAGTGGGGTGCGGTCGCTCAACGGTCGCGTCGATCCCGGAGCCTTACCATGTCGCGCTTCTCAATTCGTCACACCACCGGCGCACAGGCGGCATCGGATATCGCTCCGCTCGACACCGCGACTTTCACAGCCATCTGCCTCGCCTCCTGCAAGCGCCTGCCGGCCATGCGCCGCTCCGCCGATGCGAGGCGTCTCGACCGCCTCGTCGAAGCCGGCGCCTGGACCGACGCCGCACTCACGCTGATCGCCATCGAACTGCCGGCCTGGCGGCTCCGGCGCCTCGCTTTCGACGAGGGCGAGTGGCACTGCGCCCTGTCGACCCAGCGCGACATGCCGGACTGGCTCGACGACGCGGTAGAGACACATCATCCGGATATGGCGACCGCGATCCTGGATGCATTCCGCATCGTCATCAGCCGTGAAGGCACGTCGCATCTCACGCAAGTGCCCGTGCGCCGCGCAACCGAGCGGAGTGATTTCGCACCGATCCCCTGCGAGAATTACTGCTGACCGTAACGCTTTCGGCTATGTTCGGCATGAATTCGTGCCGAAATGAGCCGGAGCCAAATGTGACATCGAGGAAAGCGGCCTTCGTCGCCGTGGATTGGGGCACCACCAGCTTTCGCGGCTGGCTGATGGCGGCCGATGGCAGTGTGCTCGCGGAGACCCGCGGACCTGAAGGCATGCTGCATTGCGCGACTGCCGGCTTTGCTCCCGTGCTCGCCAATCATCTCGCCAGACTTGGCCCGGCGCAGGGCTTGCCGGTGTTGATCTGCGGCATGGCCGGCGCAAAGCAGGGCTGGATCGAGGCGCCCTATCTACAGACGCCGACACGGCTCGACGCCCTGCATGATGGCGCGCAGCGCGTCGATACGGCCGGCGATGTGCGCATCCTGCCCGGCGTCGCTCAGGCCGATGCCACAAGACCGGACGTGATGCGCGGCGAGGAGACGCAACTGCTCGGCGTCACCGAGCCCGACTTCACCGGCCTCGTCTGCATTCCCGGCACCCACAGCAAATGGATCCGGATCAAGGCCGGCAGCGTCGTATCCTTCACGACCTACATGACGGGCGAGATGTTCTCGATCATCGCCCAGCACAGCATCCTGAAACACGCAGTGGTTCACGATGCACATGCCCCAGCCGCGAACGAAGCGTTCCACGATGGCCTGCGGCGTGCGCTCGATGCACCGGCTGGCCTGACCGCCTCGCTGTTCAGTCTGCGCGCGGCACAGCTGCTCGGCTTCCAGCAGCAGGCGGATGGCGCGGCACGCCTCTCGGGCCTGCTGATCGGCTCGGAGATTGCCGATGCGGGATCGCGCTTCGGCAAGCAGCATCCGCTGCGCCTGATCGGCGCCGGCTCACTCAAGGACCTTTATGCAGCCGCCCTCGCCGATGCCGGCTTCGCCGTCACCATCGTCGATGCCGAACATGCGTCGCAACGCGGCCTGACCAAAGCCGCCATTCATTTGTGGGGAGACCGGTTCGCATGACCCAGCCGATTCGTTGGCCTGATGTGAAGCGGCCGCTGGTCGCTATCCTGCGCGGCGTACGCCCCGATAAGGTGGAGGGCATCGTCGAGACGCTGATCGACACCGGCTTCGAGATGATCGAGGTGCCGCTGAACTCCCCCGACCCGTTCGAGTCCATCGCGCGTATCTGCCGACGGTTCGGCGAGGACACCCTGATCGGCGCCGGCACCGTGCTCACCACGGATGACTGCGCCCGGGTCGCCGATGTCGGCGGGCGTCTGATGGTGAGCCCGAATGTGGATGTCGAGGTGCTGGCGATGGCCGCGCATTGCGGCATGGTCACGATGCCCGGCGTGTTCTCGCCGACCGAAGCCCTGCTCGCGCTGCGCGCAGGCGCATCCGCGCTGAAATTCTTTCCGGCATCGGTCCTCGGCCCTTCCGGCATCGCCGCCATTCGCGCCGTCTTGCCGGGGGATGCCGTCATCGGGGCCGTCGGCGGCGTCTCCGACCGGAATTTTAGCGACTACGTCGCCGCCGGCATCCAGGCCTTCGGGCTCGGCAGCAGCCTCTACAAGCCGGGAATGAGCGCCGCCGAGGTAAAGGCAACGGCGCAGACGTCCATCGCGGCTTACGACCGGGCGATCTCGCGATAGGCGCCCGCATGCGCCGCTGGCTGCGCGCGGGGGACTGCCGACCAGTCGCCCGAGATCACGTCGCACAACACATTCGTCAATCGCGCCCGTGCGTCGGCATGGGTGAAATCGTGATCTGCATCCGGGATGATCGTCAGCGACGCCTGCGGGTAGCGCTGCAGCCGCGCACCGTCCCGGCCCATATAGGCCTGGAATTCTCCCTGAGCGTGATCCCCTTCCGAGATGACGATGGCCACGCGAACGCCGCGCTCTTCGAGCACCTGAAAACGACGGTGGCACTCGCTATATAGCGATGCCCCGGATGCCCCCGCCAGACCCCGGCGCAACCGCGCCAAAACGCTGCGCACCACGCGCTTGCCGAGAAAGACCGCCGGCGCCCAGAGACGAAGATTGCCGGATAGCAGGCGCCTCAGGCTCTGCTTGCTGAACAGTTTGGAAACCGACCCTCCCACCGAGCGATGGGCCGACTGCAGCGCCTGCTCCACCGTTTCCTCGGGATCCCAGACATAACGCAGCATGTTGATCGGAACGACGCAGTGGATGCGCGGATCCTGCACGGCCGTCACGAATGCCGCATAGGCACCGCTGCAGCGCCCGGCCACGGCGATCGGCCCCGCATCGAGCCGTTCGGCGAAATCGATGCTGTGGCGCAGATCCGCGAGCTGTTCGTCGGAATAAAGCACTTCGGCCGGCGCATTCGGCCAGGCCGGGCTGTCGCCGATGCCACCGGCATCGCAGCGGAGCGAGGCAATCCCCCGCGCGGCGAGCGCACGTGCCTGTTCGACACCGGCCCGCCCCCAGCCGATGTGATAGTTGCGCCCCGAATTGGCCAGCACCGCGATCGCGGAAGCCGGGCGGCCGCGCGGCCGGCAGAGGATGCCGAAAAGCTGGTCGCCGGGCCCGTAGCGCACCGGCGTCTCCTCGTAATGCGGTCCGACCAGCGGTCGCGCCGGCGCCCATTCATCGGCCAGCACGGCGGCGGCCACGGGCGAAGCCGGCAACGCGTCGATCCACGACACGATGCGCCGGAGCGTGCCGAGCTGCGGCTCGGCCACCGTCGGATCCTGCAGAATCGCCTCGTATCCCGCATATTCTATGCTCGACACCTCGGCTCCGAGCGTCTTCAGATGGTTGCCGATCGCACTTTCGCTGGAGATTTGCGTCCGCTCGACCACAAGCACCCGTGCCGCCGGAGGCTGGGCAGCGCGCGTGAGGTCGATGGCCTTGATGGCTGCAGCACGGCCAGTCGGCAGCGGAAGCCCCGCAACGCCATAGCCATTGTCATCCCGAGGATCGGGCCCAATGCCCATTTTCTCGGTCAGCATCCGCGACCAGACCTGAAGCTCGCGAAGATAGGAGCGCCCCTTCACCACGGGCGCCATCAACACCGCCGCAGCGATATTGGATGTTTCAGCGCCGAGCTGCATCGCCAGGCTGGCGCCAAAACCCTGCCCGACCAGAACGAGTTCGCAGCCGGGATGACGTTCGCGGAGAAAATCGATGCAACGTCGGGACGCCGCTTCCCAGTCGGCAATGCCGTCGGGCTCGCCAACGACATCGATGGCGTCGGCCGTGCCGGGGTAGTCGAAACGGAAGCAGGCATGGCCCGACGCTGCGATCATGTCGGCCAGCGCGCGCCAGGTGGCGCGACCGCAAAATTCCTCATAGCCGATCGGCGATAGCAGCAACACCGCCTTGCGCGCCGGCAGATCGCTGTCCCCGGCATGATAGAAGCCGCCGAAAGTGTCGAACGTAACCGGCAAACCATGTCGGGAATTCATAGTCTGGAAACCATCATCGTTTGACCAGTTAGATCTGTCCGCCTGGCGACTTTTCACCAGCGCGCGAAAACCCTTGTGTTAGAACATGATCCTGAAAAATAAGTACCGGTTTACGGCCAACAACATGCTCCAGGAAAAGTAAAGAACGAGAGTCTGACTCATCGAAGATGGATCAAACGCCCGCGAGGGCGTCACCGACGGCCCGCGACCATGTCATTCGATATCGCGCCAATCGTTAACGGACATAAGGGCCGGGTTTCTTTCCGGTCCTTAACTACGCGCTAATATCAATTCTCCAATGCATTATGCATTACGACAAAACCGCGCACTCCAATCGACGCCATTTACGACTTGCGCGCTTTTTATCTGATATCACCCGACTAGTTCCGGCGGCTTCCCTTCTCTCAAGCGACCGTCGATAGCTTGATGTCTTTGGAGGAATGAATGCGTGATCGCGTGCGTGCCATTGTGGCATCGATGAATCTGGTTCCTGTTCCGCTCGACGGTCTGACTGACCAGGACAACCTGTTCGACGCCGGCATGACCTCATTCGGCTCGGTCCAGCTCATGATGGCGATCGAGGAAGAATTCGACATCGAATTCCCCAACAGTCTGCTGACGCGCAAGACTTTCGCGACCCTCGATGGGTTGAACGCCGCGGTCGAGCAGCTCGTCTCGCAAAAGGCCTGACGCATGAGCCCGAATGCGATGGAGCCTGGCATCACCAAGGCTGAAGCGGCGCCCTGGCGTGACCAGATGCGGCGGGTTGCAACCGAGATCGCTGCGCCGAATGCCGCCCATGCGGACGAGACATCGACATTTCCGACCCCGACCTTCGACGCCCTTCGGCTGAACGGCCTGCTTGGCATCATGGTGCCCAAGAGCCTCGGCGGCCAGGAATTGGGCCTGCGGGCCATCGCCGATCTGTGCGCGATCCTTGCCGGCGCCTGCGGCGCCAGCGGCATGATCTACGCCATGCATCAGATCAAGCTGTCGAGCCTGGTCGCCCATGGCATGGACACCGACTATCACCGTGCTCTGATGCGCGATGTCGCGTCCAAACAGCTCCTCATTGCGTCATCGACTACCGAAGCCGGCATCGGCGGCGACATGCGCGTGTCCAACTGCGCGATCGAGACCACCGGCGACCGGGTGTCGCTCACCAAGCAGGCCACCGTCCTTTCCTATGCGACGTCCGCTGACGTCATCATGGCCACCGCACGCCGCAATCCGGCATCGGCCGGATCTGACCAGGTGCTGATCGCGCTGCGGCGTGACGACTATCAGCTCGAACGCATCGGCGAGTGGAATACGCTTGGCATGCGCGGCACCTGCTCCGAGGGCTTCCTGCTGAAGGCGAACGCTGCTGCCGAGCAGATCTTTCCGAAGCCGTTTCACGAGATTGCCGTGCAATCCATGCTCGCCACCGCGCATGTGCTATGGGCCAGCGTGTGGTTCGGCATCGCCTCCAATGCGCTGTCGCGCGCCCATGCCTCGGTTCGGGCGACGGCGCGGCGCATGCCGTCCGACTTCGCCGGCCCGCTGCCAGGTGCGACGCGACTGGCCGATGCCACCGCAAGACTGCAGACATTCAAGGCCACACTGATCGCCCATATCGAACGTTTCGAGATGGCAAAGCGCGACGAAGACGATCTCAATTCGAACGGCTTCACGGTCGAGATGAACAATCTGAAAATCATGGCCTCGACCATGGCCGTCGATATCGTGCGTGAAGCGCTGATGGTGACCGGCATCGCCGGCTATCGCAATGACGGCCCGTTCTCGGTCGCCCGCCATCTGCGCGACGTGCTGTCCGCGCCGCTGATGGTGGCAAATGACCGCATCCTCGCCAACACCGCCGGTCTGGTAGTTGCGAGTCGATTTGACCCAGGTTTGGAGTGACAATGATGAACGCGCCTGCCAAAGCCGTGCAAAGCCCCGAGGCATTTCTCAACGCCCTGTTCGACGAGTCGATCCTGATCAAGACCGGTGTCGATGGCCTCTATGGCCGCGCCGGTGTGTTCGAGGAGGTCATTGACCGGTTCGAGGACGCCGTGACGAAAATGGCTGTCGGCGATCAGGCCACGCGCATCCACTTCCCGCCCGGCATGCCGCGCAAGAACCTCGAAAAGGCCGGCTATCTCAAGAGCTTTCCGCAACTGGCCGGCTGCGTGCATTCCTTCATGGGCGACACCGCCGATCATACGAAGCTCGTCGGCATGATCGAGCGCGGCGAGGACTGGACCGAGATGCAGGACGCGACCGAGGTCGCGCTGACACCCGCCGCCTGCTATCCGCTCTATCCCACCGTCGCAGCCGCAGGCCCGGTGCCGGACGGCGGCAGGCTGTTCGATCTCAAGTCATACTGCTTCCGCCATGAGCCTTCACAGGACCCCGGCCGCATGCAGCTCTTCCGGATGCGTGAATTCGTCCGTATCGGCACCGCCGACGACGTGACCTCGTTCCGCCAGACGTGGCTGGAACGCGGCGAGCAGCTGATCAAGTCGCTCGGCCTGCCCTGCGTTATCGATCTGGCCAACGATCCGTTCTTCGGACGCCCCGGCCGCATGCTGGCGGCGAACCAGCGCGAACAGGGACTGAAATTCGAATTGCTGATCCCCGTCGCCAGCGACGACAATCCGACGGCGTGCCTGTCCTTCAATTATCACCAGAACCACTTCGGCACCTTGTGGGGCATGCAGTTCGCCAACGGCGAAGCCGCGCATTCCGCCTGTGTCGGCTTTGGCCTTGAGCGAACCGCGCTCGCGTTGTTCCGCCACCACGGCACCAAGGTCGATGCATGGCCCGACGATGTCCGCCGCGTATTGTGGGGCTGAGCCTTGACCATCGCCTGCGCCATCGAGGGACTGGATCCCGCGGCCTATACGCGCCACGGGCTGCACGACCTCGCGCGCAACTGGCCCGAGACCAACTGCTATGTCGATCTCCTGATCGAGGTTCTGGCGCAGCGCGGGCATGATCCCCGCGCCGCGCTGGCCTTCACCGTCGCGCAGGACTACGAGGGCGATCAGTTCACCTTCTTCAAGTTTCCGCCCGCCGATCTCGCACGACTCTATGGCGTTGAAATTCTGGAGCTCGCGATCTTCGACCAGCTCGAAGATCATGTGCGCATGCAGATCGCGCGCGGTCGTCTGCCGATGATCGAGGTCGATTCCTATTATCTGCCGGATACCCGCGGCATCACCTATCGCCACGGCCATGGCAAGACGACCATCGGCGTCAATGTGCTGGATTCCACCAATCGCCGGCTCGATTACTTCCACAATGCCGGTTATTTTCGCCTCGAAGGCGAGGATTTCGACGCGCTCATGCGCACGCCGCGCGACAACGGCCTGCCGCTGTTTCCCTATGTCGAATTCATCAAATTCGGGACGCCGCACTCTGCGCAGGCGCAGATGGAGATATCCCGCACGCTGCTGACCGAACATCTGCGTCGTCGCCCGCCGCAGAACCCGTTCACAGCATGGGGCGCTGTGGTCGGCGCCGACATCGTGCAGCTCACGGAACGGCCGCCCGAGTGGTTTCACATCTACGCATTCAACACGGTGCGCCAGGCCGGCGCCAATTTCGAACTGCTCGCGAGCTATCTGGCCTGGCTGCACGAGCAAGGCGAGCCCGACCTGGACCACGCGCGGCAGGCCGCGGAGGCCATCGCCGGCAATACCAAGATGCTGCAATTCCAGTTCGCCCGCGCCTCGGCCCGTCGCAAAACTCCCGACGTGACGGATGCCATCCGCCAGCTCGCCGCTGACTACGACACAGCCCTAGACAGTCTCACGGACCGTTTCGCTTCGCGCGGCGAAACGGCATGATCGGCGCATCTCGCCGTACCCGTCGATTGCCATGACCCACATCCGCGCCATCACCGGACGCACCGTGCAGCCGCTCGACAGCGACTGGGAGCTGGCGCTGTCCCCACCTCAGGCATGGCCGACACCACATGCGCTGAGCGAGGCCGCCTGGCTCCCCGCCCTCGTTCCCGGCACTGCGGCCGGTGCGCTGCGCGCGCTGGGGCAATGGAGCTTCGACGATCCTCAGCCGCTGCACGACAAGGATGTCTGGTACCGGCTGAAGATCAGCGGACACGGCGAGCGCAAATTGCGCTTCGAAGGCCTCGCGACATGCGCCGAGGTCTTTCTCGACGGCGAACCGATCCTCACCGTCACGTCGATGTTCGCGCCCCGTGAGGCCGATATCGTCCTCGGCGGCGACCATTGGCTGTATATCGCCTTCAGAAGCCTCGACCGCGTGCTGGCAGCCACGAAAGGTCCGCGCGCGCGCTGGAAGACGATGATGATCGCCGAGCCGCGGCTGCGGTTCCTGCGCACCACGCTGATCGGCCACATGCCAGGCTGGTGTCCGCCGATGGACGTGATCGGCCCCTATCGGTCCGTGCTGTTGATCACGGAGGGAACGGTGCGTGCCGACAATGTCGATCTGCGCAGCCGGCTCGACGACACCGACGGCGTCCTGACGCTCGCGCTCGACCTCTCAGGCCAGCCGGAAGGCGCGCAGCCCCTCCTGCACTGCGCCGGTGCCACGACGTCGCTCCAGCCGCTTGGCGCCGATGCGGCTTCGCTTGAGGCGACACGCTGGCAAGGCCTTCTGCGCATCCCCGATGTGGCGCCGTGGTGGCCTCACACCCATGGCGACCCCACGCTCCATGCCGTGACGCTCACCATCGGCGACATCACGATCGATCTCGGCGAGGTCGGCTTTCGCCGTATCGAGATCGATCGCGGACCGGATGGCAACGGCTTCGCGCTTCAGGTGAACGGCGCCCGCATCTTCTGCCGCGGCGCGTGCTGGACGCCGATCGATGTGGTCAGCCTGCAGGCGACCGAAGCCGACTACGCACGCGACCTCGGCCTGATGCAGGACGCCGGACTCAACATGATCCGCCTCAGCGGCACCATGGTCTATGAGACGCCGGACTTTCACCGCCTCTGCGACAGGTTCGGCATCCTGGTCTGGCAGGATGTGATGATGGCCAATTTCGATTACCCGTCGGACCAGGCTTTTGCCGACACTATCCGCAGCGAAGTTACCACGCTGATACGCCGCTTGAGCGCATCACCGTCGCTCGCTGTGGTCTGCAGCGGCAGCGAAGTCGGCCAGCAGGCCGCGATGATGGGCCTGCCGGGAGCCATGCGAGATGTGCCGCTGGTGGACACCGTCCTCCCGGAGGTTCTGGCTGCGTGGAGCGACGTCGCCTATGTGCCGGGCTCGCCCTCCGGTGGCGCGCTGCCCTTCGTCAACAATGTCGGCCCGTCGCATTATTTCGGCGTCGGCGCCTATCTGCGTCCGCTCGACGATGCGCGTCGCGCCGACGTCCGCTTCGCGACCGAATGTCTCGCTTTCGCCAACCTGCCGGACGATCGCCACTTCGCCGATCATCGCCTCGATCCCGTCGGCGATCCCGCGCGCTGGCTCAAGGGCGTGCCGCGTGACGGCGGCGCCTCGTGGGATTTCGACGATGTGCGCGAGCACTATCTGCAGACCCTGTGGAATGAAGACGGCCGCAGCCTGCGCCACAACGACCCCATGCGCTGGCGCCGGCTCTCGCGCGCCATCGCGGCTGAGGTGATCGAGCGCACCATCGACGAATGGCGCCGCCCCGCCTCGACCACGGCCGGCGCACTGCTGTGGCTATGGCGCGATCTGCAGCCCGGCGCCGGCTGGGGATTGCTGGATGCGGACAGTTGTCCGAAATCGACCTTCCATGCGCTGCGCCGCGCATCGCTGCCGTTGCGTTTGTCGATGTCAGATGAAGGTACCAACGGGCTGTATCTGCATCTCGTCAACGACACGCCGCAAGCCGTGACTGGCAAACTCGATCTGCGCTGCCTGAAAGACGGCAAGATCGTCGTGATCGAAGCATCGCGCGATGTGACCGTTGCCCCGCACGCCGGTCTCTCCGTCAGCGCCTTCGAGCTGTTCGACCGCTTTTTCGATGCCGGCCACTGCTATCGCTTCGGCCCGGCGCCGCACGACACCGTGCATGCGACTTTCATCACCGAAGATGCAGGCCAGTCGCGCGAGGCGTTTCATTTTCTCGCCGCCCCGACATCGGCGACCGACCACACGATCGACGCCACGCTCGGCGAGGACGCCGCCGGCTTCTTCCTCGACCTGTTGGCGACAGGGACAGTGCGCTTCATCGAAATCGCGGATGATGCCTTCCTGCCCGACGACAATTATTTCCATCTGGCCCCCGGCCATCGGAAGATCGTGCGCCTGGCACCACGTAAACATGCCGCCGGCGACAGCCGCCCCTCCGGCCACATCGTCGCGCTGACGCTGAAAAGCGACATCGCATACTGACGCCACCACGATCCGCAGATCGCCGTCGGGATATTTCAGAGAAGCCATATTTTCAGGGAAGTCATGGCCGGAGCCAAACGTGCCACCCGCGCGCGCCAACCGGCGTCGCCGAGATCGATGATCCCGCTTATGTCCTTGTAAACCAACGGTTTAAAGGGGGTGTGGTGCCCAGGAAAGGACTCGAACCTTCACGGCCGTTAAGCCACTGGCACCTGAAGCCAGCGCGTCTACCAATTCCGCCACCTGGGCACGTGCGAGGCACGTGGCGCGGTGTGTAGGGGGCCGTTACGCACTTGTCAAATTGCTTTGTGCAATTCCTTTCCGCTGTACAGGCATCAAAGCTTGGCGTATCGCGAAACGGTCTAAACTGCCGCCGTTTTTCGCCTGACTTATGCAAGGAACTGACCCCATGGCTGCCCCCATCGACACCCTCGTCACGGTTTTCGGCGGATCCGGTTTCGTGGGGCGGCATGTGGTCCGCGCGCTGGCCAAGCGCGACTACCGGATTCGCGTCGCCGTGCGCCGCCCGGAGCTGGCCGGCTTCCTGCAGCCGCTCGGCCGCGTCGGGCAGGTCCACACCGTGCAGGCCAATATCCGTAACCCCGCCTCCATCAAGGCTGCCATGCGCGATGCCTCGATCGTGGTGAACCTGGTCGGCATTCTCTCGGAAAGCGGCAAGCAGAGCTTTGACGCCGTGCAGGCCGAAGGCGCCGGCGCCATCGCCCGGGCTGCCGCCGAGATCGGCGCCCGCATGGTGCACGTCTCGGCCATCGGCGCCGATGCCAATTCCGAATCAGCCTATGCCCGCGCCAAGGCGACGGGCGAGAGCAATGTGCTCGCAGCCGTGCCCACGGCCTCGATCCTGCGACCGTCGCTGGTGTTCGGCCCGGAAGACAGCCTGACCAATCGCTTCGCCTCGCTGGCGCGTATGGCGCCGGTGATGCCGGTGTTCGGCGCGGAGACGAAGATGCAGCCGGTGTTCGTCGGCGACGTCGCCCAGGCCGTGGCCGATGCGGCCGCTGGCAAGACCAGGCCGGGCGCCGTTTATGAGCTGGGCGGACCGGAAGTGCTGACCATGCAGGAGATCGTCGAGATCGTGCTCAAGACCATCGAGCGCGAGCGCATGATCCTGCCGGTGCCGATGGGGATCGCCAAGCTGAAGTCCTATTTCCTGCAATTCGCGCCGGGCGATTTCAAGCTGACGCCGGATCAGGTGGCGATGCTGAAGGTGGACAATGTGGTGTCCGACGCCGCCAAGGCCGCCGGCCTGACGCTGGAAGGCCTCGGCATCGCGCCGGATTCGCTGGAAGCTGTCGCCCCGCAATATCTCTGGCGCTTCCGCGCGACGGGGCAGTTCGCGCATAACGGCGCGAACTAAACTCCACTACCGACTGTCCCTCATGGTGAGGAGCGCGCCCGTCGGCGCGCGTCTCGAACCATGAGATAGCTGGGCTCCAAGATTGTCGCCATCCTTCGAGACGCCGCGCTTTGCGCGGCTCCTCAGGATGAGGGCGGAGTTCGGGGACGCCGCCTTAGGCCAGATCGAGCTTCTCGGCCACCGTGGCATCAGCATTGAGCCGGTAGATGATCGGCGCGCCGGTGCCGAGTTCGCGGGCCAGAATGCCTTCCGGAGACAGCTTTTCCAGCACCATGATCAGCGCGCGCAGCGAATTGCCATGCGCAGCCACCAGCGTACGCTCGCCGCGCAGCACGCCCGGGAGGATTTCCTGCACGTAGTAAGGCAGCGTCCGGGCCAGCGTGTCCTTCAGGCTCTCGCCGCCGGGCGGCGGCACGTCATAGGACCGGCGCCAGACATGCACCTGCTCCTCGCCCCATTTGGCGCGGGCATCGTCCTTGTTGAGGCCGGAGAGATCGCCGTAATCGCGCTCGTTCAGAGCAAGATTCTTCGTCACCGGAATGCCGGTCTGGCCCATTTCCTCAAGCGCCAGGCGCAGCGTGTGCTGGGCGCGGGTCAAATCCGAAGTGAAAGCGACGTCGAAGGTGAGGCCCTGCGCCTTCAGCTTGCGGCCGGCTTCCTTGGCCTCCGCAATGCCCTTCTCGGTGAGGTCCGGGTCTTTCCAGCCGGTGAACAGGTTCTTCAGGTTCCAGTCGCTCTGGCCGTGGCGGACGAGCACGAGAAGGCGGTCAGTCATCACAGATTCCGTTGCTGTTTCTTCTTCAGAATTCGCCGAGGCCGAGCACGTCGGCCATCGAATAGTGTCCGGGCGGCTTGCCATGCGCCCACATGGCCGCCTTCAGCGCGCCATGGGCGAAGATCATGCGATCCTCGGCTTTGTGCGCGAGTTCGATGCGCTCATGCGGCCCGGCGAAGATCACGGTGTGCTCGCCGGCCACGGTGCCGCCGCGCAGCGAGGCGAAGCCGATATCGCCGGCCTTGCGCTCACCGGTGATGCCATCGCGGCCACGCGCGGAATGCGTATCGAGCGGGACCTTGCGGCCGTCTGCCGCGGCCTGGCCGAGCATGAAGGCGGTGCCCGACGGCGCGTCGATCTTGGCCTTGTGGTGCATTTCCAGCACCTCGATGTCGAAACCGTCGTCGAGCGACTGGGCAACACGCTTCACCAGCGCCGCCAGCAGGTTGACGCCGAGGCTCATATTGCCGGACTGCACGACGATCGCCTGCTTGGTGACGCTCTTGATGACCGCGTCATCGGAAGCCGACAGGCCGGTGGTGCCGATCACATGCACGATGCCGCGCTGGGCGGCGATGGCCACATTGGCGATGGTCGCCGCCGGTACCGTGAAATCGAGGATACCGTCGGCATTCTTCGACAGGGTCCACAGATCGGCCGAGAGTTTGACGCCATTTTCCGGCAGGCCGGCGAGCACGCCGGCATCCTGGCCGAGCAGTTCCGAGGTCGGCGCTTCCAGCGCGCCGGCAAGCACGGCGCCCGGCGTCTCGGCGATGGTGCGGATCAGCGCGCGGCCCATACGGCCGCCGGCACCGGCAACGATCAATCTCATATCGGACATCTGGCGTTCCTTCGTATCCTGGGCGG